>ENA-ORBV01011469-ORBV01011469.1-microbial-mat-metagenome-genome-assembly--contig:-NODE-11469-length-13907-cov-4.804700_pt1 | contig 13907 bp, 6 predicted proteins | sample MGYA00237777_ERZ505514 | MGnify/ENA primary metagenome ERZ505514 (study PRJEB26160, sample SAMN06269048) | microbial mat metagenome | isolation source: Oligotrophic lake microbial mat | place...
GTCTCAATTACACCGAGAGCGCCATCGGGGCCCATGTCTTTATCGACAATCTCGCGATCTACGGCACCTCTGGCGCAGGGTCCGTCACGCCGCCTCTCTCGGGTAGCCTGACCTACTGGAAAGGCGGCACCGGCGCCTGGACCGCCGCGACCACGCCCACCGAATGGCGTGACTCCGCCGGCACGGTGTCGTCCGTGTGGAATTCCGGCACCGCCGTCTTCCGCTCGGTGACCGGTGCCACGCCCGGCACCGTGACCGTGGACCCGGCGGGAGTCACCTTAACCGGGGTCCAGTTTACCACCAGCGGCTACACCGTCGCCGGCGGTAACCTTACGACCACTACCGCCAGCACGCCCCTCCAGGTGGCGGCAGCGATGACGGCGACCATCTCGGCGCCAATCACCGGCACGGGCGGCATCAACAAGACCGATCCCGGCACGCTCACGCTCAGTGGGGCGAACTCGTACGCGGGCACGACAACCGTCACCGCCGGCACGCTCAGGATCGACGGCAATCAGTCCACCGCCGCGGGCGCAGTCAGCGTTGCCTCCGGCGCGACTCTCGGCGGCAGCGGCACCACGGGCGGCGCGGTCACCGTCCAGGGTGGTGGCATCTTGTCCGGCGTGGCTGGCGGAATGCTCACCATGCCCAGCCTCACGCTGAGCGGAACCTCGCTCCTCAACGTCGCTCTGGGCGCCCCGAGCACGACCGAACTTTTCAAGGTCAACGGCGCCCTCACGCTCGACGGCACGGTGAACGTCACGGGTGGCACGGGTTTCGGTTTGGGGCTCTATCGGCTCATTAACTATAGCGGTGCGCTCACCAACAACACGATGGCGGTCGGCACGGTCCCGAGTGGTTTCGCCGGCGAGATTCAGACCAGCGTCGCCAACCAGGTGAACGCGGTCTTCACGGTCGGCGCCATTACGCTGCCGATGTGGGCTGGCGGCACCGGAACGTGGACGGCGGCGTCCAGTTCCACGAGTTGGAAGTCGGTCGATGGCGCCACGTCTGGCGCGTGGTCCCCCGGCCAGGCGATCTTCGCCGGCAACGCGGGCACGGTCACGGTGGACAACGCCGCGGGTGCGGTGACGTTCAACGCCCTGCAGTTTGCCAACACCGGCTACACCGTCACCGGTGGCACGCTCACGACCACGACCGCCGCCACGCCGCTCCGCGTCGGCGACGGCACCGGTGCCGGCGCGGCGATGACGGGTACGATCGCCTCGGTCATCACCGGTACGGGTGGTATCGATAAGACGGATACCGGCAGGCTCACCCTCAGCGGAACCAACACGTATGCCGGCCCAACCACGGTGACGGCGGGCACGCTCAACCTCAACGGCAACCAATCCGCCGCGACGGGCGCGGTAAGCATCGCCTCCGGCGCGACGCTCGGCGGCACCGGCACCGCGGGCGGTGCGGTCACGGTGCAGAGTGGCGGCATCCTGAGCGGCGCGGCGGGCAGCACCTTCACCATGCCGAGCCTCAACCTCGGCGCCAGCTCCCTGTTGAACGTGTCGCTCGGCGCCCCCAGCACCACCGAACTCTTCAAGGTCAACGGCGCGCTCACCCTCGACGGCATTCTGAATGTGACGGGAAGCGCCGGCTTCGGGTCCGGCCTGTATCGGCTGATCAACTACACTGGCGCTCTGACCAACAACACCCTCGCACCGGGAACCGTGCCGGCCGGCTTCAATGCCGAGATTCAGACCAGCGTGGCCAACCAGGTGAACGCGGTGTTCTCTACCGGTACAACTACGCCCCCGCCATCGACCGCCACCCGGCCGATCTGGATCGGCGGCGACGGATTTTGGAACGCGTCAGCGAACAGCAGCAGTTGGAAAACGGTTGACGGCGCCTCCTCCGGCGCTTGGGACTCCGGGCTGGCGATCCTCCAGGGCACCCCGGGCACGGTAATCGTCAGTAATTCCGCGGGCGCCGTCTCCTTCGCCGGACTGCAATTCGCGGTCGACGGTTACACGGTTACCAGCGGCACGCTCACCACCACCACGGCTCGCACCAATCTTCGCGTCGGCGACGGCACGTCGGCCGGCACGAACATGACCGGGCGGATTTTCTCCGTGATCACCGGTTCCGGCGGGGTGGAGAAAAACGATCTCGGCACTCTGGTTCTTACCGGAGCCAACACCTACGCGGGCGGCACGTTTATCAATGCCGGCACGCTGCAACTCGGCAGCGGCGGCACCACGGGCGCCATCACGGGCAGCGTGGCGAACAACGGCAATCTCACCTTCAACCGCAGCGATGCGGTTGCTTTTGACGGCGGCATCAGCGGCACCGGCGCGGTCACCCACGCCGGGGCCGGCACCACGACCCTGACCGGCAACAACACGTACACCGGCGGCACGACGATCAGCGCGGGCGCGCTGCAGATCGGCAGCGGCGGCACCACCGGACGCATCGCCGGCAACGTCACGAACAATGCCAACCTCACCTTCAATCGCAGCGACGCCCTCGCGTACTCCGGAGTGATCAGCGGCACCGGCGCGGTCACGCAGGCGGGAGCCGGCACGACCACGCTGACGGGCAACAGCACGTACACCGGCGGCACGACGATCAGCGCGGGCACGCTTCAGCTCGGTAACGGCGGTACCTCGGGAGCGATCACGGGCAATGTGACCAACAACGGCGCGTTCGCGTTCAACCGCAGTGACGCGGTTACCTTCGATGGTGTGATCAGCGGCAGCGGCGTTCTGGCGCAGAATGGCCGCGGCACGACGACCCTCACGGGCGCCAATTCCTACGGCGGCGCCACCGCCGTCAACGCCGGCACCCTCCTGATCACTGGCAACCAGTCGGCCGCCAGCGGTGCGATCACCGTGGCGGGCGGCGCAACGCTCGGCGGCTCCGGAACCTCGGGCGGGGCGGTGGCGGTGCTCGATGGCGGCACCGTCGTGGCGCCCGCCGGCGGCGCGTTGACCGTCGGCGGACTTTCGCTCGCGGCCGGCAGCCGCGCCGACTTTACGGTCGGCGCCCCCAGCACCACGCGCACCCTGCAGGTCAATGGCGCGCTGACCCTCGACGGTCGCTACAGTCTCGCGGATTCAGGCGGGCTCGCGCCGGGCACGTATCGGTTGATCGACTACACGGGCTCGCTCACCGACAACACGCTGCAGTTCGGCTCCGCCCCGGTGAATCCCGCAGACTTGTCGCTTAGCACGGCCACGCCGAATCAGGTTAACCTCGTATTCGCGAATACCGTGGCCGACTACTGGACCGGCGGCATCGGCACGTGGAGCGCCGCGGGAGGAGCCACGACCTGGGAGAAGTTCGACGGCACTGGCGACGGCGCCTGGCAGAGCCGGATCGCGACGTTCCGCGGCACGGCGGGCACGGTCACGGTCGACAACGTGCCCGGGACGGTAAACTTCACGGGCGCCCAGTTCGTCACCTCCGGCTACACTGTGGCGGGTGGCACGCTCACCACGGCCACGGCCGACACGCTGCTTCAGGTGGGCAACGGCGGGGCGTCCGGCGCCGGGCATACCGCGACCATTTCGGCGGTCATCACCGGTTCGGGCGGCGTCCAAAAGACGGATCAGGGTACGCTCACCCTGACCGGCAACAACACCTACGCCGGTCCCACCAACGTGCTGGGTGGCACCTTGCTCGTAAACGGCAACCAGACTGGCGCCACGGGCTCCGTGAACGTCGCCACCGGCGGCCGGCTCGGAGGCACGGGGACGGTCGGCGCCGTGGCGGTGCAGGACGGTGGCACGCTGCTCGGCGCTTCCGGCAGTGTCTTCACCACCGGCGCCCTGACCCTCAGCCCCAATGCCCGGCTCGGCTTCTCCCTCGGCGCGCCGGGCACCAACGGGTTGCTGCAGGTCAACGGATCCCTCACCCTCGACGGGTTCCTCGATGTGGCGAATGCCGGCGGCTTCGGCCCGGGCTTGTATCGACTGATCAATTACACCGGGGCGCTGACCGACAACGGCCTCACAGTCGGCAGCATGCCGGTGGGAGCCTTCATCCCGGTGGTGCAGACGAGCGTGGCCAACCAGGTCAACTTTCTCGTGGAGGTGGCTGCGCTGCCGATCTGGACGGGCGGCAACGGCACGTGGTCGGCCGCCGGATCGAGTGCCAGCTGGGGTTCGGCCAACGGCCAGTTCCAGGGGGCGTGGGACGGTGGCATGGCCATCTTCCAAGGGCCGGCGGGCACGGTCACCGTCGACACCTCGGGCGGCCCGGTCGCGATTACCGGGATTCAGTTCGCCTCCAACGGTTATGTGGTCAGCGGGGGCAATCTCACGACGACCACCGCCGCCACCGTGCTGCGCGTCGGCGACGGCACGGGAGCCGGCGCCGGCATGACGGGTACGATCGCATCGGCGATCACCGGTGCGGGTGGAGTCGACAAGACCGACCTCGGCACGGTGGTGTTGTCCGGCACCAACACGTATGCCGGCGGCACGACGGTGACGGCAGGCACGCTCCAAATCGGAGCGGGCGGAACGACGGGCAGCATCACCGGCAACGTGACCAATAACGCGACGCTGGCGTTCAATCGCAGTGACGCGACGACCTTCGACGGCGTGATCGGCGGCACCGGCACGGTGGTGCAGCGGGGCACGGGCACGACGAGTCTCACCGCCGCCAACATCTACAGTGGCGGGACCACGATCGCGTCGGGCACGCTCTCGATCGGAGCGGGCGGAACGACCGGCAGCATCACCGGCAACGTGGCGAACAGCGGCAGGCTGGCCTTCAATCGCAGCGACGCGGCGACGTATGGCGGCGTGATCAGCGGCAACGGCACCGTGAGCCAGGCCGGGGCGGGCACGACCACCCTCACCGGCGCCAGCACCTACACGGGCGGCACGACCGTCAGCGCCGGCACGCTCTCGATCGGCGCGGGCGGTTCGGCCGGCAGCATCGTCGGCAACGTGACGAACAACGGGACCCTCGCTTTCAATCGCAACGACCCGCTGAACTTCCCGGGTGCGATCACCGGTTCCGGCGTGGTCGTGCAGCAGGGTACGGGAACGACCCGGATCACGGGCGCGGCGTCCCACACGGGCGGCACGACGATCGCGGCGGGCACGCTTTCGATCGGCGACGGCGGCACCGCTGGCAGCATCGCCGGCAACATCACGAACCAAAGTGCCCTGGCGTTCAATCGCTCCGATGCCCTGACTTATGCTGGAGTGGTGACGGGCGCAGGCAGCTTCACCCAGGCCGGCACGGGCACCACCTCCCTCTCGGGGACGAACACGTATACGGGTGGCACGACGGTCAGCAGTGGCACGCTCTCGCTCGGCGCGGGCGGCACCTCGGGCAGCATCATGGGCAACGTGACCAACTCGGCCACGCTGGCCTTCAACCGCAGCGACGCGGTCACGTTTCCAGGTGTCATCAGCGGGACCGGAGCGGTCACGCAGACCGGCAACGGCACGACCACCTTCACCGCTGCGCAGGTCTATTCCGGCGGCACCACGATCGGCGCCGGCACCCTGCAGCTTGGCTCCGGCGGCACCGCCGGCAGCATCGTCGGCAATGTGCTGAACAACGCGACCCTCGCGTTCAATCGCAGTGACGCCACGACGTTTGGCGGGGCGATCAGCGGCAACGGTTCCGTGACGCAGGCCGGCACCGGCACGACGGTGCTGGCGGGCGAGAACACCTACACGGGTGGAACCCGCATCAATGCGGGCACGTTGCAGGTGGGAGCGGGCGGCGCGGCCGGCAGCCTGACGGGAAATGTCACGAACAACGGCAACCTCGCGTTCAACCGCAGCGACACGGCGTCGTTCCCGGGTGCAATCACCGGCAACGGTTCCGTGACTCAAGCCGGCACCGGCACGACGGTCCTGACGGGAAACAACACCCACACCGGAGTCACCCGGATCACAGCCGGCACGCTACAGATTGGCGCTGGCGGAACTTCAGGCAGCCTGACGGGCAACGTGGTCAACCAAGGCACGCTGGCCTTCAATCGCACCGACGATCTCACGTTCGCCAGTGTCGTGAGTGGGCCGGGCGGCGTGGTGCAGAGCGGCAGCGGTCGGACGATTCTCACCGCGGCCAACACCTACACGGGCACCACGACAATCGAGGCGGGCACGTTGCAGGTTGGCGCGGGTGGCACCGCGGGTTCGATCGCGGGCAACGTCACGAACCAAGGCACGCTCGCCTTCAATCGCAGTGACGCCGTTGTCGTCGGCAGCACGATCAGCGGCATCGGCAGCGTGGTGAAACTCGGGAACGGCACGACCACGCTGGCCGGGACGAATACCTACAGCGGCGGCACGACGGTCAGCGCTGGCGTGCTCGAGGTGTCGGACAACGCCAACCTCGGCGCGGCGAGCGGCGCGGTCACGCTGAACGGAGGCACCCTGCGCACGTCCGCCGGATTCACGACCCAGCGGAACATGGGCGTTGGCGCCGCCGGCGGGACCCTCGATACGGGCGGCAACATTCTCGTGCTGCAGGGGGCGGTGACGGGGAGCGGAAATCTGACCAAGACCGGAACCGGCCAGCTCACGCTGGGTGGAGCCAACGTCTTCACGGGCACCACCACGATCAGCCAGGGCGCGATCCAGCTCAACGCGAGCAGCCTGGGGGCGACCAATATCGCCGCGAACGGCCGCCTCGTCGGCGTCGGTACGATCCGGGGCAACCTGGCCAATGCAGGAAATCTCAGCCCGGGAACCAGCGCGGGAACGATCACCGTGATCGGGAACTTCAGCCAGACGACCACGGGAACCCTTTCGATGGAGTTGGCGTCGGCCACGTCGTTTGACTCGATCCTGGTCACCGGCAACGCTTCGCTGGACGGTACGCTGGCGGTGAGCGGGCTGAACGGCTACCTCCCGGCCGCGGGCCAGACCTTTCCGATCATCCAGGCGACCGGAACGATCAGCGGCCGTTTCGCGACGCTGTCATCGCCGTGGGGCAACATTTCCCCGATGCTGAAGTTCGAGGCACTGTACGCGCCGAAGGAAGTCCGCCTGAGCATGACGCAGTTACCGTTTGCCGGCGTCTCCGGACCGGTCACTCAGGTCGCCGTTGGGCGCGGCCTCGACGGCGCGATTGCGGCCGGCTCGATCCCGAACCTGCAGAAGGCTCTCAACTCTCTGCCCAATCTTGACCGCGTCCGGGCGGCGCTGAACGAGCTGTCCCCGCTGCGCTTCGAACGCTGGTATCAGCAATCCGTCTACAATGCAGGAGCCATGATTCACACCGCCTCGACGCGCCTCGATCAGGCGATGCGCGAACCACGCGGCAGCCTTTGGGCGGACATCGTGGGCCGGACGACGAAGTTTGAAGCCGGCACGGACGGCTTTGCCGGTGACGGCACTGCCAGCGGAATCAACGTGGGAGCCGACACCCGCGTGACTCCGGATTTTCACCTTGGCATGCTTTTCGGCTACACGGGGGAAAATCTGCGGCTGGACGATGCGGGCAGTTCGACGGATGTGGAGCGGTTCAGCGCCGCGTTGTTCGCCCGCTACGACCCGACGCCCTGGTATGTCGAGACAGTGATTGGTGCGACGATGGCGGATCTGGACAGCCGGCGGCTGGTCACCATCCCGGGAGTCGCGGGCGTTGCGACCTCGGAGACCGACAGCCAGGATATCTATGCGAGCCTGAGGCTCGGCTATATGCTGGCGTGGAACCGAATTAAACTGACGCCGTATGCGGCCGCCGACTGGGTGCGCTGGTCGTCGGATCCGACGACTGAAACCGGAGTTGGCGACGCGAACCTTCGGATCCGTGAGCTCCGCAGCGAGTCGCTGGCGTCGCGTGTCGGATTTACGGTGGCGTTTCCGTACCTGGCGGAAAGCGTCAGCTTCGTGCCGCGCATCGACCTGGCCTGGCGTCACGAGTTTCGTGATACGCGTCCGGAGATCTGGGCGGAGATTGGCGGTAGCCCGTTCCTCGTGCAGAGCGGACTCCCGGTCACGGGCGGGTCTCAGCCGCTCGGACTTGGGGCGGGCGCAAACACGGACGCCGAAAAGTCCGACGGTCTGGTCGCGGGCGTTGGCGTCGATGTGACCTTCGGTGCCTGGATGACCGCGTATCTTCGCGTCTCGACCGAGTGGTCGACGGCGGCGAAGCGGGCGATCGAGGCGCGTGCGGGCACCGAGTTCCGGTTCTGACCCAGGCAGGAAATCAGCGGCCGTCCGGCGTGGATGCTCAAAGATCGTGGCCGCGCCGGTCCATCGACTCCACCAGCCAAATTATCCTAAATTCCGCAGAAGAAGTAACCACTGATGATCACTCATAAACACTGATCAATTCGATCCAGATCGATGGGGTAGAACGTTCCCTTCACTTACGGGTGAGCGGCCTCCATCGCGCAACTCTGATTGCATCAGTGGCCATCAGTGAAAATCAGTGGTTGAACTGAGTTTTTAAGGACCGTGTTGGGGCGGTGCTCTGGGTGGCACGCCGGGGTCAGCGCTGGGCGATCGTGGTCGCCGACGAGTCCGGCCCGCTGGAAGAGGTGTAGAAAATTGCGCAGACGCGCCCGATCAAGTTGTCCTCGGTCACGGCTTCTCGATCGGCTGCAACATTGTTGTCGCCCAGCACCCACCATCCGTTTTTGGATCGCTGCAGCAGACGATGGACCACGGCCCGGCCATGTTGGTTGCGGTAGACTACGATATCGCCCGACTGGAGTTCGTGATACCGCGCCGGTTCAAGCGCCACGACGCTGTTCTCGTCGAGCGTAGGTTTCATGCTGCCGGTTTGCGAGACGGTGAACACGCGGCCGCCGAGTGCGTCGGCCGCGTCCTTTGCCATCGCGATCGCCTTGGTCCGCGAGAGGCTGGACTGCGGTGCCACCGGTTGATTCGTGGCGCAGCCGCCGCAGAGTATCCCGGTTAGGATGATTGCCACCGCGGTGGTGAAACGGTGAGGGAAGGTTCTATGACATCTGCCTGGCATCAGCCGTTGGATCGGTACCGAGGGGCCCGAGCTTGAAACCGGCCGGAGATCCGGCCTCAGCTGGCCAGGAGAATTACCGGTGGTTTACGATCGTTCCGGTGGAAGGCCCGGCCATGAAGAAGCCGTTGGTAAGGAAGGAAGAACCTGTCGTTCTGCACCGATCTGGCGCGCCAGATACTTGAAAGGTCGTGTGGCAGAGTGAGTCTTCCGCCGGAAAACGTCCATAGGCGATCCAACCGCGGTTGCGCGTACGCAGGGAAGGTATCAGCACGCCTTTCCGATCCGGGAATGGCGTGGTCGAATGGAATCCGAGAGGATTCGATTCCGCAGACCCTTCAGTCGCTCGGCAATCCATGGAGGGCTGAGTTCGCCGCGGCGCTCCAGCTCGCTGAGCAATTTCAGGCAATCGGTGGCGACAGCCTCGTACCGTTCCGCCTCGGCGGACTTCCGTATCGCGTGCCAGCGCGTGGCGAAATCCGGATCGATCAATCGATTTTCGGCCGCGGCGGCGTCAACCAAGGTGAAAAGAAGCCGGGCTTCCACGTCGATCTTCGATCGATCAATCGGTATCTGGTCCATTGCTCACGCCTGGCTGGAGGCCCGGGTCGGAGGCCGCGCTCTGGAGCAGGACCGAATGGGTGCGCGATTGCCAGGAGCATCGAATTGCCTCCGTTGGGTTTCGAGGTCTTCTTGAGTTTCCCGCCGATTCACCTTCCCGATGAACACGGACTCCGTCGGTCTCGTCAACGGCAGTACGGTGACATTTCGGTGACATTCCGGTGACAGGCAAAGATTGCACGGAAACGCACCACTAATTGGCTCCGAAACGGAGATGCGCTCCCTTTTCGGCGCTGGATCTACTGGAGTTGCGGGGGCCCGGCCAGATTGAGGCGGTAGCCCACACCACGCACCGTTTCGAGATGCTCACCGGCGGTCCCGAGTTTATGGCGCAGACGCTTAATGTGCGTGTCCAAAGTCCGGCTTTCGACCCCATGACGATATCCCCAAACCTCTTTCAGCAGCTGCTCGCGTGATTGTACCGACTGATTTCTCCGAGCCAGCAGCTCGAGCAGTTTGAACTCGATCGGAGTGAGTATCACGGCGCCGCCGTCGACCACCACGTTGTGGTAGCTGGAGTCGATGACCAGATTGGGGAAGCGCAGGCAACCACTGCCCTGGCGACCGCGAAGCTGGCTGATTTCTAGCAACTTTCTGCAACGCAGGATCAGCTCCCGTCGGTTCGCAGGCTTGGTGAGATAGTCATCTGCGCCCAACTCCAGCGCGACAATTCTATCCGTCTCGTCCGTGCACGCGCTCAACACCAAGATGGGAATCCCGGAGGAAGTGTCCTGGCGCATCGCGCGGCAGACATCAAATCCGCTGGTTCCCGGTAGCATCAGGTCCAGGACAACGAGAACCGGATTTTCCTGGCGATAAAGTTCTAGCGCCTCATCGCCGTCGTGCGCAGGAATCAAGCGGTGGCCCAGTTCGCGCAGCTGAACACTTAAGATATCCAATGCATCGGGCTCGTCATCGACAATCAGGATCGGCCGGGCGCGTGGAGTCGCCGCGGCGAATGGAGGCGGATGGGCGCCGTCGGAGACGGGTGGTGCAACGGAGTGCGCCGGCGGGTTCGTGGGGGAGTCGAAAGCGTTCAATCGAAGTCGTGGCTGGAGGAGAGAATCCAGCAGACGCGTCACGGTGCCGCGGCAGAGACGTTACAAGCAGGTAACCTTTTCGTTCCGGGGCGGAGAGGATTGCGCTGAGCCCGATTCAGCGGGCGAATTCAGCCGGGGCCACCGCCTCTGGTCGGTCGCGCCCAAAAACTCGATATGCGGGATCCGCATGCAGAAGCCTTGGTACACTGGCCGCCTGCCGGACTAAGAAAAAAAGCAGTTCGGGAAATGGGACACTCCTCGTTATCTCCGCCGCGGATGCGTCCTACATTCGAACGAATCCAGTGATCGGGCTCGGATATTGGCAGCGCGTATGACCGGAGCGGAAGTATTTGCTGCCATTGAGATAGAGCACCTCGCTGCCGAGTCGAGTCGCCTGGTACCGCCATTGCCTGCCGTCGTGAAAAGGGAGGGTCAGCAGAGCGCCGCTTGGCGTGCGATTGACGGACCATTTGCCCGAGCTATTGTCTCCGGTTCGCGAGTATCGCATGGCCTGAGGAACATCAAACGAAGCTTGAGTTTGTTCGCCGTGGAAGAACGAACCATCGCCGCAGAGATAGATCCGTTCCGTGCCCTGAAACGAGGTGTCACGTGAGGTGCGGCTGAAGTAGAAATTGAGACGGCTCCCGGCAAAGTAAGCACGCAGCTGGGGATCAATCGCAGGCACTTCGGGAGTAAAGAGCGCAATGCCTTCCACGATGCGCTGGGCGACGGGAGCAAGGCGCGGCCAAGCTTGCGGAGTCGTCGCCACCAGCAGGATGAAACACAAAAAACCGAACCCACCCGCGAGACGCAGGCCAAAGCCTGCCTCCGCATCGCGGAACAACTCGGGCGTGGCCTCGCTCGCAATTTCGGGGGGAGCGGCGTTTTCTTCTTCTTGGGCGATAACGATCTGAACCATCAAACAAGTCAGACAAAACAGCGAGAGTCTCATGGTGATCTTTTTAAAAAACCGGGCTCCGGCCGGTTGTGTTCCAAGTCACTTTTTAACGAGGGGACGAAAAAATGGAGGCAGGCCGAAACCGGGTCACGTACCCGGCGGATGAAGATCGTTCCAGACGGGTTGCCGGCTCCGGCCTTCCCTTTCAATCCCCTTCCACTTTCCCGCACCAGTCAAAACGCCCTGCCGGTTCCATGCATAGTCGCAAGTGCAAGCGCGCATCGAGTGCCGGGTGGAAGGCCGCATCTTTATTCCAAATCGTCCGCTTCCAATTGAGGTTCGCGCGCGCACCGACTTTTTCATCCACTTCATGACGACCCAAGAGAAGGAGAGCATCTGTCTCGTAGCTTTGTCCGCCGCCTTCTCCGATGGCGGGAAGTCCGAGGCCGAGCGCGCCCAGTTTCGCGGCTTGCTCGATCAGCTCGAATTGCCCAACGCCGCGCAACTCGTGTCCCGTGCGCTGCTCAACCGCGCGGCCTTGACCGAGGCCGTTGCCTCTCTGACGACGGCCGAGTCGCGCACGCTCGCCTTCGAGATGGCGGTTTGCCTCATTGAGGCCGACGGCCATCGCAATCCCGCCGAGACGCAGTTCCTCGCAACACTCGCCGGGCAGCTGCAAATCCCCCCGGACCGGTACGCCAGCTCTCTCCGCTTCACCGACGAGGTTTTCGCCTCGGCTGCTCTTCCCGTCGTCGTGGCCGCTCCGGTGAAGCCGGCGCCGCAACCCGCCGATGCCGCTTTGGAAACCACCATCCGCCGGACCGCCGTTCTCGCCGGCGCGCTCGAGTTGCTCCCCCAGTCCGCGGCCACCCTCGCTGTCCTGCCCCTGCAGACCCATCTCGTCTATCGCGTCGGCAAACACTACGGCCATACGCTCGATGCCGGCCACGTGAAGGAGTTCCTGGGCGTGCTCGGCCTGGGTCTCGCAGCGCAAGCCGTGGAAGGCATGGCGCGAAAGCTCCTCGGTGGCTTGGTCCGGCGCGCCGGGGGCAGCTTTGCCGGCACCCTCGCTTCGATGAGCACCGGCCCCGCCGTGACGTTCGCCAGCACCTATGCCTTGGGCCATCTGGCACAGCGTTATTACTCCGGCGGCCGCACCCTCGACGCGCTACAACTCAAAGAGACGTTTCGTGAACTCGTCGGCAATGCCCGCGCACAGGGCGCAAGCCTCATGCCTGAGATCCAGGAACGCGCCCGCGGCCTGAACCTCTCCCAGCTGCCCTCGCTGATTCGCGGCGAGTAGGCGTCGAGCCCTATTTCGCCCATGCACGCATTGGGCTAGCGCCGCGTTTCACCGCTGTGTTGGCTCGTTCAGGCCGGGAGTCGCTCCGGCCGAGGGTCAGGCGACACCTGCACGAAATGGCGCCGCAGCGCATTGCGCTCCTCTTCACTCCGACCCACTCGGTCTCAGGCTCGACAGCCAAAGCCAGGAGGTCCGCTGCTTCCTGGCCCGTAAGACTCGCGAGCAGCCCTTCCGGCATGAGCGACAGGGGGAGGGGCATTTCCTTCCGGATTGCCGCGGTGGGCACGGCAACGACTTCACCGGATGGCGTGCGGATTTGGACGGCGGCGGAGGTCCGCTCGATCACAAACCCCAGGTGCGCCGTGCCGTCACGGAGTTCGAAGGAACGGCCGGTATACTCCGGCGCGATTGTCTTCGAGGGTTGCAGCAGGCTTTCAAGCAACTGTTCCCGGGTGAGCTGCAGGCCGATGGCCGTGAGATCGGGTCCAAAGGCGCGGCCTTCCTGCCCGACCTGATGGCAGGAGAGACAGGCCGCTTTCGTGAGCACCGAACGCCCGCGCGTGGCGTCACCCCGAAGCGCCAGGATCATTTGAGGATCACTGGTGGCTCCGAGCGTAATCGCGCGTTGGTCGTCCGGGAAGAAACGTTCGAAGAGCGCGCGGATGGTGGCAGTCGAGGCAGCCAGGCCGGCGGTGATTAACTTTTCCCGCGCGGCCGGTTTAAGGACGCCTTGGTCGAGATGATTGACCAATCGGAGCGCAGCGCTGGTGGAATCGGGCGCGGTAGGCAGAGGAGCCGCGGGGACATCTCCCGCGATCCAATCCCAGAGTACCCGCAACGCCCGGGGATCGACCGTCGAGGCGCCCAGTTGCGGCATGTGTCCGGGGCCGCTCTTGGCGACGCGGTAAAAAAGCGCACTGCGCTCGGGCGCTCCCGGGCTGACCAGACGCGGATCGTCGAGGCCGAAGTCGCCTTGGATCGGTGCGGTTTCGAGCAGCGTGTTGCCCGCGAGCGCTTCGATGCGCTCCCCGGCCGCGCGCGCTGGGGCATCGGCGCAGGCGTGCTCGTCACGATCTGTCTCTTATACACATCTCCGAGCCCACGAGACTAAGGCGAATCTCGTATGCCGTCT
>ENA-ORBV01011471-ORBV01011471.1-microbial-mat-metagenome-genome-assembly--contig:-NODE-11471-length-13905-cov-9.485247_pt1 | contig 13905 bp, 8 predicted proteins | sample MGYA00237777_ERZ505514 | MGnify/ENA primary metagenome ERZ505514 (study PRJEB26160, sample SAMN06269048) | microbial mat metagenome | isolation source: Oligotrophic lake microbial mat | place...
CTCTCTATTCGTCGGCAGCGTCAGATGTGTATAAGAGACAGGACCCAGACTCAGGACAGTGATGCCCCGGCGGGCGATCGGCAGCGCCCCGACATCCACACCACGGCCGGCAGACTCGCCGACCTGGGACGCCGGATGGACGAGGCGGTGCACGCCGGCAGTGCCCGTGCCGTGGAGCGCCAGCACGCCAAAGGCAAGCGCACCGCCCGCGAACGGATCGACGCCCTGCTCGACCCGGGGTCCTTCACCGAGACCGACGCGCTGGCACGGCACCGCACCACAAATTTCGGCCTGACCGCCGAGCGACCCTACGGCGACGGGGTCGTCACCGGGTACGGCACCATCGACGGCCGCAACGTGTGCGTGTTCTCCCAGGACTTCACGGTCTTCGGCGGCAGCCTCGGCGAGGTCTTCGGCGAGAAGATCGTCAAGGTGATGGATCTCGCGCTGCGCACCGGCTGCCCGGTGATCGGGATCAACGACTCCGGCGGCGCCCGCATCCAGGAGGGAGTCGTGGCGCTGGGCCTCTACGCGGAGATCTTCCGGCGCAACGTCGCCTCCTCGGGGGTCGTGCCGCAGATCAGCTTGGTGCTCGGCCCGTGCGCGGGCGGCGCTGTCTACTCACCGGCGATGACGGACTTCACCGTCATGGTCGACCAGACCTCGCACATGTTCATCACCGGGCCCGACGTCATCCGCACCGTGACCGGCGAGGAGGTGGGCTTCGAAGAGCTCGGCGGCGCCCGCACCCATGCCACCCGCTCCGGCAACGCCCACTACATGGCGAGCGACGAGGCCGACGCGCTGGACTATGCCCGCGCGCTGCTGTCCTACCTGCCCGGCAACAACATGGCGCTCCCCCCGCAGGAGGCGGGCGCTGGTACCGGTGACCTGCGGGTCACCGAGGACGACCGGTGGCTGAACACAGCGATCCCCGACGCCGCCAGCCAGCCCTACGACATGCACGAGATCATCGCGCGGGTCGTCGACGACGGAGAGTTCCTGGAGGTCTCGGCGGGGTTCGCACCCAACATCCTCATCGGGTTCGCCCGGGTCGACGGGATCTCGGTGGGCATCGTGGCCAACCAACCCTTCCACCTGGCCGGGACGCTGGACATCGACTCCAGCGAGAAGGCCGCCCGCTTCGTGCGCACCTGCGACGCCTTCAACGTGCCGATCCTCACCCTGGTCGACGTGCCCGGCTTCCTGCCCGGCACCGACCAGGAGTGGAACGGCATCATCCGCCGCGGCGCCAAGCTGCTGTACGCCTACTGCGAGGCGACCGTCCCGCTGGTGACGGTCATCACCCGCAAGGCGTACGGCGGCGCCTACGACGTCATGGGCTCCAAGCACATCGGCGCCGACGTCAACCTGGCCTGGCCCACCGCACAGATCGCCGTGATGGGCGCACAGGGAGCGGTCAATGTGCTCTACCGCTCGGAGCTGGCACAGGCCCAGCGTGATGGGCGCGACGTCGAGGCAATGCGCCAGGGCTTCATCACCGAGTACGAGGACACCCTGGCCAACCCTTACATCGCCGCGGAGCGCGGCTATGTCGACGCCGTCATCGAGCCGTCGGCCACCCGGGCCGAGGTGACCAAGGCACTGCGGTTGCTACGCAACAAACGCGCGGTCCTGCCACCCAAGAAGCACGGCAACATCCCCCTGTGAGGACCGAGGACGTGTGGGTGATCACCGGCCGCCCCACCCCGGCCGAACTCGCCGCGGTGGTCTGCGCCATCTCGGCAGCGAGCCGACAGGCGTCTCGGCCCGACCCCCGACGGCAGTGGACGCGGGACGCCGACGGTTGGGGCGACCCGCGTCACGGTCACCGCCGGCCATCGGCACCGGGACCCGACGACTGGCGCGGTGCCCTGTCACCCGTGCCGAGACCCCGGTGGACCCGGTGACCCACCACGAAGCCGGCGCGCGCACGCCCACCCCGCTCGACGCGATCGCCGAGGACTACCTCCTCCGATACGCCGCGCTGGACCCCGTCGCGGCGACCGTGATGGGCCTGGCCGAGCACGCCGACGCGCTGACGGACTACTCCCCCGACGGCGCCGCCGCCCGGGCCGACCTGCACCGCGACACGCTCGCCAAGGTCATGGCAACGCCGCCGCGTGACGAGGTCGACCGGGTCACCGCCGAGGCGCTCATCGACCAGCTGCAGACCGCGTCGACACGCAGCGACGCCGGCGAGGACCTCCGCGACATCAACGTCGCCGCTTCACCGGTGCAGTCACTGCGCGACGTCTTCGACGTCACCCCCAGCCAGACAACGGCCGACCTGGAGTCGCTGGCAGCCAGGCTGCACGCCCTGCCAACGGCCGTGCAGGGGTACCTGGCGAGCTTGCGGGCCGGGATCGCCGCGGGGCTGCCCCCCGCCCGACGCCAGGTCGAGGCGTGCGCGGTGCAATGCGACGACAATGTCGGCCCGGATGGCTTCTTCCACACCTTCGTCGCCCGGTTGGCCGGCCGCGACGGCGTGCCGCCGGCCCTCGCCCAGGCCTTGACCTCAGGCGGTGCCGCCGCGTCCCAGGCCTTCGCGACCCTGGCGGGCGCCCTGCGGGCCGACATCGCCGGGGGCGCCACAGATGCCGACGCGTTCGGCCGGGAACGCTACGCCCTGGCATCGCGCGCCTATCTCGGGCTCGACATCGACCCCGAGGAGACCTACGCCTGGGGAATCGAGGAGTTGCGGCACTGGCGAGCCGAAGGCGATCGGGTCGCCGAGCAGCTGGGTGTCACCGACCTGGCGGCCGCGGTCGACCTGCTGGACACCGACCCCGCACGGCGTATCCAGGGCGCGGCGGCGTTCCGCGACTGGATGCAGCAGGTCTCCGACGAGGCCGTCACGGCGCTGGCCGGGACCCACTTCGACATCCCACCGCAGGCCCGGCGCCTGGACTGCAAGATCGCCCCCAGCAGCACCGGAATCATCTACTACAGCGGGCCCAGCGAGGACTTCTCCCGGCCCGGCACGATGTGGTGGTCGGTGCCCAAGGGCACGACGGAGTTCGCTACCTGGCAGCAGCGCACGATCGTCTACCACGAGGGCGTGCCGGGCCACCACCTGCAGGTCTGTTCCGCGGTGCTGCGCTCGGCCGATCTCAACCGCTACCGGCGGCTGATGTGCTGGGTGCCCGGTCATGGCGAAGGCTGGGCGCTGTACGCCGAGCGGCTGATGGCCGAGCTGGGTTTCCTGGAAGAGCCGGGCGACCGGCTGGGCCTGGTGGCGTCGCAACTGTTGCGCTCGGTGCGAGTCGTCATCGACATCGGGGTGCACTGCGGCCTGCCGGCGCCTGCGGAGGCCGGCGGTGGGCAGTGGACCTATGACAAGGCATGGCGGTACTTCACCGACATGGTGCCCGAGCCGGAGGCGACGCTGCGGTTCGAACTCGACCGCTACCTCGGCTGGGCCGGGCAGGCGCCCTCGTACAAGATCGGCGAGCGGATCTGGCTGGAATTGCGGGAGGAGGCCCGCCAGCGCGGCGGGTTCGACCCGGTCACGTGGCATCGGGAGGCCCTGGACATCGGATCGGTCGGGCTGGGCACGCTGCGCTCGGCATTGCGACCGAGGCCGCCAGCCGCGACGTGACCGTACCCCTCGTCCTCGCCTCGGCGTCGCCCGCGCGGCTCGCGACGCTGCAGGCAGCGGGCATCGAACCCGAGGTCCGGGTGTCGGGTGTGGACGAGACCGACCCAGCGGTCACCCGCGGGCTCAGCGAGCCGAAACTGTTGGCGCTCGTCCTGGCCATGGCCAAGGCGCGTGATGTCGCCGGGACTGTCCAGGGTGCCCTCGTCATCGGCTGCGACTCAATCCTCGACCTCGACGGCGACGCCATGGGCAAACCACGCGACGCCGCTGAGGCCATGGCCCGGTGGCGGCTGATGCGCGGCCGCACCGGGGTACTGCACACCGGGCACTGGCTCGTCGACACGCGGCCGGTGGAGCTCGACCAGCGGCCTGCGTGTGGCACCGTGGAGTCGGCGGTCATCCACTTCGCGGACGTCACCGACGCCGAGATCAACGCCTACGTCGCCACCGGGGAGCCGCTGCAGGTCGCGGGTGGCTTCACGATCGACGGCCTCGGCGGTGCCTTCGTCCGCGGTATCGAGGGCGACCCCCACACCGTGGTCGGGCTCAGCCTCCCCCTGCTCCGCCGGCTGTTACCGCTGCTCGACCTGTCCTGGCTCGACCTCGTCTGAGCTGTTCCATCACCGTGACGTCATCTATTTCGCAGCATTGTGCTACATTGACGCACATGAGCGTTCGCGTTGGAATTCGCGCCCTGCAGCAGAATGCGTCGACCGTGGTCCGGCAAGTCGCTGCAGGCGACATCGTGGAGATCACGGACCGTGGTCGCGTAGTCGCGCAATTGTCGCCAGCTCACCCTGGGAGCCTCGAGACGCTGATAGCGACGGGTGAGGCACGGCCCGCTCGGTTGAAGCTCGCCGATCTGCCGCCACCCCTCACCGCACGAGGGCCATCCTTGGGGTCCCTACTCGAGCAGGCGCGAGCGGACGAACGCTGAGTGGCGCTCTACCTCGACACCTCTGCCTTCTTCAAACTCGTCATGGACGAGGATCACAGCGTCACCCTGCGGCAGCATCTCGCCGAGTCAGATACCCCACTGGTCTCCTCCGACCTGATGCGCGTCGAGGCGATGCGGGCTGCACGACGGCACTCGCCTGAGGTCGCCACCGCCGTCCGGGCGCGCTTGGACGTCATGACCCTCCTCACACTGAGCACGACGATCTGCGAACGTGCAGGCGAACTCGATCCGGGCATCCCGCGTTCGCTGGACGCCATGCACCTCGCCTCAGCCTTGACATTGGGAGACGACCTCGCCGCCATAGTGACCTATGACAACCGACTGGCGTCGGCGGCGGCAGCCCACGGCGTCGCCATTCTGGCCCCCCGGTGATCAGGCAGCCCGCACCGGCTCCAGCCGGATGACCACGGACTTCGAGGTGGGGGTGCGGCTGACGTCGGCGCGGGAACCCAGCGGTACCAGCGGGTTGGTCTCCGGGAAGTACGCGGCGGCGCAGCCCCGTGCAGTGGGGTAGGCGATCAACCGGAAGCCCTCGACGCGGCGCTCGCCGTCGGACCACTCGCTGACGACGTCGACCACCTGCCCGTCGGCAAGGCCCAGCTCCGCCAGGTCGCCGGGATTGACCAGGACCACGTGACGCTCACCCTTGATCCCGCGATAGCGGTCGTCGAAGCCGTAGACGGTGGTGTTGAACTGGTCGTGGCTGCGGATGGTCTGCAGCAGCAGCCGGCCCGGCGGCACTCGCGGGTACTCCAGCGGGTTGACCGTGAACTGCGCGAGGCCCGAGGCGGTGTCGAAGCGCCGCTCGTCACGCGGGCCGTGTGGCAGCAGGAACCCGCCCGGCTCGGCCAGCCGGGTCTCGAAGTCCTCGAAGCCGGGGATCACCCGCGAGATCGCCGACCGGATCAACCGGTAGTCGCTCTCCCACGCCGACCACGGCACGTCCGGCGCCCCGGCGCGCCCCGACAGCAGCCGTGAGGCGAGCCCGCACACGACGGCGACCTCGCTCCGCAGGTGAGGCGACGCGGGCGTCAGCCTGCCCTGCGAAGCGTGCACGGTGCCTTGGGAGTTCTCGACGCTGACCAACTGCTCGGCACCACCTTGCGAGTCGCGTTCGGAGCGGCCGAGCACCGGCAGGATGAGCGCCGTCTTCCCGGTGACGAGGTGCGAGCGGTTGAGCGTGGTCGACACCTGCACGGTCAGGTCGCACGAGCGCAGCGCGGCCTCCGCCACCGTGGTGTCCGGCACCGCCCGGACGAAGTTGCCACCCATACCGATGAACACCCGGGCCGCCCCGTCGCGCATCGCCTCCAGCGCGCCGACGGTGTCCAGGCCGTGTTCGCGCGGTGGAGCGAAGCCGAACTCCACGGCCATCGCGTCGAGGAACGCCGCCGCCGGCTTCTCATAGATGCCCATGGTTCGGTCACCCTGCACGTTGCTGTGACCCCGAACCGGCAGCACACCTGCGCCGGGGCGGCCGATGTTGCCCTGCAGCAGCAGCACGTTGACCACCTCGCGAATCGAGGCCACCGCGTGCTTGTGCTGGGTCAGGCCCATCGCCCACGCCACCACCGTGCGGCGGCTGGCGGCGAACAGGTCGCCCAGCCGCTCGACGTCGGCGAAGTCCAGGCCGCAGGCCGCCGCCAGCTCGATCGGTTCCAGGGTGTCCAGATGCGCGGCGTAGGCCTCGTAGCCGGTGGTGTACCGCGCGACGAAGTCGGCGTCCACCACCGAGCCGGGGGCGGCCGCCTCGCGGGCGAGCAGCACCTGGCCGAGCAGCTGGAACAGCGCCATGTCCCCGCCGAGGCGAACCTGCAGGTACAGACTGTCCGGCGCGGCCGCGAACTGCGTCGTGGCGCTGACACCCAGGTGGGCACCCACCTGCTGGGGGTTGCGGAAGCCCAGCAGCCCCGCCTCGCGCAGCGGGTTGACCGCCACGATGGTCGCACCGCGGCGCCGCGCCCGCTCCAGGCTGGACAGCATGCGGGGGGCGTTGGTGCCCGGGTTCTGCCCGGCGATGACGATGAGATCGGCGGCCTCCAGGCTGTCGAGGGTGACGCTGCCCTTGCCGCTCCCCAGCGTCTGGCCCAGCGCCGCCCCCGAGGACTCGTGGCACATGTTGCTGCAGTCCGGGAGGTTGTTCGTGCCGTAGCCGCGGACCATCAGCTGGTAGGCGAACGCGGCCTCGTTGCTGGTCCGCCCCGAGGTGTAGAACACGGCCTGATCGGCAGCGGGCAGCGCCCGCAAAGTGGCGGCCACCAGGTCCAGGGCGTCGTCCCAGCTGATCGGCACGTAGTGATCGGTTCCGGGACGCCGGATCACCGGGCCGACCAGGCGGCCCTGCGCCTCCAGCCAGTGGTCGTCCCGCCGCTGCAGATCAGCCAGGCTGTGCTCGGCGAAGAACGCCGCGCCGACCCGCTTGGTCGTGGCCTCGTGGGCGACCGCCTTGGCGCCGTTCTCACAGAACTCGGCATGGTTGCGCGCTCCGGCGGGCGGGTCGGGCCAGGCGCAGCTCGGGCAGTCGAAGCCGTCGGTCTGATTCAGCCGCAACAGTGCCCGCCCCGCATTGCCGGGCCCCATTTGGACGACCGCTCGCGACAACGCGCTGGTGACGGCGGGGGTGCCGCCCGCCCACTCCTTGGGCTCCGTGCTGGTCATCGCCCGCTCCTCGTCGCCGCAGTCTCCGTCCTCGTCAACGGTTCCCGTTCATGACACGGTAGATGCCGTGGCAACGGTGACACGACGGCGGTCGGTCCGCATGGTCCGCGACCTTGCCGGGTCGTGGTCGGGCCAGGACCGGCACGAGGCGGTAGCGGTCGAGGAACCGCTGGAGATCCGGCTGGTCGATGCCCGGGGCGTCACGCTGCCGTTCGCCGTCGCGATGCGTACCCCCGGTCACGATGTCGACCTGGCGCTGGGCTTCTGCGTCGGCGAGGGCTTGGTCGCCGGCGGCGCCGAGGTGACGCGGGCCGGCCTGTGCACGACGGGCGTGATCGGGGTCGGGCGTGCAGGTGACCGGCTGGCCGAGGAGCAGGCGGGCGAGGGCGCCGCGGTGGAGGTCCGGTTGGCGCGCGGCGTGCCGTTGCCTGCCGCGGCCAGCACCCGGCGGGTACTGACCACCAGCGCGTGCGGCGTGTGCGGCACCGCGACGATCGACGCGGTCCGCTCGGTGTCGCGGCACGATCTGACGACGGACGACGTGGTGGTGTCCGCTGCCACCTTGGCCCTGCTGCCCGACCGGCTCCGGGCGAGGCAACGCGGCTTCGACCGCACCGGCGGGCTGCATGCCGCTGGGATCTTCGACGCTTCCGGTCGACTGCTGTGCAGCCGCGAGGACGTCGGTCGGCACAACGCCGTCGACAAGGTGGTCGGCTGGGCGCTGCAGCAGGACCGGCTGCCGCTGCGAGGCCATGTTCTGCAGGTCAGCGGGCGGGTGTCATTCGAGATCGTGCAGAAGGCCGCGCTGGCCGGTGTCCCGGTCGTTGCCGCAGTCTCGGCCCCCACCAGCCTGGCCATCGATCTGGCCGACGAGCTGGGGGTCACACTGGTGGCCTTCTCACGCGGTGACCGACTGACGATCTTCGCCGTAGCGCAGCGAATCAGTCCATGAAATCGGCGATGCGTATCGGAATGCCCATCACCTCCAACGTCTGGTCGAAAGGGTGCGCCTCGACGTCGAGGTATCCCTCAGCGGTTGGAAGACGGTGCACGACCGTGCGCCGGGCGACGAGATCGATGACCCAGTAGTCGGTCACGTCCGCCCGGGCATAGATCAATGGCTTGTGAAGGAGGTCCTTGGTAAGGCTGGTCTGCGCCACCTCGACGATCAATGGCGACCATGTCGGGTGCTGGCCCTGGCGCCTCGTGGTCTGATCAATGACGATAACGTCCGGCTCTGGCTCGGACCCGTCAGATGCGCCGATGGGGCCTTGCTGACCGACGGCGTATCGACGGCCGAACCGGACGCGCAGTTCGTGCGCGAGCTCGCTGCCGAGCAGCCGGGTCGTGTTCCACTGTTCAACCCCCTGTGGCGCCATCTCGACGAGTACCCCCTCCAACAGCTCGACGTGCTGGCCTTCGAACTTCCCCGCTTCGACCATCTCGTCGTACAGCGCGCGTGACAGAGCAAACACCTGCGTCTCGGGGTCTCGCGCGATCGCCTCGGTCGACATGACACGAGGATACGGCGCAGGTCGGACACAACCCCGTCTCACGCCTAGCCTGACGCGGTGACCGCCGCGCTGTACCTGCTGAGCACCGAGGCCGACAGCGGCAAGTCCGCCCTGGCGTTGGTGCTCTTCGAGGCGCTGGCCCGCCGGGTCGCCCGGCCGGCGGTCTTCCGGCCGGTGACCCGCGACGGGGCGTCGGACTTCGTGGTGGACCTGTTGCTCAGCCGGCTGCCCACGGGGCAGCGGCCCGCGCCCGAGGACTGCGTCGGCGTCACCTACGACGACCGGCACCACGATGAGGCCACCGCCCGCGAGACGATCGTCGAGCGGTACCGGGCGCTGGCCCGCGACCACGACGGCATTCTCGTGGTGGGCAGCGACTTCACCGACGTCGGCGCCGCGACCGAGTTCGCGTTCAACATCACCATTGCCCGTGACCTGGGCGCGTTGGCGATCGCCGTGGTGTCGGGGCGCGCCGGCAACGGCGCCCGGACCGCCGCGGAGATCGAGAACGCGACGGACAGTGCGCTCGAGGCCCTCGCGGCCGCCGGCCTCCCCACGCTGGCCGTGGTCGCCAACCGGGTGGATCCAGCGTCGCTGGCCGACGTGTCGACCGCCGTCGGTCGAATCGTCGCGGCCCGGCTCGGGGATGTGCCCGTCGCAGTGGTCCCGGAGCTGCCGCTGCTCGCGGCGCCCACGCTGCGACATGTCGCCACGGCCACCGGTGCCCGGTTGGTGCGCGGCCGGGACGCCGACCTCGACCGGGTGGCCGCCCACCTCGTGGTCGCGGCCATGACCCTGCCCCACGTGGTGGCGCACCTGAAGGACGAAGCGCTGGTCATCCTCCCCGGTGACCGCTCGGAGGTGCTGCTCGGGGTCGCGGCCGCGGCCCGCTCGCGGACCTTCCCGACGCCGTCGGGGATCCTGCTGACCGGCGGCTTCACGCCCGATCCGATCATCGAGCGGTTGATCGACGGGTTCGCCCCGACGCCGCCGGTCCTCATCACCGACGACCCGACGTTCGAGGTCGCCACGACCGTGGCGGGGCTGCGAGGCCGGATGCGGGCCGGTTCTAGTCGCAAGATCGACGCAGCGCTCGCCCACACCAGGCACCTGCCCACTGAGGCGATCCTCGACCGAGCCGCGCTGGCCCCCGCCGCCGGTCGCACGCCGCTGATGTTCATCCATGACGTCTTCGAGCGCGCCCAGGCCGACCGGCGGCACATCGTGCTTCCCGAGGGCACCGAACCCCGAGTGCTGGCCGCCGCCGAGCGTGTCATGCGGCGAGGTATCGCCGACCTCACCCTGCTGGGTCAGCCCGATGCCGTGGCCGCGGCGGCGAGCGCGGCCGGTGTCGACATCGGCCGGGCCCGCATCCTCGACCCGGCCACCGACGCGTTGCGCGAACAGTTCGCCGACACCTACGCCGGGCTACGGGCACACAAGGGGGTCACCGTCGAGGCCGCCTGGGAGACGGTCGCCGACGTCTCCTACTTCGGCACGTTGATGGTCCATGCGCGCCTCGCCGACGGGATGGTCTCCGGTGCGGTGCACACCACCGCACACACCATCCGCCCCGCGTTCGAGATCATCCGGACCGCACCCGGCGTCGCCGTGGTCTCCAGCGTGTTCTTCATGCTCCTGCCCGACCGGGTACTGGTCTACGGCGACTGCGCGGTGGTCCCCGACCCGACGCCCGAGCAGCTCGCGGACATCGCGATCTCCGCCGCCACCACCGCCCAGGCATTCGGTGTCGACCCGCGGGTGGCCATGCTGTCGTACTCGACGGGAGCGTCCGGCTCCGGTGCGGAGGTGGAGAAGGTCCGCACCGCTACCTCCCTGGTGCATGAGCGCCGTCCTGACCTGCTCGTGGAGGGCCCGCTGCAGTACGACGCGGCGGTGGACCCCGGCGTGGCCGCCACCAAGCTGCCCGACTCGACCGTCGCGGGCCGAGCCACCGTGCTGATCTTCCCCGACCTCAACACCGGCAACAACACCTACAAGGCCGTGCAGCGCAGCGCGGGCGCGATCGCCGTCGGGCCGGTGCTGCAGGGGCTGGCCAAGCCGGTCAACGACCTGTCCCGCGGGGCCACCGTCGACGACATCGCCACGACGATCGCCGTCACCGCGATCCAGGCGCAGGCCGTGAGGCCGGCATGAGTGTGCTGGTCGTCAACTGCGGGTCGTCGTCGGTGAAGTACGCCGTGATCGACCTCGACGACCGGCGGCCGCGGTTCGAGGGCCAGGTCGAGCGGATCGGCAGCGACGTCGCCGGCCACGCCGAGGCGTTACGGACGGTCGAGACCGAGGTGTCCGACCACCTGGCCGGTTCGGGTGCCGGGGCGCTGACGGCCGTCGGTCACCGCGTCGTCCACGGCGGGACGGTGTTCACCGAACCCACCGTGCTCGACGATGACGTGATCGTTCGGATCGAGGAGCTGGCCGTGCTCGCGCCGTTGCACAACCCGGCGAACGTGCTCGGCATCCGCAGCGCCCGTGAGGCGTTCGGCGATGTCCCCCACGTCGCGGTCTTCGACACCGCGTTCCATGCCACGCTGCCGGCGGCCGCCCGCAGCTACGCGGTACCACGGGAGTGGGAACACCGATACGGCGTGCGCCGCTACGGGTTCCACGGCACCTCCCACGCCTACGTCTCCCGTCGGACGGCCCAGTGGCTGCAGGCCGAGCGGGGCGTCGACCCACTGCGGTCACGGATCGTTGTGCTCCATCTGGGCAACGGCGCGAGCGCCTGTGCCGTCCTCGGTGGTCGCAGCATCGACACCTCGATGGGCCTGACGCCGCTGGCCGGGCTGGTGATGGGCACGCGCTCGGGAGACATCGACCCCGCCGTCTTCGGCCACCTCGATCGGGTGGCGGGAATGGCGCCCGCCGATGTCGAGACGGCGCTCAACCGCGAGAGCGGCCTGCGTGGCCTGGCCGGCGAGTCCGATCTGCGCGCAGTCAGCGAGCGCGCCGATGCCGGGGACACCGACGCTGCCCTCGCGCTGGACGTGTACTGCCACCGGACCCGGCACTACCTGGGCGCGTACGCGGTGGCTCTCGGGGGCCTGGACGCAATCGCCTTCACTGCCGGCGTCGGGGAGCATTCGGTGGGTGTCCGGCGCCGGGTGCTCACGGATCTGGACTGGCTCGGCATCGCGCTGGACCCGGTGCGCAACGCCGGGCCTGGCGGCGGTATGCGACTGATCAGCGCCGACGACGGAGCCGTCGCGGCCCTGGTCGTGCCGACCGACGAGGCGGGAGAGATCGCTTCGCAAGTGGCGGCCACGCTTCGCCGGTGACCCGCCGCGGGTGCTCGGCGACGCTGCGTCCACCAGTAGTCGACCCGTAATCGACCGCTGGTCGACCAGTACGCTCCAGGCGATGTCCAGCAGCCGCGACCTGCCGTTCTCGGCGGTCCTCATCGCCAACCGGGGCGAGATCGCCGTCCGGATCGCCCGTGCCTGCGCCGATGCCGGCCTCACGAGCATTGCGGTGTACGCCGACCCCGATGCCGATGCCCAGCATGTCCGCGCTGCCGACGAGGCCTTCGCGCTGCCTGGCCAGAGCGCGGCCGAGACCTACCTCGACATCGACAAGCTGATCGATGTCGCGCGCCGGGCGGGCGCGGACGCGGTCCATCCGGGGTACGGCTTCCTCGCCGAGAACGCCGACTTCGCCCGCGCCGTCGTCAAGGCCGGGCTGGTGTGGATCGGTCCGCCTGCCGACGCGATCGAGACTCTCGGCGACAAGGTGACGGCCCGGCACATCGCCGCGAAGGTCGGCGCGCCGCTCGTCGCCGGCACCGCCGACCCGGTGTCCGGCGCTGCCGAGGTCGTCGCGTTCGCCACGGAACACGGCCTACCGGTGGCGATCAAGGCCGCGTTCGGAGGCGGCGGCCGCGGCCTCAAGGTGGCGTGGTCGATCGCCGAGATCCCCGAGCTGTTCGAATCCGCCGTGCGCGAGGCCACGTCCGCCTTCGGTCGCGGCGAGTGCTTTGTCGAGCGGTACCTGGACCGGCCGCGGCATGTCGAGACACAATGCCTGGCTGATGCCCACGGCGACGTCGTGGTCGTCTCGACCCGCGACTGCTCGTTGCAGCGACGGCACCAGAAGCTCGTCGAGGAGGCCCCGGCCCCCTTCCTGTCGGCCTCACAGCGGGCCGAGCTGTACCGGGCGAGCAAGGCCATCCTTGCCGAAGCCGGGTACGTGGGCGCCGGGACGTGTGAGTTCCTGGTCGCCCGGGACGGCACCATCTCCTTTCTGGAGGTCAACACCCGGCTCCAGGTCGAGCACCCCGTCAGCGAGGAGGTCACCGGGCTGGACCTGGTCCGCGAGCAGTTCCGGCTCGCCGCGGGGCAGCCGCTCGGCTACAGCGACCCCGAGATCCGCGGCCACTCGATCGAGTTCCGGATCAACGGTGAGGACCCCGGCCGTGGTTTCCTGCCGCAACCGGGACCGGTCCGGGTCTGGCAGGCGCCATCCGGCCCGGGCGTGCGCGTCGACGCCGGCGTCGAATCGGGCTCGATGGTCTCCGGCGCCTTCGACTCGATGCTCGCCAAGATCATCGTCACCGGCGCCGACCGGACACAGGCGCTGCAGCGGGCGCGCCGGGCACTGGCGGAATGCCGAGTCGAGGGGTTGCCCACCACTCTCGGGTTCCACCGCAGTGTGCTCGCCGACCCCGCCTTCGCACCCGTGGATCCCGAGCAGGCCTTCGCCGTGCACACCCGGTGGATCGAGACCGAGTACGACAATCAGGCGCAGCCGTGGTCACCCGACCCGCCGGGTGCGGGGGCAGGGAGCGATCCGGCCGAGGCATCGCCGCGCCGCCGGGTGGTCGTTGAGGTCGACGGGCGGCGACTGGAGGTCGTGCTGCCCGGCGGGCTCTTCTCCCTGCCGCCGACCGCGACCGCCGCGCGGCCCAGCGGGAGGTCGCGGCGGGGCGGCGCGAAGTCGGCGGGGCCCTCCGGAGCCGCCCTGGTCTCACCGATGCAGGCGACCGTGGTCAAGCTCGGGGTGAGCAACGGGGACACCGTGGCCGAGGGCGACCTGATCGTCGTCCTGGAGGCGATGAAGATGGAGCAGCCGCTACTGGCCCACCGCGCCGGCACGGTCAGCGCGCTGTCGGCCGCTGTCGGTGACACCGTCACCTCGGGCACCCTCATCTGCGAGAT
>ENA-ORBV01011473-ORBV01011473.1-microbial-mat-metagenome-genome-assembly--contig:-NODE-11473-length-13903-cov-5.450817_pt1 | contig 13903 bp, 9 predicted proteins | sample MGYA00237777_ERZ505514 | MGnify/ENA primary metagenome ERZ505514 (study PRJEB26160, sample SAMN06269048) | microbial mat metagenome | isolation source: Oligotrophic lake microbial mat | place...
GCTAATGAGACACGGTTATATAATTAAAAGAATACATTAAAAAATGAAATTATGTATGCTCTTTTGTTTTTAACCGTAGCACTTTTTCCTGAGCAACCTCAGCTGCCGCGAGACCAATCCCAGCGCCTACGCAAACGCAGTTGAGCCTGAACCTGACAAGAAATCGTCCAATGAAGTTTCCATACATACTTAAAAATGTACCTATTTGTTCTTTTTGTGTGAATAACGGATAGCACTACGCACGGATACCACTCCTCCGCACTTATTCCACCGTGATGACCGTGCTCTCTTCTCCTCCAGCAGCGTGTTTCATCATGTTGCTATGGATGGTATCCATCATCATCATGGCAGCATCCACCAAAGGTGGAGGTGTATGAGGGCTAATGGGAGGACAGACAAAGTACTCTACTTTGTTGGAAGAAGAAGAGCACTGCTCCAAAATTTGTTGTCTCATGTGATGAATCTTGTTCAAATCGACCACGTACATGCCATTGGCATTCCCACACCGTTCTTGAATTTCGGACACTTCCGAAATGTTGTGAAACTTGGGATTGGCATGCTGTTTGCCTCCATCTTTGGTCTGGTGCGAATCGTACCAGCAAGTACACACATCGGCCTGGCATTCAATGCCGTTGCGGGCACAAGGACAATCTTGACCGACGCAACAAGCCTCGGTTTCGACGACGTCGTGGAGGATCAATTCCAATTCTTCTCGTGTCTTTTGTTCCGCGGGCAGCAAGTGACGTTTGCGCAATTCTTCCTTGACGCGCAAGATGGACAAGCGGCGCTTGCTGGCCTTTTTGCCACCCCCTCCGGGCGGTAGCAAATACACATCCAACTTGCGGCAGGTACAGCCCGTGTGTCCTTCTCCGGTGCGTTGAAAGCGAATTTCTTCCAATTCGTTACGAACATGATGAACATTGACTTGCGTGTAGGTTTCATTGTACTGTTCGGAAAAGGACCCCGACCGCTCGCGTTTGCTATTGGATCGCGTGTTGACATGGTGACCCGAATGATGCAAGGCGTGATTCGTATGGTGACCACTGTTGGGATGATTCTGCTTGGACTTGCTATCGCGTTTCTTGGACGATGGAGAGGATCCCTTGCTGCTGCCGCCTTTGTGGTGGTGGTTGTGGTGTTTGGGGGGAGACGACGACAACGTACTGTGGTGGGACGAATGTTCCATCGAGTCGTCATCACCGTCCTCCTCCGGAGTACTTGCCTGCAACAGAATGGCCATGCGTTGGTCTTCCGTCAACAAATGAAAGAGAGGATTCTTGGCTTTGCGCTTGTAGTCATACTGACGGGTTTCCAACTCTACAACTCCTGCGGTTTCGTCTTCCCCCACACGCCTAGCGGAGGAGGAAGAAGCAGATTTGGTCAATTCCTCCAAATTCAATCCTCGTTCGTGCGCTCGTATTCTCAAACGTTCCTGTTTGGCGGCTTCGTAGTCGTCCAGATCTACACCGTCATCATGGTTGTTGTTGTTGCCATCCTCGTCGTCTTCCGCCGTAGCAACAGGCTCATAACTCAATCCCAATGGCCAACCACCGTCGTAGGGCACCACATCGGTTCCCAAACATCGTTCAAATTCGCGAATCATGACTTTATGGAAGCGGACCTCTTTCGTTTCCTTGTTGTTCGCATCCTCTTCCAAACTTTCGTTCTCATTGTCACTACTCCCCGTTGTAGAAGTTGCGGTCGTCGTGGCGGTATTGCGAGAATCCGTCTTTTGGAGTTGACGACTCGTTTTGGGTTTTCTGTTTTTCTTGGCGCGCTTCTTTTTCTTCTTTTTGGGCGGCGCCTCGTTGCTGCTGTTGCTATTGACACTGTCCGGTCGTTTCTCTTGGTGACGAACAGCCGCAGCAGCAGTAGTGGGTGTGTCGTCTGGCATTCGAAAGGCATCGTCGTTCGAATTGTTTGCCATGCTTACAGCAGTAGTATTAGTATTGGCATGGTCGTAATAACCATCGTCATCGTCATCGTCTTCCTCCTCATCGCTGCTATCGATAATCTTGAGATGATACGATTTGGAAGGTGGGGGAGGTCCTGGCATCTTGGTTTCGTAGTTGTTGCTTGAATGAATGCAGTAGCTCTTCTTCGAGCTAGCTAGATGGTCGGCAGTTTGAAGAAGCTGTGGTCAATGGAAAGATTTTTTTATTCTTCAGACATACAGTACCAGTACAAGCAGTACAGTAGCCAATAGAGTTGGGTACGACGTAACCTGAAACTGACTGTTGCGTTGGCTGTCACTCACCTTTTCTTCCGTAGAAATCGAAGAGGTCCATCCCGCACAACAGCTACAAAATTGCAAAACGAGCTCGGTCCCGTTGGAGAGAAAAAGATCTTTTGTTTCGTGGTAGCTCGCCTGTTTGCTTGGTGATCTGTACGTTTGGTCGTACAGTACTAGAGTACTAGTGGGACAGAAATGTGCGTGGTTATTCCACTCCTCCGCAGTTCCTTGAAACATCTGTCTGACATTTGTACGGCGAATATTCGACCACTGGCCATACATAAATGCACCGTTATTAGGGTTATGGATTCAATCCATAATGAGAGAGGGTCTGGTTGACGGCGCGATCGCGCGCACGACTGCAAAGGAGGTCACCCATCATCAGCACCAAGCAGCAAGTACTACCTGGTACTAGCTAGTACTACTAGTAGTAGCTAGACTAGTAGTCACGTTGCCACCAATCCAGGTGGTACAGACAGGTGAAGGTGGTACATCGTCCTTCATTTCGTCTACATATTCCTCTCCTTCTTCGTCTTCGTCCACGTTCATCATCATTGATTGGGAATATTTTCGCTGCCGTCGTCTTCTGTAGCTGTGCTCGACATCCCGAGATAGACATTACGATGATCGCATGCATTGTGAACATTTGTGGCCCAGGTGACTACGGTATTGCTACACGACACATCATCCTGGGGATCAGCAGCAACCTCCACCATGGCGGATGAAGAACCCTTTTCCAAGAAACGTTCATTGGAACTGTCGGAGAGTCAGACGACTGCCCAGCAACCAGCTGTCGCTCGAGTGTGGCGAGTCGACGACAAAGCAGCCGATATACTTCGTGATGTCCGCTGGAAGCTTTCGGAGAACCATCTTGAGGGTGCGAAAAAGATCCTTGAGACGCACAAGATCGAAACGGTGTCACAGTTGAAGGACAAGATCGTCGGCGACGATAGCCAACGAGACCAAAAGTGTCGAGTTGCGCTGAACAGTCTGTTCTCTCCTCTCCAATGGGGCGACCTCACTGCGCACCTAAGCAATTCAATTCAGGAATCGTCGCGCCCAGAAGAAATTCTCCAAAGGAAGAAAATTCTGAATGAAAACGGCAGCATATTGGTTGAAGGCGTGTCCCAAGAAAAGGAATTTACCGCAGACGCAGTAGCGGTCAGAAATCCAGACACGACGCAACGGCAATTTGACATTCGGATTGTTCAGGGCCCTAGTGGCAGCGGAAAAACTGTATATACCATCAATCACCTGGCCTTTGTAGATGACGCAGGGGATGGTAAAAAGGTGGTTTGTATTTACTATTCTCTCAGTGAACACTCTGCCTCGAAGTACACTCCACAAACGTTCGTTTCGCGCATAAAGCAGGTCTTGCAGAAAGCGCTGAAACAGGGCAGCGATGGCAAATGGCAATGGGACCCAATGAAAAAGACTAAACTCAACATGAGAGTATCCCTCATTCTGGATGAAGCAGGCGCACTGGACAGTATTTTGGATAATCGAGAAGTCTTGACAGGAATCTTTAACGAAATAGGGTCTTGTGCCACATCCCCTCGGTTGATCCTTGCCGGCACGGGCTACGATAAAACTCCCAAGGGCCTTTCATCAGCCAATGATATCCACAAGTACCGGATGCAGCCATGGGCTGAAAAGAACCTGGCTTTAGTAGCAAGGAAGAGATACCCAGAGAATTATGATGGTGAACGGTTCGTGGAGGAAATTGGTAAATATCCGTTGTTGAAACGGTTGATCACCAATGCTCGAGCAGCTGTGTTCACCCTTGATGCGGTCAAGCAACTTAAAAAGGGCCATCCTATTATCAAATTGCGGGGATCAATTGGTACAGTGATTCAAATGGTCATAGGGAGGTACACTGCTTTTAGTGGAATTGGCAAGCTCACGGCAAGGCAACAGAAGGCGTTGGCCTATGCCGTGTTTCATGAACTCAACCTGGACAATAAATCCACGGCACCTCATTTTCCCGAATTCAACACAATCTTGACACTAGAGGAAGAAGAACAAGGCGCGATCAAAAGACAGGCCCAAAGCGTGGTGGACTTGCATGTGGAAACATCATCCGGTGTGGGCGGGGAGACAACAACCTCTTTTGTGGACGAGGATTCCCGACTTAAAAGACGATCTGTTTCCATCACGCCAGCAATGAGTATGTTGCTGTACAATCTGCTGGGGGTTGATGCGACCATTTATGACAATTGGGAGGGACTTGAAGTTACCACGGCGCTTCATGCTGTGTATCTGGAGGTACTGCACAACACGACTACCCAAGAATTGGGTGTGGAAATCGCCCGCTTGACGAAAGCCGTGCCGCCGCCAGGTGCAAACAAGAACATCTACATCCCTTCTCACGTCACCACACCTACCATATTTATAAATGGAGACAAGGCTCCTTTCTTTGATGTCATCACCAATTTCCGAGGCCTTCAGGCAAAGCACTCACAGAATGGAGAAAAGATTGATCTCTACCTCGGCGAGGAAATGCAGAAATGTGCTCTCCTCAAGGAGAGGCTACCAAATGCCATTCTGACTCGGAAAGGCGTTGATACACCTGATGAAGAAGGTGAAGAGGAAGGCTCAGGTGAAGAAGACTCAGAGGAAGTCTCAGAGGATGCTGCTGCTGCTGCTGCTGCTGCTGCTGCTGCTGCTTCTCCGCCTGCTCAAGAGATGGAAGAAGAGCCCAAGCTGAGCAAAGACGAGGAAAAAATGGTAAGAAACGGCGCGAAGGCATTCAAGATGGGCAATGCAACGTTGGCTGCTTTTTTGCATACCTGGAATCTTGGCATTGTTGCGCCCTCAAATGATGGGAATGCAAAAGAGAGTGAGAGTGTGCCCCCACGATTTCTGAGCCCTGCTTTCTTCTTTCCAACAAGCGGCAGAGCCGATATGGGAGTTGTTCCTTCTCTTCACTTCACAGTGGACAAGGAGGGCTCTATCATGTTTGATGACCGGATGATAGACCCGGTGGAATTTGGCGAGACGCTTCCCTTCGAGATGATCTTTGTTACAAACGCACAGCATTTGCGTTTGCTTCCCAAACAGAATGGGAAAGCTATTGTTATCGACGCTGAGAGTGTTGACGCAGATGGCGTGCTCACAACTGAACCAGATGGGTATGATGAGTACTTGAAGGCTCTCAAGCCAAGGGAGAATGTACAGGTCCGGTTTGTCTTCACAGGCCACGAGAACTGATGTGAAATTCGGGTACTCTTGGCCTGAGAAAGGAGTGAACGGTCCTTTCATCTTTTGGCGTGGCATTTGGTTTCGTACGTTTGAGAAGTTTTGTGACGATAACAACTGGCGCAATAGGTACCACAAGTGCTAATAATCGAGTTCAAGCGGAGCCTTGTAGACATTGATTCCTAAATTAGAGTTGAAGTTAACGTAGTGGTTTGACGCTTTTTGGAGCCATTGTGCGTGCCCTTAGTTTAACTCTTTTTAACACGCAGTATCGGTTCCAATCGTTTGTATTGATTCACCACAATGATGCTATCTTTGCCGTCGGCTATGTTAGTTAGCCTGTCGTTAACCCTTCTTTTGAAGTGCGGGATGTCTTCAGAATGCTATGAAACACCGCCTCCAACATTGCAAAGGTAATTCATAGCTAACTGCTAGTGGTTTATTCTTGTTGGTAGCACCACGGTGCGTAGATGTGGTGAACCACTGCAATTGTGGGTCCACATGGGGAAGCTAACTAACTTCGAACTACATTCGGCCTTTGGAATACGTCAGTGTGCCTAACCACCAACACAAGGGATGCAGTTAGAATGCATCTACTTTCAGATGAGCTAACTTGGTGGCAGTCCCAATTTTAGCCTCCAAAGGTTTGAAATCTCCTGGCGCACCGGAGTTTGCCACCTCCTCATCCGTCTGGCTCATGATCTGACCATCAATGTGACGATCACTGATGCTCAGTCAAACCCAAGCTTTTTGTGAGCAATGTTCCTCACAAGTATTCGACCGTGTTTCCTTGTCGCTTTTGCTATTGGAAACTCACGCAAGGAATAGGTGGTCATGTCATAAACAAGTCATACAGAAGATGATAAATGAGCTTGAAATGATTAAGTGTACACAAGACTGTACTATGTACTATATATACCATCTATTGGTTCTTTTTCCATGCGGGATGTGCTTTATGTTTGTCATTATTTCTATGCCGCGGCAAGCTTTTTTTCTTGTTGTTGACGTTCTTCCAAAATGGCCGATGCGACATCCATATCTTCGGGTGTTGTGATTTTCAGGTTGGTGTATTCACCCAAAGTTAATTTCACGGGCTCTCCCAATGCCTCGACAATGGATACATCATCGGTAACTTCAAGATTTTCTTTGGCCACCTTTTCAAATCCTCGCTGTAGAGTCTCCATTTTGACCACTTGAGGAGTATGGACTTCCCACAATCGGGCTCGCGGTATGGTTCGTAGGACTGTTTCGCCATCTTCACTTTCCTTGATGGTGGCCTTGCAAGGAACGCCCAAAACGGCGGCACCCACTTGTTTGGCATCTCTCACGACATGACAAATTTCATCAATCGTCACCAAAGGCCGCGCTGAATCATGAATGGCCGCATACTCCACGTTTCCCTTGGCGAGTTTGGCCAATTCCGTCAATCCATTTTCCACCGATCCCTGTCGTTCCACCCCCGGATTGGCAAAGGCCAATTGCCCGGCAGGATACTTGTCCAACAAGTATTGATAGTCGGGTTGATACATGGGATCCATGACCAAAATGACAGCCGCGGGAGCCGTCTTGTCGTTGGCGGTTAAAAACTTGGGCAATTGATCCAAAAATAAATCCAAGGAATGTTGCAAGACGGGTTTGCCGCGCAATTCCAAAAATTGTTTTGGCATGTTGGCTTTCATGCGAGATCCTTTCCCACCGGCCAACAGCACGAATCCGACATTGGCCATGTCGACGGCTTCCGAGGGTGTAGCCGTAGTGGCAAATAGTGGCGTTGACGAGGAGACTCTACTACCACTGGTTGTTGTTGTGACTGACGCAAAGGCATGGCATGGATTGGAGTGGGCTGCCAAAAACAGCAGAGAAAGAAGCAATGTCATCGGCGAGATGGAAGGCGTACACGCTTGGCGTGTTTTAGAGGTGGAAACCATCGTGATTATCAAATGGTAGGTCGATAGGAGATTGTCGACGAAGCTGTTGCTGATGGACTTGTCTTTGTTGACACTACTAGTAGATAATCACAAGAACTTAAATTAGTCAAATAATAAAGAATTAGTCTTGTTTGTCTTGTTGTTTGATATCTTCAACCTGTTGATGTTGGTGGTTCAAACATCGTCAAAAGCTGACATGCATGTGTGAAGTGTGTGTGCGTCGAAAAACATACTGACGTATGAGTCGCGATATTGAGTCACGAATATAAGCGACTTAGTTGCTTCCACGGGTACAGTAATCTTTTTCATCTTGCCAAGGGTCTGAGCAGTTTTCAAACTTGCTTGTTTCTGAGCCATGCATGTTGATCGTACGACGTTCCGAGCATGTCAATCAATGGAAATTGCTGGGTGCTTGCTGGTAACTCACCGGTGACACAATGGTAATGGTACTGTAGTTAAAATAAACGAATGAACTACTCCGGAGTACGTTGCAGTACCTAGCTAGTACTGTAGCAGTGGGAACGGGAGCAAGCGAGAACGGAACAATCAATGGAAGCCTTGTAGTAGGAAGGGTCTCATAAAATTACACAAGCAACAACCAAAAACATTAACGAACAAACAACACCGCAACATACCTAACAGCAAAATATATATAAATATGTCGGTAAATCATCTTAATATTTTTCTGAACAGACAAAGATTACTGGGGCAGAAGTACAACAAGGACAGCAGCCTCCGAACAGCGTCGACGTTCGAGACAAAGAAGAAGCAAGTCCATTTTGGATCGGCCGTCAACTATATCTATTATGATGATTGTGAATCCGATGACCGGTGGTACAACAAGGAAATGCTCCAACAGCAATTCCTGGAAGATCTTGAAGAAGAATATCCAAATGGAACATACCAGTACGACTCTTCTACTTTATCCTCCTCCGTCCTGTCGGCCAGTAGCAATCAGCACACGAGTCGGGGTCTCGAATATCATGCCCCTCAAAATAAACGACGAGCCGAGCAAGCGGCACGATATATCGCAGCCGTAGTGAACAAGTCATATGAGCTTCGAAAAGAAAACAATCTCACCAAGGAACAATTACAAGAAAAACAACATCCGTTTTCTCACAAACTCCGCTTTGCCATGCCCAAGAAAATGCTAGAGCAACAACAGCAAGAGCAACCCTATGAACAGGATCCTTCTCTCCTCCCAAAGTATCAAGCCTTGGCCGAAGAATTGAAAGACTATGCTTCCGACTTGACATGGATGACCAAAGATTTGGCCATTGGTGTGGCAGCACTCGACGAAGAAGCGGCCATGGCCATTCATTCCGAGCAACCAAAACTCACATACCGACCACGTCGGCGACGGATCAGCAAAGCCGCCGTGCACCGAATACCATCCAAGGGTCGTTGTCACGGTCTGCGCCGTACGATTTCTGCCAAATCTGCCTAAATTGCAAAGAACAATAAACACTTGGAACAAACATAAATAACTATATAGTTTAGAGGATACTCCTAGAATATCGTTTCCATATCATACAATATAATGGCTCGTCCTTGGCCACAGGAGAGGTACTACTGTAGTAGAAGATTGCATGGGGCTCACCTCTATCGTCTCTGTTCAATGAAGGCGACAGCTTGGTCATGGTTACCCTTCTTTTAGGGCTGGCGTTTCTTGAATTGTTCAGATCACATCCATTTCCACATGGTGTTAGGGATCGAGGTTTTCAATTCGGATCACCACTGGTTCTTGGAGAAGCAAAGACGTTATTTGATATCGAAACATGCATTCTGAGTTGTACTTTTGAGTTGTATTTTTAATTCAAATGAAACAAAATCGACATTACAGTTAAGCTATGTATTTATTAAAAACGACTGAAGAATGACTCTCTTTTAGAAATGGACAATTTGAAAAATCAGTGTACTAAATAGACAAGTCATTTAATATTTAAGGATGGTGGTACAAAATCTGGATACTCCTTTACTTGAGGCGTACTACCTAGTGAAATGATAAATTAGTCTGTCCGCCAACAGATGCAACTCACTTTATGGTAAAGGGTCTCTTTGTGAGATTTAGTTGTGACCGCACTTGCTGTGCTACCTGGTAGTCAAAGTACGACGGTGCCTAGCACAAGTACTGGTACAACCGCAGTACTTCGTACCGCTCTGCTACAGCGCGTCGCGCAACACAGCAATAGTACGAGTACGTGAACTTGGTGGACCTTCTTTTGAGACCTGCCGCTGTATCTATCTTGCCTTCATCTCTGGAAGTTAACTCTACATGCAACTAGCTAGCTAGATAGCTACCAGTACCAGTACAACTATAGTAGCTTGTAGAAGAAAGGTGTCGCTATTGTAGCTTATGCTGACGCTGCTGTCTAGGTTAACAGACAAAGCAGTAGCGAGAAAGGTGATTGATATCTTGCTGGGCAAGACTAGGCCGACTAGATAACGAGGGAGAGGTTTGACTATTGACAGTCATTCGTTTGTATCGGATATCTCCCACCATCATCCGTCTTCTAAAGGCTGCTGTGATCTAGTCCGGCTTTGCACTTCCTACCTACCTACCTAGGTTAACACGACAATATCCCCGCCAGATATAACAGTATAGGACAAACCGCGTCGACTCGATCCGAAGGAAGCAAGTTAACTTGTCTCTCTGCGAGTCCATCCCACATAACACGCATCCCTAACGCACCTGTCCTCCTGCGGCTCGTGTCTATCCAAGAACGGGCTAGATCTAGATCTAGAGATTCAAAGGCCATCTATACACTTTGCTCTATCAGGTTGTATCTGCTTAGAGCGCTTGTAGTGCGTTTACAGCACACTCAGTTCCTACAAAGTGCGGAAGACTCTCTTGAAGCGACGTTTACAACTCACTTCAACAACACGTGCTGCGACTCTATCTACGACAACGACAACTACAACAATCAGTTCATCCGTCCATTTCATCCAATAACTCAATACACATATCACCACCAATATGACTGGTCAATTAGGTGGGACAACCTTATGGTCCGGTCTAGAGACCAAGGGTATGAAGGAAGCGAAATGCTCGTTACTGCTACAAGAAGATGCTGCCTTTGAACCCAAAATCAAAGCCCTACCAAAACAACGCGTATTAGTATATCAAGACAAGGGCTTTCATCCCAATTCGGCGCCGGCCAGTAACGCCAACAATAGCAATGAAGATAACTTTTACGTCGACTTCAAAGGGTGTACCATTCTGCAGTTGGAACCATCCTTTGGTCCGACCCCCCAACGGACCATGCCCGTCACACTCACTGTGGGTGGACGGTGTATCTTTACACCTGAAAACTATCACGACTTTCGTGTCATGATGAGAACCAAAGAACAATCCAAAGAAATGGACATTGCCCCCAATGGAAACTTTGATTGGCCGGACGTACAATCCATGTTGTTGTGTCCTCTTTGCGGGAGCAAGGCTCCCATACCACAAGAGCGAGATGAATACGAACTAGAATATTGGATGCTCTTTTATCCTTTACTGCAGATTACCGTCATGAAGGGTTCACAAATGACCCTTGGAACGCGCACCGTTTGTCGACTCACGTGCCTCGAGTGCATGGAGAATCTTTTGGAAGGCATGTTGTTGACGGTCCAACCGGGATCGGTCAGCGGCAACCACGCTCACACGGGCGGGAAAAGCACGCGTCTCAGCTTTACACTGCCCGCCTCCAATGTTCTGGCCGAAGCGGGCAGTGCCTCCTTTCTCGAAGATGGACCACCGAGACCGGAGACACATCCGCATGTCGATGACATTTTAGACGCCTGGACGCTCTATAACTTATGGGAACATTCGGGGGCCTGGGAAGCCTTACAAAATGATTATCGGATTGTTCTCTCCCGCAGTATGCAAGGCGATGCCGGTGGTGCGGCGGGTGGCGGCGGAGCCGCGGCCGGAGGTGAGGTGGGCGCGGCGGCCGGTGCCGACGGAGATGCACCACAACCACGGTTGCGGGAGCGTCTGGGCAAGGCTTGCGGGAATCCCAAATGCAAAAAAGTCCAAGGCAAAAAGGATCGAACCAGTGGTGAAATTATACGTCTCACGATTAAGTGCAAAGAATGTTTCAGTGAATTCTATTGCAGCAAAATCTGTCGCGACAAGGCCAAGGCCCAGCATGAACCAGCCTGTGTGGCCAAACAACAGGAGCGAAAAGAGCGCCGAGAAAAGAAAGCCAAAAAGGTACAGTGCGATACTTGTCAACAGAAATTACCGTACACGCAAATGAAAAAGTGTTCTCGCTGTCGACAAGCGACCTATTGCAGTGTCGAATGTCAGCGCAAGGCATGGGCAGAACACAAGGCTCACTGTGTCAAACGGGGATAGTAGAGTAGTACTGTCTGTACCCTTGTGTGCGATGAAAAGCAGCAGTGTTAACATGGAGGATAATACGAGACTGAACAGCGTAGTAGCGCAATTCAAGAGACGAAAGGTTCCGGTCGATGTGTGTGAGTGTGTGTGGTATGCTTCTCGCATGCATTTGCAGAACAAACTCGGACTTTTGCACTGTCGATTGGTCGATCATTTCATTCGTGTCGATCGAATCAACCCGCTCCTTGTTTGTCATGTCGGCAGAAGACGGGCGTTAACGCTGAATACACGGTGACTATGGATTGTATAGGTAAGAGAAGAAACAAAGGGAGGAATTGGAGGAGAGGAAATCAACTGTAGGAGCCTGCTCAGTTCGCAGTATAATGATTATAGACTGCATGTCCACAAAAACTTAGTAGTTGACTTTACATGTATGCATTAGATGAGATCTTGTGCTGCGTGTATTCCCTGTCGGCAGGGTAAATTCGACTAATTTGTATAATTCAGGCCTTGATTCAAGGCTTCTGCTCAACTGGCTCAGGGAGGTTGGTGTCTGGCACTGCAATCTACAAATTTTTCATATCTGGTACCCAAGTTTTTTTATGTATAACGCAATCTCCGTCGTCAGTATCTAAAGCTCAAATCTTCCACTTTCTTCATCGAATCTCTTTATCGGCCATGTCCATGTGGTATTCGATTTGGAATGGATGCCTCGCTTCGGGGACGGGGTAGAAGTAATAAAGACGTGCAGCTTCGGGAACTGAACACCAGATGAGTGGAAATTAGTTCCGTCACCTTTCGACACATTTTAGCACAGGATGTCACACGCTGAAAGCCATCTATTTTAATTAGGTCAAAACCAATTCAAAAGTATTGGCTGTTGGTGGGGGACTACGCAGCTGTAGAATACTTATTTAATGACAGTGCTAAACCTGGTGGACATGGTGTATCATATGCTGCGACGCTTACACATTTTGTAGCTGCTGCCCTCTGCCCAAAGATCTCCACTTATCACCGGATAGTTCGTAGATTCCGGCATGCAATGCATGCATCCACGCCATGTTTCGGACGCATATTGAGCAGACATTTTTTCGTTTTAGCGGTCTACAATATGTAAATATTTACCCTCGGATGTCATCCTCGTCACTCCTTGGCTGATGCCATTATTAATTCTGCGCCTTGTGAGGGACAAGGCCGGTGGTCACCCTTTCAATGCCCTGCACGTCATAGTCATGGTCGGCTTTATCCACATCGATTTTTTATTCTTGGCACAACAGCTGCCCCGTCTTTGGAATTGGTGCGGGTTGGGCTTGGGTTTTCCCTTCATATAATGTCGAAATGTCCTTTAGAGAATTGGACATCCTTCTGTAAAAAAAAAATTGGCTGCTGACGCCTCTTTTAATTATTGCCGCCACCTTTTAAGATCATAATATACCCAACAAGTATCACATTCATTCGTGCAGGCATAACATTGAAAGTTGCATTCCAAAACGGCAGGATCTTCCAAAACGAGCGACAAAAATATGTCTGCGTCCTGATATTCTTTGGGGGCTGATTCGAAGGCTGCTTGATAGGCCGTGGCCGGATCCACAAGGTAAATTTGTGGACTCGTTTCAATGACATGCTTCCATTTGGCATTGTTATCATCCGAGGCTGCCAGTGCTGTTGCCAGAGGTCCTTCTTCTTTCAACCAGCTGAGAGCTTTGGTGAGATTTTGTAAATTGGGCAATATCGGATGGGTGTATTTCCTTACAGCTGGCGAAGAGGCTTGGGCCCATCGCTTCCAATCCAGGGCCGATGCCAATAACAATTCTGCCTCTTCTTGGTCTATACACAACTCGGACAATAAAAATTCGGCGCATTTTTTCCATTCCTCGGTGGCGTCTTGCTCTCACTGCAGAGAGCAGTTCTTCATTATTTGTGATGGCGGCGGCGGCGGTGGTGACAGCACTTATAAGAATAGTTGTGTTAGGTCTCTTTTGAGAGGGCGATCGCCGACTCAGAGGAATCCATGCCGAAGAGAGGGCAACGACTAGAGCAGCAAAAAGAAGATGGGGCAAACGATTCATTACTGGGATTAGGGTCTCAGAAATGCCATGTGATGGGGCTTGTTGTGTGGCTTCGTTGGCTGTTGTTGAGATTGCGTGATGGTTTTGGTGGCTATACTACTATATAGCTGTCTCTTATACACATCTCCGAGCCCACGAGACTAAG
>ENA-ORBV01011474-ORBV01011474.1-microbial-mat-metagenome-genome-assembly--contig:-NODE-11474-length-13902-cov-6.003761_pt1 | contig 13902 bp, 9 predicted proteins | sample MGYA00237777_ERZ505514 | MGnify/ENA primary metagenome ERZ505514 (study PRJEB26160, sample SAMN06269048) | microbial mat metagenome | isolation source: Oligotrophic lake microbial mat | place...
TGATACGGCGACCACCGAGATCTACACCTCTCTATTCGTCGGCAGCGTCAGATGTGTATAAGAGACAGAACAAACCTATCCTCACACTTTCATTCATTGGATTTGACTTCCAACACTATTCAATTCCAATTTAATTCCAATTTAACTCATCAAGACACACAGAGAATTCCACAATGCCTTCTTACTCCTCTTTTACTACGAAGAAACCCACTGCCATGGTTGTGCTGACAGCTCTTGTTGGCCTCCTTGTGAGCAACGCCTTCACAGCAGATGCCCTTACTTCCACTTCTTCCTCCTTTACACCCACCATGATTCGACCAAACGCCTTTGTACCGACAACCAACTCGCAACAATACCAACAACAACGAAGGCGCAATCACTTGTTCATGTCCTCCGAAGCTCAAGCGCAACCATCACCCACCACGTTGTTGAGCAGCAGCACGGCCGATGATGATGAATTCACGATGAAGCGTGCCGAACCAGAAGATGAAAATATGGATCTTTTAGAGGCCGTTGTCAACGATGTGCCAACGACTTCTGCTATAACCATGACCAATACTGCCGCGTCTGACAATCCCTTGTTGGATGCCGTCGTCTTTGCCAATGGTTCTGTCTTGGCCTTTGTGGGAACGGCTGTCTTGTATTCGCTCTTTCATGTCCACTTCGAAGCCTTGTGGGCATTGTGGGAATACGATTTGGGACAATTGGACATTCCCGAATTGACCAAAGCGGCCGTCGCTCTGGATGTCATGGCCCGTATTCCGGTCGATTGGATTCATTCTTATGAAGCGCTGGTGCCCACCCATCCCATTTTTTACAAGGCCTGTACGTCTGGTGTTGCCTATGCTCTGGGGGACTTTGTTTCCCAAGTCTATCAAGGCAAAACCTTGGCCACCTTGGATTTGCCACGATCGATGCGATCCGGTGCCGCTGGATTTATTGGACATGGGCCACTGTGTCATTATTGGCTCATGTTTATGGAAACCTACTTGGATTTTGGAGGTGCTTGGTGGGCCACGGGCATTAAAGTGACGGCCGATTTGACTGTCTGGTCCATCTTTTTAAATGCCGCTTACTCCCTCATTATTGGAACCTTGGCCGGTCGACCCCCCAAGGAAGTCATGAGTGATGTCAAGGTGACCTTGTGGCCAGCACTACGTTCGGCGTGGCGATTCTGGCCCTTTGTCCATACCATTTCCTTTTCGCACGCCGTCCCGTTGGATCTCAAACTCTTGTGGGTCGATGTCATGGAAGTGGTGTGGGTCACCATTCTCAGTAAAGTTGCCAATGAGGACAAAGTGGCCCAATTGGAAGCGAATCCTGCCTTGCAAGCCAAGGATGTGTCCGATGAAATCCCCGAAGTCGATCCAGCTCTGGAAATTGAATTGACACGAGAAGCAGAATTGGTGGTAGTCGCAGAAGGTCAGCCAGCAGGACAAGAAAAGTCGACGTCTCCTCCCCCCAACTTGGCCTTTGAATTGCCACAAAAGGTATTGGCGGCGTGTTGGCCCCTGATTGTCATGTGGCCGGTATTGTATGCCGGATATCAAGTGGAAAAATTCCTGGGACTCGAAGTGTAAAACGTCGTCAGTACAAGTACAGTACAAGACTGATACTTGATGGGTGGATTCGTGCGCATGAAATGATGTGTAGCACCCTGCGAGAAAACATGCTCTTTGGTTGTGGTTGTTTCTCTTGAAGGGTGTCATTTTACGGCTGCATCAATCAATCTATCTCTGTCAAGCACATTTATGGTCTCTTGACAGCCACACTGATGGAGCTACATATGATTGCGGTTCCATTGGGCTGTCGCTTTTTTGGCGCTTCGTGCGTTACCATTCTCGGCATCACCACCACCATGTTCCACACTATTACTACGTTTACACACTTGTATATTTGCACCCACACACACAGTATTATAATTACATTTTTTCCACTCCACCCATTGAGCCTCTAGTAGTATCACCGCTCTATCCGGGGCATTGACTTTGATTTGGCCTCATCACGGAAAACACGGACCCACCGCAGAGCCAAATGCAGGACAGGGCAGGCAGTAGCGTGCTGAAGCAGGAGGATCTGACATTCAGGAGCAACGGTTGGGCTGACCGAGCTTGTGTGAAAGAGAAGCAAGGTCAAGACCAGGTGTGCACCACTTTTCCATGCGGATGGTGATGTGCCTTCCGTGACGCGCTTTCTCTACGGCCCCCTTGCATTCAGCCAGCTCCAGCTATAGTTTTCTTGTATTCCATCGTAGGACATGCGCATCAATTAGCTACCACCGTCAACTGGAGCTAGCTAGAGATTGCACAATATTTTGCAAACTGCTTGCCACCTTAATTTTAACTAAGACTGCATGCTCTCCGTACTTTCCCTGAACGGCGATGTTTCTTCGTGATCTCCTTCCATGGGCTTCAGTTCGCTAGAGTCCGTCGGTAGCACTTGCATGAACATCTGCAATTGCCGTTCCTGCTGATGGTCTCTCCCAACTTGTCATGTCGTCCTCCTTGTTATAGTAATACTGTTTACCAGATGGATCCGTTATTTCCACCCATCCCTGCGGGAGCGGTGCTATAAGATGTACTTCTTGTGGGATATCTGGGGCTTTGGTTGTGCTTGATCTCAGGGACTGATGAGCTTGTGGTTGCTGCTGTGGTTGTGGTTGTGAGGGTCTGTCCCACGATGTTGTTCCATCTGTGTCTGTATAATACGACTTTCCAGTCGCCTCATCCACATGCTGTGTCCATCCTGCAGGGAGAGGAGGGAGTTCTTGTGATTGTGGATGTTGCTTTGGTTGTGAGGGTCTATCCCAAGATGTTGTTCCATCTACATCTGTATAATACGGCTTTCCGGTCGCTTCATCCACATGTTGTGTCCATCCTGCAGGGAGAGGAGGGAGTTCTTGTGATTGTGGCTGCGAGGGTCTATCCCAACTCGTTGTCCCTTCTGTGCTATTTATATAATACGGCTTTCCAGTAGTCTTGTCCACATGCTGTGTCCATCCTGCAGGGAGAGGAGACAGTTTTTGTTGTGCTGGCTGTTTCGGCGTGGTAGTAGGTATGTCCCAAGATGTTGTTCCGTCGATATTGTTTGTATAGAAGGGCTTTCCAGTAGTTTCATCCACATGCTTTGTCCATCCTGCAGTGATAGGAGATTTTTGTTGTTGTGCTGGTGGCTTTTGCTGCTTCACTTTTTCGGTTGGCATATTCCAAGATGGTGTTCCATCTGTGTCATTCACATAATATGGTCTTCCAGTTGTTTCATCCACGTGCTTCGTCCACCCCTTTGGAGAAGAAAGACGGGCTGGTTGTTGGGTCATTTGGTTCTGCCGCGGCATGGATGGTCGCTCCCATGAGGACGTTCCATCAATTTCATTAACGTAGTAAATTGTCCCCGTTTCGGGGTCCTTCGTCGCCTTCCATCCTTCGGGAAGGATAAGACTTGTATCTATATCCTCTTTTATGCCAGTGACCACCCCTTTTACTTCATCGGCGACTTTTTCGATATCAATATTTTGATAGCAAAGCAAATAGACAGAAAGACAGATGGCAAGAAGTGCGAGTTGTACATACGTGATGTATGCTAGCGAGGCTCCAAGGGCCGAAACAAAACTTGGGCAGCTAATCTGAACAGTAGATACCAACCCATCAAGCGCAACCTTGCTACAGTCAGGAAAGTCGGTGCAATCGTCGCTTTTGAAATACTCCAAAAAAGCCTCTGGGCACCGTTTATCATCATAGTCCTTGCAGTCTAACCCTTCCAGCACACATGGTTCATCGAATTGGCCAAGACCTGCATCTGATATGTTATCGCTTTGACTTCTGACAAAGGAAGCACAGATATAATTGGGAGCTTGGAAGGTCTGCTCATAGGGCTTGAAGGAAAATCCCGTTAAAGACTGCGACTGTGTGTTACTCCAAGCCCCATCTATTATATTCACACTCTTTTGACAGGACAACACATAGCTGTAGAATGTAAGAGAGATGACAAACGCGAGTTCCGCGACAATGATGGTGGTCGCAATTGCACAGCCTGGTCTCTTTGGAAGTTTGGTTAGCGATGTGTGGATTGCGCTGGTCGCTACCGTTGCAATAGTATCCTTCCAGGCGGAGCCTTCCTCGTTCTGGCTCGACATGGCTGGCAGTGCTGTGTTATCAACTGTACTGGTTGTACAACTAAAGTTAGTATGTGAGCAATGAAATATTATCAGCAAATTCAGTACTTAGTTGTAGCACATGATTGCGGTAAGACGACCAAAAGGTTGAAAGATGCATCCAAGTCAATTTAAAAAGCAATCCTGGCCTTCGCCGAAGCTCGCGCGCGCGCGCCTGGCTCCATTTTTTGGAAAACTGGCAAATAGGAATCAATACAAAAATTTTGGTGTTTGGACCCAAATTCCTTTATTATCCACCATAAATATTAACCGACGCAGGAGATCAATATCATCCACTACGACGTCCTAGCTAGCTAGTAGTGCGGTATTGTCGTGTTCCCGTTGTTCCGATCAGATCCCCTTAGCCTTAGTGAACTTTAATCCTCTTTGTATTGTTTCAACACAAGAGATGCATTTGTTCCACCAAATCCAAAACTGTTGTTGATAGCATACTGCATGTTTTCCACTTGGATGGGTTCATTCATGGCATGTTGAAATCCAGGCAATAGCTCGGAATCTGGAATGTGATACAAATTGCGTGTGGGTGGGATCGTTTGGTGCACCAAGGACAGGGCCGTAAACGCTGCCTCTATAGCACCTGCTGCCCCCAACAAGTGCCCGGTCGCTCCCTTGGTGCTGCTCACAAAAAGTGGTGGATTGTCACTGGAAGTCTTTTCCGATGAATTTCGTTGAAAGATACGATCAATACAACGCGCTTCGATTTCATCCCCTTTGGGTGTGGATGTGGCATGTGCGTTGACGTAGCCAATCAGTGTCTCTAGTTGTCGTGGCTCCATGGAAGTTGCATCCGCTGCTTGTCCCATCGCCATTCTCATGGCTCGTTCTGCACCTCGCCCATCCGGATCAGGTGCCGTGATGTGGTGGGCGTCTCCGGATAATCCGTAGCCACAAATTTCGGCGAGTATTGGTGCGTTTCTCCGTTTGGCATGTTCTAATTCTTCCAGAACAAGAAGTGCTGCCCCTTCTCCCATGACAAATCCATCTCTATCCTTATCAAACGGCCGAGAAGCTTGTTCAGGAATATCATTAAACGACGTCGACAAAGCTTTAAGTCGACTAAATCCAGCCATGCTGAGTGGGTCAATACAAGCTTCGGCGCCTCCAGCAATCATGATATCGGCATTGTCGTATTGAATGCATCGCAATGCGTCCCCAATCGCATGTGTTCCCGCCGCACAGGCCGTCGACACGGAGTGATTGGGACCTTGGAAGGAATATTCCAATGACAACCGTCCGGCTGCTGAATTGGACAAGACTTTGGGCACAAAATGAGGACTCAATCGGCGCAAGCCCCGTGTTTCCACTGTACGAGCAGCTTCGACAATTTCTCGGACTCCAGACATACCGCTTCCTATGCATACTCCGATTCGTTCTCGGTTGATGATTGTCGTTGTAGAATCGGATGAAGATAATGATATTGCTGCGAGTGTGCTATAACTAGTCGATGCGACATTGCTGTTGCTACTGTCACTGGAATCTCCTAAAAGCAGTGACAAAAGCCCCGCTTGTTCTAACGCCTCTCGTCCGGATTGGAGTGCCATTTGGACAAATCGAGGTGTACGGCTGTCGTGTTGCAGTGCAGGTTCAGAGAACTTGACGGGTGCTGCTACTTGACAGGGCAACGCTTGGGCAGCTTGCAATTCTCGCTCCAATTGTTCTTCTGGCAAGTTCTGCCATTCCAGGGCCTTGGTCAGACTCGTCAGACCACTACCATCCGAGCTGTTGCTCGGTGGCCGTAAAAGGGCGTTCCACGAATCCACCAAAGAATTGCCAATCGGGGTCACTGCATATGGAACGCCAGGAAAAAGAAAAGGAATTTGAAAGGTAAGATTCTATTACAAGGGTACGACTGTATTGGTTATTCAGTAGTACTAATTCAGTAGGTTCGAGAAGAGTCACATAGACTCAAAAGTAGCTTTTCATTCCATCAGGGTGAAGTAAAATTCTTCAGGATGAATGGAACCAAGAGGGTTTCCAGAACGAACGAGTGGACTTACCGGCTCCCATACCAGTAACCACCACACGACGGTGGAAAGGAGCAGCAAACGACATCTTTTGCTAGGACCACTACTAGTATCTATTTAACGGGCCAGTAGCAAGCGGCAAGTGTAGCAATAAGTCTTGGTAGATAGCAGCAAATGGGCATACACTAGTCGGTACCTGCAGTGTTGTCAGTTCGGCCAGTCGTTTTGTCCTGTACTGCAAGATAGTGCGGCTTCCTTCCATTCATTGATTGATTCATCATCTGATTTGAATGTTTGTTGTCGTCTATGGTTGCATTGGACCCAAAGATATTGGTTCCCCGAGTTCGCATAGTGTGCGTCCCCAATTTTCTATTTTGTTTTGGTCTCACATTTGTCCAATAACGACTACTAGCCGTTTACCAGCGCAAACTACGCCGGCGCGCGGTGTCAATTTTTTTTAACAGTCATCACCCTTGTTATTGTCAATCGCGGTCGATCCCATCACGACCGAAACAGCGACAATAGATTTCGCGTGATGGATACTGTACTAAAAAATATATAATTATTTTATTTTAAGAAACCAACCTTATCATCATGGCTCCCGAGTACCGCCTCGCAAAGAGACCAACACTAGATCAGTCGGGTTCATCGGCCACATCGAAGCGACAGAAAACAACCGGAGATGATTTCAAATTGAGAGAATTAAAATTGAACGATTCGTGTCAAACGAATGATGAGGTTCACAGGTCAATTTCTCTCTGCCCAGTCATTAAGGTGATTGTCGACACGCAAGTCTTTCAACGTCTCCGTGACATTGCTCAACTCGGAACATCCGAGTATTTGTACAGTTGCGCCAATCACAATCGATTTCAACACTCTCTCGGTGTGGCACATCTTGCCGAACGCATGTGCAAAAACATCAAGGAAGAACAACCGTCTTTAGGTACTTCTCATAAGGACGTTCTGTGCGTCAAATTGGCTGGACTATTGCACGATATTGGCCATGGTCCCTGGAGTCATATTTACGAGGCTTTTCGTGACGACGATCTCCCTAGCTTTCTGGAGGCGTATCCCGAATTGAAGAAACGATACATAGATTGCGATCCTCTAGGAAAAGTTCCCGAGCACTGGTCTCACGAGCAGTCGTCGCTCATGATGCTCGATGCAGTGCTTGCCGAGTTGGGCCTCAAGATTGATTTGAAGAATTTGGATCAACCACTGCAACAAATTGGTGATGGAATTGCGGCCAGCTCTATGCGTGTTTGGAAACCACCTTTTGTGGAAGACAGTGTCTTGACCTCGCGAGATTTTGTCTTTGTCAAAGAATGTATTTTGGGCAAGCCTTTGCCGGAAGTCCAGGACGAGTTGCATCTGGGTGCTTTCATTGGAAGAACGCAACCAGAAAAGGAGTGGCTCTACGACATTGTCAACAACCGACACTCGGGGCTCGATGTGGACAAAATTGACTATTATGCACGCGATCAAGGACGGACCACTGGAGCCGTCGAAATCGACAATAAACTCATCGAAGATGCCCGAGTGGCAAAGGCATCGTGTATCAATCCGTCGGAGTGCCAGAAATGTAGGGGCAATCCTTCCAATGCCGCCATGCACTTTGTCATTTGTTACCCGAAAAAGAGAGTTGAACCCGCCATGGGATTTTTCAAAGAACGCCTCAAGCTTCACCAACGAATTTACCAGAACAAAAAGACAGTAGCCGTGCAGTGCTTGTTGGTTGACATTTTGTGTTCGGCCGATCCTTTTTTACGGCTAGAGTCATATAGAGGAGAACGTTTCCCTATCAGCCGCGCCATTCTCAAGACTGACTTTTTGGTGCGCTTGAATGACCAGGTACTTACTTTGATCGAACATTCAACCCAAGATGAACTTGAAAGGGCACGACGTTTGTGCCGGCGGTATAGAAAGCACGATTTTTACAAGTGTGCTGTCGAAGAGAAATTCAATTTTGAAAGTGATCGCAACGAACTCGACGCAGAAGATATAGCAGATCTAGACGACAAGGAAAAGCAAGCAGTGATAAAGAGCAGGAGCGACAAAGAAATTTGGAAGATGACCGAAGAACAAATTCAGAAAAGTATCCTACAAGAAAAAGAGCTCTGGGACGAAGCGCTCCCTCAGTCATCGGAAAGGGATTCCCTCGAGGCAAAGGACTTTATTGTGAAGAAGTATTACATGCACCACGGTAGCAAAGAGAAGAACCCTCTCCTTCAAATGCGCTTTTTCGACCACATGAACGAGAAGCTTTTCGGCAGCTTGGACGACTTACCAGAAGCAAAACTAATTGAAGAGTCGGAATGCGAAGGCTTCATTCCCAAGTCCTTTCAAATAGCGGGAGTACGAGTTTTTTGCCGCGACGAAAGTAAAAGAGAAATTGTCAGTCTCTTGTTCAAGCAATGGTATGTGGTACGAATGCAAGCTGCAATTGCCGCCCCAATGCAGAGTCAAGGAGAAATCGATATTGAAATGGGCAGCGACGACGAAAATGTTAGCGACGAGGAGCAGCAGCAGCAGCAACAGCCTCGTTTTCTTTCTCAGGATGACGAGCAAGACGACGACGACTTCAGAAATTTACACGATTCCCCCTCCAAAATGGATCAGAGTCCCATCCCTGTCCATCGTCGACGATAGAAAGTGTACACTGATATTACGCGTCAAGAAATCCATTTGCTATGCTTACGACGAACACACGTTAGGCAACCTTGTGGTGGGATTAGGAAAAGTAGCGTACTTGGTATAAGCAGCGTCAATGTCTGTAATGTTGACATTAGACTGGATCGTTCTAGTTACAACTGAAAGTGTTATGCAAGCTAGCTTAAGAGCCCTCTCCCTACGACAGCGGTAGAACGGGGTTTTCGTGTATTATTAGCTCTCAATTTTTATTGAATCTAAACAATATCATTGGATTCTTCTGCTAATAGTCACTCGTAAAATCTAAACAATACCACTGGATTCTAGCTGCTACTAGCTAGCTAGCTAGCTAGCTAGCTAGCATATTCTCATTGCCACAGCAAAGAAACGGCGCTGGTGTTGGCTATCACAATATGGTATGGTTGTAGGTTTGTTTGGTGCAACCACCCGTCCCACGAGGCTGTCTTGCTACTCAAAGCTGCGCCAACGCATACGTATATGCGTGCATTTCTCGTGTAAAATGGCATTTGAGCGCATCCGTCTCTGCAAGTATTTCCGTTTGCTCACCTCACTCTCATTTTTTCAGGTCCTTCCACAACGGCAAACGCCCAGTGCTGCAGGACGATAGAGCGCACTCAAACGGATGTTTAAGAAGGATTCCGATTCTATGCCCGTGGACATACTCTTCTAACTGATACTCGTACCAAACTTTATTGGTCAGAAACTCACATCGACACAGCTACTTGCTACTAGCTAACGGCTCTTCTCATAATCAAAAACCACAAGACATAACCAAGTCACAAGAGCAACTACTGCACGTGACACTAATCAGACTTTCATAGAAGAAATAATTGAGTAGAAAATGGGTGCTGCCGAGTCCACACCAAAGGTTAGCTCCGTCGAGGCAACAGAAGACGTACCTGAATACAATCCACCAGATAATGACTACCAATTGGTTTTCGAGGCCATCAAGGAGTTGGAATTCATTCTGCTAGCAGACTTTGACAGCTCTGGAGATAATCTTCATCAAATGATAAGCTCTACCGATGAAAAGCTTCCCATGGATTTAATCGTCGATATGAGAGCGCTGGCAGTCATTCGCAACAATATGGCCCACGAGTACAGTTGTGATGCGCTTCCAGATCGACAAGACTTCATTGACAAATACAAGAGTTGTGTAAAACGGCTAAAGGAGGAAGTCAAGCGGCGCAACACGGAGGAGGAAATATTCTACAATGAAGTGGTACAAAAGCACCGGAAATTGCATCCAAGGCCTGCGATTGCAGAACCAGAGCCAGAACTACAAACAGAAGAGATCAAGACTTCTTCCTGTATTGCTTGCTTTTGATCAATAAATGAACTGGCAGACAATCGATAATGGATTTAAGAAATTTTGCATATGGAGCTCATCTAAAAAGAAGAAACTGACGAATGAATCGGTGTGCCTTTCTTACATGAGCTGCGAGCAACCGAATTAAACAAAGACTAGACGATTGAATCAAGCCAATTATCCAAATTAACACGACCATGAATTGTAAGTAGTGTAGTAAGATAGAAAATCAATTCCATACACAAGTGTCGCCTAAAGTCTACTAGTTTACCCTGGTAATTATGCATAGACTAGATGGCTGAGTGTAAGTATTATTAGAACTATTCAATGCATTTGATACAAGTAGACTACTACAAACTCCACGAGAATGTACTGCTTGATTAGCATTAACTATGTAGCAGTACGGTGTACCTACTATTAGCCGCTCTGGCTACTAGCTAGCTAGGGTAGCAGCTACCCTTGGGAGCACCTTGAACTAGCTAGGTCTAGCTAGTATCTGTCACCTGGTACTATCTCACTACTGACCATCACTGTCTACTACATGTACGAACGATCAAGGACCAACGACAAACCAACTGGCACGAAATATGAAAAAGTGACCATGTAGAGTCCCCCTGCTCGTTTCTTAATTACCGTAATATGCGTAACGCATTCTAATCGCTGAAGTAACTGCCACCACTTTCTGTACTGATGGAATCGATATTAGTTCTGCAACTTCTACTCACTGCTTCCAGCGACGAAACAAGCAAGCATCTTCAATCTACTCTACTTCCTAATACTAGCTAGTACGTGCTAACCATCTATTAAACAGAAGAACCAAAGGAGTTGAACCAACCCCCAACAAAAAGAAAGAATAGATAATTGATCATGGGGGCAAGTGGATCAAAGGCAGCCGTAGCACCGGCAGTGCCGGCAACCTCTAACAAGGAGTCTTCCAGCAAGAGCAAGACGGAATCGAAAAAGTCGGAACCCAAGAAGTCGGAGGAGCGCCCAAAGAGAGAAAACGACTATGAGCTTGCCATCAAGTCCTGTAAGGAGCTCGAGTTTATGTTAGAGACCGAATTTGGAAGCTCTGGTTCTACTCTGCATGAGATGATCACCAACGCCAACGCCAGTGTAAGTAGATTTCACCAATTTATACATTTGCTGTTGTTTTGGTTTTATTGGAGCTTCTCTAACGCTTCTCGTCGTTCCCTCCAACGTATGTACCCTTGCAGTTGCCAATTGAGCTCATCATGAATATGCGATATGTTGCAACCATTGGCAACAACTTGGTCCATGAGAAGTCCTTCAGTGAAATTCCTGATCAAAAGGAGTTCATCAAACGGTACCAAAGGTCCTTGAATGCTTTGCAAGAAATTTCTCAGCAGCGACGTATTGTGGACCAACGAGTAGTGCAAGCCAGAAGAAAAAAGAGAGAAGCAGAGATTCAAGAGTCGTTGTTGCACGAAGACAGGGAATGGCTCGATAGACAACACCGAGAGTTGACAGCTCAAAAGGCCCGGAGACTAGAGTTGGAACAGGAGAAAGAACGCAAAGAGAAAGAACGCCTCGAGGCCGAGGCCCAACAAAAAAGCAAAAGCATGTGCAGCTGTTTTTAATGACAAAGTTCCCTATCAGTAGCAACAATGAATGAGCAGCAAAAGGGTATTTGAACTGGTCATCCACAACACAAACCCGGAAAGAAACGTCGGATTCCATACAACTATAAAGTGTAACTCTAAATTGAAACCAAAGATATACAAGCAATTACTGTCAGACGAGCCATACTCTTGCAATCCCAAGTAGTTCCCGTAGATTGTCGCCATTGGCTAACTTTTCGTTCAAAAAGACACAAAAAGAATAGCACAGCCAAAATGAAAAAGACGGCAAGCGGCTGCCAGCTAGCTGACCAGAAACAAAATGGAAATGGAAAGAAGAGAAAAATTTTACAATCCTCCAGCCGTGTTGCAGGTGTGTGGATAGCTTCTTCAGATTTGGTGTCATAGATGCAGTGCCTATGTGAAAAGGAAAGAAGAACCAGCCATTGAGACAAATGCCAACTTTGAGCATCTTGAACTTCATGTGCAGCAAGACTTTGCATTCATGGATCATGCATCTGAATAAATTTAAGCACAAAACACATTGCCATGCCTGGAACAAAACTGGAACTTCCCATTTGTCAAGTGGTGGAGACATCTTAGCAAAAAAAATCACTTGCACTTCAGTCAAACAGTTCTGCGCAAGCCGTGTGGCCAAGGAGATGGCCTTGTCACACAATGTTGAGTGTGGGATCAACCTAGGCTAGACAGAACCTCAAAATCCCTGTCAATTTGAGTTGAAACTGCATGGCTGGGCCAAGCTTGGAAAACAGAGCAATGAGAACCAGACAAAGCACTGCAGTGAGAAGCCAAATTGCATTGTGTTGGTCTTTGATGCACCCCTGATGAAACAATGAGAATGGCATGCCTGAAATGATCAGTCATGTCAATTTTTTGTCCTCTGCTTGTCACACACAATGCTGAAACCAAAAAAGGTCATCCATGGAGGGAGCAATTTCTCTGTTGTTTGTTGTGGGTGTTCACAGTTCAAATTGCACAACAGCCTTTTTTTTGCAAGGTGGGAGTTTGGAGTGATTTGTGGTGACTCAATCCTTTGAGATTGGAACCAAGTTGAGTTGAATCACTTTGACAACAAAAAAACAATCCAAATGAATGCATGGCATCGTTTGATGGACTGTGAATGAAGCCATGCTCAACAGATGAAGTGGGTGACTCACACTGGTGACCCACCAGCAAGTCCAACTGGCGGCTGCATGATTGAGCCCGACGTGCAAACACAACAGCAAACAACAACTGACTGCCAATCAAATGCACAATCTTGAGTTGTTTTCCTTTTTTCAAATGCTGCTGAACATTCAGCTAGAAAGTCAAAAACATTTTTGAACATGGTGCTTGATGCTCAGCTTTTTGTGTGAACAATCATTTGGTGACTCAAGTGGCTTGTCATGTTGCAAATCAATTCATCGGGTCATTGTGGCCACTCCAATTGTGGTGGTCCACAGGTCCAGCTGCAACAACAAAGTGTTCCAGAAAAGAAAGGCATTGGCCAGACAGCTGGCTGGCCTGCTTGACTGGCAAACAGCACATTGTGCAGTGCTGCAGCACTGTGCCAGTGGTGCAGTAGGCCGGCCAACTGCTGCTACGTCCTGCTTCCTGGGAGAAACACACAGTCAAGTGGCATGGCTGGCATGCCCACATTCTACCGTGCACGTGACAGCGCTATCAATGCATCAATGCAATAAAATGTTCCTTTCAACGAATTAAGGGAAGAAACGCTTTTGCGCGCCCTGAGGGAGTCTGACGACGGTCAATTTATCGCAAAATATGATTTTTCGGAAATCCAACGCCTTGCTGTGCGCCGTCACGTGATCACCATGCAGTAGACAAATTAATGAAAGTTGTCTATCTATTACTTGCTTGCCCGTGAAATGATGGCACAACAGCAAACTTTGAAATGATGGCACGACAGCTACCTTCCCAACAATGCTCGCTTACTCGAGGCCGAGTCCTCGTCCTCGTTCTCTTGTCCTGTGCGACAAGCTATGCTTGGGGCTTCACTACCTTTGAGATTATCCGAGAGGGGCGAGAAATTCCAATGGAAGAGCAATCTCGACGGCGAAATCAACAAGGGAGTGCCTCTGCTCAGTCTCGTGCCGAAGCCTGGTTCGAAAATGATCGTCAACGGTACACCTATGAGGATGAAAAGAGAGATCAACGACTCGCCTTAGCCACGTTCTATTACTCCAC
>ENA-ORBV01011475-ORBV01011475.1-microbial-mat-metagenome-genome-assembly--contig:-NODE-11475-length-13902-cov-5.479277_pt1 | contig 13902 bp, 12 predicted proteins | sample MGYA00237777_ERZ505514 | MGnify/ENA primary metagenome ERZ505514 (study PRJEB26160, sample SAMN06269048) | microbial mat metagenome | isolation source: Oligotrophic lake microbial mat | place...
CGGCAAGAGCCGGTTCTTCACGAAGCTCTCGGCCTCGAGATCGAGGAGCCGCGCGCCGCTCTCGGCGATCATCACCGGATCGACGATCAGCACGAGCTCGCGCGCCTCGGCGATCGACGCGACCATGTCCACGATGCTCGACTCGGCGAGCATCCCGGTCTTCGCGAAGCGGATGGGGAGATCGTCGAGCACGGTCTCGATCTGCGCGCGCACGAACGCGGCCGGGATGACCTGGACCCCGCGCACCTCGGTGGTGGATTGGGCGGTGAGCGCGGTGATCGCGGAGGCGCCGTAAACCTCGAGCGCGGCGAACGTCTTGAGGTCGGCCTGGATCCCGGCGCCGCCGCCCGAGTCGCTCCCGGCGATCGTGAGCGCGTATCTTTCCGTGGAGCTACTTGGCGGGGACACGTTCGGTCACCTGCACCGTAGGGTAGCAGCGCTCGAGCTGCGCCTTGATCGCCGGCCACGCGTCGCTGACGACGACCGCGGCGAACAGAATGATCACGTCGCCGCGCTCGATCATCACCATCTCGCCGACCTCGGCGCCGGTGATGTCGAAGCGGGTCGCGCGCTCACCCTTCTGCGGATCGATGCCCTGGATCTTGGCCGCCGAAGGCGGGGATGGCGTCGCGCCCGGATGGCGCTGGCGCAGGTCGTCCAGGTACGCGCCCAGCTCGGAGGGGTGGCCCACCGCGGCGACCACGATCTCGCCCTCCCCGTCCGGCCCGACCAGCCGGATCGCGCGGCCGTCCTCATCGACGTCGCCCTCCCAGCCCTTCGGGTGCGCGACGCGGACGGTCTTGTGCAGCGGCTTGCCCTGGAGATTCAGGCTGCGCACGCGCAGCTCGACCAGCGCGACGACAGGCGGTGGCGGCTTGGCGCCCATCACCAGCCCGGCGAGGAGGGCTATCACGCAGAGGCGGGACGCGCGAAGCACGCGTCGTTCATCGCACGGAAGATCACAGTAAGACCAGCTCGTGGTAAGAGGCCGCCGTGACCACGCTGAAGGAAGCCATCTGCGAACCCACCAAGCGCCCGCAGGTCGTGCGCGACACGACCCGCCTCGTCGAGGACGAAGTGAGCTCGAAGTCCGGCCTCAGCGGCCTGGCGATCAAGGCCGGGTTCAAGACGGTCAGCGCCGTGAAGCCGGGCCTCGTCGCCGAAGTCGTCGACTCGTTGCTGGAGCGCTTCGTCGACAAGATGGAGCCGTTCTACAAGGAGTGGGTCGACGGCGGTAAGAAGGGCGGGTTCGACGCGCTCCTGCTGTCGAAGAAGTCGCAGGTCGCCAACGCGCTCCTCGGCGTCACCGACGATCGCGCCCGCCAGGTCTCGAACCAGACGCTGAAGAAGACCTACCAGGCGCTGCGCCCGCAGGGCGAAAAGCACGTCGAGGCCGCAGTGCCCGGCCTCGCCCGCATGATCGTCCGCCACATCCCGGCCTAACTAGCTAAGCTCTTCTCGAGCGCGCGGATCGCGAGGACGACGTCGCGCTTATGCGGCTGCGCGTCCTTCGGGGCGAAGCGCAGGCGCTCGTAGAGGCTCACCGCCTCGGCGCCGCGTCCCGCGCGCTTCACCAGCGTCCCCAGCGGGAGGTTCTCGTTCTTCTCCGCGCCCAGCGCCTTTCGCAGGCGCCGGCCCAGGCCCTCGGGGCTCCGTCGCTTGCGCAGCGAGAAGGCGCCCGCGCCCAGGCCGATCAGCGCGAGCGGCGCGAACACCCACGACGGGACGTCCTGCGCCTGACCGGAGAGCAGGCTGCCGAGCTCGCGCACGCTGCGCGAGGGATCGTGCGCCAGCGCGTCGATCTGCCGCTCGAGCGCGCGAGAGATCTTCATGTAGAACTCCTGCTGGCGCTTCGAATCGTAGTCCACGACGTTGTCGAACCAGAGGCCGCTCGCCACGTCATACCAGTCGCGCATGCGGCGAAAGATGCTCTCGTCGCGGCGCCCGCGCTCGCCCTCGGGCGTGGCGTCGATCCACCGCCAGTTGCCGTTGGTCATCACCTCGACCCAGGCATGCGCATCGCTCTGCGAGAACGCGCGGTACTCGCCGAGGTCGTTCCAGCGGCCCAGGTAGTAGCCGGTGGCGACCCGCGACTCGACGCCCGCGATGCGCAGGAGCGTCGCCGTGGCGCCAGCGTAGAGCTCGCAGTGGCCGGTCTTGCTCTCGAACAGGAAGCGCGCGAGCGGATCCTCGGACGTCCCCTGCAGCGGCTCGGTGCTGTACGTGAAGCCGGTATCGAAGTGGGCGAGCACCGCGGCGATCTTCTCGGGCTCGGTGGTCTTGCCGGCCGCCAGCTGCTCGCCGAGCGCGCGCACCCGCGGGTCGAGCGACTCGGGGAGCGCGATGCGCTGCTCGGGGTCCTTGGCCGCGAGGCCGCCCGCGCGACGCGGCGGCGGCGGGAGCGGGACGCCGAACGCGCTGGTGTACTCGAGGACGCGGGTCGGGAACCCGTCCACCACCATCGTGCCGCTGAGATCGAAGTGGAGGTTGGTGATGGCCCCGCTTCCGAACGCGGCCCACGGCTCGGTGCGCCCGAAGACGGCGACCGGGTGATGCGGCCCGTTCTTGGTGAGCCGCGTGAGCTGCACCCGCGCGCTCGGCTTGCCCTCCATCAGCACGTCCATCCGCTGAGAGGGCGTGAAGTGTCCGCCGGTCCGCGAGCTCCAGGTGCGCCCGTCGAACTCGTCGAGCGAGTAGAGGCGCGCGTAGAGGCCCTCGGTCATGCCCTCATCGACGCCGTCGCCCGGGATCAAGCGCAGCACCACCTGGGCGTCGTCGATGTCGGTGACGCCGTCGGCGCTGGTGATGAGCAGGTCGCCACCGGGCAGCACTGCCGGCTGCACCATCGGCGCACCCACCCAGGCGCTGTCCCCACAGCACAGTGCCATCCGAGACGGCGGTCGTGCCCTGTCCGCCCATCAGCACGACCTGATCGACACCGTCGACCTTCGCCAGGGGCGGCGAGCTAAAGCTGCCGCCGCGAGACTCCATCACCCAGCGGCGTTCCCCCGGTCGCCGCGTCGTAGGCGATCAGCGCGTGTGACGAAGCCACGATGACGTAATCGCCAGCACGAGCGGCGAGCTCGAGAAACCTCAACCCGGGATCGTCACGCTGGTGTCGGCGGAGGCGTTGTGTGACCACACGACCTTGCCGGCGCGGGCATCGAGCGCGGGCATCGGGCGCGTTCACGAAAGCGGTCGGTCCATCGCGTAGACGCAATCCCTATAAAGGGTCGGCGTCGCGCGCGGGCCGGCGCCGCCGTCCGGTTCATAGCACCGCACCCAACCGCGGAGGCGTGAGCGCCATTCGGCGCCGTCACCTCCCGAAAGGTGGCCTTTGCGACAGGCCACCGACCAGCTCCCGGGTGCGCCGGCCGGCAAGTATGTTGTGCTCCAATTCACGACCGCATTCGAGAAGAGCCCGGCCGCGGAAAGCGTGACCCAGATGCTCGACGGCGATCGCGGATGGCGCATCGTCGGCTACTTGGTCAGGCCCGGGTAGTTAGGGCGACTCTGTTTGGGTGCCGGCCGGCGGCCAACGGTTCCTGATGCGGCGCTCGGACCGACCAGCCGCCCAGGCGCGACGGTGGTCTGCAGGTCGGAGCGGTCGCAGCTCCTGAAGGACAAGAGTGAGTGACCGAGCGACTGGCCGTGGTGGAGTAAAATGAGGCATGGCGACACGCCCGTCAGCGCTCGCGACGTGGTCACCGGAAGCCGTGGCGCAGGCACGCCGCTGGGTGCAGACGTGGCAGGCGGCCGCGCCGCGTCTCGCCGACATCCGGCGACGTGAGTTGCGAGCGCTTGATCCGTTCACCACAATTGCCCTGCTCTGTGGCCCGGCCGACTATCGCGAAGCGCCGCGGGCGCCGAAGCCCACCTCCGGACTGATCGAACAGCAGCGGCTCTTCGCGCGCCTGCGTCACCCGTGAACGACCTCATCAGGGCTGCCGCTGATCTTCAGGCCGTCTGCGAGTCGCACAGCTGGCGCTACTGCTTTATCGGCGGACTCGCGGTGCAGCGCTGGGGCGAGCCGCGAGTAACCGTGGACGTCGATCTCACGCTCCTGACCGGCTTCGCCGACGAGGCACGCTTCGTCACGGTCTTGATGGACGCGTTTGAGGCACGGATCGAGGAAGCGGCCCAATTTGCGTCGGTCAATCGCGTGCTGCTGCTCCGCGCCTCCTCGGGCGTGGGACTCGACATCGCGCTCGGCGGTCTGCCCTTCGAAGCGCTCGCCGTCAGTCGCGCCAGCCTCTTCACCTTCCCACCCGATGTTCCGCTCCGCACCTGCTCGGCCGATGACCTGCTTGTTCTCAAGGCGTTTGCGGACCGGCCAAAGGACTGGATCGACATCGAGGGCATCCTCATTCGCCAGAGCGAACACCTCGACTGGGATTACATCCGGACCCAACTCGACCCGCTGGCTGAACTGAAGGACGCGCCGGAACTGGTCGACAGGCTGGAGCGGATGCGCGACGATCTCGCGTAGGGTGTTGGCGCCGATGGCGACTGGGAAAAGACCGGTCGTGTTCTCGCGCCGATTAGGTCGCGCCTGCGGAAAGAACGATCCGATCCATTCCAGGAATGCGTTCGAAGTCTCGATCGAAGGTCAGCAGCGTGCCACCGCAATCGAGCGTGGCCGAGGCAATCCAGATGTCGTTGACGGGAATCGGGGTCCCGGCCCGCTTCAGTGCGGCGAAGACCCGTCCGTAGTGCCGCGCGACCGAAGGCGTGGTGTCGATCGCATCGACGAACGATTCGGCGAGAAAGTCTTCCAGCCCCCGTCGATTTTCGCGACTGCGGCTCCCGAGTTCAAACGCGGCCTCAAGTTCACCGAGCACCGTAATCGGCATCAGCACCCGTTCAGCGCGAGCGAGCGCGTCGAGCACGTCGGGGTGGCCGCGCCGAAAATGTGAGTAGGCGGAGGTATCGAGGACCAGCCGGCTGACACGCTCAACGCCAGAGGTCGGCATCGATCACCCGCTGATTCGACAGCGCCTGGTCAAACGCCGTGGCGTCGGCTTCGTTCCAGGTCGCATAGCGCTCCAGCCGGGCGCGCCGCGCATCGACGCCAACGCTGTCGGTCAGGATGCTGACGACGACGGCATTCAGACTCTGGCCGCGCTCACGGCTGAGACGGTCGAGCCGCTTGCCGACTTCGGCCGGCACGTTACGAATGGTCAGTTGCCGCGACATGCCTGCATGATACCAGAGATCTGCCTGCATGGATTCACCCAGTAACGCCTCCGCCAACTCACTCAGTTGCGGCCTTCTGCAGCGACAACCGGAACGCCACCATCTCTTCGCCGTTGCGCACGAGCAGGACATCGCCCACCAGCACCGGATGGTTCCAGGTCTTGGCGTTGAGGGCCGGGAACCTCGCCACTTCCGTGAACTTGTCGGGGGTCGCCGAGACCAGCACCAGCTCGCCGTCCTCGGAGAGCACCAGCAGCAGATCCTGATCGGCCAACAGCAGGAGTTGGCCATTCCCGAACCGGCCGCCTTTCCAGTTCCGCTTGCCGTCGTCCATGTTGATGCTCGACAGGATGTTGCCGTCGAAGCCATAAGCGTGGCCCTTGTGGACCACGAAGTCGTTGAAGTACGGCTTCAAACCGTTCGAGGTCCAGCGCTCTTCAACCTTCCACGCGCCGGCATCCCGGCTGACATGCAGGCGCCGAGTCCCTTGGCCACCGGTCGCGGTCAGCGCGTTGATCACGATGTCGCCGTCAGGCAGCAGCGCCGGTTGCACGATCGGTCCCGGTACCCACTCGTGGATCCAGAGCGTCGCACCGGTCGAGGGGTCGACGCTGATGGCGCCGGGGCCACCGAGTAACAGCGCCTGAACGACGCCATCGATCGTGACGCGATGCGGCGAACTGTAACTGCCGCCGTAGCTGGGACCGGTCCAGCGCTGCCGGCCGGTCGTGGCGTCATAGCCCGCCATGGTGCCGGCGGCGGCGACGATCACGACGTCGCCAATCACCAGCGGAGAACTGGAGAAGCCCCAGTCCGAGACCTTCCGCCCGGTATCGGTCGAGGTGTTGTGCGACCACAGCAACCTGCCGGTCGCGGCATCGAGGGCGTTCAGCATGCCGGTGGCACCGTGTGCGAATACGCGGCCGTTTGACAGGGTCGGCGTCGCGCGCGGACCAGCGCCGCCGTTGGACTCCCAGAACCTGACCGCATCGCGGTGTCGCCACACAGGCTCGCCGGTCGACAACCGGTAGCACGCCACCAGCTCGTCATCGCCGCGCTGCTCCTGGGTGTAGATCAAGTCGCCACTGACGGCGAACGACGACCAGCCGGGTCCCACCGCGCGGCGCCAGATCTGCGCCGGCGGCGCGGCCGCCCAATCGGTGTTGATGCGCAGGTCACGAACGACGCCGTCGCGCGCGGCTCCGCGAAAGCCAGGCCATTCGACTCGCGAGACGCCGCCCTTTGGGGCGGCGTCTCGCTCGCTCATGGCAAGCCCTGTCCCGCCAGCCTCGCCGCCTGGCCGCAGGTCTGGGGCCGGCTTCGTCGCGGGCGTTGCCGGCACGTCAAGTGGGGCCAGCACGGGCACATCTTCCGCGCTCTCCACGATGGCCGGTGGTGGCGCGACCGGATCGGGCTCAGCGGCCGCCCGCGCCAGCAACGATTCCTCAGCCGTCGGCGTCCATCGCCAGCGGTAATCGGAGCCCAGCAGGTTGCTGCTGACGCCGTCGGTACGCAACAGCGCGAAGAATCCGCAGGCCAGAAGGATCGCAGCCGCCATGGTGATGCGCCGGGCACCGGAGGCCAGTCCACGGCTGGCAACCGCCCACGCCACCAAGGCCAGGCTCATGACCGGGATGGCGTAGATGTAGAGCATCATGCCCATGCCGGCACCGTCGATCGATGGGTGCGAGATGCGCTTCACGAGGACGGTCGCGATCACCATCATCGCCACGGCCCCCAGCCGATCGGCCCACGGCGCGCGGCTGAACAGCAGCCACCAGGCGATGATGGCCAGCGCCGCCACCAGCGAGCCAAGCAGGGCCACCAACCCCGACTCCAGCCCGAAGATCGTGTCGGGAAAGGCCAGCGGCAGGCCAAACCGAATCACTGGTGTCAACACGGCAGCGATGACACCGGGCCACAGTCGAAGCGAACGCTGATCGGTTGTGATGTTCGTCATTGGAGTACCTCTCGCACGTCAATGCCTACGCCGCGTTCCCGTGGCTGATGAAGGTCATGCCGTTCTGCTACTCCGACCGCAACGCCTGCAACACATCCACGCGCGACGCGCGCGCGGCCGGCATCAGCGACGCGACGACGGCCGCGGTGGCCAGCACGGCCGCCGCGGCGACCACCGGCAACATTCCCGGCAGTTCAAGACCGGCCACATAGCTGGCGGCGATCCCGGCGCAGGCATAGCCGCCGGCGATCCCCGCACCGATTCCAATCGCGACGATCGCCAGGCCTTCGGACAGCACGCTCATCAACAGACTGCGTGGAGTGGCGCCAATCGCCAGGCGGACGCCGAACTCGCGGGTCCGCGCGCTGACGCCAAAGGCCAGCACGCCGGCGACGCCAACCACGGCAATCAGCAGCGCCACGCCGGCGAATCCCGAGATCACGAAGGCGTTCAGCCGCTCCGGCGTCAGGATGGTGGCGCGCACGTCCTCGAGCGTCGCCGGGCGCTCCACCGGTTGATCGGGTGACAGCTCGCGGACGACCCGCCGCACCGGCGCCACCAGCGCATACGGATCGCCGGCCGCGCGCACGAACACGCGCCCGGCCACTCCCATCTGCTGGAACGGGTGATAGACCGCGAACGCCGGCCCCCGTACGACGTTCTCGTCATCGACATCGGCCACTACGCCGACGATCCGGCGCGGCAGCGGCTTGCCGAAATACGGATCGGTCCACCACATCTTCCGATTCAGTGCTTCGCCGTTCGGGAACATCCGCTGCGCCACGCTCTGGCTGACAATGACCACCGGCTCGCGGTCGCGGCGGTCGTCATCCGTGAAGGCGCGTCCCGCCAGCAGCGGCACCCCGACCACGTCGAAGAACGCCGGGGAAATCATGCGCAGCCGGGCGCGCGGGTTCTCTTCGCCTCCGGCGGGGACGTAGCCCTCGAAGGCGAACGACACCCCGGGGCCAAAGCTCCCGGCATCCCGCCACGGGACGAAGCTGCCCACGGCCACGCCGTCGACGCCCGGCAACTGGCCGACCCGGCGAATAACTTCCTGGTAAAACTCGACCGTCTTGGTGCTGCTGTCGACGCGTGGCGCCGGCACGTCGAGGGCGAGCACGCGGCGCATGTCGTAGCCGGTGCTCGCGGTCTGAAGGGCCAGCAGCGTCGCGACCAGCATGCCGGCACCCGCCAGCATCACGAACGACAGTGCAATCTGCATGGTCGCAAAGACTCGCAGCCGGCGATTGGTGCCGGACGTCAGCCGAGCTCCGGCAGAGACCAACCCGTTGCCGGTCTGGGTTTGCGAGGGTAGTCGCGGTACATACGCGAGCGCGATCGCCGCCACCATCGCCAGACCAGCGCCGACCCAGAGGACACTGGTGTCGACCGTCACGTCGAGGGCACGCACCGAGAAGCGCGCCGCAAAGCCTGCCACCACCGACACCAACGGACGCGCCAGCAACACACCCAGCACCGCGCCGGCACCACAGAGCACGAGGCTTTCCGCCAGCAGCGTTCGCCGCAACGCCCCCGCGCTGGCGCCGAGCGCGGCTCGAACCGCCAGCTCGCCTTCGCGGCGCACCGACCGCGCCAGAATCAAGTTGGCGACATTCGAGCAGGCAATCACGAACACGATACCGGCGGCGGCCAGCAAGAGCAGCAGAATGGTCCGCGCGGGCCGGGCAATCTGATCGCGCAGCGGCGTGGCGGTCAACAGCATGCCGGCCGTGGCCGAGTACGACCCGGGATGAGCACTCACCATACCGGCGTAGACCGTGCCGAGTTCAGCTCGCGCCTGCTCGAGAGTGGCGTCTGGCGCCAGGCGGCCGAACAACTCGGTCATCCGATGCGTGCGGCCGGTGATCATCGTCGCGCCCAGGTGGTGCGGACTCGACACGATGTTGGCGATCAGCTCGGTGTCGGCGGGATACGGCACCGACGGCTCGAGCACCCCAACGACGGTGGCCGTGGACGTGCCCAGGCCAATCGTCTTGCCAATCACCGAGGGGTCGCTGTCCAGCGCGCTGGCCCAGAACCGATGGGTCAGCACCGCCGCTCCGGCGGCGCGCAGGCCATCGTCTTCGGTGGACAGAAGCCGCCCAAGGACCGGGCGCAATCCCATGACCTCGAAGAACGAGCCGCTGACAACGCCCGCCTTCACCATGCGAGCGTCGCCCAACCCTGTCAGCGTGAAGTCGACGGTGGAGAAATCGCCGAACGCTGTGATTGTCCTGACGCCTGCTTTCAAGTCCGCGATCTCGGGAACGGAGAAAGTGAGATTGTCAGCACCGAGTCCGGGCGCGCTCTGACGGATGTAGATCAAGCGGGCCTCGTCGCGATTGACGAGCGGACTGAGCAGCACGCTGCGGACGACGCTGAAGATGGCGGCGTTGGCGCCGATGCCAAGGGCGAGGGTCATGACGACGGTGGCCGCCATGCCCTTGGCCCGCAACAGCGAGCGAAACCCGACGCGGATATCCTGCGCCAGCGCTTCGGCCAGGCCGAACCAGCGGCTGTACCAGACCCGCCGCATGGAATCTCGGGCGGCGGGAATGTAGCCGAACTCACGCAACGCCGCCAGTCGGGCGGCCTCGGGGCTGTCGCCGCGCTCGATGCGCTCCTGCACGCTGACCGCCAGGTGCCCGCGGATCTCGTCGTCCAATTCGCGTTCGTCGGGTTTCATGGGGTTACTCGCTGCCTGCCGGGTTCATAATTCGGCCGATGGCGCCGACCAATTGCGACCAGCGATCACGCTCGCGCAACAGCTGAGCCTTGCCGGCCGCCGTCAGTTGGTAAAACTTGGCCCGTTGATTGGCTTCGCTTACGCCCCACTCCGACTTCAACCATCCCCGCTTCTCGAGCCGATGCATCGCCGGATAGAGCGAGCCGGTCTCTACCTTGAGCAGGTCATCCGATTGCGCGCGAATCGCCTGGCCGATGCCGTGCCCGTGTTGCGGTCCCCACTGCAGGGTGCGCAGGATGAGCATGTCGAGGGTGCCCTGGAGCAGTTCCAAGCGTTGGTCGTCGCGGGTCTTTGCCATAGCTGTAGATGTTCTACAGCCATAGACGTAGACCGTCTACGGCATGTTCCAACGGAAAAGGTCACGAGGTTGGCAAGCCCGGGAGAAACCTGCTCCGAATCACGACCTCGGGCGTAAACAGGAGTCCGCCCCCGAGAGTAACCACGACATGAAGCCAGCGGTCATCGTCCTCGTGGTTCTGGCGGTGGTCGCAGCCGGGGCTGGCGCCTGGTATCTCCGTCGCGACACGGCAGTCGTCGCGGTGAATACCGTGCCAGTGACACGGGGAGACATCATCGATAGCGTTGGTGCGACGGGCACCGTTCAGGCCGTCACCACGGTGCAGGTCGGCAGCCAGGTGTCCGGCAATATCGAGTGGTTGGGTGCGGATTTCAACTCCATCGTCAAGAAGGGCCAGGTCGTGGCGCGCCTCGACCCGTCGCTGTTTGACGCGCAACTCCAGCAGGTGCAGGCCAACTTGATCCAGGCGCGCGCCAACCTCACCCGGGCGAACAGCGAACTGGATCGCACCAAGGTGCAGATGACCGACGCGCAACAGAAGTTCACGCGCGCGAAGGAGCTGTCGTCGCAGAGCCTGATCGCCCAGAGCGACCTCGACGCCGCCAAGATCGCGGTTGACACAGGGGCCGCAAGTGTCGCGTCGCAGCAGGCCTCGGTCACGCAGTCACAGGCCGCGGTGACCCAGGCCCAGGCCTCGGTCAATCAATCGCAGGTCAACCGCGATCACACCGTCATTCAGGCTCCGATCGACGGCATCGTCACGCAGCGAAGCGTGGACGTGGGCCAGACGGTGGCGGCCAGCATGTCGGCGCCGACGCTGTTTGTCATTGCCGCGGACCTGACCGAGATGCAGGTCAACGCCAACATCGACGAAGCCGATGTCGGCCGCATTCGCCCGGGTCAGCACGTGACGTTTCGCGTCGACGCCTACCCCACCGACAACTTCGAAGGCACCGTCACGCAGATCCGTTTGCAGCCCGTGGTGGTGCAGAACGTGACCACTTACGGCACCGTGATCACCGTGCCGAACAAGCAACTGAAGCTCAAGCCGGGCATGACAGCCAACGTGAAGATCGAAATCGCCAAGCGCACCAACACGTTGCGCATCAGCAATGCGGCCCTGCGCTTCCGTCCCACGACCGAGATGTTCACGGCGTTCAAGCAAGAGCCGCCGCCCGAAGCGACCGCGTTCGGCGGCGGTCGTGGCGGTCCCGGTGGCGGTGGTCGTGGCGGTGGACGTGGCGGCGCACCGGCGGCGAGCGAGCCGTCACCTGCGCCAGTGGCAGCGGCCCCCGCTCAAGCACCCCCGCCCGCTCCAGCGACGCGTGAGGTACCAGCTGCAGCGCCCGCTCGTGAGGCGCGCGGTGCGCCACCCGTGCCCGGCGCCATGGACGCACCAGCCGGTGGCGGGCGCGGCAGTGGCCGTGGCGACTTTGCGGGCCGCGGGCCTGGCGGCGACGGTCAAGGTCGGGGCGGCCCGGAGTTTCAGGCCCGCATGCTCGATCGCTTCAAGACGATGCCGGCAGATGAGCGGACACAGTTCATCGCGCGCATGAAAGAACGCGGTACCGACACGAGCGCGTTTGAAGCGCTCATGGCGCCGGCGGGTCGGGCGCCGGCCGGACCGGCGGCACGCGCACCGCGCGCCGCCGCCACGCCGCAGGCGCAGACCATCGACGCGTTGTTCCCGCCGCTGCCACCGGTGATGTCGCGAGGCCGCGCGTGGGTGTTCGCCGAGGGTCAGCTGAAGATCATCAACCTCAGGCTCGGGATCAGCGACGGCACCAACACCGAACTGTTGAGCGAGGAACTGCAGGAGAACGCGGAACTCGTGACCGGCGTCACCGGCCTGACGCCCACCCGCAATGCGCCGGCGCAGGGCGGTACGGGCAACCCACTCATGCCGGGTCGCGGCGGCCCTGGTGGCGGCGGCCGTCCCGGAGGCGGCGGTCGCGGTGGCAACTAACCCCCCAGAGTCCGGCGCGGTGCCATCTTCGACCGTCATCGCGACGAGGGGCCTGGTCCGTACCTACATCGTCGGCGACTACCAGGTGAAGGCGCTGCGTGGCGTCAATCTGGAGGTCGCGCGCGGCGAGTTCCTGTCGGTGACCGGTCCCTCGGGCTCGGGCAAGTCCACGTTCATGCACATTGTCGGCTGTCTCGCGCGGCCGACCTCGGGGCAGTATTTTCTCGACGGGCAGGACGTCTCGCAGATGTCGAAGAACGAGCTGGCCGCGGTGCGGAACACCAAGATCGGTTTCGTCTTCCAGGGCTTCAACCTGTTGTCGCGCACGTCGGCGTTGGACAACGTGGAGTTGCCGCTGCTGTACGGCGGCTCGACGTTGAAGACCGCCGAGCGGCATCGCCGCGCCAAGGACATGCTGGCGGCCGTCGGCCTGGCCGATCGTGCCAGTCATCATCCCAATCAACTGTCTGGCGGCCAGCAGCAGCGGGTCGCGATTGCCCGGGCGTTGGTCAACAACCCCTCGATCCTGCTCGCGGACGAGCCCACGGGCAACCTCGACTCCAGGACCAGCATCGAGGTGATGGGGCTGTTCCAGCGCCTGAACATCGAGCGCGGCATCACGGTGGTCTTGATCACCCACGAACGCGACATTGCCGAACATGGCACGCGCATGGTCGCCTTTCGCGACGGCCTGGTCACGACCGATCAACCGGTCACCAATCGACGCCTGGCGGCTGATGAACTCGCCAACCTGCCGGTTGAAGCGGAGGCGGTGTAAGTCATGAGCATCCTGATGGTCTTCCGTGTTGCCCTCAAGGCGCTGGCCCGTAACAAGCTGCGCACGGCGCTGACCATGCTCGGCATGATCATCGGCGTCGGTGCGGTCATCACCATGGTCGCCCTCGGCACCGGCGCGCAGTCGTCGATCGAATCGCAGATCCAGGCCGCCGGCACCAACATGATCATGGTCAGTGCCGGCAACTTCATGTCGGCTGGCGTGCGCACCGGCCAGGGCAACGCCAGCACGTTGACCCCGGATGATGCGGCGGCGATTCAAGACGTCGCGGGCGTGCAGTACCTCGCCGCGGGCGTCAACACGCGAGGCCAGGTGGTGGCGGGCAACCTGAACTGGGGCACGCAGATTCAAGGCACCGACGTGGACCTGCCGCTGATTCGGTCGTGGCCGACGACGACGGGCGCGTTCTTTGGTCCGGCCGATGTCGCCTCGGCCGCCAAAGTCGCCGTCCTCGGCGCCGTCGTGCACGAGCAGTTGTTCGGCGCGGATGTCGATCCGGTCGGCCAGGTGATTCGCATCAACAACCAGCCCTTCACCGTGGTCGGCGTGATGTCCAGCAAGGGCCAGTCGGGCATGGGCCAGGACCAGGACGATGTGGTCTACACGCCCTACACCACGGTGATGAAGAAGCTGCGCGGCATTACCTACGTGCAGAACATCACCGTCTCGGCGGCGTCGGCCGGCGACACCGCTCCCACTGCAGATCGCATTGCCACGCTACTGCGCAGCCGTCACCAGATTCGGGACGCCAGTGAAGACGACTTCATGGTGCGGACGATGGAGGAGATGGCCAGCGTGCGCGTGCAGGCCACCGAAACGATGACGGCGCTACTCGCCAGCATTGCCGGGGTCTCGCTGCTGGTCGGCGGCATCGGCATCATGAACATCATGCCTGTCTCTTATACACATCTGACGCTGCCGACGAATAGAGAGGTGT
>ENA-ORBV01011477-ORBV01011477.1-microbial-mat-metagenome-genome-assembly--contig:-NODE-11477-length-13900-cov-9.031252_pt1 | contig 13900 bp, 12 predicted proteins | sample MGYA00237777_ERZ505514 | MGnify/ENA primary metagenome ERZ505514 (study PRJEB26160, sample SAMN06269048) | microbial mat metagenome | isolation source: Oligotrophic lake microbial mat | place...
GGGTGACAGGGTGACAGGGTGACCCGGTGACAGGGTGACAGGGTGACAGGGTGACCCGGTGACAGGGTGACAGGGTGACACCTGTCGGCAAAGATGAGATGCCACGCAAACGTGTGAGCTGCTGATAGCTTTGGGTATACCGCTAGGTGTCACCTGGTCATCTGGCGCGAGCGAAGCAAGCGCACTCACCGTGTCACCGTGTCACCCTGTCACTGGGGCGCGAGCGAAGCAAGCGCGCTCACCGTGTCACCGGGTCAAATATCCGGCGGCGGCTCAGGCTCGCCCATCATGTCGCCGTACCAGCGCTCTAGCCACTCCATGGCCTCGTAGAGCCGGCTGCCCGGCATGCGCCGGTACGAGGCGATCCCGAAGTTGCGGTAGAGCCCGCTGAGCGCGCCCCAGTACTCGTTGCGGCGCGTGCGCTCGCCGAGCGTGCGCGCCACCTTGCGCAGCGTCTGGGCCAGCCGCGCGGCCGCCGGGTCGTCCACCACGCTCGCCTGGGCCGCCCAGGGGTCGGCGCCAGAGCCGTGGTCGTCGTCGGAGTCCGGCGCGTTCAGCTGCCGCTCCAGCAGCAGCTGCTGGCGGGCCATCGCGGCGACGGCCATGCTGCCCACGTAGGCCTGCTCCGCGTGGTCCTGCTGCGGGCGCTGGGCCACCAGCAGGTCGCCGCTGTCGAAGCCCTGCGGCCGGAAGCTCTGCCAGAGCACCGAGGCCGCCTCGCGCTGAAACAGCTCCAGGCGCGCGCGCGCCTCCGGGTCGTCCAGCTCGGTTGGGTCGAGCGAGGTAAGCCAGAGCGGCACAAGCTCCACGCGCAGGCAGAGCCGCATCAGCGCGTCGCCCTCGTCGGTCTCCACCTCCATGCGGCGCGCGCCGCTCGCCAGCAGACCGCTCTGCTTTACGCGGCGCTCCTCGCGGGCGGTGGGCAGCCCCAGGCGGCCGCACAGGTCGGCCACGGGCACGTAGGTGCGGTTCGGGTCTAGCTCCAGCCACGCTACACTATCCTCGGCGTAAAACCAGATCATTGGGTCGCTCCTGTCGCACGCATTGCATCTCTACAGGGTACCGTTATCGCGGCGCCTGCGCAATGGCGCCCAGTGATGGTAGAATAAATCTGAACGACTGATGCAATAAGGCGCTATGCCAGCCATTCGGCGCCCCGGCGCCCACAGCGTCATGAGGAGCGTGCCATGAACCGCAGCCAGCTCATCGAGGAGCTACGGCGGGTTGTCGGCCCCAAGGCCGTGGTCTCCAACCCGCACGATCTAATGACCTACGACGCCGACGGCTGCGTGATGGACACCGGCGACCCGCACGTGGTTGTGCTGCCCACGACCGCCCAGGAGGTAAGCGCGGTGGTGCGGCTTGCCGCCCGCTACAACGTGCCGATCGTGCCGCGCGGTGCAGGCACCGGCCTCTCTGGCGGCGCCACGGCTATGCAGGGCGGGATCGTGATCAGCACCGCCCGCATGGACAAGATCATCCAGGTGGACACGAAGAACGGCCGCGTGCTCTGCCAGCCCGGCGTGATCAACTGGGAGCTCTCGCAGTACCTTAAGCCTTATGGCTACCAGTTCGCCCCCGACCCATCCTCCCAGAAGGCATGCACGATCGGCGGCAACATCGCCAACAACTCTGGCGGCCCCCACTGCCTCAAGTACGGCATCACCGCCAGCCATGTGCTCGGCGTGGAGTTCGTGCTGGCCGATGGCACAATCATCTGGACTGGCGAGGGCAGCCCTGCCGAGCCCGGCTACGATCTCACAGGCATCGTGACCGGCAGCGAGGGCACGCTCGGCCTGATCACCGCCGCATGGCTCAGACTCACCCGGCTGCCCGAGGCGGTGCGCGTGGTGCTCGCGCTCTTCCCCGACATCGCCGGCGCCTCCAGCGCGGTCTCTCAGGTGATCGCGGGCGGCTTCCTGCCCTCGGCCCTTGAGATCATGGACCGGCTCGCGATCAAGGCCGTGAACGACATGTACCAGCTTGGCCTGCCCGCCAGCGCCGGCGCCGCCCTGCTGATCGAGTGCGACGGCGTTGAGGACGGCCTGGACGAGCTGCTCACCGACATCACCGCGATCTGCCTGCGCAACGGCGCGATCGAGGTGCGCCCCGCCCGCACCCTCGCCGAGCAGAACCAGGTCTGGGCCGCCCGCAAGAACGCCTTCGGCGCCATGGGCCGCCTCGCCCCCACGTACTATCTTGTCGATACGGTGGTGCCGCGCACGCGCCTGCCCTACACGATGGAGCAGGTCGGCCGGATCTCCCAGGAGTACCGGCTCCCGATCGCCAATGTGTTTCACGCAGGCGACGGCAACCTGCACCCGATTATCCTGTTCGACCGGCGCGACAGCAGCCAGAACCAGCGGGCGCTGGAGGCGGCCACCAGCGTGATGCACGTGAGCATCGAGCAGGGCGGCGTGATCAGCGGCGAGCACGGGATCGGCGTGGAGAAGCAGGATTATATGACGCTGCTCTTCTCCACCGACGACCTCGCCGCGATGGCTGGGCTGCACCAGAGCTTCGACCCGCACGATCTCTTCAACCCCGGCAAGATTTTCCCAAAAGGCCGTGGCTGCGGCGAGCTAGCGGCGCTGCGGCGGGCGGGCACGGCGTGGGCGGAGCTGAAGGGCGTGTGATCATCCGCAGATTACGCAGATTACGCAGATGGCCCCGGAAGAGCGCACCTACATCTGCGCAATCTGCGTAATCTGCGGATACATGCAGGCTGAGGCCGTGACGATGCAAACACTCAACCATCAGCTCGCCGCGATTGTCGGCCCCGCGCACCTGAGCGAGGATGGCGCTCCATTCGCCGTCCACGGCCGCGCGCCGCTGCTCGTCGCCGCCCCCGCCTCGGTGGAGGAGCTGGCCCAGGTGGTCGCCGCGTGCCACAGCGCCCGCGTGCCGGTGATCCCATACGGCGGGGGCACTATGCAAAGCTGGGGCCGCCCGCTCGTCGCCGAGCGCTTTGTGGCGGTGCGGACGACGCGCCTCGACAAGATCTTGATCTACGAGCCCGACGACCTGACGATCTCGGTGCAGGCCGGGATGCCCTTCGCCACGCTCGACGCGGCCCTCGCCGCCAACGGCCAGATGCTGCCGCTCGATCCGCCCTGGCCCGCGCGCAGCACGATCGGCGGCCTGCTCGCCACCGGCATGGACGGCCCGCGCCGCCTTGGCTACGGTAGTGCCCGCGACCTCGTGATCGGCATCCAGATGGTCGAGGCCACGGGCCGGGTCAGTAAGGCCGGCGGCATGGTGGTGAAGAACGTGAGCGGCTTCGACATGATGAAGCTCTACCTGGGCAGCCTCGGCACGCTCGGCATCATCGTGTCGGCCAACTTCAAGCTGATGCCCCGCCCGCGCGCCGCCGCCTCGCTTTCCTGTCGCTTTGCTCGCCCCGAGGGCGCCTTCGCCCTTGCCGACGCCCTGCGCGAGGGCCAGCTCACCCCTGCCGCCGTGGAGTACCACGAGGGCCAAAGCGCCCTTGCCGATAGCCCCGGTGCCGCCTCCATGTTCACGCTAGAGGTGCGCGTCGAGGGTCTGGCCGCCGCCGTCGAGCGCCACCTACGTGATGTGACGGCCCTTGCGGAGCGCCACGGCGCCGCGGAGGTCGCCACGCTGCCCAGTGGCAGCCCCGAGGTGGAGCCGCTCTGGGCCCTGCACAACAATCTCCCGCAGACGCTCGAGCGCGACGACAATGAGCTGGTGCTGCGCCTGAGCTGCCTCCCGGCCGAGCTGCCCGTCGCCCTCGTCGACGCACGCGCCCTCGCCGCGCGCAACGGCCTGCAGCTGCGGCTCAACGCCCGTGCGCTGAACGGGGTGGCCTACCTGCGCCTGCGCGGCGTCGAACTGGCCGTCTGGCACGCCGCTATGCTGGAGCGATGGCCGCACATTACACTACTCGCCGCCCCCGTTGGCCTCGCCGCCGAGCTGCCCGCCTGGGGTCGTGAGCCCGCCAACCTCGCGCTGATGCGCCGGATCAAGCAGGAATTCGATCCCGACAACCTGCTGAATCCTGGGCGCTTTGTGGTGTAGCACACCCTGGCGGCTAAAAATGGGCCGGGGATCTGTGTCATCTGTAGATAAAATGGGTGAAAATAGAAGGTGAGCGCTATGGGTCTTGACTCGACCATCGGCACCCGCTGATCTGCGCCGACCAGGAGGCCGGGCAGCTCCAGGCGATCGCCGGCACCACGCCCTTCGCCGGCAACCTCGCCCTCGGCGCCGTGGGCGACGCGGCCCTGGCCCGGCGTGTAGGCGAGGCCCTGGGGCGCGAGTTGGCGGCGGGCGGCGTGAACGTAAACCCGGCCAACCCTGTGTTGGGTCGCTCATCATGGCCGTTCTGTGGAGCTGCCCGAACCGGACAGGAGATCCGATCTACGGGTAGATCCCGTGATATACGGTATAGCGTCTGTCCGCCTATTTCTTAGGTTCGGCGGCGAAGGGGGCGCGATGCAATACACTGCGACGAAGCCATTCAGCGGGGACACGGGCAAGGCGTTCGGGCTGGCCGAGTCCGCCCTGACCGCGCTCGGGTTCCGATTCACGGCCCGAACGACGGAATTGATCGAGATGACCGGGCCGGGGATGAACAGCAGCCGGGAGAGCGGCCTCATGGGCGCGACCCGCATCCGCATCGCCAGCGGCAGCGGGCAGCTCGCAGTCGAGGCGGACCTGGGCGGCGTAGCGTTCCTGTCGCGTTTCGTCACGCTGTTCCCGCCCGCCCTGTGCCTGTTCCTCGCGGTTGTCCTCTCGGTGGTGTTCAGCATCCTGTTCGGTCCGGGCCCCTGGATCGTTCCCGTCGCGGCGACGACGGGCGGAATCGCGTTGCTCTGGGTGTTTCTGGGGCCGCTGATGGCGCGGGGCTTTCGCACGCGGACCGACCGCGCGCTCGACGCGCTCCTCGCCAACATGGTTGCCGTCGGTGAGGCCGCCGAACCAGGCGTTGCAGCAGACGGCGGGGCGTGAATCCTTTCTGGGACTTGTAGCTCACCGGTGCTCCGCAGCGGCGATGGATGGCGGATGGGCGTCCGACCGCCCGTGGGGCCAGGATCGGGATGCAGGGCGGGCGGATGGTGCGAATAGTGGTGGCCGCGCTGCGCCTGCACTACGACCTGGCGGCCTTCCCCGAGGCGCCAACCTTTGTGTGCGCCTACAGTGCGGTAACCAGCAGCCAGCCGAGCGATCTGTCACCCTTCTGCAAACACAGCGTGGTATAATCTCGGGACTTAGCGGCCCGCGCCGCGCCCCCCGTCACCACGTGATTAGCGTTCTTGGCCGCCGACGCCCAGGCTTTACCGAGGCGTCGGCGAGCCAACTAGCAAAAGGCCATATGATCGCCTATAACTTCCACGCCATCGGCAAAGGCGCCGTCGGCAAGGCCAGCGTAGGCCAGGAGAAGTTGGCGCCCCCCTCGCCGACAGCCATTGGCGGTGCCACGTATCGCGCTCAGCACAGCGCCAACGGCGAGCAACTGCTGCTCGGCCACCTTGTTGCCGCCCTTGGCGACACGTTCCCGCGCTCCCTCCTCGTCACCTACTATGTCTCGCTCAAGACCAACCCGTTTGTGGTGCTCACGGGCCGCGAGGGCGTGGGCAAGGCTGCCCTGGCCGCAGGGCTCGCCGCAGCGCTTGTGGGCCAGGAGAGCGGGCAGTTCGTCACGATCGGCTCAGACAGCTGGGCCCGCTACGGCAGCCAGAGCAGCTACTACCGGAGCATCCACGAGCGCTTCGGCACAAGCCAGCTGATTGAGACGCTCAACGAGGCCGCCGCCCCAGAGAATAGCGACAAGATCTACCTTGTGCTGCTTAAGGGCTTCACCCTGGAAGAGCTGAATAGCTACGTCAACCGCCTGCTCCAGATCGGCCCCCACGGCGAGCGCCGCCTCGCCCTGCCCGGCGTCGCCCACGCTGCGCAGCCCGTAGTGCCGCCCAACTGCTTTATCACCGCCACCTTGCACTCGCCGCGCGTCGCCTCGCCGCTCGATCAGGAGGCGCTGCGCCATGCGGGCCAGATCGAGTTCAGCCCGGGGCTCCACGCTGATACTACGCTGCCCGCACTGCCATTGCCGCCCGTGGGTCTCCAGCGGATCATGCTCGGCGCCGTCGCCCGCGACTCACGCTGCGCACGGGCGCGCCTGGCAACCATCCTTGGGCGCGGCGAGCTACGGCGCCTCGCACCCTCGCCTGGGGTGGCCGCCAGCCTGCTGGAGGGCGGGGTGACGATCTCACGCACTCTGCGCGAAGATACGCTGGCCTATGTGGCAAACAGCTTTGACAGCGAGGACTGCGGCCTGTTCGACCCGGCGAATGCCAGGCGCAACGCCCAACTCGCCTTCGACGCCCAGATTATCCAGCGCCTGCTCTGGCGGATCGACTGGCGCCGCCGCGCGCTGCATCGCCGCCTTGCCACGCTGCTGCACGGCTGAGCCGCTTTGCTTGACAGCCATACGGCGCCGTGGTACGATCCACCAACCTCAGCATGGTAGATTGTTTTTCATAAGGCAGCGTAGCCACCCCGACCGCGCCGTTGGTCGTTACGAGCACGCGCTCATCCTCCCCCCAAAGTCGTCGTCGTGTTGGCCCATGAGCTCACGGACTGTAGCGAGGAACCGATGGCCCCACTGCTTGAAGTGCGCAATCTACAGACCCATTTTCACACCCAGGACGGGGTCGTCAAGGCGGTCGACGGGGTCTCGTTTTACGTCAATCGCGGTGAGACACTCGGGATTGTCGGCGAGTCGGGCTGCGGCAAGAGCGTCACCTCGCTCTCGGTGATGCGCCTGATCCCCAACCCGCCCGGTAAGATCGCGGGCGGCCAGATCCTCTTTGATGGCGACGACCTGCTGAAGATGTCCGACGAGGAGATGCGCCATATCCGGGGCAACCGGATCGCGATGATCTTCCAGGACCCGATGACCTCGCTCAACCCGGTGCTCACGGTGGGCCGCCAGATCACCGAGTCGCTGGAGCTGCACCTGAAGCTCTCCCGCAAGGAGGCGCACAATCGGGCCGGCGAGCTGCTGGATATGGTCGGCATCCCGAGTGCCTCCAAGCGCCTGGACAACTACCCGCACCAGTTTTCCGGCGGCATGCGCCAGCGCGTGATGATCGCGATGGCGCTCTCCTGTAACCCCGAGCTGCTGATCGCCGATGAGCCCACCACGGCCCTCGATGTCACCATCCAGGCCCAGATCCTCGAGCTGATCAACCGGCTGCGTGAGGAGCTAGAGACAGCCGTGATCATGATCACCCACGATCTTGGTGTGGTCGCCGGGATGACCGACCGGGTGACGGTGATGTACGCCGGCAAGGTGATCGAGGAGGGGCCGACCAAAGAGATCTTCGCCAACCCGCGCATGCCCTACACGATCGGGCTGCTGCGCTCGATCCCGCGCCTCGATGAGGTGCGCGGCCGCAAGCTAAACCCCATTCGGGGCCTCCCGCCAAGCCTGATCGATCTGCCACAGCTCTGCTCCTTCAGCCCCCGCTGCGATTATGTCCAGGAGCGCTGCCTCACCGTGGTGCCCGAGCTACGCACGGTTGGCCCCGACCATCGTGCCGCCTGTCTGTTCGATATCACCATGGAGACGCCCATCCCCGAGCGCAAAATCGAGGATGTGGCCGCGTAAATCGCAGCTCCCTACACGAGATACATATGACAACAGCAGCAACTGACGTCGGCCCAAAAGTGCTGATCGAGGTGAAAGATCTGAAGATGCACTTCCCGGTTCACCGCGGGATCATCTTTCAGCGGCAGGTGGGCACCGTGAAGGCCGTCGACGGGGTGAGCTTCAGCATCAAGCAGGGTGAGACGCTCGGCCTCGTCGGCGAGTCGGGCTGCGGCAAATCTACCACCGGGCGCGCCATCCTTCAGCTGTATCGCCCCACCGCCGGCGAGGTGAACTTTAACGGTAAGGATCTCACCAAGGCCCGCGGCGACGAGATGCGCAAGCTGCGCCGCCAGGTCCAGATGATCTTCCAGGACCCCTACGCCTCGCTCAACCCGCGCATGACGGTCGGCGATATTATCGGTGAGCCGATCAAGGTTCACAAGCTGCGCCAGGGCAAGGCCGTGCGCGAGCGGGTCGAGGAGCTGCTCGGCCTCGTGGGCCTGAACCCCGCCTTCGCCAACCGCTACCCCCACGAGTTCTCCGGCGGCCAGCGCCAGCGCATCGGCATCGCCCGCGCCCTCGCCGTCGAGCCCAGCTTTGTGGTCTGCGACGAGCCCGTCTCTGCCCTCGATGTCTCCATCCAGGCCCAGGTGGTGAACCTGCTGGAGGAGCTTCAGGATAAGCTCGGCCTTACTTACCTGTTCATCGCCCACGACCTTAGTGTCGTGAAGCATATCTCCGACCGCGTGGCCGTGATGTATCTGGGCAAGATGGTCGAGCTAGCCGAGGGGCCGCAGCTCTACAGCAACCCGCTGCACCCCTACAGCCAGGCCCTGCTCTCGGCCGTGCCCATCCCCGACCCGAAGATCGAGCAGCAGCGCCGCCGCATCATCCTTGAGGGCGATGTGCCGAGCCCGCTCAACCCGCCCTCCGGCTGCCACTTCCACACGCGCTGCCCGATCGCGATCCAGAAGTGCAAGGAGGAGGAGCCGCCATTTATGGACTACGGCGACGGCCACTTCGCAGCCTGCTGGCGCGCCCGCGAGTCCGGCGAGCTGATGCCCACGGTGGCCAAGAAGCAGGCCGACGCCCTCGCCGCACGCATCTCCGCCGATATCGCTAAGGTCAGGGGCACTACCCCCGCCGCAGACTAGCTCGCTTAGTAGTTCTGCTTCAGCCAGGCCCGCCACCCCGCGTCGAACTCCTCGTAGCCCACCCCCAGCGTCGCACGCATAGCGCCATCGTAGCGCGCGACGCCTGTGCCGGGCGTTTCGCCCATGGCCTCGGCGAGCGCCCAGAAGGCCTCCAGCCCGCCGTGCTCCTGTACGATGTAGGCTACCAGCGCGTACGAAAGGCCGTAGGCCAGGCTACGATCCCGCTCAAGAATATACAGATGATCAAGATCCTGCGGGTTCACGCCGCCCGCCGGATCGACGATCGGGATGATCTTGTTGGCGCGCACGGCCGCGCGCACTTCCTCGGCGCGCTGGCTGTCGGACACATACTCGGCCAGCCCCTCGAACATCCAGTCGCGCATCTCCGCTATGGGCATGAAGCTGCGCTGGTTGACGAGATGCGTGTACTCGTGGACAAGCGTGGCGTAGAGATCGGCCTCCCAGCTAGCACTCGCGTCGTAGCCGCCGAACACGTAGGAGCCGGGCGCGTAGATGTCGATGCGGTCGCCGCGCGGCCGTGCCGCCGATCTGTACCAGGCGATCGCGCCCGCACTCGCCGGCGGTGTGAAGCCGAAGATCGGCCGAATGTAGATATTGTACTTGCCGTCGGGCCCTTTGCCGAGCCGCTCCACCACCTGCTCGCGGGCACGCTCCATCAGCTCGACGAGCTTCTCGTTTGTCGGCTCTGCCCAGGCATAGGTGTGAACGGTGAAGTGCTCGCTCTCAATCTCGATGCGCTCGCCAAGCTGCTTCTCGCTCGGCTCCGACAGCAGCCAGCGCCCGTCTACCTCGTGAAAGAGCCAGTCGTAGCGCAGCCACCCATCGCGCTCCACATGGGCCTGCACAAAGCCGAGCTCGCGTGGCTCTAGCGCAACAACCTTCATTGTGAAGCTGTCGGCGCTGCTTAGGGCCGAGGCCTGCGTCATCTCAAAACGCTCCTGCACCAGCCGCCGAAATGGGGCGTTGCTCTGGTCAACGGTGGAGCGCAGTAGCTCGGCGTCGCCCGTGGCGTAGGCACGGGCATAGTCGTCTACTGTTGCCTGAATGCCGCCGCGAGCTGCCGCTAGATCCAGCGGGGCCGCCGGGCCGCTTGTTGGTGCGCCAGCTGGTACGGGCGTGTCGTTCAGAGGAGCGGTAGTCGTAGCAGCAGCCGAGGGCTGAGGAGCTGCAGTAGGCGCCGAAGCCTGCCGCCCCGCGCAGCCTGCCAGCAGCGTCAGTGCGATGGTCAGCGTGAGTATATGTCGCATTGGTCTGTCCAGAGCTGAGATCGGGTACAATCCGCAGTATCGTACCATGCTTGCAAGTGCGGCAGATGAGTCTCCGCTAAGCACGCTCAGCCACCGGCACCTGCTTGGATCTCGCCTCCTTCACCTGGCTCCGCTCGCCCCCTGGCCAGGCGGCCCTCGCCGACCTGGCGGCCCGCCCGCTCGCCCCGTCCGACGCGCTACGCGAGCTGGAGCGCCTGCGCCGCACGCTCACCCCCGCGCAGGCCGGCGCCGCGCTGGAGCTGGCGCTGCTGCGCCGCCGCGCCCGCGCCAAGTTCCCCGCCGCAGATCAGCTCTTCTTCACCCGCGAGGCCATGGAGCAGGCGAGCGCCGCGCCTGTGGCCGCCCATCGCGCCGCCCGCCTGGCAGGCGACCACGGTGGCCGCCGCTACAGCCATATCGCCGACCTGGGCTGCGGTGTTGGCGGCGACGCCCTGGCGCTCGCGGCGGCGGGGGCCCGCGTTTCCGCCGTGGAGCGCGACGAGCTACGCCTGGCTATGGCCCGCGCTAACGCCGAGGCCCTTGGCCTGGAGCAGCGCATCGCCTTCCTTCAGCGCGACCTACTCGTGGAGCCGCCGCCCCTGGCCGACGCGCTCTTCTGCGACCCTGGGCGCCGCGCGGGTGGGCGCCGCCGCTTCTCTGTCGAGGCCTACGAGCCGCCGCTCAGCCACGTGCTGCGCTGGCGCGACCAGACCCCAGCCCTCGCCGCCAAGCTCGCTCCTGGCGTGGATCCTGCTGAGCTGCCCGCCGACGCCGAGCTCGAGTTTGTCTCGCTGGACGGCGAGCTCAAAGAGGCCGCGCTCTGGTGCGGCCCGCTCGCGCAAGTGCGCCGACGCGCCACGCTGCTCACAGGCGCGGGCCAGCATTGGGAGCTAGCGAGCGCGGACCTGGCGCGTGTGCCCTGCCCCCTATCTCCGCCTCTCGCCTACCTTTACGAGCCAGACCCTGCGGTGATCCGAGCAGGCCTGGTGACGGATCTCGCCGCACGGCTTGGCGCGTCCCAGCTCGACCCGCAGATCGCCTACCTCACCGCCGATACGCTGATGCTCACGCCCTTCGCACGGGCCTGGCCGGTGCTAAGCTGGCAGCCCTTTGGCCTGAAGGCGCTGCGCGCAGCTCTGCGCACGCTCGATGCAGGCCCTGTAACAGTGAAGAAACGTGGCTCGCCCCTGGACACCGACGCCCTGGCCCGCCAGCTCAGCGGCGCCGGGCAGCGCCCGCTGGTTGTGGTGCTCACGCAGGTGGCCGGGCGGCCCGCAATGCTGATCTGTGACCCGCCAGTGCGAGGCTAGTGACAGGTGACAGGGGCAGTTTGCAGGCGCCAGTTTGCAGATGCCAGTTCCAGCGCGCAGTTTGAATTGGGTTGGTTATGGTACAGTAGCTCTATGCAATACTGGACTAATCAACGAAGTGCTACGCTGGTGAACCCATGAACCTGCCTGCCTCGACCCGCCGACGCGGGGTGATCGCACTGCTAGCGATCACCTTTCTGATGTACTGTGGCTTCTTCATGGTCATCCCGCTCGTGGCGGTCTACTATGTCGAGAATCTGGGGTTCGCAGCGGCGCTGGTGGGGCTGGCCTTGGCCACACGGCAGCTGCTCCAGCAGGGCATCACGCTGGTGGGTGGCATGCTCGCCGACATCCTGGGGGTGCGGGCGCTGATCGGGGCGGGCGTGCTGATCCGCGCCATCGGCTTCGTGAGCCTGGCCTGGGCCGACACAGCGCCGCTGCTGTTTCTCGCAATGGTGCTCTCGGCCCTGGGCGGAGCGCTGTTCGAGGCGCCGAGCCGCGCCGCTATCGCTGCGCTCACCGACGAGTCGGAGCGCGCCCGCTTCTTCTCGATCAGCGGCGTCGTCGCCGGCCTGGCGATGACGATCGGCCCACTGGTGGGCGCGCTGCTGCTGCGGGTCAACTTCCAGGCGGTGGCCTTTACAGCGGCGGCGTGCTTCTTGGGCGTCTTCGCCGTAGTTGTCTTCCTGCTGCCGCCGATCAAGGTTTCCGTGGGCCAGCAGCGGCTCGGCGCGGGGGTGAGGCTCGCCTTCGGCGACCGCACCTTTGTCACCTTCACCGCGCTGCTGATGGGCTACTGGTTTATGTGGGTGCAGATCACGCTCAGCCTGCCGCTGGCGGCCGAGCGGCTCGCAGGCAGCACCGACGCCGTGGGCGCGGTCTACGCGCTTAACGCGGGGCTCACCGTGCTGCTCCAGTACCCAGCGCTGCGGCTCGCGGAGCGCTACCTGCGCCCGCTGCCGCTGCTGGTGATCGGCATGGCGCTGATGGCCCTGGGCCTGGGTGCCGTGGCTATGGCGAACACAATCCCCGCGCTGATGGCCTGCATCGTGATCTTCACGCTCGGCTCGCTCCTGGCCACACCCACGCAGCAGAGCGTCACGGCCTCGCTGGCCGACGAGCGCGCCCTGGGCTCGTACTTTGGCGTGAACGCGCTTGCATTGGCGTTTGGCGGCGCCCTTGGCAGCCTCACGGGCGGCGTGCTCACCGACACCGCGCGCAGCATTGGCGTGCCCGCACTGCCCTGGCTCACCTTCGCTGTGGTGGGCTTCACCGCAGCGTGTGGCCTGGCGGTGCTTGCCAGGCGGCTTCAGGGGCGGCCCGCCACGGCCCACCTCGTCGAGGCCCCGCAGACGTAGTACAATGGCGCATTCTTCACGCCACACACAGGAGCAGTAACAATGGCTATGCCGACACCCAACAACAAGTACGCCTTCTTCAACGGCGAGATTGTCCCGATCGAGCAGGCCAAGGTCAGTGTCATGACCAACGCGCTCAACTATGGCACCGGCTGCTTCGAGGGCATCCGCGGCTACTGGAACGCCGACGAGGGCCAGCTCTTCGTCTTCCACCTGCGTGCGCACATGGAGCGCCTGCACCGCTCCTGCCGAATCCTGTTTATGGAGCTACCCTACAGCGTGGATCAGCTCTGCGCGATCACGCTCGACCTGCTGCGGCGCGAACAGTTCCGCGAGGATGTCTACATTCGCCCGCTGGTCTACAAGAGCGACCCGGCCATCGCGGTGCGCCTGAACGACATGGCCGACGCCTTCACGCTCTTCGCTGTGGGCTTCGGGCAGTACATCGACGGCACGGCGCTGCGGGCCTGCGTCTCGTCGTGGCGGCGCATCGACGATAATGTCATCCCCTCGCGAGCCAAGGCCGCAGGCTCCTACCTCAACTCGGCCCTCGCGAAGACCGAGGCCCTGCTGAACGGCTACGACGAGGCGATCGTGCTCGGCACCGACGGCCACGTCTCCGAGGCCAGCGCAGCCAATCTCTTCATCGTGCGCAACGGCGCCCTGATCACCCCGCCGCTCACCAGCGACGTGCTGGAGGGCATCACGCGGCAGGTGGTGGCCCAGCTCGCCCACGAGCAGCTGGGGCTCACAGTGGTTGAGCGCCCGATCGACCGCACCGAGCTCTACATTGCGGATGAGGCCTTTTTCTGCGGCACGGGCGCCGAGGTCAAGCCGATCATCGAGATTGATCGGCGCATGGTCGGCGATGGCGCCGTAGGCCCGATAAGCAGCCAGCTGGTGCAGCTCTACGCCGACGCTGTGCGCGGACGCACCCCCGCCTATCGCCCCTGGTGTACGCCTGTCTACGAGGCGTAATAGCATTTTGGATTGCCGTCGTCCGCTATTTGCTGGAATGCTGGCACCAGAACACGAACGCCCGCACCTCTCTAAAAACAGAGGTGCGGGCGCCCTTACGAAGCGTCAGAGAGGAGCGGGCAGGCTGCTAGAACGGGATGTCGTCGTCGTTCTCGATGGGCTGGGGCTGGTTGCGCGGGGCGCTGCGGGCTGGGGCGCGCGAGGGCGCTGCCGGGGC
>ENA-ORBV01011478-ORBV01011478.1-microbial-mat-metagenome-genome-assembly--contig:-NODE-11478-length-13900-cov-6.169717_pt1 | contig 13900 bp, 10 predicted proteins | sample MGYA00237777_ERZ505514 | MGnify/ENA primary metagenome ERZ505514 (study PRJEB26160, sample SAMN06269048) | microbial mat metagenome | isolation source: Oligotrophic lake microbial mat | place...
AGATATTCGAAGAATAATGCCCCATCGCGCAACGCTAATTACCTAGTACTTATCACACTCTTGTTACACAGTTGATGGTGGCCGCGCTACTTACCCACTCGACCTCTTCACCTTTGGCAAGGGTGTTCTGACAACTGTTCTGATCAACAGATGGGACTGGCAAACAGCAAAACAGCACAGCTGCCTTGGACCAACTTCACCACCTGTCAAGCTGAGTGGTGCTACTAGCACATGCATCCATGCAGAGCATGAGAGCACCTGCGTCAATGAGCTTGACGTGACTGCCCCAGAGCAAGCTTTGCTGCTCAAGTGGATGCAAACCAATCGACCACGGCAGCTCCACCCCCATGTTGTTTGCAGCAGTGGTCAGTGCCAAGTGAAGAGGGCCCGACTCCTCCCCCATGACTCTTCTCCCTGTTTGTTTTGCCTTGATCCTGTTTGCATTTGATGAATGAATCCTTCACATGCCCTGGGCACACCTGCGGGAAGTCCAATGAAAGTCGTGAAGCAATGAAGACCTGTCAGTGGAGGGAATCGCAGCACAGCGCTCATTTGAACCGAAACTGATCTTTGAGTCAATCAATTAGCATGAGAGCACCTGCGTTGCCTCCACCAGTTCTAGCTAGCCTCTCCTGCTAGCTGGCCATGGCCTGGCTCAGTTCAAAAACTAAACGAAAGCAACAAATGTGGGCCAACCGGCAACATTTGGGTCATGACTCAATGGCTCAATGTTCCCACCTCAATGCAATTTTGAATGTGGGTGGACCAAATTCAAATGAAACAATGTTGCTGACAATTTGTGCATGAAATGCTGCTAGAAACTGATGTTCTCAAAGACATGGCTACCAATTGGATTTTGAGAGTTCTTGGTTGCATTGGTTGTGAACATGCTGCATCCAAGCTGCACAACATGGAACAAGTGCACTGTGTCAACATTTTGTTTTTTATGGAGCAGATGTTGACAGATGACTGCTAGTAGTGATTCACATCATGTCAGACTTGCAGTCTGATTTGAGCCTGTCAAGCAGTGAAATCAAACAGTCAACAGTGTTGTGAGCATGCTGCCAAGACTTTGTGGTTTAAAGTGCATCAACTTGTGCATCTGTTGTGGACATCTGACCATGTTCTTCTTTGTGATCTGCTTGTGTGGGCACCATGACTTTGTGAACACTTTCTGTCAGACTGTGCTGCAACAACTACATGTTCAATCAATCTAGAGAATGATGTTCTTCATGTGCAACTGCAGAAGTCAACTGTGTCAGCTGCGGTGCATGCTAGAAGTTTTTCTTGTTCAATGACTAGAAAATGATGTCACTGCAGAGAGAATTTAAAAGCCAAATTCAATGTTCATCTTTTTGGCAACTAAGACAATGCAATGCAAGTTCACTCGAGGATCTGCAGACTTGGTGATGAGCTTGGTCAGCATGCTGCAGGTTGCCTGTGAAGAGATGAATGTGTGCATCAAAGAGGGGCTACTCTTGGCATGGTTTGTCATTCCTTTTCCGGTGCTGGCTTCTGCAACCGAAGGATGGCACTGGTAGCCGAATCTTTTTCAATAAGGTGTCAAGATGATGAACAATCATGATTTCTCATGAGTACAAACGCTATCAGAGCTTGATGTGACCAAAGTTAGATGTTCTTTAGAGTGTCAACATTGTGCGAAGATATGATCTTCAAATCAAGCTTCAGCCAATAAAATTGCCTCTGCCAATACTAGTAAAATTTGCCTCTCAAAACTGAAATACAAAAAAGCCACAAGCGAGCATACTTGCTAGTATCTATTGAGAGTTCTTCTGTTCTATTCGATTGGAGCATGTTGCTAAACAATCACTCCCGCCCCGGTTCCATCGTCCGGAATGGCTACGATTGTGGGACCCGGGAGCACTACAGATGGCTCTTCGGTAATGGTCAACTCCAAATCCCCCGTTCCTTCCTCCACGACTAGATCGTTATTGTTCGATCGATTGGTATCATTGGAGGTACTCGTTCCGCGAACTCGCCTTCCCCATGCAAAAACGGGCTCTAAGATCTGATCTATATCCAACAAACTTCGACGACGTTTTCTATTCTTTGGTGCAGTGCTTTTGCTGCTGCACTTCAAGATTTCCAACCTAGCCGTCCGACGTTCTTGACAGTGATGTGACAAGTCATATTTGCATAAGGGACAATGGTTTTTATTGGCTTTGCTGGTGGTAGTTTCATCATCATTTTTCCGTTCCCCGTTGTCGTTGTTCGGTGCCTCTTTGCCAGTGTCCTTTTCGCTGCCGTCATTACTGTTGTCGTTGTTAGATGCCTCGTCAGTTTCCTTCTTTTCGTCGCCATCAGTGTTGCTGTTATCGTTACTTGAGGACGATGAGGGTGTCAATATTGGTGTGCTTAACCAATCATCCATACATTTGGGATGAAAGAAATGTTGACATGGTAAAATGGAAACAATGGTGCCGGTCGGCATGGCTTTGGAGCAAATAGAGCACGAAGTGGGCGATGACTTCTTTGTTGTTGTTGGATCCTGAATTTCTCCTTGTCCCAAATCATCACTAGTAAACATGGATTGATAGCCATCCGGAGCAGAGCAAGCTTCCGGTTGCTGTTGGTCGTTTTCATCTACTGGTACGTTGGCACTGGCAACCCAAAAGATAACAAGAGCAAAGACGGTTCCATAACACATGACTTGGTAATAAAATGTGCTTCCTTTGGCGGCCCTACTGTCATCAAATCCTAAATCTTCAATCTGATTGACATTGCTCATCAAGAGACTCTCAAAGTCTGCAACCAATGCAATGCAATGAAGGGCAAAATGAATGAACCAGTCTAGTTGACCAGGCGTATCCAACTACAGGCACATACGAAGCCCCGACAAAAGCACACACATACATACATAACATAAAGGAACATACCTTCCATGTACTCCGTCACGACCAAAAAGAATTGTTCTTGTTGGGATTTGCTGTAGTCTTTGCCGGATTGTTGATCCAGATACTGGTCCAAAATGGGAAGGCGCTGAGACCACCAAAATCGAAACCGTCGCCAATAGGACGACATGGACCGCCATGATGAGGTTCGACGAAATTCACTTTGCAAACACAATAAGATAATGAATTGTGCTTCTGTGGCGGCAGCGGCTTGGGAAATTTCGGCGAGGGTGTCCGCGTCGTCCTTGTCGTAGAGGGGAGCGACCAAAATGTTGGGACTTCCATTGCGATAAAAATAATAGGAAACGTCGCCACTGTTCTGATTGTTATAGTTGTTGCTGGAACTGGTGTATGCATTGTTACCATACTGTTGTGAATTCTGGTTCTTATTGGCAGTATTGGAATTGCCATTACTCGTGTAGGGATAATGGTTGTAATTGTCATGGTCAATGGAATCATCATAGTTCTGGAAGGAAGTATTGTCATCCGTATTTTGGGGTGCACGGGTGCCTTCTCTTTCTACTTCTTTTTCGTCATATTCTTCATCCAATTCTTCTTCGTATTCCGTCATGGCGTCTCCCCATTCCTTTTCTTCTTGTGGGGAGAGCGTATATTCTTCTTCATATTCATCCATGAATTTCATCATTTCTTCGACGTACTCTTGTTCCGTGGTGTCATTGTTGTACTCGTCGAAAAAATCATCTTCGTAATAGGTCCACATGCCATCTTCTTGGAGATAACGACGATTGTTGTTGGTTTGGTTCTGGACAACGGGAATGGGAAAGGCTGGAGCACAATGGCTTTCCACTACTGCACGGTCCTTGTCATATGAGGTGGAGAAAAAGATGCATTGCGTATCTTGTTGGTCATTGGATTTATGGGCATTTGGCAAGGGATCATAAATGGCTTGCACTTGAGCGGGTGCATACTGGTCCGTATCGCCCTCGTCATAACGACGATGGTGTTCAATATTGTTGTTGTTGTTATTCAACTTAATGTGACGTGCCAAATAATAGGCAAATCCATTGAGTTGGACATCCACCGTATTGGGAGCAAACTCAAAATTGTAGGCACTGCTCCGGAAAAAGGTGCCGTAGTCCGTGTCGGTTTTGGTGAATACTTGAATGCGAGCGTCCACGACGGGAAGGATCAGGGCGACAACAAGAACAAAGACGCCTACCAGTGCGTGGAGAAGGGATGGCCGCGGGTGGTGCATCCTTCTTGTTTTCGACGGAAAGATTTGGAACTAGAAAGTTGGTGCGAGTTACTTTGCTATTCTTGAATAAAGCTACTGTTGCGTTGTTTCTTCTTCTCCTTCTCTCTTCTCCGTAGCGAAGGCGGCTTTTACTAGTCTATTGTAATTGGATACACTGACTGCGCTCTACAGCCCCAGTCAAACTAACTGTGATTATAACTACTACATGTAGTAGTGGGGGTTTGGGTGATTTGAATTTCTTGTTGTCACTCGTGTTGTTCACAAAACGGTCGGCAACGTTGTAACTGTGCGGTTATGTGAATGCCAATTATTTAGGGATCAGGGTAAATGGGCTGCAGAGTGCGCACATTTGGCTCTGTTTGGCTTAAATTCCTTCTCGTCGAATTAATAGACGAAGTAAAACACATAGTCTCACACTATTAGGCACTGAAGGCTGCATGACATGGAGACCTAACGGCCAAATCCTATGGCATTACATGCGTTGAGTGATAGCCAAGTTGGACTGTCATTCCCTTTTTATAGAAAAGCTGCCCCCCGCCCCGCATCTTTCACGCACTGTGAGCTTTCAGGTTTTTGTAGGAAGGTGCAATGCTCAGCGAGAAGGATACGATATCAGATATGCCATAGTCCAGCCAGTGCGAAGAAAGCGACAGGTCAACATCCCCAAACAAAATGACGGACATTACTATCCCCCGCCTGGTTCAGGAACTCATCGAAATGAGCAAGAACTCAGCTTCCCCAAAGCCGAGTTTGATCCGGAGCGAGCAAGTATTCCTGGACGAACAAGGAGGGACTGCGCGGACCGTGGAGATTGGAACAAGTTGAATGAGCTAGCTAGGAGGTTACCAGGCCATGCGAATGACGGCGCAGGAAGTGAAGATGTTCGAAAGTGGAGACTACCCTGACCTCAGTACGCATGGGATGGCATGGGCCAACGGTTAGCTTAGTAATTGAGACGCCTCGAATTTAGTACTAATCATCTTGGCAACTGAATCAGATTCCCGAGAGCTCTCCGCGAAAGCACATTATCCTTAGTGAATTCTATAATTGTAACGGCAATCTTTATCCTTCTCCAAACTTTCGTTGATGTGTAATTTTTGGTTACCGTATAAATTAAGGCTACACAGCCTTCGCAGATGATTGTCGATTCATTACCAGTCATGTGCGTCAATGTCGATTGCCGTTTCCAATCTTTCCGTCGTTGTGCATCCATCTTCTACACGAAGTAGCCAATGATTGTTGATTCAATGCCGGCCATCAAAGTCCATGTCCGTTGCAGTTTCAAATCTGCTTGCTGTTTGGCGTCGATCCGATCCACATCTTCTTCTAGCAATCAAGGCCTACTTGATCCATTTTTCATTCCGCCAAGAAGCAGAAAAAATAGACCACCATGCCTTTTTGCTTTTTATATAAATTCACCATGAACTTGCTTTTCCACTGGATTGCATGCATGTATTGGGATGGACTTTCTTTTTACTGATCCTTGTCCTTGATGAGCCGCGGCTCTGATTTGTCCATTTCGTTGGCAAGATGCGATATAACCAAGACTTCCACGAGCAGGTCGCCTCGTGCATCATCACAAAAATGTTTGCCCTCTCCTTTTTCGACAGGATACCATTTGGTCACGGATGTATTATGGGAATCAGCAGTAGGAATGGGAACATACACTGTACCCATGGGCTATTAGGAAGAAATATGAGAAAGCAGATTTCGTGGAATAGAGAAAAATGAAAAAGGTCAGAGGAATCTGGTGTGGACAAGACACTACAAGTGCCGTAACAAATCACAAAAAAACAATTGGCATTTGATTCGATTCACTTGTTGCAAAACTCACATCATCGCCACCCACATAATCATGATCCCACACTTTTAATTCCAAAACATTTGCCCCCATCACGAGGGATGCCGCTCGTACCGAAATACAGAAAACTTCTTCTTTCCATTGGGGATCCAGCGTTTTGGGAATAAATTTGGTTTTTCCGAGGGAAATTTGTCCATAATGGACCACGACATAAGGATCGGACGTGGTGGGTCTGCCTAGCATGTCAAAATCCTTCGGAATCAAATTACGGCCCTCCAATACTTTGACGACAATTTGCAAAGGCACTTCCGCTTCTTTTTGTCGTTCTTGTTGGACAATGGACTCTTTGTGCGCCGCCATGGTTTTGTAGAGGATCACACAAATGAGGGCTCCCCAAAAGCGGCCCAAAAAATGTCCGAGCAAGCGATCAAAAAAGGATTCTTGTTTGACCAACAAGGGACACCCAAATCCAGCAATGATACTAAAGGCACAAATCATGGCATAAATGGGATCGGTATTTGTGGGAGCGAATTTGGTACACACCACCAAGACGACCAGAGAAAAGCATCCCGCTGTTCTGTACGAACCATAAAAGAAAAACATGGCCGTGACCATGAGCATGCCTTGGGTGACTCGAATAATGGGAGAAATTTGGTTGGAAAGAGCTTCTAATTCTTTTTTGGATGGTTTCTTCTTTTTGCCGCCACGTCGTGTGGACCTGTCAAAGATGCGGTCGCCTCGACTACTGCTACTGCTGACATCACGATTATCGCGTTTGCTGTCATCGCTCATTAAGGATTTGTTGCTCCCACTTCGACTTCCAGCACTTTTTCGTCCTGCTGCCGGCGTCCACAAGGAATTTTGCATGCTATCATCAGACATTGGTTTGCCTTCGGGTATGTCATTGCCAATACTCGTGTTACTCGTGGATCGTCGCGGAATCGAAAATCGCGACGATTTGCTCATGCTTTCATCGCTCATGGGCTTTTTGCGCAGCAAGGAAAACCGCGACGATTTGGTCATGCCATCCAAATCATTGGATTTGGTGCGGCGCAAGGAAGGAAACCGCGACTTGCTTTCGTCCGACATGCCTTTGCCTCGTCGTGAAAACATGGATCGACTGTCATCCGACATGGGCGTTGTTCCTCCTCGTCGTGTACTCATGCTCATGCGAACATCGATATCATTGCTTTTGGTTCTTCGTGGCAAACTAAAGCGTGATTTTGATTCGTCGGACATTGGCTTTTTTCGCGACAATATAGAAAAGCGAGACTTGGATTCATCCGACATGGGCTTGTCACTCCCACCAGCCGCTCTCCGTCGAGCGGGTCGTTTGGGAGCACTGTCCTTTCCGTCCTCGTCGTCGCCGCGAATCCGCGTTTGGACTTGGGTTTCAACGTCCGAGCCCATTTTGGAGTGAGTCTTTGTTCGTTGGTTGTTTTTTGTAGATAGTTGTTGGAAGATTTGTAGGCTGGTGTTGCTGCTACTAGGTTACAATAAATATGGAGCTGCTGATACTTTAGAGATGGGACTGTAGTTTCACAATGAGAAGCGAAGTCGAGAATCAAGATACTAATCAATGACTCTATCACAACAGCAAGAATCGTAACAAGGAAAGCGACACCAGATGAATGCTATTCATGCACTTCCTTCGTTAACATCTTTCTTTTCAATTGAAATGACTGTCAACACTTGCGACCACATGCAATTTCTACGTACTACGACGTAGTATGGGTACGTAGTGCTCCTACTAATTCACTTTGGCCAGGATACTGGATACGGTAACCGGAGTATTTTTATTGTGTAGCTGAATTGGTCACTGGTTATACTTCGCATGGATGGATGACTTTACTAATTAGGGGTAACTCAGAAGCCATTTTGCAAGCGAAAAAGAAGGCAAAAAGAACTCATTGGATGGGATCGAACTCATTGGATCGGATCGAAGAAGATCCAAAAGACAGACATCGTTCATTGCCTGTAAGCTTACCAAGATTACGTGATGTACACAATACTACACAAGTGTCGCTCTAATTTAGCCTTCGCAATTATGAAGTGGACATTGTGTCCGTTTCCAAATATCTCCTTCGAATTACGGGCACTATTGTCAAAAATGAATCGCACACTTATTCGATGTTTTTCCTTCTTACTTTTTAGAATCCTTTTACTTTTTTCCAGCGTGTTGGTGTACAAGTACCATAACAGCGTGTCTACAGTCGAGTGCAGCGACAGAAGCAAGCAAACCATGCATGCACCACATTCCACTGATTGGACAGCGCAACTGTACTAGCAAGAAGCTGGCACGACAGTAGTTCGTACTTTATTGTTGTCATTATTAAATCAACTCAAAAGATGAGATGGCGGATAATGGATGTAGCAGTGCTTGTTGTGTGGACGAGCTCCAATCCGATTGTTTTTTGTCAAGCCTCCCTGGCGGATGCCACATCACCGTCGGGGGAAGGTTGGAAGATGAAGAATGATTTGGAACTGCTGTGGGATATCACGGATCCCATTGACGAGGGACTTTGGACAGGGGTAGCAACAAACTACAAAAGTACAAATAATAGCGGCGACGACGATGATGATGAGCTTGAAGAAGAAAATGTGACAGTGGATGAAAAATTCCGGAGTCTTCGAAATGCTTTGCGCCTGGCCGAAATTGATTCCATGCGTTTCTTGTCGAAAACTCCACTACCTAAAGATGTTATGCGGCCCATGACTTATACTATTTTTGAAAGTGGCCAGTCCGCACTACGAAGCATTATAGATGACAAAAAGAACGATGACCGGCATTTGCTCTTTCCCGAATCTTTATTTGGTTTGTCAAAGTCGGGGACTACTGGTATTACCTCTGATACTCATTCTGCAGCAGAAAGCGCACAACCACACAAACGTTTGCCACAATTTCCATCGGCTTGTCATTATCGTGTCTGTGCCGCCCTTATGCTGTTGCGGGGACATGCCGATGTCGCCCACGAATTGTTGTTAGGTGTGACACCCCACAATTTGGAGGAGGCCGAATACGCCGCCACTCATCGGGGAAAGACGACGTGGGCTCAAGATCATCCCTTGACGGACGAGGCCGATCACTTGCATGCGGCCATGCATCGGATAGTGGAGGGCGACGCCTTGGGTGAGGGCAATGCTACTGGCTATGAAAATGCGCAGTATTGGTTGGCAGGAGGACCCAAATTGTTGGACGCCCCTGCTTCCACACAAGTCCGACAGTCTTTGGCCAGAATTGCTCTTGCTCACTGTCCCAAATGCGTACAACATGGCAACATCATTGCTTGTAAGGAAGGCGCAGAACACACGGTATTATCCGGTGGAGGAACGTATAGGACTGTGCGTGTTCCCGCCGGTCAATTTGATGATTTTGCCTTTTTGAAATTGTGTCAACAATGGGCTCGAGGAGAATTGACGGACGCTACAGAGGAGTGGCACGATGAAATGGCTACCCTCCAGAGAGCCGAAATCATTTTGTTGTTACGGCATGCATCAATGGAGTGCTTGGGACTAGTACTGGAGCAGGAGCACGCTGCTTCTGAGCAGTAAGACAGATTTACATAGGGCCGTTATCTTCCTTGGCATTTGGGACAAACATCCAAAACAATTTGCAAGAAGGAAGTGAAGAACTGAAATAGATCTTGTGGGGCTCATGCGCTGAAAACATATAGCTCACGGTGGAAAGCTCACAAATACCAGCGTTCCTGACACTCCTTTGTTCGTGTCAGCCAGAAGCAACGACTTCTGCAGCGATTCGTGCCGTCAGAGAAGTGCTGGAGCTTGCAGTGGTTGAACTGGATCCCATTCCAATTTCCATAGGCTTGCAAACCTAGTGGGAGAGCCTGTTTGTATCTCTCAGAGGCCAAGGGCACTTGTGAAAAGAAGAGAATGAACACCAACCGACATCAGACTTTCGCTTTTGTTCTGTTCTGCAACTCTTTTCCAAAAATATCACCCCACCGGTGCGTCAGTTCGATGTTCTAATCATCTGCTGCATTTGGTACGAAATAATATAATGGTCCTGTCGCCAATTTGAAAACTGGCAATTTACAACAAATAAAACTAAGTCTCATTTGTTTACTGTTGTTTTGCAGCATCGTCTTGAAATTTTGACCTGGTCCGAATGAGTTTAGAGAGTCTGTAGTGGTAGGGGTAGGGGTAATGTTGCCCCCCAAGTTTGCATTTACCTCAAAGCAAGACATCATTTGGCGCAGTCATCACTCATCAATGCGGCTGGTCCATCCAATCTGTTTGGTGCTGTAAGCCGTCGAAGCAGTGATATTCAACCCTGCATAAAGAAATGCCTATACAAATAAAATTAGCCAAAACCAAAGAAAACCTCCAAGACAGCATACCACATCAGCCTGACCGGGACCAGCACAGATACACTGTATGCGATGAATACACGAATCTATTTTCAGTACATAATTAGGACCGTAATTTTCTGAGTCATCAGTCCCAACGCTTTATTAAAGAAATGTCTACACAAATAAAATTAGCCATAATAATAACCAAAGAAAACCAGCAAGACGGTAGCACCACTGACCGGTACCGGGACCACCACTTGTACGGTTGTACCTATGCACAGAATCGATACTTGCATGCACAGAATCAATACTTGCATACATGGCATGGCATGCACCAACGCATTTAGGGAGGCAATAGAACCCGCTCCTCTGAAACTACTGTATGATAGTTTTGCCTGAAGCAGGAGATCGTTCGAAATAACAAAATGCCTCATGCAGTGTTTCTGATATGGTATTTAAGTACAACTACTGGCATACTCAATTCCAGTGCTCGGGGCACTGGAGTTGCTACTTGCTACAGGACTATGTACTAATCTACAAATTGTACAAGTTCAACGCATACAATTTATCAAAGTCTGACACAGTACATTTCCTTCAACTAAGTTTTCAGCTGCTCGGTACTTAATGAACACAAGAGAAATGTCATTAAACGAAATCTTGAACGAGGGGTTAATTGGAATCAGATGGTAGGGAGCGCAAGGAGTCGTTTGAAATATTGTAAAAGACTGTAAACGAAAGATCATATATAAGAGGAGAAGCCCGTGTATACGATCAACTGTAAGGAATTCGGGTTTGGGATTAGAGATGCCGTCTTACACCAGGAATACGCGTGCACCGGAATGCACCTGGCGACAGCGGGTTCTTGAAATGTACAAAAGCCCTCAATGTTTTTTACCAGTAGTAGTCACTACGGTACAAACACTAAAGGCTTCTTGATTGTCACCTTTTTACACAAAAATATCAAAAACGACTACATCTACTAGCTAGCTAGTATTACTACTACTATCACAACATAAAAGACAAAACAGATAGATAACCAACACACACACACACACACCAACACTACTAATCATGAGCGAAGACGGCTTTGCAACCTTCCTATCGGATGAGCTGCCCGAGTTTAATGGGCTAAGAGGTAGCTTTTGTTTTGATTCCAGCAAACGAAACAGTTGGACGGCCGACATAAGCAGTAGCAACGCCACTACGGCGGCTGCGTCTTCGGATTATGAAGAAGACGAGTTTGAGGCAAGCTTTGCCGGTGACAGTGACAACGCGAGCGAAGAGGAAGAGGATTGCGATGAAATCGATGAATTTGCGGACTTCAGTGCTTATGAGGATGGCTTTGCCATACTACGATCAGCCAGTGATCATGTCCCATCGACAGTCGACGAAGATTGTCAGGACATCTTTGGAAGGTCTTGCAGTAGCAATCACGAGACTTCTTCTCGCCATGCCAGGCGGTCAGCAGACCAAGTCATCTTTTATGAATCTGGGACTGACGATGAGGAGGAGGAAGAGGATGATATCGTCTTTAACAACCTTATGGTCGTGGCACAAACCAAACGACCAGAAGAACCCAAACAACCAATCGCTTCTTCTTCTTCTTCACGAAGGCGTGCTGGTACTTCAGGTGTCAAAAAGTCCAGAGAGTCTCAGAGAAGCAATGGGTCGCCAGATTTGTCTACAGGCGAGAAGAAGAAAAAAGTCAGCAAACCACCACGAGTGAGTGGAAGTGGTACCCGCAGCAGCAGTCGCGATCGCAAAGCCTCCTCCAGCAAGACAAGTGAAAGCAAGTTGTCTTCTCCCAAGCGCACTTCGAAGCGAAGAGTTCGCGTGGAGCAGGCAGCGGATGCCATTGGTTCGCAGTCCGCGCATTCCCGCCGTCTTGCCCGCTCATCCCATCACCGACGTGTCTCTTCTGCCACACAAACAAATTCCGATGCTATTTCTCCCAAAAGTCGCTCTGAACGAACCGGGAGTCGCATGGTCGATCGTAGCAATAGATCCTCTCGAAGGGCGTCCATGACGATGACAGTGGATGACAAAATCAACAGCAGCGGCCCCAGTCTTCGTCGTACGGGCACCAATGGGAGTGACAATGGTCGCAGTTATAGCACGCGGGGGAGCAGTGCCAGCGGGACCAGTGCTACTTCTGCCAGTACTGCAACGAGTTCTTGTGCTACCCCCAGGGGAGATCCACGACGCCGACGTGCCGAACGGGCTTCCAGGGGACACACCTTGTTGGCAAGAAACATGCAAATTCTGGACAATACTGGCAACGGGGTAGGACACGGCAAGTCCAAGAATGAAACAGCAGCCTTGCAAAAACGGCGTCAAAGATCGTCCGTGATTTTGGCAGCTGCAGATGGTGCGATGGCAGCACGAGAGATATAGTAAACCATATTAGGTGTTCTTTAGTACTACTACGAAAGCAAAACTATCTAGCTAATAATTGTATTGTAAATAGCTTTGAATCCCATGTGCGATCCATACTTCAGTTCGAGCTTTGAACCCTGAGGAACAAAGCCTATCTATCTTTGATTCCCATACATGATCCATACAACGAATGCTGAAATGATTTCTTCCTTCCTCCTACTACTAGGTTGCTTTCAGTTCAAAGACAAGCTGCTAGACTATGAAACTACGCAAGGATGTTCAATGTGTTCCTAGTAGGGGCACGGTGGTGCGGTAGTACGGACCTGCAGCTAAGTAGACCCGGAGCTGTCTAGCTACCCTGCGATTTGACTTGAGCATGTAGGCTAGCAACTATTTGACTCGGAGCTACGTACCAGCTAGCTAGCTAGCTAGTATAGACTTCCTGGAGAAGCTATTTTGACTCTGCTGTACGTCGTACCAGCAGGGATTTCGTTCATCCCATTCATCGATCAGCGGTACGTACCATGGTATTTCATCGATCGACATACAGCAGCATCCGATTTTTGAATTGTCGCTGACAATTGTCGCTGACAGCCGGGCTATCGGAATGCAACGCCTCCCGATTGGTGGTACAACTAGACCTAGCTAGCTAGCTAGCTAGCTAGCTAGTAGTAGCCTATGATCCAGCGAGATCAATACCTATGATCCAGCGAGCAGAACCCCACTACAAGTACTAGTAGCTACCTTGTAGTTGTATCATTGCTTATCAGTACAGCTTGGAGCCCACAGATGTGACATGTTACGACGCCAAAAAAAAATGGAATCGGTACCGGGACAGCCAATTCTGGAGGGATTGCTTATGTCCCGGTGCGCACCATGGGGCATCGAACGATCAGAAAAGTACTGTCCTCTGACTAGTACTTTGAGTTAATAAATAAAAAGACATAATTCGAAGTACAATATTTATCCATGGTCTTAACATAGGGGTTAATTTCAGATGGCATCTGAGATTGTCACGCTTCTCGTTATAGTTAAAGCTCAATTTGAGACACAGGTGACAGGCAAAGAAAGATGACAGTACTCACTATTTACAAGCAGATCGAATCTCGTTTTTTCGTGCCGTGTGCTCGGAGAACGTTGTTCCAAGCGGTACCGGTCCAGGTACGCACATGAAGCTACTACTAGCTAGCTACTAGTACTACACAGTAGCTAGCTATCAATAGCAGTAAAAGTACAGCACCCAACGTACCGTGCGGCAACTGTTAATAACTAACTGATGTTGCCC
>ENA-ORBV01011479-ORBV01011479.1-microbial-mat-metagenome-genome-assembly--contig:-NODE-11479-length-13900-cov-5.406279_pt1 | contig 13900 bp, 15 predicted proteins | sample MGYA00237777_ERZ505514 | MGnify/ENA primary metagenome ERZ505514 (study PRJEB26160, sample SAMN06269048) | microbial mat metagenome | isolation source: Oligotrophic lake microbial mat | place...
GTCTCGTGGGCTCGGAGATTGTGTATAAGAGACAGACTTTGACCTTCACCTGCTCGCTCTGGTCGAGGGCGCGCGCCAAAGTCGGAGTCGCGTCAGTCGCTGGCGATGAGGGCGTTGCTTTGTCGGACATGATGGCGCTCCCAGATGATATCGGCTGGCGTTCCGCAGCACTTGGCACCTCCCGAAGGATGCGCATGCTGCACGATGCCGAAGGATACTGGTAGGCCGACGCCTGACAGTCGGAGACGCTGCGAGGGAGGTGCACCCTCTATCATCGAGCGTGGGGAACTCCGCCACCGTGCGCGGGCTTGCACCGGCCTTCATGCTGGTCTTATCGGGACATCGGTAGCGTCATCGTGACCCAGGAGGTCACCATGCGTATCAGTACTGTATATGCAGGTCTCGCGCTGTTCACGATTCCCCTCGCTGCACAGGCGCCGCCGCCGCGCCCAGCGGGCGTCACCGATTCCAGCATCGCCTGGGGGCGCACCCTCTTCCACGGTTCCGCCAACTGCAATGCCTGCCACGGCGACAACGCGCGCGGCACACGCACGGTCCACGCGCTCGATGGCGTGATCTGGCGGCACGGGCCGGGCACGTATGACTGGTTGGTGCAGCAGATCAAGGCAGGCGTTGCGTCCCACGCATCGTGGACCGGAGCGTCGATGCCGATGCGCGGCTGGTCGATGATGCCTGATCATGATGTGGACGCGGTGGCGGCGTATGTCTGGTCGATCACGCACCCGCCGAGGCCGGTGCGCGCGCAGGTAAAACCGACGCGCTAGCGCCCAGCCGTGTTACGGTACCGGCATGCCGTCGAAGAGTGCGCCGTTGACGAGGAAGTGGACCCAGATGCTCGCGATGTAGCCAAGCGCGATGGCCCACGTCCACTTGAGGTGCGCCCCGAAGGTGTAGATGCCGCGTGCCTGCCGCTCCACCAGCCCGTTGCGTAGTAGCCGGTACAGGCGACCCCGGGAGATTCCGTGCGCCATAAGGTCGGAAGCACGCACCAGCCCCAGTCGCCGAATGGTCTTGAGGATCTGGCTGTCGGGGGAGGTGGCCATGTTGACAACAGGATACAAAACGTCTGGGGTTACATACAAACCCCTACGTTTCATTCCTGCACTTCCGCCGGCGGCACCCCTTTTCTTGGATCGGCGGCTACAATGCCCCAGCGCAGCGACGCTCGGCGACTTACATTGGGACCTTGCGGGCACGAGCTCGGACCGAATGGCGACCAAAAATACGAGCAAGAAGGGCCACCAACTTCAGGTGTCTGTCACCAATCCAGAATCGCCGCATCTCTCCAGTGCGGATGAGGCGCCGGATCCCTATTCCCCGTTGGTGAAAGCCGCGGCGAGCGGCGATGAGGCGGCGATGGAACAGCTCCTGATGCGCGCGCAGCAGGTCGCGTACCGGTTCTCGCTGCTGGTCTGTGGCCATGCGCAGGACGCCGAGGATGTGATGCAGGACGCGCTCATCAGAACGTACAAACACGTGGGCACGATCAAGGACCCGTCGGCCTTTCGCACGTGGTTGTTTCGAACGGTGCGCAACGCCTGTCTGATGAAACGACGGAAGCGGGTGGGCGAACCGGCGCGGGTCGAGTCGCTGGATCAGTCAGAGACGGATCGCGGCGATGGACACACGCATCAGACCCGCGACGTGGCGGCGCAGTCAAAAGGCCCGGATGACCTCGCGATGAACGCGTGGCTCGGCCGGCAGTTGCGAGCGGCACTGGCGAAGTTGCCGCCGACCTACAGGATGATCGTCATCCTTCGAGAAATGGAAGGGCTCTCCACGCGGGAAGTCGCGGAGGTGACACGGATGACCGAAGACAACGTCAAAACCCGTCTGCATCGCGCCCGGGTGATGCTGCGCGAATCACTGGAGGCGACCCGATGAGCGAGGCCACGACCGTCACGTGTGAGTCGTTGCTCGAACAGATTTCCGCCTACCTTGATGGCGACCTCGGCGCGGCCACGTGTGAGGCCATCGAACACCACGCCTCGTCGTGTGACCGTTGCGCGGTGGTCATCGAGGATTTTCGCAAGGCCACTGGTTTGTGCCGCACGGCGGCCGACGCGCCGTTGCCGGACACCGTGCGGGCGCTTGCGCAGGCGCGAGTCAAGGCGTTGCTGACGCGAAGACAATGACCGCTCTTTGGAGCAGGCGGGAAAAGACGTCGGGTGTCTTTTTCTGCTTACGCTGGGTAGAAAAGACGTCGGGTGTCTTTTTCTGCTTACGCTTGGAACGAAAAAGACACCCGACGTCTAAAACAGGCGCCAGAGTGAGGGCGCGGGCTTCGCGAACTTGAACTGCGCGTAGCGGACGCACATCGGATACAGCGCCGCCACGACGGCCGCCCACACCACATACATCACGGCGAATGACGTGCCCATCGGGAAGAACCAGCTCAGCGCGCTGAACAGCCACAGGTGGGCCAGATAGAAGAAGAACGGCGTACGGCCAAAGACCTCAAGCGGCGCCAACCAGCGCGCGGGCCAGCGTGCGAGGGCAGACAGCAGGAGCAGGTTGATGCCGAGCATCAGCGTGAAGAACGCCAGGCTTGGTGGATATTTCGTCACGGTCAACCACCCGATTACTCCGTCCTGCGGTGGGTGTGGATCCCATCCGACCCATCGTGACACCACAAACACCACCAGGAGCCACGCCCCAAGGCTGGGGATGGCTCGACGCATCCAGTTTGCGTCGATCCGAATCGTCCTGGCGACCAGCAATCCAACCATCATCGGAAACAGCCACGGCACCCACGGATACAGATTCTGCAGCACGCCGGTGTGACCGGGCACGAACAGCAGGTGCATCCAGGCCGATTGAGGATCCAGCGCTGCCGACGGCATCGGTGTCATCGAGCGACTCGCCATCAACGTGACCACGCCGGCGGCGACCAACACCCACTGCGGCGCACGCCACAACACACTTCCGGCCATCATCGCGACACCCAGGGCGCTCAACACCGCAAACGCCAGCATCACCTCGCCGCCCGGACCGGGCACCGACGGCATCGTCGCCTCGACCGCCGGGTCAGCCGACACGATTCCCATGAGCCACGCTGGGTTCTCGAACAGGTGCTGCACGACCAGCAGCACAGCGCCGCGTGTGGCAAGGAACCGGGTGATGCGTCCGGCTGTCCAGCCCGCAGCCACGCGGCTCTCGGCAAAATAGACGATGCCGATCCCCATCAGCATGAAGAACCCGGGCGCGCACAAGTGCGTCAGCCAGCGGGTGAGGAACGCGACGGTATCGGCGTAATACGGGGGTGGTGTGGACCAGATTTCAAGCGGATGTACACGCGCGATGAAATAGCTCGCGTGGTCGACGGCCATCAGGACGATAATCAATCCTCGAAGGCGATCAAACGCGGCGACACGTGGAGTGACCTCGTGTGTCACGCCGGGAGCTTATAACCTTTGCCGATGGATGTGATGGTGTTTTTGGTGCTCGGTGGAGCCCTCGGGGCCGCGGCGGCCTCCGTCTGGTTCCTGATGCACCGCCAGCCGTTGATCGCCGACCTGGCCCGCGTCACCGCAGAACTCGACGCCACCCGGAGCGCCGCCGCCGAACAGCGACAGGCGCTCGAAGAGAGCCATGCCCGATTGAAGGATTCGTTCGCGTCGCTGTCACAGGACGCCTTGCGCGACAACCGGTCGGACTTTGTCCAGCGCGCTGAGGCCCTGCTCAAACCGATGCGGGAAACGCTCGACAAAGTCCAGACGCAGGTCGCGTCAGCCGATCGCGATCGCGAGGGCTCGTACCGCGCAGTCACGTCTCAGCTCAGCGGACTCGCCGTCACGCAGGAACAACTGCGCAAGACCACCGAAGGCCTCTCCCAGGCGCTTCGCTCCCCCAACGCCCGCGGCCGCTGGGGCGAAGTCCAACTCCGGCGCATCGTAGAAATGGCGGGGATGCTGGAACACTGCGACTTTGAGGAACAAGTCCAGACCACCACCGATGACGGAGGACGTCAGACGCCGGACATGATCGTGCGCCTGCCTGGTGGCGCCACGATCGTGATCGATTCGAAGGTGCCGATCGACGCGTACCTTCGTGCGGCGGCCGCGAGCGACGATGCAAGCCGGGATGTGCAACTGGGCGCGCATGCGCGTCAGGTGAAGGATCACATCCGCACGTTGGGTGGCAAGGCGTACTGGACGCAGTTTCAACCGTCGCCGGAGTTTGTGGTGATGTTCCTGCCTCTCGAGCCGCTGCTCGCGGCGGCCTTTGAACGCGACGAGACGTTACTGGAACTCGCCTCATCCATGCGTGTGGTGCCCGCAACGCCGATGACGTTGGTCGCGATTCTGCGAGCGGTTGCGTATGGGTGGAAGCAACAGCAACTCGCGGTCAATGCGGAAGCGATCCAGCAGATCGGGCGCGACCTGTACGATCGGCTCGCGACGATGGTGGATCACCTGAGCAGTGTGGGCGCGAGCCTGAAGCAGGCGGCCAACAGTTATGACCGCCTGGTGGGATCCCTCGAACAGAAGGTGCTGCCGGGAGCGCGGCGTTTCAAGGAACTGGGCGTCAGCACGACGAAAGAGCTCGACACGGTCGAGCCCCTTCACCTGACCGTGCGTCGCGTGCAGAAGGACGAACTGACACTCTTCGATCGAGACGACGACGGACCTGTCCGTCCTATTTGATCTCCTACTTGATCTCGACAGTCAACACCACGGCAGAGCGAATCTCGATCTCAGACGGTGAGATCGGTGTGGAGACGGCCGCACCATCACGCGCCATCGCCATCATCGGCTGCTGCATTTCCTGAAACTTCGGCGAGCCGCCCATCTGATCGATACGGGAAATTCGCCCGATCGCCACGCCGGCACCGGCGGCCATCGCCTTGACGTTTGCCATGGCGTCTTCGACGGCCAATCGCAACGCGTCACGCTCAAGCTGGGCACGGTCCTTCAGATCGAATCTGAGATTCGCAATCGTCAGGTTGGAGGATGCGGCCAGGGTCAACCCGCCAACGGCGTCGAGCACTTCCGCCACTTTGGTCACGTCGTCGATGCGGACCTGGACCTGATTGTTGACGATGAACCCGCGCATGCGCTGGCGTCCGCTGACGTATTCGTAGTCCGGGTTCAGCGAGAATCCGGTGGTCTTGATGGCGTCCGCTGGCAGGCCCGCGGATTTCAGCGCGGCCATCACGGAGGTCATGGCGACCGCGGCGAGGCGACGGGCTTCGGGGGCTTTGGCGTCACGGGTCTCGACCGCGACCGTGGCCCACGCCTGGTCGGGGGCGGCTTTCACGACACTGGCGCCTTGCGCCACGATGGAGGGCAGCGGCTGTGCCTGCGCGTGGGAGCTGACGGGGAGCAACACAATGAGGGTGGTCAACAGAAGAGTCTTCATCAGTAACCTCTACTACACTTTACGTCGGGCGGATTGATGCGTATTGCACTACTTCTTCTCGGGTTCGGCCATGTTGGCCGTCGGTTTGTGCAGCTGCTCGAGGAGCAGCGCGCGTTTCTTGACGCCGCGGGCGTCACGCCGGTGGTCGTCGGGATTTCCACGCGTCGCCACGGCAGCGTGTTTGATGGCGCGGGCCTCGACGCGTCTCGACTCGCGCAGCAGGTGGCCGGTGGCGACGCGGTTGGGGCGTCCTCACACACGGCCAGTCAACTGATTGCGCAACTCGTTGCCCAACGAGGAGTCACGACCGCCGAAGCCCACGTAGTGGTTGAGACGACGCCGCTGGACATCGGGTTTGGCGAGCCCGCGATTTCGCATGCGCGTGAGGCGTTGCGGGCGGGCGCGCATGTCATCAGTGCGAACAAGGGGCCGGTGGCACACGCCTACGCCGACCTGGCGGCGGAGGCACGGCGGGCCGGGCGCGAGTTTTTGTTTGAGGGCGCGGTGATGGACGGCATTCCTATTTTTAGTTTGGTCCGCGAGACGATGCCGGGAGTGACGATCCTGGGGTTTCGGGGTGTGGTGAACAGTACGACGAACCACATCCTCACCGCGCTGGAGCGCGGTGAGGATTTTGACGCGGCACTCGCGCGGATGCAGGCAGAGGGCATCGCCGAGGCGGATGCGTCGCTGGACGTGGACGGGTGGGACGCGGCGGCGAAGGTGGCGGCGATGGCGAATGTGTGGATGGACGCGCGCATCCGTCCGCAGGACGTGGTGCGCAGCGGCATCGGCTCCGCCGATGCCGTGCGCGCGCGTCAGGCGGTGGCCGCAGGCCGCCGCCTGAAGCTCGTGGCGTCCGGAAACAGGCGGGACGCCTGTTTCCGGGTGGGCCTGGAAGAGCTGCCGAGCGACGACCCGCTCGGCAGCCTGGACGGCCAGGCCAACGCGCTCGAACTTGACACCAACTGGCTCGGACGCGTCGTCATCACCCAGCGCGATGGCGGTCTTGAAAAGACCGCCTACGCGCTGTTCGGCGACCTGATGCGAATTGTGTACAACAATAAAAAAGACGTCGGGTGTCTTTTTCCATGAAAAAGACACCCGACGTCTTTTCGCACGCGCCGCTCGCCGGACTCACCATCCTCGACCTCACCCGCGTCCTCTCAGGCCCCTACTGCACCATGCTCGCGGCCGACATGGGCGCACGCGTCATCAAAATCGAACACCCGACACGCGGCGACGACACCCGCGCGTGGGGACCACCCTTCCTTCACGGCGAAAGTGCGTACTACCTCAGCATCAATCGCAACAAGGAGAGCGTCGCCCTCGACTACACCTCGCCCGACGGACGCGAGGCACTCGACGCCCTCATCGCCCAGGCCGACGTCCTGGTCGAGAACTTCCGACCAGGCACACTCGACGCGCGCGGACTCGGCTACGCGGCCCTCGCCGCAAAACACCCGCGCCTGATTTACGTCTCGATATCGGGCTTTGGCCACACCGGCCCACGCCGAGAAGAAGCCGGCTACGACGCGATGATGCAAGCCGAAGGTGGCCTCATGAGCATCACCGGCACGCCCGACGGCTCGCCGGTGCGACTCGGGGTCGCCGTCGCCGACATCGCTGCGGGGATGTTCGCGTTTCAAGGCCTGCTGCTCGCACTGATCGCGCGCGGCACCACCGGCAAGGGCCAACACGTCGACATCGCACTCCTCGACGCGGTGACGTCGCTGCTCACCTATCAGGCGGGTCGCTACTTTGCGACTGGCGACTCGCCCGAACGCCTCGGAAATCGACACGCGACGATCGTGCCGTACAACACGTTCGACACGGCCGACGGCGTCCTTGTGCTCGCAGTCGGCAACGACGACCAGTTCCAGCGCTTCTGCCGCGTCGCGGGCCTCACAGACATCGCCGCAGACGATCGCTTCCGCACCAACGCCGGACGCGTCCAGCACCACGACTATCTCCAGCCGTCGCTCGCCACCGTACTGGCCACACGCCCCGCCGACGAGTGGGTGCAGCGCCTCCGCGACGCCGGCGTCCCCTGCGGCGCGGTCCGCTCCGTCGGCGACGCCCTCACCGACCCGCAGACGCTCGCACGTCAAATGGTGGAAGTGGTCGACCACCCGACCATCGGTCCCCTCCCGGTCCTGGGCGTGCCCGTCAAACTCTCCAGCACACCCGGCAGCGTCCGCTCGGCCCCCCCGCGGCTCGGCGAACACACGCGGCATGTGCTCCAGCACGACCTCGGGTATGACGACGAGCGAATCGAGGCAATGGCAAAGACAGGGGCCATCGCCTTGCTGCAGCCGTAGTACGATCATCTCGACTATGGAACTCGCCGAGCTTCGCCGCCAACTCCTTCGGGAGATCGAATCCGCCCGTGCCGAAGCCACCGATCGTCGCCAGGGATCAGATGCGGCGCATGCCGCCTACGCCCGCTTTATCGTCGAGGTCGCTGGGCCGCTGGTGCGGTCCACGGTGGGCGTGCTGCGAGCCGAAGGCCTCCAGTTTCAGGCGCAGACGCCGGCCGGGTCGGCGCGGATCGCCTCGGACAAGTCGGCTGACGACTTCGTGGAATTTGTACTCGACACGTCGGTCAGACCGCCCCGCGTCTTGGGTCGCATGAGCGTCTCCCTGAATCGGCAGAACGTGCACGTGGAAGAAAAGCCCATCGCGGAAGGCATCGCGATCGGCAAACTCACCGAAGAGGATCTCCTCCCGTTCCTGGTCCCGGCCGTCGGGCGCCTCGCAGTACGCTGAGGCCACATGCTTCCGTCGCAGACGGTCGAGAACTACCTCAAGACCATCCATCTCACTGAGGCGGCCAACCGCGCACACGCGCAGGCACCATCAGGCGAACGCGCCCTCGTGCCCATGGGCCAGCTCGCCTCCGCGCTCGGCGTGGTCCCAGGTACGGCGACGACGATGGTGAAGGCGCTGTCGGAATCGGGACTCGTGCACTACGAGCCGTACATGGGCGTGCGGCTAACCGAAGCAGGGGAAAAACTCGCGTCACTTGTTCTGCGCCGCCATCGCCTCATCGAACTCTTCCTCGTGAAGGTGCTCGGCATGAGTTGGGCCGAAGTGCATGACGAGGCCGAACGGCTCGAGCACGCGGTGTCTGAACAGCTCATCGATCGTATCGACGAGATGCTTGGACGGCCGGAAACCGATCCCCATGGCGATCCCATTCCCACGGCCGAGGGCACGATCTCGCACCCGGAATATATGGACTTGTTATCAGCGCCACTTGACACCCCCTTGACGGTGGTGCGGGTGGTGGACCAGGGCGCCGAGTTCCTCAGATTCATCGAGGACCGCCGGTTAAAACCCGGCAGCGTCGTCGTCGTGGAGTCTCGTGATGACATGGCGGACGCGGTGGTCCTGCAGGCCGACGGCGGCACACACGTCACCATCGGAGCAAAAGCGGCATCCAAGGTCCTGGTCAGTCGCGTCGAAGCGCCCTGAGCGGTCGTATTCCGCGTTGTCAAGATGGAGGTTGTTTTGAGTAATCAAAATCTGTATTATGACTACTCGAAATGGCAACCACTCTCCTGTCTGGACTCCTGACGCTCACCCTGCAGCTCGCAGCTCCGCAGCCCTGCGCGGTTGAGGGCCGGGTGCTGGACCAACAAGGCGGGGCACTGCCTGGGGTCTCCGTCGCGGCGATCGGGGCGTTGGGTGTGGGTGACCCAGCCGTCTCCGGACCTGACGGTCGGTACTGTTTGCGCCTGCCGGCCGGGGCATTTGTCATCGAAGCCACGTTGGTGGGATTTGGATCGGCCCGGGTGGAACTCGGGGCGCAGACCCCACGCCCACTCAAACGTGACCTCACCCTCCGGGCCACCTTCGCCGAAGACGTCGTCGTCACCGCCACTCGCACCCGACGACTGACCAACGCCGTTCCGGTCCGAACCGAGGTGGTCGGACGTGACGCAATCGATGCCTCGGCCTCGCGCACCCTGGCCGACGCGATCGAATTCACCTCGGGCGTGCGCGTCGAAAACAACTGTCAGAACTGCAACTTCTCACAGATTCGACTGCTCGGACTCGAAGGCCCGTACACGCAGATTCTGGTTGACGGTCATCCGGTGGTGTCCTCTCTGGCGCAGGTCTACGGCATCGAACACATTCCAGCCCGGATGATTGAGCGGATCGAGGTCGTCAAGGGTGGCGGATCGGCCCTGTACGGTTCTGGCGCTGTCGGGGGCGTCATCAACATCATTCCGCGAGAGGCGGCGCGCACGGGTGGCGTCATCGAGGCGCGCGGTGAACGTGGCGGCTCGGTGAATGCGGCGGCGGACTGGGCCGCAGCCGATCGACGGACCTCGATCAGCCTTTACGGGCAGCGCGACCTCGTGCGGCCGCTCGATATTGACGGCGATGGATTCACGGAAGTGAGTCGCCGCGCGCTCACCGCCGGCGGCGCGCGCGCCAACCGATTTTTTGGAGAGGGCCGCGCTAAATTGACGATGGATGTGTCGTTTGTGTCGGAGGCGCGTCGTGGCGGCGACAGGCTGGATCTTGCGCCGCACGAAGCCGAAGTGGCGGAGTCCATCGACAGCCGCCGCACGTCCGGTGCGTTGACCTGGTATCACCAGCCCTCGTCGGGTCTCGACTACCGGATCACACTCGCCGGCGCGGCAACCGATCGCGACAGTTATTACGGCCTCGGTCGTGACCCGAATGCCTACGGCAACACCACGAGCGATCTCTTTCTTGGCGATGCGCAGGTCAACCACTACCGGGAACGACATATCTTTTCGTGGGGCCTGCAACGTACGCATGACCGGACCAACGACGAACAACCGGGGTACGGCCGTTCGCTGCGTCTTGCTCACACGACCACGGGAGTGTTTGCGCAGCACGACTGGACACTCGGTGCCGGATGGCAGTTGCTCTCGGGCGTCCGCACCGATTGGCACAACGCGCTTGACGCGCCCATTGTGTCGCCGCGTTTTGCGCTCCTCTACTCCCCCAAGGACGATCTCGATGTGCGGGTCTCGGTGGGGCGAGGCTTCCGAGCGCCACAAATTTTTGACGAAGACCTGCACCTCACCGCCGTCGGCGGCGACGTGCGACTGGTCGAACTCGATCCGAACCTTCGCGAAGAACGTGCGACCAACATCATGGCCGGCGCAGAGTGGAAGCCGGCGCTCGGTCGAGGGCAGGCGCTTGTGGAGGCCACGCTGTTTCACACGCGACTGACGAACCTGTTCCACACCCTCACGACAGACTCCGCCCTGTTCAAGACGAACCTCGGCGGCGCGCGTGTCGAAGGCGTCGAGATCAACCTTGGCTGGGGCATTGGGGATGACCTCGTGATCCAGGGCGGCATCGTGTCCCAACGCGCCGTGTTTGATGCACCCGAGCCGACATTCGGCAGCCGGGACTTTTTCCGCACGCCGCGCCACTATGGGTCACTGACCACCCTCTGGCGATCACACGCCGGCTGGGAGGCATTTGTCGGCGTAAAATTCACCGGACGAATGACGGCCCCGCACTATGCCGGCTTTATTGCGACCACCCGACTCGAACACACCGATCGGTTTGTGACGTTTGATGCGTCGGTGTCGCGCGCACTGGGTCCGGTCACGCTGACCGCCATCGGCCGCAACCTGAGCAACGCCTACCAGAGCGACTTCGATCGTGGCCCGCTCCGGGATGCCGCATATGTCTATGGCCCACGCATGCCGCGGTCGTTCGGACTGTCCGCGCGGATGGAGTTCTGATGCAGACACTCCTGGCACTTGTCGTCACCACGCTGCTCGCCGTTGCGCCCTCGTCTCCGCTCGAGCGGCTGACCTCCACTGGACGAATCACCACCCTGAACGGTGAGACGCTCTCGACGGGAGACCTTCGCGGGCGTGTGGTGCTGGTGGACGTGTGGGCCACCTGGTGCGCGCCCTGCCTTGCCGAGATGCCAACACTGAAACGACTGCACGAGACCCACGGCGATGCCCTGCGGATCGTCGGCGTCAACGTGGACTCACTGCCACGGCGAGACCTGCGGCAGTGGCTCGCACGCAAGGACATCAGGTGGCCGCAGTTGTTTGACGGTCGCGGACTGCGCGGTCCATTGTCGACTCGCCTGAATGTCGACTCACTTCCACGTTCGTTCCTGTATGACGCCGGTGGGCGCCTGGTGGCCACCGACCTTCGCGGCGACACGCTGACAGGCGCCGTCGCCATACTGGTCGCGAGGCATCACACGCGATGAGTGGCCTGATGACCTTCCTCGTCGTCGGCCTGCTGCTGGCGGGACTGGCCTATGCCTTCGCGCGGTGGCGTGAACGTCGAATGTTCGCGCGCGGCCGCCAGCATCTCGAGGACGCCCTCAAACATCTGTTCGACCTCGAGTACCGCGGCAGCCATGGCACACTCGCCTCCCTGACCGGGGCGCTCAGGCTTCCCGACCGCGTGGTGCTCGATCTGGTCGCCCGCATGCAATCCCAGGGTCTGCTGACCGCGCGCGACCGTGAGTTCGATCTCACACCTGAGGGCGAACGTCTGGCGCTGCAGGTCATTCGCGCCCATCGCCTTCTCGAGCGGTACTTCGCCGACGAAGCACGGCTCCCGCTCAAGGACGTCCACGCGGCAGCCGAACGAGGAGAACACAGACTCTCCCCTGAAGATGCCGATCGCCTCTCTGCGTCCATGGGACATCCCGCCATGGACCCGCACGGTGATCCGATTCCCACGCGCGAGGGCTATGTGCCGCCCGCAGCCGGAGTGCCTGCGACGGCCTGGCCGCTCAACCAGCTCGCGCGCGTGGTCCACCTCGAAGACGAGCCACCCATTTCGTACGCCCAACTTGTCGCCGAGGGGATCCGTGTCGGCCAGACGATGCGCCTCATCGAGTCCACACCCGATCGTCTCGTGTTCACCGACGGCCTCAACGAGTTCCGACTCGCTCCGGCCGTAGCTGCCAACATCTTTCTCGCGCCCGCGCCGGTAACCGAGACCCTCACCGGACTGATTCCTCTCGCCCAACTTCAAACGGGCCGTTCCGGCGAGATCATCTCGCTCGACGACGCGTGCCAGGGATACAGCCGACGTCGCCTGATGGATCTCGGATTCACGCAGGGCGCGCACATCAAGGCCGCGCTCAGCACGTTTTCCGGTGACCCGCGTGCCTATGAAATCCGCGGCACGCTTGTCGCACTGCGACGCGATCAATCGCGTCTGGTGTATGTGAGGCCTGACAATGTCTGAGCACAACTGCGGCAGCTGCGTGGCACACGCGGAACTGGCGCGCATGGGCGTCTCGCTCGATCGTATTGATCGCGTTGTGGCGCTCGCCGGCAATCCAAACACCGGCAAGTCCACCCTGTTCAACGCGCTGACGGGCCTCAAACAGCACACCGGCAACTGGCCCGGCAAGACCGTCACACGAGCGGAAGGTGCATTTGAGTTCAGTCACATTCGCTACAAACTCGTAGACCTTCCCGGGACCTATTCACTGCTGTCCGCATCACACGACGAACAGATCGCCAGGGACTTTCTGCTCTTTGGTCATCCCGACGCCACGATCGTCGTCATCGACGCGACGGCGATCGAACGCAATTTGAATCTGGTGCTGCAGGTGCTCGAAATCACGGACCGCGTCGTCGTCGCCGTCAATCTGATGGACGAAGCCAAGCGCAAGGGCATCGACGTGGACGTCCGCACGTTGTCGCGCGACCTTGGTGTGCCGGCGGTCGGAATCGTCGCGCGCACGGGCGAAGGCATCCATGCGCTCCTTGCGACCGTTGACGGAGTAGCATCAGGCGCCACCGCCACCAAACCCCTGCGTGTCACCGGCACTCCGGAGTTTCAGCGCGCCATCGCCGAGCTCGTACCGATGATTGAAGCCATGGCCCCGGGCGTGCCCAATGCGCGTTGGATCGCCATCCGCCTGCTTGACGGCGACGCAGAAGTGGAAGCCGCACTGACGTCAGGCCGGCTGGTCGAACTCACCGCCGCGCAGCAGCAGACCGCCGAACGCTTCAGCCGCAAGATGGCCGTGCAGGGGACGCAGTAGTGAGCACCCCCACAGCCACGAACGTTCTGACACGTGCCGCCGAGCTTCGGTCCACACTCCAGTCGCAATTTCGCGATGAGACGGTGAAGTCGCTCTACGCCGAAGCCGAGCGAATCGCGCGACGGGCGTCGCAGGAGAGTGGTTCGCGCCGGTACGACTTCGACCAGAAGATCGACCGCCTCGTCACGTCACCCGTCTTTGGTCTGCCCATCATGGCCTTCATGCTGGCCACCGTATTCTGGCTCACCATCGCCGGGGCGAACGTGCCTTCCGCGATGCTGGCGACGGGCCTCTTCTGGATTGGCGACCAGGGCATCCTGCTCTTTGAAAGCCTCGGCCTGCCGTGGTGGGTCACCGGATTCGTCTGGGACGGCGTGTATCGCGGACTCGCCTGGGTTATCGCGGTGATGTTGCCACCGATGGCGATTTTTTTTCCGCTGTTCACGATGCTCGAAGACCTCGGCTATCTGCCGCGCGTCGCCTTCA
>ENA-ORBV01011481-ORBV01011481.1-microbial-mat-metagenome-genome-assembly--contig:-NODE-11481-length-13897-cov-5.942764_pt1 | contig 13897 bp, 15 predicted proteins | sample MGYA00237777_ERZ505514 | MGnify/ENA primary metagenome ERZ505514 (study PRJEB26160, sample SAMN06269048) | microbial mat metagenome | isolation source: Oligotrophic lake microbial mat | place...
AGAGAACGGCGAGCAAGGGCGTGTCAGCCCCGCAGTCGTCACGGTTTCCTGGCCGACCATTCCCGGAAAGCGCTATCATCTGTTGGTTTCGCCCGACCTGTCGCAGGGGAGTTGGATTGAGGTGCCCACTTCGGATTTCATCAGCAACGGCAACATCTACTGGAACCTCAAGAAGAACTGACGGCCACCCTGGCCGGCTCGGCGCGTGGCGCCGGGCCGCAATATTCTTCTAGCGTTACGTGAAAATTGGAGCCGCCAAAGCCGAAAGCGCTGACCGCGGCGCGGCGCGGATGCGCGCTGCCACGGATCCACGGCCGCGCGCGGGTGTTCAGATAAAACGGACTGTTGTTGATCTGCAGCTTCGGATTCGGCGCGTCCACCTTAATTGTCGGCGGCAACACCTTGTGATGTAAGGCCATGATCGCTTTGAACAAACCGGCGGCGCCGGCGGCGGCTTTGCTATGCCCGATCTGACTCTTGACCGAGCCCAGCGCGCACCATTGGCGGCGCTCGCTGGCGGCTGCGTAGACCAAACGCAGGCCTTCAAACTCGGCGATATCCCCGGCTTTGGTGCCGGTGCCGTGGGCTTCGACCAGTTGCACGGTTTCTGGCCCATAACCGGCCGCTTGGTAGGCGCGCTGCAAGGCCAGTGCCTGGCCGGCCGACACCGGCGCGTAGACGCTTTTCGAGCGTCCGTCGCTGGCCGTGCCGATGCCGCGCAGCACGGCATAGACACGATCACCATCGCGCTCAGCATCGCTCAGGCGCTTTAACGCGACCATGCCTAAACCTTCGCCGAGCATCGTGCCATCGGCTTGCTCGCTAAACGGCCGGCAGTCGCCGCTCGGCGACAGCGCCGGTGTTTTCGAAAAACACAGGTACATAAAGATGTCGTTGAGCGTATCGACACCGCCGGCGATTGCTAAGTCGCTATGGCCCAATTGCAACTCGCTGACCGCCATCGCCAACGCGCTCAATGAGGACGCGCAGGCCGCATCGGTCACACAATTGGTGCCACCGAGGTTCAATCGATTGGCGATCCGACCGGCCACCACATTGCCCAACAGACCGGGAAAGCTGGCTTCCTGCCACGGCACGTAATGCGCAGCAATGCGCGCGCAGGCGGCTTGCACCTCGTCTTCCGGAATGCCGGTTTCGCGCAGCGCTTTGACCCACACCGGGCGCTGCAAACGCGAGACCATCGAAAACAGTAACTCCTGCGCCGAGGTGACGCCCAGAATCACCGAGATGCGCGAGCGATCCATGTGCTCGAATTGCTCACGCGTGGCGTCTTGCAGTACCGCCTGGGCGACGATCAGCGCCAACAATTGCGAGGTATCGGTAGCCGGCAGCGTGGAGGGCGGCACGCCCCAATGCAGCGCATCAAAGTCGACCGGATGCAAAAACCCGCCACGTTTGGCGTAGGTTTTGTCCGGCGCCGCCGGATCGGCATCAAAGTAGTCGTCGATGCGCCAATGAGTGGCCGGCACATCGCTCAGCAAATCGCGCCCAGCAAGGATATCGCGCCAAAAACCCGTGGCATCGGCAGAGCCCGGAAACAAGGCACTAACGCCGACGATGGCGATAGGTTGATTTACAGCGGAGGCGGTCATCGGCGTCTCGATTAGATTTTTGACGGCACTGGCTTTCACGCCAACATCCGCGGTCGGTAGTCAAAGGCGCTGGCGGGTACTGCAAGGCCGTAGCTGCGCAGTTGCTGAGCGCGGGTGAGCACCGCGGCGCCTTCCAGCAGATTGAGCGCCACTTGCAGCACGCTGCGCGCTGCTAATTCGTCTAGAAAACTGCCCTTTACCCAGCCGTTGAATGCGCCCATCGCCGGGCCGCACCAGATTTGATAATCCGATTGGCGCCCGTCGATGCTGTCAATGGCCCAGCGGCTGGCGAGCCCCAAATAACTGCGAAAGACCAAGGCCATCTGGTGTTTGGGATCGCGATCTGCGCGTTCGACTTGCGCCGGGTCGCGGCCCAGCCAGAAGCTGCGCGTGGACTGCCAGGCTTGCTCAAAACTGGCGCGCAGCATGCCGCTCTCGACCTTTTCGCGATCTTCGGCGGGGATGGCATCTAGCGCTGGATAGCTGCGATACAACTCGTACAGTTTGCGAGCGCGTGCCGCAAACAGCGTGCCACGGCGCAGCACTTGCACGTTGACACCCATCTCAAACATATCGGCCGCCGGTGCCATCGCCACATCGGCCATATCGGCCTGCGCCAACAGCGCGCGCGCCGCGGCGCCCAGGCCCGCCTCCACGCAAGCCTGATTGACCGAACCGGTCAGCACATAATCAGCGCCCAGCGCAAAGGCCGCCGCCAGCGCCGCTGGCGTGCCTAAACCACCCGCGGCGCCGATACGAATCGCGCAGGGATAAGCGCGTTCGCTGGCGATCTGCGTGCGCAACCGGGCGATTTCCGGCAGCAGCGCGCTTAACGGGCGATTATCGGTATGGCCGCCAGAATCGGACTCGCAGGTCAGATCCTCGACCAGCGGAATGTGCGCCGCCAGTTCCACTTCTTGCGCGCTCAGCAGGCCGCGCGCCAGCAGCTTGTCGAGCAAGGCTTGCGGCGCGGGCTGCAAAAACTGCCGCGCCACTTCGCTGCGCGAAATCTTGGCGATCACCCGATTGTGGCGCAGCACGCTGCCATCGGCGGCGCGGCTTAGGCCGCTGCAGGCATAGCGCACCACCGCCTGGGTCAAGCGCAAATAAGCAGAGGCCTCGACCAAGCGCACCCCGCGGCTCAGGTACAAGTCCACCACCGCTTCTTCGTGGGCTGGTTCGCTGGGGCTGTGAATCAAATTACTGCCCCAAGGCAGACGATCGCCGTCCAACGCCCGCTGCAACTCATCGATAGCCGCCGCGACCCGTCCAATCGACAAGCCTGCCGCACCAAAAAAGCCCAAACAGCCGGCGCGCGCCAGCGCTATGACCATCTGCGTGCTGGCAATGCCATTGGCCATCGCACCACCCACGTACGCAAAGCGCGTGCCGTGCACTTGCGCAAAACCGCGATCACCCAACCACTCCGGATAGAGCGGCGGCAATGATCCAATCAGCGGCCAAGCACCCTGCTGCGGCGCGGCCTGCAAACGTCCACCCAAGCCCACCCCGATAGCGCCGGAGGCCGGATCGCGCACGACATACGCGGTCTCCCGCGGCTGCGCGACGATGGCGGCAATCGCGTCGGCGGTAAATGCCGGAGGCTCATTTGCTGACCAGTGAAGTTCGCCGCAATCGGCGGCAATAGAATTTGGCACTGAGACTCGTTTGGCACTGAGTGGCACATTGCACACGCGCTCCTTATATCCTTCGCGTATGAAGAAGTCATCACTACCGCTGCGCGAACGCAAAAAAGACGCCACTCGACGGGCGTTGGTGCGTGCCGCGAACTTGCGTTTTCATCGCGACGGTTTTGATGCAACGACCATCGACGACATGTGCGCCGATGTGAGTGTCAGCCGGCGCACCTTCTTCCGCTATTTCGCCAACAAAGAAGCGCTGGCTTTTCCGCATCGCGCCGAGCGTCTGGAGCGCTTTTTGGAATTGTTGGAGGGTGCGCCCAGCCAGCAAAGCCCATTTGTCAGCCTGCGCGCGATCGCCCGTTTGATGGCGCGCGAATACGCCGCCAATCGCGAACAGCTGATTGCCCAACAACGCCTGATCCAAAGCGCGCCGGCGCTGATCGCCCGCGAACATGAGATCGATCACGACTGGGAACAAGCCATGGCGCAGGCCTTTGCACCGCACTTCGGCGCCACCGAACAGGCGCAATTGCGAGCACGCATGCTGGCCGGCGCGGCAATCGGCGTGATCCGCGCCACGATGCGCTACTGGTTCGAACACGACGGCCGCCCCGACCTCGGCGCCCTCGGCACTCAAGCCCTAGATGCGCTGCAGGACGGTTTTATGGCGCTCAGAGGCGCTGAGCGTTTGCCGAGTTAAGCTGGTCATGATGTCGAAATCGTGGATGACCACTGCCGGGAAAAGACCATGCGCACCGTTGCCCCCGTGCCCGGCGAAATGCTGGACGAATGCATAGTTAGCCGACGAGCTCGTCAAACTCGCCATGAGTTCCGATCCAAAACCATTGGATCCTGACCTGACTCGAACTCACTCCGCGCTTCGGCGAGTAACCCGGCAAGCTTCCCGGATCTTGCGGCAGCTTTGATCTTGCGATCCCACACCTGTGCGTCGAACTCGATGTACCACGCGCGGAACTTGGCCAGCTCGGAAGCCGGCAGACGCTGTACTTGCTCTTCCAGTCGCTCAGTTTCACCCACGTCTACCCCAACCTCATCACACGTGCTCAACAGTACGACAAACGTGCCCTCTGCGGCTAACTGAGGCTGCTAGCAGCTGAATCAATGCGCATTTGCCTGCTTTCGCCCGCATTTTTGCCTTGAGCACTCACCTGTTTTGTAGGTACGCTGAGCCACCTCTTCACGAATTTCTAACTAACCGTGCTTCGCCCAATCCCGCATAACGAGCGCCTAGCCGATGTCCGTTACGACATCCGCGGGCCGCTGCACGCCCGCGCGCTTGATCTCGAGCAGAAAGGTATCCCTATCGTGCGCTTGAATATTGGCAATCCAGGCCGTTTTGGCTTTGAGACGCCAGCCCATATTCGCGAAGCGATGGCCGCCAACTTGCGCCACAGTGAAGCCTATTGCCATCAGCAAGGGCTTACCGAAGCGCGCGAAGCCATTGTCGAAAGCATGCACGCGCGTGGTTGCACCGCGGTGGATATCAGCCACGTGTTTATCGGCAATGGCGTCAGCGAGTTAATCGACCTAGCCTTGCGCGGCCTGCTCAATCCCGGTGATGAAGTCTTGGTGCCGGCACCGGATTATCCCTTGTGGACGGCGGCGGTGATCTTAAATGACGGCCAGCCGGTGCATTATCCGTGCCCGCCGGAACGGCAAGGATTGCCTGATCCGGCTGAAATCGAGCGAATGATTACGCCGCGCACGCGCGCCATCGTGATTATCAATCCAAATAATCCAAATGGCGCGGTTTACCCAAAACTGCTATTGCAAGCGATTGCCGCTTTGGCCGAAAAACATCGGCTGGTGGTGTTTAGCGACGAGATTTACGAAGGGCTGCTCTACGACGGGGCTCAGTTCCACGCGATGGCGCCGCTACTGCGCGATACCTTATGCGTCACCATGAGCGGTTTGTCGAAAATGCACCGCGCCTGTGGTTATCGGGTCGGCTGGATGGTGACCAGCGGCTGCGTGGCCGCGGCGCGTGATTATCTGCGCAGCCTGGATTTATTAGCGGCGCTGCGTTTGTGCAGCAATGTGCAAGGGCAATGGACCATTCCCGCCGCTTTACGCGGGCCGGACACGCACACCGCCCTTTGCCAACCGGGTGGCCGTTTATATGAAACGCGCGCCGCGTTATTGCGCGCGGTACAACGCAGCCGCTATTTGCGCGTTGTGGCACCGATGGGCGCGATGTACGGTTTCGTCGGTGTGGATGCCAATGCAGTGCCCGGGTTTGACGATCAACAGTTCGCGCTCGATCTGCTCGATCAAAGACAAGTGCTGATCGTGCCGGGATCGTCGTTCAACGTCTCCTATCGTGATCACTTCCGCATCACCTTATTGCCGGAAGCCAGCGTCATGGAGCGCGTCATCGACACCATTGATGGTTTTGTCGGACACCTCGCGCTGCGCGCTAGGCCGCTGGCTGCGGTGGCGTGAGGCGCGCGGACCCTTTTTCATGGTGTCGACCTTGGCGGTAAGCGAGCGGTTGGCGCGCTATCTCGCCTTGGGCGATTCCTACACCATCGGCGAGAGCGTGGCGCCCGCCGATCGTTGGCCGGAAGTTTTGGTCACACAGTTACGCGAACTAGGGCTGGACATGGCCCGCCCGCAGATCATCGCGCGCACCGGTTGGACCACCGACGAACTGGCCACCGCGCTGGATGCCGCCGAGCGCGGCGAGAGCGTGGCCCTGACCGATAGCGAAACCGCCACAGCCCCGACGCCGCCCTACGCACTGGTGACGCTGCTGATCGGCGTGAATGATCAATACCGCGGTCGACCTGCGGAACACTATCGTCAGCATCTGCGCGCCTTGCTGCAGCGATCCATTGCCTACGCTGGCGGACACGCCCAGCGCGTCTTGCTGCTGTCGATCCCCGATTGGGGCAACACCCCGTTCGCGCAACAACTCGGCCGCGATGCCGCGCAAGTGGCCAGCGAGATCGACCAGTACAACGCACTGGCCGCGCAAGAAAGCCAGCCTCTGGGCGTGGTTTTCATCGATATCACAGCGCTCACGCGCCAAGCCGTTGAACGCCCAGAATTGCTCGCAGCAGACGGCTTACATCCATCCGCCCTCGATTACGCACGCTGGGCAAAAGCCGCACTGGCCAGCGCGCGGACTGCTGTTGGCGCAAGCACAGGGTGTGAGTCAAACTGATGTGGTGATCCATGGTCTTTGTCATTCCGCGCGCAATCGCGGCCTCCAGTGAGACAAGGTAGTGGATTGCGGGACTATGCCTAACTTACTGCGCAGAATGACGAGGAAAAAGTTTGTGCCGCAATGCGCTGCCGCTGTTCCTGCATTACGGGGGAGAAACGTTCGATCACAGATCGAACCCCCACCAAGCGCGACCATGGACGCCGCTTTCTGCGATATTCACCCGCATGCCCCTGATCATGTCCCTGCTGCTTGGTTATGCCGTTGGCATGGCGCTGCTGCTGGCGTTGGCGCTGGCCACCGCTTACCGGCAGGTCGAACTGCCGCTGCGATCTCGCGTGGCCGGTTATCTAATGCTGAGCGGTCTGGCGCTCACCCAATTTGGCAATGCCGAGCTGCTGAGCGTAGCCCATGCGCAGCCGGGACGCAGCTACGTGATGATCCTGTTCCTGCAGTCGCTCGGCTTTTACTGGCTCTTGCTGGGCGTATTGCGACCCGCTAATCGCTGGCACCGGGCGGAATGGCTGCTGCCGCTGACCGTGAGCTTGATGGCCTGGCTGACGCCGCTGCCTCTCGCCGTTCCATTGGCGCTAGTGATGGGTACCGCCTTTGCCATTCACCTCGGCCTGTTGTTGTATCGCTTGCGGGCGCAGCGGCGCTGGTTCCGGCTGGAATTACCGGTCGTGGCGATTTTTGGGCTGATGGGTCTAGTGTTAGCGGCGGTGGGAATGCTAACGCCGCAATGGCTGAGTTGGACCAGCTATGCCTGGACCTATGCGAGCTTCATCGCACTCGGCTTTCTGCTGGTGGGATGGCTGTTGCTGGCGGTGCCCGATCTCGTTAGCAAGGCCAGCGAGGCGGTCAGCCGCAGTTATGCGCAATCGACGCTGGGCAAGGTGGACGAGGACGCAGCGCTGGCGCGCCTGCGGCAGTTGTTTGAAGTGGATCGAATTTATCAGAACGAAGCCCTGAATCTGGGTTCGGTTGCCGAGCTGATGCAGCTCAGCACCCATCAATTGTCGGAACTGGTGAACGCGCGGCTGCAGCTCGGGTTCTCGCGTCTGGTGCGGCGTTACCGTGTCGCCGCCGCGCAGCGCATGTTGATCGACGAGCCGCGCGCATCGGTGCTGTCGGTAGGGCTGTCGGTGGGTTTCAGTTCGCAGTCGGCCTTCTACCTCGCCTTCAAGGAAGAACTCGGTGTGGTACCAGGGCAGTATCGGCGCGCCGAACTCGGCAAACACCCGGCCGGCGCTCGTGGTGCTGCAGATTGATCTTTCTGCAACTGCGCAACTGATTGATTGTATTGGCATCATTCTGTGTACAAAAAAAGTTGTTGCAGAATGACCAATCCGGATGCCGCGCCCCAAAGTGCCAGGCAAGCTCTGCTCTCCTTTCAAGTGGAGCAGCAGAGATGAATGGTTTTGATGGTTTTGTCGTAATGCACCTGTCCTACGCCGTGTACTTGCTGGTGTCGATCGGGATGACCGCCTGGGTGGCGCGCGAGCTGTCGAGCAGCGGCGAGATGTTCTTGATCCGCTGCTTCGGCCAAGATGTTGAACTGGCCCGATCCACCAACCGCCTGCTAGTGATCGGCTTTTATCTAGTGAACCTCGGATTCATCTGCTATCGATTAAGCGGCTGGCACGCCGACGAGATCAATATCGTGCCGGCGGTCGGCTCGCGCATTGGTGTCACCCTGCTGGTGCTCGGTGCCATGCACTTTTTTAACATGGCGATGATTGCGCGCATGGGCCGAACCGTGAATCGCTGGGTCAACGAGCAAGATGAGCTGGCTCGTAAGTCCGGCGGCACGCCGAGCTGAGATCAGCAAAGGCGCTCGGCGCGTGATCGCTGCGGGCACTCTTCGGCTGCATCGTTCGACTAGGCAATGGTCAGCCCCCTTACGCGATCGCCTTCAAACCCTTGCTCAACGCATCCTACGCGGGCTCAATGCGGGAAGCCCGAGTAGGATGCTGTAAACGTAGGATGCCGGTGAGCGCAGCGAGCCGGATCGACTATAAAGGCTAACAATAAAGCGCCTGCTGCGTCCGCGATCCATACCAACTCGATGCGGCTCGTGCCTCACCGCACCTCACGCGGGCTACACCCACCATAAACAAGAGACAACAATGCCAGCGAATAAATATTACGTGATATGGGTAGGCCAGAAGCCGGGCATATACACCACTTGGGCCGAAGCAGAAAAACTCGTCAAAGGCTTTCCCAAGGCGAAATTCAAATCGTTTCCAAGCTTGACCCTGGCCGAAGCAGCATTCGCCAAAGAATCAGGAGTATCCGCAAAACCTGCCCGACAGCAAAAGCCAAAAAGCAGAGCTGCTGCCACCGATGGGATGCTTAGCGCCAACGTGGATATTTTCTGCGATGGCGCATGCGATCCCAATCCTGGCAAGGCAGGCACGGGCATCGCGATTTACCAAAATCAGATTCTAAGGCAACTTTGGTTTGGTTTGTACAATCCGTCCGGAACCAACAATACAGCTGAGCTGCTGGGCCTCCAGCATTCGATTATATTTGCCAAGGCTGCCGTAGCAAGCGGTTACAGTGCCACAATTCACTGCGACTCCAAATACGCCATTGATTGCGTTACCACGTGGGCATCCGGCTGGAAAGCGAATAATTGGAAGAAGAAAGGTGGCGAGATAAAAAATCTGGATATCATTAAAGCCGCCCATGCACTCTACCTAGAGATCGCTGACCAAATTCAGGTTCGCCATGTGAAAGGCCATGCCGGCGTTGAAGGCAATGAGTTAGCAGACCGCATGTCTGTGATGGCTATAGAAAGGCGCGAGGTAGTGCTGAGTCCCTACACGGAAACACTGTCAATTCCAGCGATATTGGCGATGGCCAGAGGCTGACGACAAACTACTTGCGTTAACGGCAGGATGCCGGTGAGCGGTTTTGCCGGTGGCGGGGACTGGACATCCAGTTTCGATCGGTGGCGGGGACTGGACATCCAGTCGATCCGTCCGTTTGCGACGCTCGCTTCCGTACGCCGCAGTTTGCGCTGGTGCGCCGGTCTCCGCGGCGACTCTTGGGTGTCCGATTTCTCATCAGCCGATCCTCACCGCAGAGAAAGGCGCGGCGCACGCAGCCCGAGACGCAGTGAAAAGTGCCGGCAGAGCCGGGTGGTACCAGAATCGAGCGGGGGTAGGTCATGGCACCCATCATCGACCGGGCCAAAGCTCGTGTCGTTCGGAAAACGGCGTCAGTTTTTGTAGGAGATTTCCTACAAAGTGGGTGTCCGTTGTTGTTGCGTACTCCCCCAACCACGGCCAAACCGAGCGAAACCGTCGCTTGTAGCGCCTCCGACTACCGCGCAGACTGCCCGAAAAGGGCGTTTGAATTTCCTATACTCTATACTCACGCGTCCGGCTGATGGCGGAGATTGCCGCGGGGAACTAGCCGTTGCTCGGGTGGGAGCGGCTGTTGTGGAGCGGCCATGGCCGCGACCTTTAACTTGCGGTTGCGGTTTCGACCGCGGTCGAACGCTTGTATTCACGTAGGTCAGGTTGCGCCCGCGTAGAGCTGATCCGGCAACAATCAAATCGGGCGCTACCTGACATCGGCGCCATCCCTTCAGGGCAGGGCGCAACGTGACCGACGTCAAGAGCCCACTTGGACCCTATTTCATGCCACGCGCGACTGGACGGTTCCGATCATCGTGAGGTACCGATTCACCCTTCATGACGCCGTGGCTTCAGGCGATCTGCAGGCCGTCCAGCGCTTGTTGGGTGAGCTGCCTGCCGGCGCCATCAATGCGTACGACGAACAGAGTCGAAAAACGCCTTTGATCGAGGCGAGCAGCAGCACGAGCGTGGGGGTTGAGATCCTCAGCTTGTTGATCGCGAATGGCGCGGAATTGGAGATCCCGGCGGGTCGGGAACCCGACAAGGGTCGGACTGCACTGTCGTTCGCCACGCAGGCTGGAGATCCGGATACAGTGTCGGCGCTGCTCGATGCCGGCGCCAATTTGCATTATTCCTGGAAAGGCTACGGTGTACTGCTGGATGCGACATGCCGTCGCGATTTGTTCGGTGACCAGCGGTTGCTCGAATTGCTGGCGTTGTTGATCCAGCGCGGCGCACGCATTGACGACGTCACCCAGTACAACGAATCGGCCCTGCGCGTACTTTCCAACCGCGGCCGTTTCGATGCGGTCGCGCTGCTGCTCGCGGCCGGCGCCGACGCATCGCAGCTCGGATGGGCACCCCTCCACCACTCAGTCGCCATTGGGACCCTGGTCGACATGGACGCAGCGGTCGCGCAGGGTGCCAACCTGGAAGCCAAAGACTTCTGGGGTCGCACGCCGTTGTTGGTCGCCATTCTGTCCGGCGATATCGCCAAGGTGGCCTGGCTGCTCGAACGTGGTGCGCAACGCGATGCGGCGGGTCGCTGCGGCAAACCGCCGCTGTTCTATGCGATCGAGGGGCAGCACGAGGCAATGCTGCGCTGGCTGCTCGCCGAAGGTTTCTCACCCGCGCTGTCGGACCAGTTCGGGACGCCTGTGCTGTCCTTCGCGGCCAGAGCTCGCAACTTCACGGCGGTACGCATCCTGCTCGAAGCCGGCATGAGCCCGAATGAGCAAGTCGGTCATCTGAACGCCCTCTATAACGCCGCCGACCGCGAGATCGCACTGTCATTACTAGAGGCCGGAGCGGATCCGAATGACCTGCCATTTGAAACGCGCCGTGCCCTGGTCGGGCTGGTGTCTGAGCCGACGACGCGCCTGCTCTGGGCATCACCGGACGAGTTCGAAAACGGCTGGCGCCGCCGCTTTGGCGTCTTCAACCCGGAAGAACATACCGAGCCCTTCTGGCGCGCAATGGTCATCAGCGGCGTGTATGCGTCTGTGGCCGCGGACGCCTTTCCCGCACGTGAGGACGAAGACGGCGAACCGATCTGGTGCGCGCAGCGCAACGGTCAATCGATCACTTTCCTGGCCGATGGCCGGATCATCCAGATTGGCGGTGAGCATGAAGACTTCTACGACCCGGATTTCTGCATCTACAACGACGTTTTCGTGCATGAGCCCGATGGCAGCTTCCGCATTTACGGCTATCCGGAGGCCGATTTCCCGCCAACCGATTTCCACACCGCGACGCTGGTCGGCGACCGCATCTACATCATCGGATCGCTGGGCTACCAGAGTTCGCGATCGATCGGATCGACGCCCGTTCATGCGCTGGATATCCACACACTGAAGATCTCACGCGTAGATACGACAGGGCCAGCGCCGGGGTGGATCTTCAAACACCGCGACGCTCTCATTTCGCCGAACGCGATCGCGATCTCCGGTGGCTCCGTTGCGACGCTGCCTGATGGAAAGGAAACCCACGCCGAAAACGCCGAAGTTCATTTGCTCGATCTGGATCGGCTGGAGTGGCGGGTGGCAACCGATGGGCCGCGCGCCTCTTCGTAAGTCAACATGGCCTACAAGTGCATGCCCCGCTGTCGCCGCGATCCAATTATTTCCGTTTGGAACCGCGTCAGTTGCCAACATATCCAGCACCTTACAGGCAGTCTGGTGACTTGCCCGGGCGGTCTTGCGCGGCGCTATTGGAAGAAGGGGAACCCATGCAAACCATGCATCATTGGCTGTCGTTGTTGTTGCTCGTGGTGCTCGTGTCCGCCTGCGGCAGCAGTGCCGCGCAGCCCACGCGGGAAGACGTGGAAAGCGCCATGCGCGAGAGCTGGGAGAAATCCGGCGACAACTTTTCGCCGCGCACGACGATCGAGTTCAATGAGATCAAGTTCGGGAGCACCCATCCCGCCAACGAGCAGGACGCGATCAACGGCATCCCGCCCGACGGCATGGTCACGGCAGCGCTGGTAGACTTCACCGTGCGCACCTACCACAGCATCACCACGCGGGCCGTGCGCCGCAAACGCGAGGCGGCGGTCTATCTCGACAAGTTCGGCGAATGGGCAGTCATGACCGGCCAGGTGCGGGGCGAGGATTCGTCCTTTGAAGAGCCGGCGGAGAAATAGGGCTTGAGCGAGCAGTAGTTTAGGCTGACCAACACACGGGACAGTCTAGTTTCAGAAGACCAACACACGGGACAGTCTAGTTTCAGAATATTCCTACAGCCCGGCGGGCTGATTTCGGACTGTGCTGCTGCGCCGACCGCAACGCACGGGACAGTCTAGTTTCAGAATTTCCTACAGCCCGGCGGGCTAATTTCGGACTGTGCTGCTGCGCCGACAAGGCGATGCTGTCCCCATGACCTACGCACGCTCCATCCTCGCACCTGCCGGCAAATTCGCCGCGCTCGCGCCCGCTACACCGCTGTCGGCGATCGGCATCGACAGCATCGAATGGATGGGGCTGTTACTGGAACTGGAAGCCCTCGGCGGCCTTGCGCTGCACAACAGCGAGCTGGCGCAACTGGGCAGCGTTAGCGATCTGCTGGCCTTGATCGCGCGGAAGCTGGCGCCGTGAAGGCGCTGTTATCTCGCGAAGGGATCGATCAGGCCAATGTCGCAGGCCTCGAAATCGCGGATGTTGCGTGTGGCCAGGACGGCGCCGTGGATCTTGCAGGTGGCCGCAATCAGCGCATCGGCAAACTGGATCGGCCGGCCGAGCATCCGCCGGCCAGCGACGATCAAGGCGCAGGCCGTGGCGACTGCTCGATCTACCAGCAGAATCCTTGCGCCGAAGTCGATCAGCGTGAGCTCCACGTCGGCCGCCAGGGTGTCCCGACGCTTGCCAGCCGGCAGCGCGAGAACGCCTTGACGCAGTTCTGCTTCTGTAACGACGGAAAGATAGAGGTCCGCTTCCGTCTGGGTCGCGGCCCAGGCTTCGACTGCAGGGTATCGCCCTGGGGTCATCAGCGCCGAGAGGACGTTGGTGTCCAGCACGATCATGACCGGTCCAGATCCAACTCGCGCATGGCGCTGTCGCGTGGTGGCAGTTCCAGATCAGCAGCGTACCCATGCGCGAAGCGCGTTCGCAGCCGGGCGACCAGCGTCGCGCCGGTCCTGTTGGCCGGGCCTGTGTCAGCCGCCGCGCCCTGGCCGACGATCCTGCGCAGGCTGCGACGCACGAATTCCTCCTTTGAGATGCCCAGTTCCGCCGCTGCCAGTCGCAGCGCGCGGTCAGTCGCGTCATCGAGATTGCGAACGGTGAGGGTGGTCATGGGGCACTCCAGTGACAGCAATGCTATCAGTGTGGGCAAATTGCACGTATGAATCAAGCAACGCTACGCACGTCCGGTGCAACCATGGACGCCGCTTTGATCGGCGCCGGTGCGGTCACCGCCTATGGCCTCGGGGTCGCGGCCTTCTGGCAAGGCTTACTTTCCGGACGGGCCGGGATCGGCCCGATGCCGGCAACGCTAGCGGAGTACGCCCGTTGTGCGGCCGCCGCCGTCGTGGAGGTGGCGCTGGAGGATGGCGAGCGTCCGCAAGCCCAACGCCTCAGTCGAGTTAACTGG
>ENA-ORBV01011483-ORBV01011483.1-microbial-mat-metagenome-genome-assembly--contig:-NODE-11483-length-13896-cov-8.596787_pt1 | contig 13896 bp, 8 predicted proteins | sample MGYA00237777_ERZ505514 | MGnify/ENA primary metagenome ERZ505514 (study PRJEB26160, sample SAMN06269048) | microbial mat metagenome | isolation source: Oligotrophic lake microbial mat | place...
ATGATAGAGCACATCGTAGGAGGTGACGAGGTCGAAGCTGCTGTCGGCGAAGGGCAGCGCTAGTACCGAGCCGCGCGTGAAGCGGCCGGGGAGCCTGTCGGCCACAAGAGCGGCGGCCTCGTCGGCGTAATCCAGGCCAACCACCGTGCCGTAGCGGCGCAGGAACAGAGCGTCGCCGCCCGTGCCGCAGCCGGCGTCGAGCACGCGCAGATCGTGCCGGTCGGGGTAGAGCGGGTCGAGCATAGCTGCGCTGATGGCGCGCATGCCGCCGTACCACCAGTGCCGCAGCTCCACGGCCGCCATGATCTCGTACTCTGGCTTTTCCATACCGGGTGCAGACTATACCAGATGGGCGCGGGCCGCGCAAGTTTGGGCGCCCGAGCCCGCCCCCCGTAATGTGGTACTATTGGGAAATGACGCGCCTTAGGCGCGTTCATCTCCAGTAGCACCCTTTCTGCTGATATGCCGTGGTGGCGCCGCCGCGGCACTTTGTGTCTTATGAGCGCGCTGCTCTCGTTCCTCCCCCACCTGATCGCCGCAGATCTGCTGCAGCACCCCGACGAGCCGCCGCCCACTAGGGCGCGTCGCCTGGAGGCCGTGGTGCTCTTCGCCGATGTCTCCGGCTTCACGCCCATAAGCGAGGCCCTTGCGCGCTTGGGCGAGGGGGGCACCGAGGAGCTCACCGTCCTGGTGAACGACTACTTCGCCGTGATGATCGACCTGATCGCCGCTTACGGCGGCATAGTCGGCTCGTTCGGCGGCGACGCGATGACGGTGATCTTTCCCGCCGACGACGCCAGCGCAGCCGCCCGCGCCGTGCAGTGCGCCCTGGCGATGCAGGCCCTGATGCTGCCCTACGTCGCTATTAGCACCAGGGCCGGCAGCTTCAGCCTGGCGATCAAGATCGGCCTCGCCAACGGCCCCGTGCTTTCTGCCATTGTCGGCGACCCCGCCCTGCGCCTCCAGAGCGTGCTGGCCGGCTCCGCCCTCGACCGCGCCGCCGAGGCCGAGCACCATGCTCGCACTGGCGAGGTGCTGCTCCATCCCGATCTGCTCGCCCTGCTCGACGGGCTGACGATCCGCGCCGAGCGCGGCGGCTTCGTGGTGGCCGAGGCGCTCGCCACGCGCCCGCCGCTCAGCCCGCTGCCCGCGCTGCCCGCGCTGCCCGCTGCGCTGCTGCCCACCCTCGCCGCCTTCGTCCACCCTGCTATCGCGCGCCGCCTTGCCGGCGACCAGGCCGGCTTCGTGAACGAGCATCGCGCCGTCACCGCGCTCTTTGTTGGCTTCGACGGCTTCGACTTCGACGCCGACCCCTCCGCCCACGCCCGGCTCCAGGCCTACGTGGCCGAGGTGATGGATGTGGTGCAGCGCTACGGCGGCGACCTGAACAAGATCGACTTCGGCGACAAGGGCAGCAAGTTTGTGATCGTGTTCGGCGCGCCTGTGGCCTACGAGGACGATGTCGAGCGCGCCATGCACTGCGCCCTCGCCCTGCGCGAATTGCAGCAGACGCAGGCGGTCTCAAACGAGGTGGGCGCGCCTAAAGTTGGCAATCACAGCACTCAGCACTCAGCACTCAGTACTCTGCCCGGTGCCCTCAGCCCGCGCATCGGCGTCGCCTTCGGCTTGGTCTTCTGCGGCCTTGTTGGCGCCGACCTGCGCCGTGAGTATACCGTGATGGGCGACACGGTGAATCTTGCGGCCCGGCTGATGCAGGCTGCCGCGCTCGGCGGGATCGTGGTTGCCAGCGGCGCCCATCGCCGGGTAGCCGACCGCTTTGTCTGGGAGCCGATGGAGCCACTGCCCGTGAGAGGGCGCTCGCGCCCGGTGACGGTCTACGGCCTTTTGAGCGCCAGCAAGCGGCCAAGTCGGCTGCTCGAGCCCGCCTACAGGCTGCCAATGGTTGGCCGCGAGGCGGAGATGGCGCTGATCGAGCAGCGCATGGAGCTCGCCCTGAGCGGCCATGGCCAGGTGCTTGGCCTCGCCGCCGAGGCCGGCATGGGCAAGTCGCGCCTAGTGGCCGAGGTGATGCGCCTCGCCGTGCGCCGTGGCGTGCCTGCCCTCAGCGGCGAGTGCGTCTCCCACGGCGCTAGCATCAGCTACCTGCCCTGGCATAGCCTGCTGCGCGGCCTGTTTGGGCTGGACTCAGCCTGGAGCCCAGAGGAGCAGGTGCGCCACCTGCGCGAGCAGATCGCCGCCATCGATAGCCAGATCCTTGCGCGCCTGCCGCTGCTAGAGGTTGCCCTCAATTTAGAGATCGCCGAGAGCGACCTGACACGCTCGCTCGACGCCCGCGTGCGCAAGGACGCGCTTGAGACCACGGTGATCGCCTGTGTGCGCGCGATCAGCGGTGGCCGCCGCGAGGGCCGGGGCGAGCGAGTCGCACCGACGCCGCTCCTGCTGGTGATCGAGGACTGCCACTGGATCGACCAGCTCTCCCACGATCTGCTCGATCTGGTGGCGCGCTCGATCGTCGATCGGCCCGTGCTGCTGCTGCTGGCCTACCGGCCCCCCGAGCGCGAGCAGGCCCGCCTGCGCGTGGCCCGTCTGCCTCACTTCAGCGAGCTGTACCTGCGCGAGTTTAGCCTGCGCGAGACCGAGTGGCTGATCGGCATGAAGTTCGGCTATATGTTTGGCGCACGCGGCGTGCTGCCCGCCAGCTTCGTGGAGCGCATCACCGCGCGCTCGCAGGGCAACCCTTTTTACATCGACCAGATGATTAGCTACATCCAGGACCAGGGCATCAGTCTCGCCGACGCCGTGGCCCTGGAGGGCGTGCGTCTGCCCGACACGCTGCGCGCCCTGATCATCAGCCGGATCGACCGGCTCGCCGAGGCCGAGCAGGTAACGCTGAAGGTGGCCAGCGTGATCGGTCGCGCCTTCCGCGCCAGCTGGCTCTGGGCGATCTACCCGCCGCTCGGCCAGCCCGATCAGGTTCATACGCTGCTCGATACCCTCAGCCGCCTCGACCTGACGTCCCTGGAGAGGGCCGAGCCCGAGCTGGAGTACCTTTTCAAGCATGTGGTCACCCAGGAGGTGGCCTACGAGAGCCTGACGCTCTCTACCCGCACTATGCTGCACGGCACGGTGGCGCGCTACATCGAGGCGCACTTTCCCGACGAGCTGGATCGTTACCTCGATATGCTGGCCTACCACTATGGCCGCAGCGACGAGCTAGAGAAGCAGCGGCGCTTCTTCCGGCTGGCCGCCGACGCCGCCCGCGTGGCCTACGCCAACGACAGCGCCCTCGGCTACTATCGTCGGCTGCGCCCGCTGCTCGAGCCCGCAGACCAGATCGGCGTGCTGCTGCGCGAGGGCGAGGTGCTCCAGCTGGTGGGGCGCTGGCCGGAGGCCGAGGCTGCTGTGCGTGAGGCGCTGGCCCTGGCCGAGGCGCAAGCCAGCCAGATCGACGTGGCCCGCTGCCGCACCGAGCTGGCGAATATTTTGGCCTCGCGCGGCGACTACGACAGCGCCATCACGATTATCGATGAGGTGATGCCGATCTGGGAGCGCCTCGACGACCCTTCCGGCCACTACGAGGCGCTCTGGGTGCTTGGCTATGTGCTCACCGAGATCGGCGAGTACACGCGCGGCCTGCGTCAGCTGGAGCACACCCACGAGATCGCTGTGCGCCTTGGCGATGCGGGTCTGGTGGCCAAGTCGGTCGGCTATATGGGCGTGCTCTATGTGGCCATCTCCGACTACGAGATGGCGCTCTACTGCCTGGAGCGCAGCGCCGAGATGGCTGCGCGGCTCTCCGACTGGAGCCTGCTAGTTCGCACGCGCAGCAGCGTGGGCTTTGTCTACATGCTCCAGCGCCAGATCGGCGCGGCGGTAGAGGTGTTCCACGAGCTGCTGACGCGCGCAGCCGAGATCGGCGACCGGCGCTCGATGGCCAAGCTGGCGCGCGAGATCGGGCGCTGCCACCAGCTGATGGGCGATCTGCCTGGCGCCCTGCGCTGCTACGCGCTCCAGCTGGCGATCGGGCTAGAGCTTGGCGAGCGCCGCGATCTGAGCGTGGGTCTGGGGTTTGTGGCAAGCGCCTACGCGCAGCAAGGCGATCTTGAGCTGGCCGGGCGCGTCGGCGAGCTGGCGATCACGCTCTGCGACTCGATCCGGCTGGTGTACTGGAGCTGCGAGTTTCGGCAAGATCTGGCGCAGCTGCGCTTCGCCCAGGGGCGCACGCGTGAGGCCGCCGCCCTGAACGACGAGGCCCTGCGCACGTCGCAGACGCTCGGCACGAACAAGGCCGTGCAGCTGGCGGCGCTGCTGCTGCGCGCACGCCTGCGCGTGCTGGGCGGCGAGCAGACGGCGGGCGCGGCTGCGGCGGAGCTGGCCGCCCTCGACGAGGAGTGGTTCGATGAGGAGCAGCGCGCCTTGATCGACGATGCGCTCTGGCAGCTCGACCCAGCGCGGACTGCCTCGCGCGCCGCAGCGGCCCGGCGCTACGCCGCTCTCGCCACGCTGCGGCCCACCGCGCAGAGCCTGGGCCGTAGCGCGGAGCTCGCAGGCTCGCAGCAGCAGGCGCCGCCGCCGCTGCCCGAGATCCCCGAGGTGATCACACGCCGCCGCTACGAGCTGGCCGATCTGATCGAGCAGGCCGAGGCGCTGGTGGGGGCTGTAGCATGAATGCAAAATGCAGAACTAGGGCAGGAACGCAGAACCAGGAACGCAGAACCAGGAACGTAGAGCGTAGAGCGTAGAGCGTAGACCAAGTTGGTTTGGAGCTGTTATGGGCTAGCGCTCGGCTTTTGCATTTTGCATTTTGCATTTTGCATTCCGCCCTACTCCACGCTGTTGCGCAGCACGCCCAGGCCTGTCGCCTCCAGCTCCACCACGTCGTCGCGCTCCAGCCAGGGGCCAAAGCCAGCCGTGGCCTCTAGCAGCGAGCCGCCGCCAACAGGCCCTGCGCCGATCACGTCGCCAGGGAAGAGCGTGGTGTCGCGGCTGGCGTTGGCCAGCAGCTCGGCGAAGGGGTAGTACTGGAGCGCCGAGGTGGCCCGCGAGCGCTCGACGCCGTTCACGCGGGCCACCAGCACGAGCCCCAGGCGCCCGTCGTCGTCCTGGTAGAGCTCCAGCTCGTCGGGGGTGACGAGCCATGGGCCAAGCGAGGTAGCGAAGTCGCGAGATTTCATGGGGCCACGGCCCAGGGCCTGCTCCAGCTCCTCGGCGTCGCGGTTGAACCAGCAGTTCATCAGCAGGTAGCCGGCGATCACGCTGGGCGCCTCGTCCGGGGCGAGGTCGCGGGCGCTGCGGCCAACCACGCAGGCGATGCCAAGGCCGTAGTCGAGCGCCTCGGCCAGCGGCATTGGCACGGCCTCGTTGGGGCCAAAGACGGCGCCGTGGTTGGCGAAGCTGAAGCTGGGGCTGCGGTACCAGGCGCCGGGCAGGCTCGCGCCGCGCAGGGTGTGCGTGGCGATGGCGTGCTCCTCGAAGCCCTCGTACAGCCGCAGGCTTGTGGGGCGCGGCAGCGGGGCAAGCAGGCGCACCTGACTGAGCGGCAGCAGCATGGCGGCGCCGCCGATCGAGAGGCCGCCCGCCAGGGCCGCGTCCTCCTCGCCAAACCCCAGCCCGTCAGGGTCGAAGCCAGCGAGCTCGGGCGCCTGGCCGAGCATCTGGCTGACGGCGGCAACGATGTCGGCGGCGGAGTCGAGGCTCACCTCGTCCTGGTCGGCGCGGATCAGGCTGAGCAGATCCCAGCGCAGGCCCTCGGTCTCCTCGAAGACAAGCGGCGCGGCGGCGGCCAGGTCGATCACGGCCTCGCCCAGCAGCACACCGGCGCGCGCGGGGCCGTCGGGGGGCACGAATGTTACGAATTTCATGCAGTGCTCCAGTTCCCTTGCTTTACTGGAACATTATAGCGGAGCGGGGGAGACACGGAGACACGGAGACCGGGAGACCGGGAGCCACCTGACGGCAGCGACGGGCTGTCTCCGTGTCTCCGTGTCTCCGTGTCTCCGTGTCTCCGTGTCTCCGTGTCTCCGTGTCTCTGCGCTACAGCGTACCCCGCAGATGCGTTGCCAGCCGCAGAGCCAGCGCCGCCAGCGTCAGGGTCGGGTTGGCCGCAGGCGAGCTCGGGAAGACCGAGAGGTCGCAGGCGTAGAGGTTCTGGTAGGCGCGGAACTTGAGGTTGGCGTCCAGCACGCCCTGCTCCCCCATGCGCAGGGTGCCCACCTCGTGCGCCACGCCGCCCATCGGTGCGCGCACCAGATCGAGGTTGCCGCCCGGCAGCGGGATGGCCCCCAGCTGGCCCAGCACCGCAGCGCGCAGGGCGTTGATCTCGGCCCACTCAGCGGGCGTGATCGGCGGCTCCTGCATATTCACCACGGGCTTGACGAACGAAGGCCCAGGCTGGGCCAGGCCGTTGCCCGCCACGAGCGGCGCGTCGAACAGGAACACCAGCTCGCAGAGCATCAGGCCGTTGCGCGCCGCCACGGCTGCCGCGAGAAGCTCGGGGTCCACAAAGCGCCCCTGGTTGAAGTCGGCGCCCAGCTCCAGCACCATGTTGTAGCGGTGGTGGTAGGCGCGCGGCGGCCCCGCCTCCACGCGGGCATCCCGGTGCTGGAGCAGCAGCTTCGCCGCAGCGTCTACCCGGTGCAGCGGCGCCCCCGCAGGCAGCGCAAAGTGGGTGAAGAAGATCGGGTGGTCGGTGATGCCCGCGCCAAGCGTGCCGCTCGGGTCGTTTAGGCCGCTCAGCAGCGCGAGCTTGGCGCTCTCCACGGTGCCCGCCGCCAGCACCACCGCCCGCCCACGGTAGCTGCGCGGCGTGTCGGCGATCAGGTCGTGGGCCAGCACGCCTGTGGCCCGCCCGCCCTCGGTGAGCAGCTGCACCGCCGCGTGGTTCAGGTTGATGGTGAGGTTCTGGTTGCCGCTCGGGCCGCCAGTGAGGCGCGACTCCAGCAGCAGATCGGCGGTGGAGAAGATGCCGGCAGGGATGGTGTTGAGCTGCGGCAGCGAGTGCTGCACGGCCATCGGCGCGCCCATCACCACGTAGTCGGGGAAGCTGCGGGTGAGCTCGGAGCGTACCTGGCGCTGGTAGTCGCTGTCGAGCTGCGTGCGCTTGAGCAGCTCCTCGGCCAGCGCGTAGCCGTGATCTTCCAGGTACCAGCGCACCTCCTGCGGCCACGTCTCCAGCTCCCACCAGCTCATACGCGGGATGAGGCCGCCCCAGAAGACGCTGCGCCCGCCGAGGTTGAACCCCTGGCCGCCCTGGTAGGCCGAGCCAGGCCCGTTCACGTAGTTGGTAACTTTGAAATCGTCCCAGAGGTGCCAGATATGCTTGTCTATTCGTGGGGCGAGCGCGTGCTGGCGCGGAAGATTGCCAACGTGGCTCGGCACGAGGTAGCTGCCTGCCTCTAGCACCAGCACGTCGAGGCCAAGATCGGCCAGCTGATCAGCGAGGATGCCGCCGCCCACGCCGGAGCCCACCACGATCACGTCGTACTCGTGGTTCTGGTCGAGGTTCGGCGGGAAGAAGCGCTGCTGAAAGAAGCCGTTCTCAACCAGCAGCTCGCCGATGGGCGGGAAGACAACCTGCCCGGCGCCGAATGTGTAGACGCCGCCTGCGGCTGGCTGGAGGAAGAGGTTGCCGCCCTCCATCCAATACTGGCCCTCCAGCACGAACTTGAAGGCGACGCCGTTCACGTAGCGGGCCGAGTCGAGGCGAAAGCTCCATGCGTCGTTCTCATAGACTCCGCCGAGCTCTTCCTGCCAGCCATCGACGTTGTTGCGGATGGTTACCGCCAGGTCGGGGCGGTAGCGCACAGTCTGGTAGCGGATGATAAACATAGAACCTCCGAGGCATAAGCTTACGAGCGGCCCCGAAGGTTCTATGTGAGCGAGATGCGGGGCAACTTCACTGAGAAGAAACGCCCCACGCGCCTGTTTTTGGCTAGCGGATGCTGTGTCACCCTGTCACGCGAGCGCAGCAAGCGACGGGCTGTCACCTGGTCACCTGGTCACCTGGTCACCTGGTCACCTGGTCACCTGGTCACAGGTTCCCCCGCTGCTCCTGCTCGCGCTCGATCGCCTCGAAGAGCGCCTTGAAGTTGCCTTTGCCGAAGCCGCGGCTGCCCTTGCGTTGGATGATCTCGATGAACAGGGTGGGCCGATCCTGCATCGGCTGGCTGAAGATCTGCAGCAGGTAGCCCTCATCGTCGCGGTCTACCAGGATGCCGCGCGCCTGAAGTGCCTGGCGGCTCTCATCGATCTTGCCTACGCGGCCCTCCAGATCGTTGTAGTAGCTCTCCGGCACCTTGATGAAGGGGATGCCAGCGGCGCGCAGGGCGTCTACGGTGGCGCAGATGTCGCCTGTGGCGAGCGCCAGGTGCTGCACGCCGGGGCCGCCGTAGTACTCCAGATACTCCTCGATCTGGCTTTTCCTGCGACCGTCGGCCGGCTCGTTGATCGGGAACTTGATCTTGCCGCTGCCGTTCTGCATCACCTTCGACATCAGGGCCGAGAACTCGGTGGAGATGTCCTTGTCGTCGAAGTGGATCAACTGCTTGAAGCCGAGCACGTCGCGGTAGTAGTTCACCCACTGCTCCATCGCGCCAAGCTCCACGTTGCCCACGATGTGGTCGATGGCGGCGATGCCGGTCTCGGGCACGGGCGGGCGCTCCTCGATCGCGCGAAAGCCAGGCATGAAGGCGCCCTCGTAGCCCTCGCGCTCGATAAAGCTGTGTACGGTCTCGCCGTAGGTGGCGATGCTGGCCTTCACGATGCGGCCGTGGGCATCCTCGGAAACTGTGGGCTCCAGCACGCCGGTGGCGCCGTTGGCAACGGCGGCCGCGTAGGCTGCGGCGGCGTCACGCACGCGCAGGGCGACGTCCTTCACGCCATCGCCGTGGCGGGCTACATGCGCGCCGATCGGGTGGCCGGGCGTGAGGGCTGCCGTAAGCACAAAGCGCACGTTGCGCCGCTGGAGCACGTAGCTCGCCCGGTCGCGCACGCCGGTCTCCAGGCCCGCGTAGGCCACTGGGGTGAGGCCGAGCGTGCTGCGGTAGAAGTGCGCCGCCTGGCGAGCGTTGCTCACATAGAACTCGACATAGTCGATACCGTAGAAGTCCAGGGGGTCGGGCGTTGACGCCATTGTCGCGCTCCTTTCGACAGTTAGAGGGGTTCTCCCCGCAACCACAGCCCCTCAAAGGCGATGGTCAGGGTCTGGGCGAGGCCGGGGTGGGTGACGCTCAGGGCCGTAAAGCTGGGCGAGCCGGTGATGGGGTTCTGGAGCGAGAGCAGCGCGGCGCGGCCGTCGTAGAGGTTGCACTTGATCGGCAGGCTGTCGATGGCGCGGGCCTCCTGGCCCCAGCGCATAAACTGGCTGACCCACCCGGCAAGCTCGGGGTCGTTTAGCAGGGCACGCTCGTAGAGGGCGCGGTAGCGCACGCCGCGCTCGCGGGGCACGCGCACCTCGGCGAAGTTCTCCTCGCGCCCGCCAACCAGGGGCGCCTTGAAGAGCACGCAGATCTCGCGCTCGGCGGCCTGGGCCAGCTGCACCGCGCGCTCGGCCACGCGGCGCCGGTCGAGCAGCACGTCCACGTAGTCTAGCGGGTCGGCCTGGTCGCTGCCGGCGGCGAAGGCGGGCGCCAGGGCGCGTACCAGCGCCTCGGCCTGGCTCTCCGCGCGCGCCTGCTCGGCCTCGAACAGGCGGCGGCGCTCGTCGAGCAGCGTCGGCAGGGCGAGCGCCGGGTCCACGGCGTAGAAGTGGCGCTGCCCGCCCACGTGGCGCTCGATGCAGAGGCCGCGGCTGCTCAGGGCCGCCAGCACGTCGTAGATGCGCTGGCGCGGCACGCCTGCGTGGGCCGCCACCTGGGCGGGCGTGTAGCCCTGGCGGCCCAGCAGCGACCCGTAAGCTGCGGCCTCGTAGCGCGTAAGGCCCAGCGCGACTAGCTGCTCGATCCGCTGCTCGCTATCCATCATTGCCCTGTGCAAACTGACACCACTATATAGTGGTGGCATGATACGTGCGGTCAGGCGGGATGTCAAGCGCTGATTCACACTACTGTAATCTCAGGCTGCGCCGGGGATGCTATTCTGAGGCGGTTCGATCTGAACGCGCTTACATTGCCGCCCAATATACTCATGGTCTGGTACTACACGCCCTATGCCATGCTGCCGCTGTTCGCCGCCCTAACCTCGCTGGCGACGCTCCAGTTGGCCTGGCCGCGCCGCAAACTACCGCTGGTGCGGGCTTTTATTGCCCTCCTGGTGGGCACCATGATCTGGTCGTCGTTCAATGTGCTGGAGCTTTCGAACGCCACATTTGCGGGCAAGTTTATGTTCGTGTGGCTCCAGTACATCGGTATTATCGGCATTCCCTTTGCCTGGCTGGCCTTCGCTATGCTCTACAGCGGGTATGAGCGCTGGCTGCGCTGGCGCACGGTGGCGCTGCCGATCACCTTGCAGGCTGCGACGGTCTTTGGGATTCTCAGCAACGAGCGGTTTGAGCTGTTCTGGCCGGAGCGGGCGCTGCGCTTTGATCCCGCCGTGGGCATCTACTATCTGGAGACCAGTAACGGCCCGATCTGGTACAACCATGTTGCGGTGAGCTACACGCTGATCCTGATCGGGACCGTGCTAATCTTTCGCTCGCTGCTGCGCTCGCCACCGCTCTACCGCTTTCAGGCCCTGGCGCTGCTGGCCGGCGTGCTGCTGCCGTGGATCGCCAGTATTCTCTATGTGACAAAGCTCAGCCCGCTGCCTCAGCTGGACCCGACCCCGATCGCGTTTGCCTTCACAGGCGTGGCCTTCTGGATCGGGATCACGCGCTTCCAGATGCTCGACCTTATCCCTGCGGCGCGCGACGCGGTGCTGGAGCACATGGGCGACGCGGTGCTTGTGCTCGACGACGAGCGACGGATTGTGGACGCAAACCCTGCTGCTCTGCGCCTGATCGGCCTTCCGATCAGCGCGGTCACGGGCCGCATAGTGAGCGACCTGCTGCCCGGCCAGGAGCGTCTGATCGCCCGCTTCCGTGACCTGAGCACGGTCGCCACCGAGATCACCGTGGATCGCGGGCGCGGCCTGGAGCACTACGACCTACGCATCTCGCCGGTGAGCGACCGGCGGGGCCGCGTGACGGGCCGCGTGATCGTGCTGCGCGACATTGGCGCCCAGAAGAGCTTCGAGGCCGAGCTTCAGCAGGCAAAAGAGGACGCCGAGGCGGCGAGCCGCGCCAAAAGCGCCTTTCTGGCCAACATGAGCCACGAGCTGCGCACGCCGCTGAACGCAATTATTGGCTACAGCGAGATGGTGGAGGAGGAGCTTGTAGGCAGCGAGCGTGACGATCTGCTGCCCGACCTGCGCAAGATCACGGGGTCGGGACGCCATCTGCTGGCCCTGATCAGCGATCTGCTCGACCTCTCGAAGATCGAGGCGGGCAAGCTGGAGCTTGAGCTTGGCTGGGTGGAGCTGCTGCCGCTGCTGCACGAGGTGGCGGCCACGGTGGAGCCGCAGCTGCACCAGCGCGGCAACAGCCTGGAGCTGCAGATCGCGCCCGACCTGGGCGCGCTGCACGCCGACCCGACCCGCCTGCGCCAGGTGCTGCTGAACCTGCTGAGCAACGCGGTGAAGTTTACCGAGGGCGGCACAGTAACGCTGCGGGCGCGCAGGGACGACGGCCAACCGACGACGGACGACGGCCAAGACGTGGTCGTCCATCGGTCGTCCATCGTCTTCGAGGTATGCGACACTGGCATTGGCATCAGCGCGGAGCAGCTGGAGCGGCTGTTTCAGCCCTTCACCCAGGCCGACGCCTCGACAACGCGCAGGTATGGTGGCACCGGATTGGGGCTGGCGATCAGCCGCCACTTTTGCCGCATGATGGGCGGCGACATCGTAGCCACCAGCGTGCTGGGGCAGGGCTCAACCTTCACAGTGTGCCTGCCAGAGAGCAAGGGGACAGGGGACAGCGGACAGGGAACAGAGCGAGCCCAGCCGGAGGTGCTACAGCAGCACAAACTCTAACGTATTTGCTCCGCGAACCGTTATTTGCCGCTAGGGCCGTCCTCCTGCGGCGACCCTGTTCCCTGTTCCCTGTTCCCTGTTCCCTCGGCGCGCCAGTAGTAGTCGTGCGCGCGGGCCATGAAGCGGAAGTCGATCAGGTGGCGCCGCAGCGTGGCGCAGTCGGGGTGGTAGCGCTTAAGCAGCGCGTTGACCTCGCGCTCGTGGTAGCGGCGGCCCAGCTCGAACTGCTCGGCGAGCCAGCGCAGCACCACGCGCAGGTGGCGCTGCTGCGAGGGGATGGCGGTAAGCTGCTCGTCGCGCAGGTAGATGCGCAGGGTGCGGCGCTCGTCCTCGGCGAAGCCCGCAGCGCCGTCGGCCAGGGCGCTGCGCTTGGCGTCCGCGAAGAGCTCGCGGCTGAGGCGCTGGAGCGCGCCGTTCAGCTCGTGCAGCCGCGCGCGGTTGAGCCGGCAGAGCAGCTGCTCGCCCGCGCGGCGCACGCTCACCAGCTCAAGGAAGATCAGGCGGCCGAGCGGGCCTTGGCTCAGCGAGGGCTGGAGCCGAAGCTCGGCGGCGAGCTCGGGCAGGCTGCGCTCGCCGCTGTGCAGCGCGGCGATCACCGCGAGCATGGCCGGGTCGAGCATGGCCTGCATCGACATAATCAGGGCGCGGCGCTCGTCGATCTGGGGGAGCGAGCTGACGGGCTCGGGCGTCAGGGGCGGTATGCTTTCCATTGGGATTCTCCTTTTGTGGCAAGCGTAGCAGCCGACCCTCACCCCCAGCCCCTCTCCCTCAAGGGGAGAGGGGAGTCCGTAGCGTGAACGGGAGTGGTGCCTCCTCTCCCGCTCAGGGAGAGGGGGTTAGGGGGTGAGGGCCGTTTGGGCGGCGAGAGACGCGACCGTGCGGGCGCGCGTGTGACGCAAAGAGTGTGGCGCTTAGGCGCCCAGGAAGGTTCGCAGCAACAGCTTGCCCTGCTCGGTCATAATCGACTCGGGGTGAAACTGCACACCCTCGATGGGGTGCGTGCGGTGGCGCAGGCCCATAATCAGGCCATCGTCGGTCCAGGCCGTCACCTCTAGCTCGGCGGGCAGATCGTCGCGGCGCACGATCAGCGAGTGGTAGCGCGTGGCCGTAAACGGCGTGGGCAGCCCCGCGAAGACGCCCTGGCCCGCGTGGTGGATGGCCGAGAGCTTGCCGTGCATGATCTGGGGGGCGCGCACCACGGCGCCGCCAAAGGCCGCCCCGAACGACTGGTGGCCCAAGCAGACGCCCAGCGTTGGCACCTGGGGGCCAAGCTGGCGGATCAGCTCCACGCTGATGCCGGCCTCGGCGGGCGTGCAGGGGCCAGGGCTCACCACGATGCGGTCGGGGCGCAGCGCGGCGGCCTCGGCTACGCTCAGGGCGTCGTTGCGGCGCACCTCTACGGTGGCGCCGAGCTCGCTGAGGTACTGGAACAGATTGTAGGTGAACGAGTCGTAGTTGTCGATCAGCAGCACGCGCATCTGGCTACTCCTTCGCCTTGCTTGGCATTGGGCGCAGTATAGCCTTGCGCGCCGCGAAGTGCAATCTGCTCGCTGGGAGCGCTCCAGATCAGTTATACTCTGCCGGCCTGTGAATAACTGTACTCTGAGAGGTTCTATGCGCAATACGCGCTTTTCGATTGTCCTGCTGGCCATGCTTCTGGCATCCTCCAGCGCCTCCGCCGCCCCGCGCCCCCAGGCGCAGAGCCCGATCTGCTTCCCTGGTGTGGCGGGCGTGGGCGACTGCATCGCCGCGCCGTTTGCCGCCTACTGGCGCGGCAATGGGGGCCTGCCCGTCTTCGGCTACCCCATCGCCCCTCTGGAGCAGCTGACGCCGCCAGGCGCCGCCACCCCTGTGAGCGCCCAGTGGACCGAGCGCAATCGGCTGGAGCTGCACCCCGCCAATCGCGCGCCCTACGATGTGCAGATCGGC
>ENA-ORBV01011484-ORBV01011484.1-microbial-mat-metagenome-genome-assembly--contig:-NODE-11484-length-13895-cov-17.749168_pt1 | contig 13895 bp, 10 predicted proteins | sample MGYA00237777_ERZ505514 | MGnify/ENA primary metagenome ERZ505514 (study PRJEB26160, sample SAMN06269048) | microbial mat metagenome | isolation source: Oligotrophic lake microbial mat | place...
GGCCCACCACCAGCCGCCCCCCCGTCGTCGAGAGCAACTGGTCGAGTTGGCGCTTGCCGATGCGCACCCGCATCCGAAGGTGCAGGCCGTCCTCCTCGTACTCGCGCGAGAGCACCTGCGCCCGCGCCTCGAGGCGCTGGATCGCCTTCCCCTCCGACACCGGCACCGTCACATCCACTTCCTGCACGCCCATCTGCGCCTCGGCCCGCACTTTCTCTCGCAGAGTCTCGTGCCCCTCCCCGCCCGCTGTGATCGCCGAGAACGGGATCGCGCCAGGGACCTTGTTGAGCCACACCAACAGGTCGCGGTTGTCCATCAGCCTGTCGGCCTTGTTGAGCAGCACGATCCGATCCGGCGGCACCCAGTTCGCCTCGCCGTCGTCGCTCGCGCCCCGAGCGCCCGCCGGGCCCGCGGCCCGCGCATCGCGTTCCTGCCGCTCCGCGATGTCCGCTTCAAGTGAATCGAGCGTCTTCACCACGGTCTGGTACTGCATCTCCGCGGCCGGATCGGAGACGTCCAGCACGATGAGCACCAGGTCCGCGTGCGTGACTTCCTCGAGCGTGGCCCGGAAACTCGCGATGAGATGATGCGGCAGGTCGCGCACGAACCCGACCGTGTCGGAGAGCATCACCCCGAGGCCGCCGCCCAGATCCCAGTCTCGCGTGCGCGTCACCAGGGTCGCGAAGACGCGGTCGTCGGCGTACGCCCCGCCTACCGTGAGCGTGTTGAACAGCGTGCTCTTGCCCGCGTTGGTGTAGCCGACGATGCCGACGGTGAAGTGCGAGAGTTTGCGGTCGCGCACGGTCCTTCGCTTCCGCTCGTAGATCACATCCAGTTGGCCTTGCAGGTCCAACTTGCGGCGCTGCGCCAGCCGCCGGTCGATCTCGAGTTGCTGCTCGCCCGGCCCGCGCGTGCCGATCCCCGCCATCCCGCCCGCGCCCACGATGCGCTCCAGGTGGTCCCACATCGCCCGCAGACGCGGGTAGGTGTACTCCATCTGCGCCAACTCCACGGCCAACTTCGCCTCGTGCGTCGTCGCGCGTCCCGCAAAGATGTCGAGGATCAACTCAGACCGGTCCACAACCTTGATCGCCGTCTTCCCCTTTGGCGACAGGATCTCCTCAATGTTCCTGATCTGGCGCGGCGACAGTTCGTGGTCGAAGATCACCAGCGTGGCGTCCAGCGCATCGCACAGGTTCCGTAGTTCCTGCACCTTACCCGAGCCGATGAACGTCGCCGCCTCCGGCTTGGCCTTCCGCTGCTCCATCTCGCCCACCACGATCGACCCGGCCTGCTCGGCCAGCGCCCGCAGTTCGCCGAACGGGTCGCGCGGGTCATAGACAGAGCCCGGGAGCCGCACCGCGGCCAGGACCGCCCGTTCAGACTGAACCTTGATGGACGTGCGTTCGAGCGGTGCGGGCATCGGGGCTCAACTGTAGTCCGTGGGTGGCCAGGTACTCGGTGGCCCGACACTCCTTGCCGGGTACAGCCATCCTCGCCCAAGATTATTTATTCTTGATTCACGGCGGATCGGCCAAACACGATCCCGGCCGCCTTCGCCTGCGAATAATGCTCCAGCAAGGAGGCACACTTATGCCGTCTGTATTCCCCTCGGGCCAATCCTCGGTTTCTCGACAATCCTCGCGTCGCGTCCATCTCCTGACGCTCGCGCTCGCCTTTGTCTTTGGCATCTTTGTGGTGCGGACCTACGCCCAGATCAGCGGACGTTCCGAGTTTTTCGACCCGATCGCCGATGTCTTCCTCGAGATCTCCAAGGGCTATGTCGACAAGCCCGATGCCGACAAACTGCAGAAGGGCGCAATCGACGGCATGCTCGAAGCCCTCGATGACCCGTACGCCGAATACATCCCGCCCGACAAGGCCGATGACTTCGAGAAGCAGATGACCGGGAACTTCTCCGGCATCGGCTGCCAGATCGAGATGCGCGACGGCTGGCTCACCGTTGTTACGCCACTGGAGGAGTCGCCGGCCCTGACCGCTGGGGTTCTCTCTGGCGACCGGATCATCAGCATCGAGGGCAAGAGCACCTTCGGCCTCACCAGCAACGCGTGCGTGGACCTGCTCACCGGTCCGCCCGACACCAAGGTCACGTTCATCATCCAGCGCGAGGGCGCCGAGGTGCCATTCACACTCACGCGCAAGGCTATCACCTACCGCGCCGTACGCGGCCTGCGCCACTTGCCCGGCGATGCCGGTCACTGGGACTATTTCCTGGACCCCAAGCGGGGAATCGGTTACATCCGCCTCGCCCAGTTCACCCCGTCCGCGCCCGAGGAGTTCCAGAAGGCGATAGCAGATGCCAGGTCCGTCGCGAAGGCCGGTGGCTACACGCTCAGCGCGCTCGTCCTCGATCTTCGCGGCAACCCGGGCGGCACGCTCGATGCGGCGCAGAAGATCTCCGATGCGTTCCTCGACGAGGGCGTGATCGTGTCCATCCGGGGACGCGCCAAGCCCGAGCAAGTACTCATCGCAACCCAAGGCGGTGCTGGCGCGGGCCTCCCGGTGGCCGTTCTCGTGGACGGCGGCTCTGCTTCCGCCAGCGAGATCGTCGCCGGCGCTCTGCAGGATCACAAGGCCGGTATCGTGATCGGCACGCGCACCTTCGGCAAGGGCCTGGTGCAGACCGTGATCGGCCTGCCGCGACAGAAGAACGCCCGGCTGAAGTTCACCACCCAAAAGTACTATCTTCCTTCTGGTCGCCTCATCCAACGCGAAGATGAATCCTCGACCTGGGGCGTCGATCCGTCGCCGGGCTTCTATGTGCCCGTGGAGGACGGCGAGACGCTCGCCCGATTCCTGCGGCGTCGCGAGTTCGATGCCGTGCGTGCCGACACCAAGGAAGCCGTCGTGGCCGTGCCCGATCAGGACTGGGCCAACCCGGACTGGATCGTTTCGGAGGCCCGCGACACGCAACTCGGCGCAGCGCTCCGCGCCCTGCAAGGGCGGATGGACACGGGCGAGTGGAAGCCGGTGAGCGAGATAAAGGACGCCCACGCACAGATCGCCGTCACCGAACTCCGCAACCTCGAGCGGACCCGCGAACGCCTCGGCCTGGAGTTCGCCCGCATCGACAAGCGGATCGACGCCCTTGAAGTTGCCGCTGCTACCGGGAAGGAAAAGCCCCGCCTTCTGGACCTCTGGCCCGATGACACCAAAATCACCAACGGTCAACTCGAGATCAAGGACGCGTCAGGGAACATCGTGTCGAGCATGAAGATCACCGGCGAGGATCTTGAGCGATGGCTCCTCCAAGCCGACGTGTCGCCGGACGTGAAGCCCGGCCAGGCCGCTTCTCCGAGCGAGACTCCCGCCGGTGGCTGATCAAAGACCAGAACGCCTCGTCCTTGGGATCGAGGCCTCCTGCGATGAAACCGCTGCGGCGGTCGTTCGGGGCGGGCGCGAGGTGCTCTCGAACGTCATCGCCTCGCAGAACGATCTCCACGCAGAGTACCGCGGCGTGGTGCCGGAGATCGCCAGCCGTGCTCACGCCGAGCGCATCCTTCCGGTGATCCGGCACGCTCTCGACGAGGCAGGTGTCCAACGAGACCAACTGCACGCCGTCGCGGTCGGCAATCGCCCCGGGCTGATCGGCTCTCTGCTCGTCGGCGTTGCCGCGGCCAAGGCTCTTGCGTACGCGCTCGAAGTTCCCTGCATCGGGGTTGACCATGTGCAGGCGCACCTGGCGGGCGGGTGGATCGGCCGCTCCGGACACGTCCCGCCGCCGCCCGTTTGGCCCGCGATGGGACTCGTAGTCAGCGGCGGGCACTCGGCGATGTATCTCTGCGACGGCCCCGCGCATTCCCATCGCATCGGCGGGACTATCGATGACGCCATCGGCGAGGCGTACGACAAAGTCGCGGCGATCCTGGGCCTCGGCTTCCCCGGCGGACCGGAGGTTGACCGGCTCGCGCAGACCGCGCGCGCCTGCAAGCCCGGGTTCCCGGTCGCCCGGATCGCCCCGGACTCGCTGGACTTTTCCTTCTCCGGTCTGAAGACCGCCGCTCTCTACGCCTTCCGCGGCGTGCCCGAGAGCGACACCGCTCGCGCCCGCAGGCAGGCCCGCGGCGATCTCCCGCACGGCCCCACCATGACCGCCCCAGAGGTGGCCGCGACATTCCAGCACGCCGCCGTGGAAGCGGTGATCCTCAAACTTGGCAGGGCGATGGACCGCTACCCCGATCGACGCACGCTGCTGGTGGGCGGGGGCGTGAGCGCAAACTCGGCTCTTCGAGCGGCACTCGTAGTGCAGGGTTCCGAGCGCGGGATCGACGTGCGGCTCCCCGCCATGGAGTTCTGCCTCGACAACGGGGCGATGATCGCGGCGCTGGGCTACAGCCTTCTTGCGGAACGCGAGTGGATCGGCGACGAACTGTCGTTCACTGCCTCGCCGTCCGTCGCTTCGGGGGTCGCTTGCCCATGACCGTGATCGAGCGCTGGCCACACCCCGCATGCCTGGCCGATGAGGCGCTCCTGCGCCAATGCACCATCAGCACCGGCCGCTCCGGCGGCCCGGGAGGGCAGAACCGCAACAAGGTCGAGACGCTTGTTGAACTGACGCACATTCCCACGGGGCTCATGGCGCACGCGGGCGAACGGCGGAGCCAGGGCGAGAATAAGGGTGTCGCGCTCCGTCGCCTGCGCCTGAGCCTCGCGGTCTTGACACGCACGCCCGCGCCCATCGGCGAGATCGGGTCCCTGCTCTGGCGAAGCCGCGTGCGCAAGCAGCGCATCGTCTGCAACCCCGAGCACGAGGACTATCCGTCGCTCCTCGCGGAGGCGCTCGATGTGATCGCCGCCGGCAACTGGGACCCGCGCCGCGCCGGCCTCCGGCTCGCTTGCTCGGCCAGCCAACTCGTCAAACTCGCCAAGGATCACCCGCCCGCGCTGCTGATGTGGAACAAGCAGCGGCAAGATCGCGCCGAGCACGGGTTCAAGTGAAGCGGATTCCGTGCTCGCTTTGCGTGTCCCACCCGCGGATTGTCACCGCACGAGGCGCAGAGACCGCGGAGGCAGTCCTTGATCCACTTCGCCCCGGCGATGGCCTTCATGTACCCGGACAACCCGGTGCTCAGAGATCAAACTGATGCCTATGGGCCTCGAAATCTGAACTTTTTTCTGCGTCCTCCGCGTCTCCGCGGTGAACCCGATTCGGATCGAGGCGAAAAAACTTGACGGACTTCGATGAGCAGAGCCAAACTCCGTCCCGCTCATCGCCGCGGCGAGCGCGTGTACGTTTTCTTCGCAGGGATGGTGACTTCCAGCGGCTCCGGGTCCATTCGGACAACGCGCGTGGCGTGCCATCCGCGATCCGTCAACTCCGCGTCATACGAGACCGCGGCTCCGTCCTCCAGTACACGGAAACCCTCGCCGTTGATCTTGGAGTAGTGGACAAAGACGTCCTGCCCCTCGGGTCCGACGATGAAGCCAAACCCTTTTTTGGGATCAAACCATTTGACGGCACCCTGGACGTCGATGATCTGTTTCGCGCTGTCTTCAGACATGGGGGAACCCGCTTGACCTCGCCGCGCAAGCCACAGGGGGCGAAGCGGCAGCCGCGTCAGCGCGATGGGGATGGGCGGGGCAGACGCCCCGACTACAGACTACGACCACCGCGTGCAGGTCTGCAACACGTTGGCGCCGCCGCTCCAGCACCCGCATTTGCACTGACACGAAGACCTCAGTAGTTGGAACCAGCGAAGCCGCCCTCGCACAATCAAGTCGTGACGAACCGCCGCCAGATTACCAACTCTTCATGTTTCCGCAAAGGGCGGAGGTCTAAAGATGTGCATAACTTGACCGCCAGCCTCCGGCACCGGTTGAACCCGACAACGCTCGCGGCATCCAAAAAAAGACACAAGTCCATGCAAAGCATGGACTTGTGCGAAAGTGTATACTTGTTTCCAGGCTGTTAGCCCGCCTGCACCGGCTCGCCCGCCATCGCCGCCTTGCGGCTCAGTTTGATGCGGCCCTGGTCGTCCACCAGGATCACCTTGACCTTGATCACGTCCCCAATCTTGACCACATCGCTCACGTTCTTGACGAACCCCTCGGCCAGTTCCGAGATGTGGCACATGCCGTCAGTGCCGGGGGCGAGTTCCACGAACGCGCCGAAGTCCTTGGTCGAGACCACCTTGCCGGTGTAGATCGTCCCGACCTTGATCTCCTCACACAGGGCCTCGATCTCGGATCGGGCCGCGTCGATCGCATCGCCGTTTGGCGCGGCGATCATCACCGTGCCGTCGTCCTCGACGTCGATGGTCACGCCGTACTTGTCCTGCAGGCCGCGGATCATCTTGCCGCCGGGTCCGATCAACTTGCCGATCTTCTCGGGGTTGATGTGCAGCGTGACGAGTCGGGGGGCAAGTTTGCTGATCTCCGCTCGCGGGGCGGGCAGCGTTTTTTCCATCAGGGCAATGATTTCGAGCCGCCCGATGCGGGCCTGCTCGAAGATCGGTCCGATCTGAGAGAGCGTCAGTCCCCGGGCCTTGAGGTCGAGTTGGATCCCGGTGATCCCCTCGCGCGTCCCGGCGACCTTGAAGTCCATATCGCCAAAGAAGTCCTCCTCGCCGATGATGTCGGTGACGAAGAGTTCGTTGGCGTCGTTATCGTCGGTGAAGCGCCCGATCGAGATACCCGCAACCGTACCCTTGATCGGCACGCCCGCGTCCATCAGGGCCAGGCACCCGCCGCAGACCGAGGCCATCGACGAACTGCCGTTGGACTCGGTGATGTCAGAGACCACGCGGATGGTGTACGGGAACTCCTCCGGGGACGGCAGCACGCCCAGCAGCGACCGCTCCGCCAACGCGCCGTGGCCGATCTCGCGCCGACCCGGGCCGGTGATGCGCTTGGCCTCGCCTGTCGAGAAGGGCGGGAAGTTGTAATGGAGCGTGAACTTCTTGGAGTACTCGGGCAGCAGGCCGTCGATGATCTGCTCGTCCTTGCCGGTTCCCAGCGTGACCGAGCAGAGCGACTGCGTCTCGCCGCGTTGGAAGAGCGATGAGCCGTGCGTCCGGGCGAACACCCCGACCTCGGAGGTAATCGTGCGGATCTGCCTGGGGCCGCGCCCGTCAGCGCGAGCGCCGCTCTCGACGATCAATCGGCGTGTGATCTTCTCCTCGAGCCGCTTGTACGCTTCCTTCGCGCCCACATGCCGCTTCTGCGAGACGAGGAAATCCTCGTAGGTGCCCGTGGTCTTGAGTTGAAAGTGCTGCTCCATCATCGCCTTGCGGAGCGCGTCGACGCGCTCGGCCCTGGCCTGCTTGCCATTGATGCGGCGGGCCTCGGTCAGGTCGCGCTCGACCGCCTTGCGCACCGCCTCGGTCACCTCGGGGGCGGGCAAGGTCGGTTCGCCGGCACGCTTGGGCTTGCCCGCCTTTCGCACCAGTTCGTCGATCATCGCCAGGGTGGGCTTGATGCCGTGCTCGATGCCGAACTCGATGGCGTCGTACACGCCCTTCTCGTCGACCTCGGCAGCGCCCACCTCGATCATGTTCACGCCGTCCTTGTGGCCCGCGAGCACCATATCAAGGTCGGAGTAATCCAGTTGCGTAACGGTCGGGTTGACGACGTAGCGCAGGCCGTCGTCCGTCACAACGCGCCCGACGCGGATGGTCGCCGTCGGGCCGTCGTAGGGCGCGTCAGACAGCGCCAGAGCCGCGGCGGCGGCGGTGCCCGCGAGCACGTCCGTGTCGTTCTCGCCGTCGTGCGACATCACCCAGACCTGGATCTGGATCTCGTCGATGAACCCATCAGGGAAGAGCGGACGGATCGGGCGATCGATCATCCGCATCGTCAGGATTTCCTTCTCGTTGGGCGCGCCCTCGCGCTTGCGGAAGCCGCCGGGGAACTTGCCCGCAGCGGACGCCTTCTCGCGATAGTCAACGGTCAGGGGGAAGAAGTCGATACCCTCGCGCGGCTTGGCACGCACGACGGTCGCCAGCACGCTGCTCCCCCCGTAGTACGCCATAACCGCGGCGTCGCACAACTTCGCAATCTTGCCGGTCTCGAGCACCAATGTGCGACCGGCGATCTCACGCTCAACTCTGACAACTGCCATGTGTTCTGTCTCCAGACTTCGGCTTGCGCCTGAAGCCCGCGCGCGGGCAGCCTGAAAAAGGCTTTGGTCGCGGACCCTCGGCTTGACCCGCCGGCCCGACTCCCTGTGCGGTGGCAGAAGGCACCGGGCAGTCATCGACTGCCGTGTGCCCACTGCCACCCAGGCCGTGGCCGACTCTCCCCCCGCCCCTGCCCTTCAACTGTTTTTTTCGCAGACGCCCGGGGCGCGAAGGGCCCACATCCCGGAAAACGCCTGACCCTTCGCGGGCCGGAAACGACAGGCCCCCCGCTCTCACGGGGGGCCCCGTGATCACTTGCGGAGGCCCAGACGGGCGATCAAGGAGGTGTAGCCATCCTTGTCGGCGCGGGACAGATACTTCAGAAGCCGATTGCGGCGCGCGACCTTGAGCGTCAAGCCTCGCCTTGAACTGTTGTCCTTGCGATGAGCCTGCAGGTGCTGCGAAAGAAAGTTGATGTCGTTGGTCAGAAGCGAAATCTGGACCTCGGGCGAGCCCGAATCCGTGTCGTGCCGACGATTCGCCTGGACTGTATCGGAGCGGAACTGGGCCTCGTTCATGTGCTGCTCATTGCCTCTTGCCGTGGTGGGAGCCGTTGAGGCCAAGGATAGGCGTACAGCGGCACGGACTTCAAGGAAACCGCTCCGATGTACGCTGCGGGAGTTACCTAACAGACTCCGCTCCACGTGGAACTACCGCCACGGGCCGTGGACAGCCAGCGTGATGCCGGGGTTCTGAATGTTCAGAAACATGGTCGAGGCATCGGGCGAGAAGCACGAGCCGGCAAACTCGGAGGCGTTCAGGGCGTTGCGTGCGAACGACGACATCGTGCCGTCACTCGCAACCACCAGCAATCGCTGATGTTCCGATTCGTTGTCCTCGCACACAACGAGCGAGCCCCACGGCGTGACCGAAAGGTTGTCGGCGTTTGCAATCGCCTTGGAATCACTGGACTCCAGAAACAGTTCCAGCAGGCCCCCGTCCTTGCTCTCGGCCTTGGTCCCCTCGTACGGGCTTGGGAGGTACCGCCACAACTGGCCCAGCCGCGCCATTCCGCCGTTCGTGCAGGCGAAGTACACGCGCGCAGTGGAACGCGCCGAGTCGGCCCGCGCGCCGGGTCCGATCCCGTACCACATGCCCTCCCCGCGCGCGAAGAGCGCCGCCCCGCGCTCGCGCCCGCGGTAACGAAGGTCATCTACCCGGCTGTCCACGTTGTCAACATCCACCCACTCAACCTGCAAGCGGGCCCCCACGGCGATAGGGGCGCTGTCCTCCCAGTTTCGCGTTGAGATTCCTTTGCGCCCCTTGATCGCCAAGGCCTGAAGTCTGCCGCCCTCGTGCAGGTCCGCGCGATCCGCCGGGATGTACCTGTACAGTAAACCGTCGGAGCGATCCTCGGTGAGGTACACGACGCCGGAGACCGGATCAACGGCGACCGCCTCATGGTTGAAGCGGCCCATGGCGCGGATCGGCCTGGGATTCAGCAGCGGTGTGTCATCAAGCGGTCTGCATTCAAAGACATATCCATGGTCCTGCTCGAATCCCTCGCCCTTCGAGTCAAAGCACTCCTCGCACGATAGCCAGGTGTTCCACGGTGTCGCGCCCCCCGCGCAGTTGCGGACGGTGCCGGCGAGCGCCATCGACCGCCTGCGCACCGACCTCGACTTCGTGTCGTACACAATCGTGCTGCACCCGGCGCGGGCGCGGACCCCGCGGTCGTAGTGCGCTTCGACGGGCAACCGGTTGAGGCGTTCATCCCGCGGCCCGAACGCGCCCAGCGGTCCATGCGCCGGGATCTCAACCTCGTGGTTCACCGCCAGTGCGGTCGTGCCGTCCGCACGCGGAAACGCGGCCATCGCGTCCTGCTTGCCCGGCACCATCAGCCCGTCGTCCATCTCATCGCCGTACCGCGCAAGCACCTGGTACGAGAACCCCTTGGGCAGGTCGAGCAGCCCCGCGGGGTCTCTGACCAGCGGCCCAAACCCGCCGACCCCGCCGGCTGCGAGATCCCGCAGCCCCGAAGGCCCAGCGGTTGCCAATCCGACCCGCAGGCCCGCGAAGCCCACGCCGAACGCGACGGCTCGCTGCAGAAAATGTCGGCGGTCGATCATGGTCCGGAACCCTCGCACGCGGCCTGGCAAGCAGGAACTCTATTGCATCGAGCGCGGACACGATGGTGCCAACCGTCAAGACCTCGCCAACTTCCGGCAGTCCGGGCGGAAGCAATGTCCGGTCTCGCCCGATATGCTCACACAATGAGACTGTCCCGCAGGGTGAGCACGCTCAAGCCATCGGCCACGATCGCGGTGATGAACCGCGCGAAGGATCTCGCGCGGCAGGGCGTCGATGTCCTGAGTTTCGCCGCGGGCGAGCCGGACTTCGATACGCCCCTGACGATCAAGCAGGCGGCCATCGACGCCCTGCTCGCCGGCCAGACCAAATACATGCCGACGATGGGCGACCCCGAGACCCGCGCCGCCATCGCCGCGAAAGTCACGCGAGAGAACGGCATCCCGGGGGTGACGCCGGAGCATGTGGGCATTTCCGCGGGCGGCAAGCACGCGCTCTATGTCATCTATCAGTGCCTTTTCGACCAGCCCGACGCGGGCTCTGCCCCGGGCGAAATGGTGCTGCCCGTGCCGGCGTGGGTGTCCTACGCGCCGCTGGCCGAACTGGCGGGCGGACGCGTCGTCGAGGTGCCCACGACCCTTGATACCTCGTTCAAGATGAACCCGGCGGAACTTCGCGCGGCCATCAATGCCCGCACGCGCGTGGTGATGCTCAACTCGCCGTCCAACCCCTGCGGCACGATGTACTCCGAGGCGGAACTTCGCGGACTCGGCGCGGTCATCGCCGAAGCGGCGCGCACGGTGGCCCCCGACCTTGTGGTCGTGTCGGACGAAATCTACGAGAAGATCGCCTACGGAGGCATCCCCCACTTCTCGATCGGCTCTATCCCCGAGATCGCCGAGCGTGTCATCACCGTGAACGGCCTGTCCAAGGCGTTCGCGATGACGGGCTGGCGCATCGGGTACACCACCACGAGCGGTGCTTGGGGCTTGAAGTTCGTGAAGGCGATGGCCACGCTCCAGGGGCAGATGACGACGAACATCACGTCGTTTGTCTATCCGGCGATCGGTGTCGCGCTGCGCGAGTGCGGCGCGGAAGTCGAGCAGATGCGTCAGGCCTTTGCACGGCGTGCGGAACAGATCTTCGGGCTCTCGCAGAAAATCCCCGGGCTGAAGGCCGCGCGGCCGACTGGCGCGTTCTACCTCTTCCCGGATGTCTCCGCGCATTTCGGCAAGTCCGGTCCTGATGGGCGCGCCATCGCCTCGGCCCTGGACTTCTGCGAATCGCTGCTGGTGTCACACCGCGTCGCGTGCGTGCCGGGCGAGGACTTTGGCGGGTGCGGGGGTCGCCACATCCGCATCAGTTTCGCGTGCTCGGAGGAACAGATCCGCAAGGGCATGGCGCGGCTTGGAGAGTTCGTCAGCCAATTGAAATGACTTGATGATGTTGTGATGAAGTGATCGTGCGATGATGTGATATGGACTCGGTGTGACTTCTGCGCGTTGGGGGAGAGGACTATCACCGCACGAGGCGCAGAGATCGCGGAGGTCGCTCCTTCCTCCCTCGACAGCCGGAGATGGTTTCAACAGCGCGGACAACCCCAGCATTCAAAGATCAATCGGACGCATCTTGGCCTCCGGTTCTGAGTCATGTTCTCTGCGTCCACCGCGCGTCGTGCGGTGAATCATCTTCCATCGAAAATCGCAACAATCAGCCGGATTTGGTATGAGCAGGATCGAACGGTGATGATCCGCTCAACGAGCGCGAGTCACCTCATCACCTTTCGAAAGACCCCGTGCCCACCCAACCCATCTGGTTCGACGCCCACCTCGACCTCGCCTGCCTGGCGCTCAACCGGCGGGACATGCTCGCGCCACTCCCTGCCGATACCGCGCACATCGGGCCTTTTGCGCCCGCCAGCGTGACACTGCCCGAACTCGCTGCGGGGAACGTCCGCTTCGCGCTCGCGACCGTGTTCAGCGAGCCCGATGGCGACGATGCCGTGGGGTATCCAGCCGGAGACTTTGAGCGCGCCGCGGCGGTAGGTCGCGCGCAGATCGAGGCCTACCTGACCTGGTGCGATCTCGGGAGAGTGTCGATCGACCTGCCGCGCTGCCTGCGCGCCGAGCCGGGGATCGGCGAGATTCGAGGCGGAATGGGTGTCGCCACGGTCGTACCGCCGCCCTTGGAGAAGCGGGTTGCGAGGCTCACGGGCGGAAGCAATCCGCCGCTGCACATCGGCGTGCTGGTCGAGAACGCGGACCCGATCCGCTCGCCCGATGACCTCGCGTGGTGGAAGAGGAATGGTGTGTGCGCGGTGGGGATGGCGTGGGCGAAGTCTTCACGCTACGCGGGCGGGAACACCACCGATACGGGGATTAGCGACCTCGGGCGGGCGCTCGTGCGAGAGATGGACCGCCTCGGGATCGTGCATGACGCCTCGCACCTGAGCGATCGTGCGTTTGCGGAACTGCTCGAACTGACCGACCGGCGGATCATCGCATCGCACTCCAACTGCCGCGCGATCGTGGACCCGACCGGGACAAACCAGCGCCACTTGAAAGACGAGCAGATCAAGGCGGTCGTGGCGAGAGGAGGCGTGATCGGGCTGAACCTGTTCAGCAAGTTCCTGCGCCCGGCGGGCAAGGAAGGGCGCGCGACCATCGCCGAGGCCATCGCCCACATCGAGCGCGTGTGCGACCTCGCTGGCTCGCGCATTCACGTCGGGCTGGGCAGCGATGCAGATGGCGGGTTCTCCGCGCTCGCGCTGCCCGATGGGATCAACCGGCCACGCGACTTTGCCTTGCTGACCGATGCCCTCGCGGCCCGCGGATGGAGCGACGAAGAGGTGGCGGGCTTTGCGTGGAACAACTGGGCGAGGTTCTGGGAAAAAGTAACCAGCAAAGCAGCAAAGCAACGCAGCAGCAACCCGCAATGATGCGATTCCGGACGGACACGAGCGATCCTGCCGCTTTGGCCCCGCAGGGCAAGCGCCGTGAACTGAAGGATGATCTTTTGCGTTTGAGGCCGCTTCAGCGGCCTTGCTCGCTTGTAGGCCACCGCTTCAGCGGTGGTCACAGTCCGCCAACGCTCCTTGAAGTGAGAGTTGTTCTTGCCCCAGCCCGTTTCGATAGGCTTCTTTCAAACCTCGCTTCAGCCACTCCGTTCGATTCTCGGTTCACGGCGTTGCCCGTTGGGGCGAGGGCGACTTCGGCTCCACGCAAGATCGAATCCTTCGATGCACAACCCTCAAGCCGCATCTGTCTAACGGTCAAGCGCCTCGCACAGCCCCTGCCGCCATGCCCATCGCTTGAGCAACAGGTGGTGCTCGTAGAGCGTGCGGAGGATCATCGGTGCCTGCGGACCGTCGATGCTTGTGCCGGGGATCGTCGCCATGGCCGCGAACGACTTGGCCAGCCGGTCGGCCAGCGGCTGCTCGCGCCGGACAAACTCGCGGCTGTAATCCAGTTCCTCGGAACTGGTGATGTCGCGCCCGAAGATGTCGCGGGCGCAGTCGGGCGCGGCGGCGGCGAGTTGGAGCGCGGCCACGCCCATCATTTTCTCGCGCGTCAGATACGATTCGGGCGTGACGCGGTGGTCGTGGTGGGCGATGCAGGCGGGGCGATACAGCACGGGCACGCGCCCTTCTGCGTCTGTCTCTTATACACATCTGACGCTGCCCGACGAATAGAGAGGTGTAGATCTCGGTGGTCGCCGTATCATTAAAAA
>ENA-ORBV01011486-ORBV01011486.1-microbial-mat-metagenome-genome-assembly--contig:-NODE-11486-length-13895-cov-5.513244_pt1 | contig 13895 bp, 12 predicted proteins | sample MGYA00237777_ERZ505514 | MGnify/ENA primary metagenome ERZ505514 (study PRJEB26160, sample SAMN06269048) | microbial mat metagenome | isolation source: Oligotrophic lake microbial mat | place...
CCCCGCATCAGTTGCCCATGCTCATGCGCGACTACGTCCTCGATCTTCAGGCCCGCTGGGAAGGCGCTTCCGCCGATGACATTGACCTCACCCTCGAGTTCCTCGCCTTTGCCGAAGGACGCTTCCTCAGCCTTCACCCGTTTCGCGACTTCAACGGCCGAACCCTCCGCCTCTTCCTCACCGAACTCCTCCGCCGCCTCGATCTCCCTCGCGTCGAACTCGCCCCTGAAGCTGAGGCAGGCCGCACTCAGTATTTCGCCGCTCTGGAAGCTGCGGACCGTCGCGACCTCCGCCCTCTCGTGGACATCTGGCGCGACCGCCTCACTCACGCCGCAACCCACTCATGAGCACCATCGCCCTTTTTGAACAAAAACAAGTCCGCCGCGCTTGGAACCAAGCCGAGGCAAAATGGTATTTCGCCATCGTCGATGTCATCGCCGTGCTCACCGACAGCGTGGACGCACCCGCTTACTGGCGGAAGCTCAAGGAGCGCCTTAAGAAGGAAGGAAATGAAACCGTGACAAACTGTCACGCTTTGAAAATGACGGCTGCCGACGGCAAGCAACGCCTCACCGATGTAGCGAATACCGAACAGCTCCTGCGGATCATCCAATCCATCCCCTCGCCCAAAGCCGAGCCTTTCAAACGCTGGCTCGCGCAGGTCGGCTACGAGCGACTGGAAGAAATCGAAAACCCCGAACTTGCCGCCGCTCGGATGCGGGAGATTTACCGGCAAAAAGGCTACTCCGACGAGTGGATCGAGAAACGGGTGCGCGGCATCGCCGTCCGGGATGAACTCACCGATGAATGGAAAAAGCGCGGCGTGAAAGAGCAGCGCGACTTCGCCATCCTCACCGCCGAAATCAGCCAGGCCACCTTCGGCATGACACCCGCCGAAAAGACAAACACCGTGAATAGTGCAACCACCCAGCGCCACACCACGCTCTCGACACACCGCCCGCCGGGCCGCAACATCCATCCGCCACTCACACCCGCCCAATGAGCGTTCCTGACTTCCTCACCACCTTTCAAAAAGCCACCGGCAAACCGCAGCCCTACGACTACCAGCGCCGCCTCGCCTGCGGCGAAAAGGGCACGCGCTCCGAGGAGGAATGGAACCGCACCGGCGCAGCGTGCGAATCCCGCCTCATCAATATCCCCACCGGTCTCGGCAAAACCGCCGCCGTCGTCCTTGCGTGGATGTGGAATCGCGTGCTTCGCAAAGACCCCGCGTGGCCCCGCCGCCTCGTCTATTGCCTGCCGATGCGGACGCTCGTGGAGCAGACGCGGGATGAAGTGGAGAAATGGCTGAAAACCCACGGCCTGCTGTGGGACGGTAAAGCCGAACCGCACGCGGGCAAAGTCGGCCTGCACATCCTCATGGGTGGCGAGGACAGCGGCGAGTGGGACATTTACCCCGAGGAAAACGCCATCCTCATCGGCACGCAGGACATGCTCCTCTCCCGCGCCCTCAATCGCGGCTACGGCATGAGCCCCTACCGCTGGCCGATGCACTTTGGCTTGCTGAATAACGATGCGCTGTGGGTGATGGACGAGACGCAGTTGATGGGACCTGCGCTTTGGACTTCGGCCCAATTAGATTGGATGCGGCATGACCGGTTTCGGTCGTTGGTTGCTGCACCGACTTGGTGGATGAGCGCCACCGTCGGCGATGAATTTCTGAAGACGTCCGACAGGACGCGGAATCAGATCGCCATGCCGCCGGTGTTGGAATTGGGAAGTGAACCGCAAGCGGCAAAAAAGCTCGCAGCACGCCGCCCGTGTGAAATGTGGATCGAACCAACGCAGCCCAAAAAGAAGGCGTCTGCGAAAGCGAAAACGGACACGAATGCGTCTGGGCTGGGCTTCGCGGGAGCTTTGGGCGCAGCGGTTTTGAGTGAGCATCTATCCGGCACGTTGTCTCTCGTCATCTGCAATACGGTAGCGACGGCGCAAGCAGTGTTCGCTGCGGTTCAAAAAGGGATCACCGACGGTATTCCTTGTGCGTTGCTCACGTCCCGCTTCCGCAAAGCAGACCGCAAAGGCTACGTCGATCAACTGCTCGCTTTTGAAGCGAAGCGGAAGAGCGGCACGATTGAATCTACGCAAGGATTGATCTGTGTCAGCACGCAAGCCGTCGAGGCAGGCGTGGACGTTTCTGCCACACAGCTTTGGTCGGAAGTTGCACCTTGGCCCTCGCTCGTTCAGCGAATGGGGCGGTTGAATCGGGACGGTGGTTCCAACAAGAATGCACAGGCACGATTCTTCACAGCACCCAGCCCGGAAGGAAAAGCGAAGAAGGGGCAGCGAGTCGGGCCGTATGCAGGTGATGCGGTTGCACGGGGTGAAAAGATTCTCACCGCTCTCATCGCGCTTTTGGCAAGTGAGCAAGATTTGTCCGCTCGCGACGCCCTCGCAATGCTCCGGCAACAATCGGCGATTGGAAAAGAAATCAACGCGGCGCTCCAGCCCGATCCTGACCCGTATCCACGCGCCAGCGATATTCACGGACTGTTCTCCACGGAGCCCGATGTCTTCGGCGGATTCACGGATGTCAGCCCGTTCGTGCGCGACTCCGATGATGATTCGGACGTGACGGTATTCTGGCGAAAGGATGTTCCCAAACAGATGTTCCCGCCGCGCGAACTGGACGGCCCCGCCTATGCCCCGGCAGAGGGCGTGAGGGTATCTATCGGCTCGCTGCGAAAGCTCTTGGAGCCAAAAGGGCGGGCGTGTCTTTGGGATGACAAAAAGGGAGAATGGGCTTCGCTTGGGCACAGGGAGTTGTGCCCCGGCATGGTCTTGATGCTTCGTGCCAGTGATGGCGGCTACGACGTGCGTCGCGGCTGGACAGGTGAATCCCGCGACCGTTTAGCCGACCTCGAATCCCCCGGCCCATTCACCGAAGACTTTGCCGACGACAAAAAGACGATCACAGGGGATTGGCAGGATTTGGCTTCTCACCTTCGAGAGGTCAAAGCGGCAGCAGAAAACATTTCGTCGCGGCTCGGGTTGCCGGAAAATCTCGCACACGCGCTCACGGTCGCCGCAGCGTATCACGACATCGGGAAATCTCTTCCCAAGTGGCAGGAAGCACTCCCGAAACCCTCGCCAAATGCAAACGAGGCTTGGGCAAAGTCGCTGTTCCTGCTTGCAGTCGCTCCTTCGAGCAAAGAGTTCCGGCCCGAATGGGTGGAGGCACTATTGGCCGAGGCAAAAATCGAAGCATCGAAAGCAGCACCCTTTCTCAAAGGCCCTGATGATCAAAATCATTACTGGCAGATTTGCTCGCTCGTTCTGAATAAGAAAGAGCGGCAATGGAAAGCTGAACTCAGCAAGCTGCCCGGAGTCGGAAAGGCGTGGCATGTTCCGTTTCGCCCCGGCCTGCGCCACGAGGCAGGTTCGGCACTTGCGCTGTGGTGGCGCTATTTCCGCGAAGATGCGGATTTCCCCGGCCTCGCCATTTATCTCGCAGCCGCGCATCACGGGAAGGTCCGCACCGTGCTCACGTCTCGTGGAAAAGATGGGACCGATGTTTGCGGGATTGCTCCCACGACCGGACCCCTGAATTGGGAGAATGGAATGCCGATGGATTTCGCCTGTGCTGGCGATGGCACCAGCGGGACGTTCTCGGAAGACGGGACCACATTCACATCGGAGTCTCCCGGCTGGACGGCGCTCGTGGTAGACCTGCTCGGAGCTGCTGGCGAGGATGCCCAGAAGCTCGGCAATGAGACGCATCTTTGTCTATCGAGTCGCGCTTCCGAAGCGAGCCATCTGGGGCCATTCGCGTTGGCGTATCTGGAGGCGTTGATTGTGGCTTCGGATATTCGCCCCGCGACTGAGTCTAATTCCGAGTGCTCCATCTTAACTCAAAGTGAATAAGCATATGTGCCCGCCAACCATTCCGCAGCCTGCCGCAAAAACTCTTTCTGCCATTCGCCTACCGGGGTTGAATCTCGATTCTCTCGGCAACTATTTTGCGGCGCTCGGGCTGCTTTGCCTTGCTGGACGCAAGTGGCCGACTGTGCGTGGTTGCTGGAAAGATGAGTCCTTTGTCTTGGTCGGTGGCCCGTCGGCTTTGGGAGAATTGGAAGCGTTGCTCGATGGGATCGCGGTGAACCGTGAGTGGTCCAGCTACGAGAAAGTTTGGGAGGCTTCGCAGAAGGCCGACACAAAGGCGCAGAGTGCGAGAACCACAAGTCTCTGGCGGTCACGTGAGGCGGACGAGGCGGAGCTTTCGATGTCCCAAGCACACATCGCCACGGGGCAGAAACTGAACTTCAATCCCGTCTTCGGCAATGGTGGAAGCATTGGCAATCGAGACTTTGCAGAAGGCTGGAATCGGGCTGCAGCCTTTGTGCAGAAGCCACCACGCGGGACAAGCCGTGCGGACCTCAATTCTGACCTCCGCGCATTTCTCACCGCCCAGCCTTGCCACTGTCTGAGTGATTTTAACGCGGCATGCTGGTTCAGCGCAGCGAACAAGACTTACAACAGCGGGACAGCGAGACCTTTTCGAAAAGGACAACTCACGCCTTGGGCCATGCTGTTTGCTTGCGAAGCTTTTCCACTTTGTCGCGGCAGTGCGTCGCGGAGATTTGGCGCGGGGCGCCGTGCCGCTGGAGCGTTTCCTTTTATCGTCGCGGCTCCCGCTCCAGCGTCCGATGGCGAAGTCGGACGCAATACCGGCGAGGCTTGGCTCCCGGTGTGGGAACGACCGATGGCCATGCCGGAAGTCGAAGCGGTCTTTTCGCGTGGGCGGGCGGAGGTGAATGGCAAAGGAGCGCTCACCGCTGCCGCGTTTGCAGCAGCAATCATCCAGCGCGGAGTGGATGCAGGGCTTGCCGAGTTCCGCCGTTTCTCACTGCTGCGCACCACGAGCGATAAAACCTTCGAGTCACGGCTTGCGAGCGTGGTTTCCCTTCGTTCGCCAAAGAATCCCGCAAGCGCAGCAGCATCGAACGTGATAATCGCGTTACGGGACGCACTGCCCGCAGACTACAAAAAGGGGCAGCGGTGGATTTACGTGGGATTGCGTGGACCGATTGACGCCGCCCTCACGGACTACGCCGCGTCGGAATCCCCTACCAATGCGCTCGCCGTCGTGGATGCGATGGTGGCTTCGTTGCAAAAGGCAGACCGCAATCGCAAACACCGCGCCGAAAACATCTGGTTCCGCCCGCTCCCCGGTGCGTGGCTCGCGGAACTCTTCAAAGATGGAGCGTCTCCCGAAGCGAGAATCGGCCTGGCGATTGCGTCGCTCAAAAGCGTCGGCACTGTCGAATCCGTGCTTCCTTACTGGCTCGGCGTCACTCGCACGCGGGCCGGATCGTCCATGCCGGAAAACTGCCCTTTCCGCCGAGTATGGGCGACGACCACGCTGCAAAAAAATCTCAGCAGCGTCGTTCATCGCCGCTTCGTGGACATGAAAGAAGCCGACGCCCGCCCCCCGTTTAGCGGTTCGCTTTCAGCCCCCCTCGCCGACATCGCCGCTTGGATTGCCGGTGAATTGGACGACCGGGAAGTGGAGCGATGGATTCAGCGATTTAGCCTCTTCGCATTCGATGCAGACGCAAACGCCAAAGGGCGGAGCATCCTTCGCGAAGCAAAGGAACACATCCCTGCATCCGCCGAAATCGCGCTGCTCGCGCTGCTCAAGCCTTTGTTTGAAGTCGAGCTTTTCGAGGAGTTGAAGCGCAAAGTTGGGGAGCGAAAGATTCCCGCCGTTGCCAATACCGTTCCAATTGCTGCGTCGATCTCGCGAGCAAGATTCGCAGGTGTGGTAAAAACGGGAGTCGAACCTCCTCGCTGTGCTCGCGTCTCCCGCATCTCCGCACTGCTCTCGCGCGGCGATCTCGCGGGTGCCCTAAAGCTGGCGCGGGAAACATGGCACGCCCTCGGGGTGCAGCTCATTGATTTCCCAAAAGACTACGCGGTGCCCACTGGCGATGACCTCTGCCAGCGATTGCTCGGAGCCATGCTCATCCCCGTTTGGCCCGCAGACATTTTACCTACTTTCGTGCGCTGGCGCGCACCAATCAAAAACAAAGAAAACAACCAATGAAAACAACAACACTCGACCCATCCACACTCCTCGCAGACACGACGCGGCATCGCCTCGTTCTGGAGGCTACACTCAAGCCCGTCACCGGAGATCGTTTCCAGCCTGCTGGATTCCCGGAAATTGGCCACGTCATCTACAAAGCACCGCAAAAAGACGGCACGACGCAGGAAGTCTGCATCGTGGACAGCGCAGCGAGCATGGCGAACCATCTGGAAACCGTCATGCACGACAGCCCGCAGACGCTTGGTTTGCATAGCGATCTGGCGGGGATGCCGTATGTGGAACTCTACACCGACGAAGGTTTCCCGACTGTCTCGAAACAAGGCCCGCATCGGTTAGTCCTTTCCACTCTTTCCGAAGGGCATCGTCTTGCTTCCAGCATGTTCGTTGGAAAGGAAGCAGTGCTCGTCGAAGGCGACAAAGCCGGGACGAAAAACTTTGGAGCGGAACTCACGAAGGAATTCGGAATGCCAGACCTCGGCAAACGCTCGCATCCACAACCCGGCGACTGGTGGAATGTATTCAACGCGATCTTCTACTTCGACCCAAACTCCCTCGTTCACGGAATTCTTTTTCCCGCACTCGGAATCAAAATTCCGCGTCTGCTCACGGCGCATCACGAAGCATTCGGAGCGGGCCGCGTGGAGACTTCCGGCGTGAAATTTGACAAGCTCCAGAAGACCACCTCGGGCCAGCCCATCTTCACCCGCGACGAAGAAACCGCCGACGAAATCCGCGCAACATTCGTAATCGATCTCGCGCAGCTTCGTTCTTTCGGACGTGGTGAAAACGGCCTGAGCGACGGCAAGAAAGAATTTTTGCTCCGCCTCGCGCTTTGGAAAATCGGCAAACTTCTCAGCCAGCCCTTCCGCTACCGCAGCGGATGTGATTTGGAATTGGTCAAGCTCATCGACAAAAGCATCAAAGCCGAACCGGAGGCTGAGAAATCCGCTGAGAATGCCGAAAAGCCAACCAATGGGATCGACCCGACCGCGCTGAACCTTGTGGATGCCGCTGCTATTACGAAAGCAACATTCCGCAAGGCCAACGACAAATTCCCTGTTGTAACCAAGGTCTATTGGAAGGCGGGCGATCTCTACAAAGAAGGCAAAGATGCTCCAGAAGGAGAAGCTGCTGCCGTCCCTGTAGAAGGTCCCGAGGAACAATAACCCTCTCCCGCCATGCGTATCGTCTTACGACAAACATTTCCCTTTGGGCGATTCCACGCGACACCGTGGAAAGTATCGCCCTACGACGATCCTCACGGGGAATGGCCACCAAGCCCGTGGAGGCTGCTTCGTGCGCTGCTCGCTCGCTCCTTTCAGTATGGCCGGGAGACTGGCGAAGTGACTGAGGAGCAACAAGCCGCCTTGGTTTCCGCATTTGCCGGGAGCCGCATCGAATGGTTCCTGCCTCCTGCTACATGGCGCGGCCCCGGTTTGCGCCAATACCAGCCTGCAGAGTTTCAGTGGAACCCCGCCGCAGCAAAGGAACCGGGCATGAAAGGCTACAAAACGACAAAGGCCGCAGACCCGTTTTGGGTGACAGACCGCGATGCCGACGCCGATAGCGAGGGCGCACTGCTTTGGTTTTTCGATGGTCTCGGCTGGACCTCGGAAACGCTCGCCTTGCTCGACGCCTGTGCCGCCCGCCTCACTTACTTTGGTCGCGCAGAATCCATCACCGAGTTGGAGCGAATTGCCGAATCACTGAACCCCAATTCTGCCCCCAACTGCATCCTTTCTCCGACTCGCAAACAGGGCTCCGTTCCGGTGCTCACGCTCTACCCAGGCGCAACACTCGCGGACGCCCTGCGAACCTCCGACAGTCCAGAACTCGCAAATGGCGACGTACCGCCCGGAGCGTGCTGGTCCTTCGCCGAACGCCCCGCATGCACCACAGCAAAGCCAATCCGCAAGCCCATGAAAGAACGGGAGCCCGTGCAGTGGATGCAATTTGCACTCGGCAGTCGGATTCCGATTTACGAACGCTCGGCAGTGATTTTGACGAACCGCTTTCGTGGCGCGGCGGCGAAGCGATTGCTCAGCGCAATCGCCGAGAATAGAATAGACGACTGGAAAAAGGCACCGCGCGCGGTGCAGGAATCGGGTGCCTCGCTCACGGGCAAGGATGCTAGCGGCGAACCGCTCACGGGGCACCAGCACGCGGTCTTTTTTCTTCACTTTGAAGGCGGGGAAGCAACGCGGCTTTGTGCGTGGTGTGAGAAGCCCTTCACCCACCAAGAGCAAGTGGCGATGCTCCATGCCTCGAATAGCGAACTGAGCATCACCTACAAAGAATCATCATGGGCCGCGAGTCTCATCCCGCTCGACAAGCTCGTCCCGCCGCCCCCAGCGATCCCACAGGTGTCCAGCCAGTGCTGGAAAAGCATGACTCCGTATGTCCCGGCACGCCACGTTTTCGGGCGCAGCGGTAAAGTGAAAGCGGGTGAATCCATCGAGGAGCAAATCGCCGAAGAACTCGCGAGCCGAGGATTGCCCACCGCTGAAGTAACAGTTGAAGAAGGTTCCGCTCGCTGGATGAAAGTCCATCAACCACGCCGAACCCGCGACGGCAGCACCAATGACGACAAACGCGGCTATATCGTGCAGCTCAAGTTTTCCCAGCCAGTGAGAGGCCCCATCTTTCTCGGTCACTCCTGCCATTTCGGCCTTGGGCTTTTCGTGCCGACCAATGGCTCCAATCCCGCTCGCCCGGCAGCATGAAACCGGACGAATCACCTGCCATTGCTCCCCGGATCTTCGCCATCCGCAGCGAGTCCGTGATGCTCGTTAGCGATCTGGCGATGCTCTATGGCGTGGAGACCAAGGTTTTCAACCAAGCCATCAAACGAAATGTCCATCGCTTCCCCAGCGACTTCGCCTTTCAGCTTCAGCCGGAGGAATTTGCAATCTTGAGGTCGCAATTTGCGACCTCAAGTTCGCACGGCGGGCGGCGCTACCAGCCGTGGGGTTTCACCGAGCACGGAGCGATCATGGCGGCGAGGATCCTGAACAGCTAATGCCGACCGGCAGTTGAGCTGTCCGAACCAGCGACCGAGTGGGACGCTTTAGGATCACAATTTGTGACCTTAAAGATGACCGGCGTTAGGACCTTGCAGCAAGCTCGCCAGGCAGTATGAAACCGAACGACTGACCAGCCATCTTCCCGCGCATCTTCACCTTCCGCGGCGAGTCCGTGATGCTCGATAGCGATCTGGCGGTGCTCTATGGCGTGGAGACGCGGGTCTTTAATAAGGCGGTTGTCCGCAACGCCAGCCGTTTCCCTGCGGAGTTTGCGTTTGTCCTTACCCGCAAGGAGTTTGCATACTTGATGTTCCAAATTGGAACATCAAGTTCCCATGGCGGAAGGCGCAAGCTGCCGTGGGTCTTCACCGAGCACGGCACTCAGCGGTTTAAGGTGCCGATCTGGCATCTTAAAAAAGCCCAGGAAGAAGGCAGCACCGATTGAGCGGACTTCCCGTCGCTTCCCGGAGGAATGCTCGTTTGGCCTCACGACCGCTGAGTTTTTCAGTTTTGATATCACAAACTGTGACATCAAGTTTGCCCAAAGGTCTGGAGCGTGAGCAGGCACATGAATCCACCCAAATCCGCTGAGCCAATTTTTCCGCACATCTCCGTCGTGCGCGATGCGTATGTGATGCTCGATAGCGATCTGGCGGCGCTCTATGGTGTGAGCACAAAGCGCCTCAATGAGCAGGTCAGGCGCAACCGGGGGCAATTCCCGGAGGATTTCATGTTTCAACTGACCGATGTGGAGGCTGCCGCTTTAAGGTCGCAAATTGCGACCTTAAAGACTGTCGGGCGCGGGCAGCATCGCAAATACCAGCCTTGGGTTTTCACCGAGCATGGGGCGATCATGGCGGCAACGGTCCTGAACAGCGAGCGGGCGGTGGCGATGAGCGTGTTCATCGTGCGGGCATTTGTGAAGATGCGGACGGAGTTGCTGGCGGATGCGACGCTGGAAGCGCGGTTGCAGAAGATCGAGAAGACGCTGCTCGGCCACGACAGCGCGTTGCGCGATGTGATCCAGAAGTTGCGTCCGCTGCTGCTGCCGCCGCCGGACCCGCCGAAGCCCCGGATCGGTTTTCACAAGGATAAGCCATGAGCGTCTGGGCTTGCCCGCCGGCGGATGGCGGCTCAGGGCGCGGTGTGGGCGACGCCCAGTTCCTCCGCCGCGGCGGTGAGGCGGGCGTCGAGCGACCAGAGCGGGTGGCCGGAGAGCCGGGCGGCGACGAGCAATTGCAGGTCGTTCCAACCGACGCCGCGGCCGTAGAGTGTGTGGGTCTCGATGAAATCGAGGCATTCCTCGGTGGTGCCGGATTTGGTGCGCGGCAGACTGCGCAGCGCGGCCAGAGTCTGGGCGCGTTTGGCCAGATTGCCGCTCGCCAGTTCGCCGAGGACGACGGGGTGAATGGAGATCTGGCCGTTTTGCAGGGCGGTCGCAAAGTCCGGGACGCCGCGCCGGAAGTGCTGCACCCAGACGGACGTGTCGGCGAGGATCATTTCCGGCGCGTGGCCTCCGGCCGGCGGCGCGCGGCCACGCTGAGTGCGGGCATGGTGCCGCCGAGGGTGGCGAGACGCCGGGCCGCTTCCCGCTGGATGAGCGCCTCCAGTCCCATGCGGACGAGCGCGGTTTTTTCCGTCTCGCCGGTGAGTTCACCCGCTTGCGCGAGCAGGGAGTCGTCAATGTTCAGCGTGGTTCTCATGCATACGATGGTGCTTCTGCCGTATGCATCGGTCAAGGGACGGATCGGAGGTTCGTCGCATCGCCCACATCGGCTTCCGCGGCCAGTTGGCGCTGTTCATTCCTGCGGTGAAGACGTAGAAAGTGGGCAACAAGTTGGAGGCTAACCATGCGTGAAAAAAATCGTTCTGGACGCGGGGCGCGTCGCCGCTCCGCCGGGGATACCGAGCCGGATTTGTTTGCGCAGCAGCTTTCGGAAGTCGTGCAGCAGGCGTTTGCGGCCACGGCAGGCACCGAAACGGCAAAGGCTCCCGCTTTTCCTGGAGAAGATCCAAGGAGTGCTCCAAAGACCGAGGCGCCCGGAGGTGCGGTGGAACCTTCGTCACTCGCCTCGGACTCGTTGCCGATCGCCGAGGTCCAGGTCTCGCCAAGCGTCGATGGTCCCCACGGCACGACGGACTTCTCGCCGAGGCCCGAATCGCTGCCCGCGCGGATGCTCAATGAGTTCGTCTATTGCCCGCGGCTTTTCTACTACGAGCACGTCGAAGGGGTCTTCGTGGAGAACGCGGATACGGTGCGCGGCAAGACGCTGCACAAGCGGGTGGACAAAGGCTCGGGCGCGATGCCGGAGGCGAAGGATGGCGCGGACTCTACGGACGGCGACGGTGAGGAAACGAAGGAGGCGGAGGCCGCGGAAGCGAAGCGCAAGCCAGCGGCGGACGAGATTCATTCGCGCTCGGTGATGCTGGGTTCGGAGCGGTACGGCGTGGTGGCGAAGATGGATCTGGTGGAGGTGACGCTCGATGGGCACGGCGGTGTGGCCGCGGTGTGTCCGGTGGATTACAAGGCGGGGTCGCCACGGATCGGGGAGGATGGGTTGGAGCTGTGGGATGCGGATCGGATGCAACTCGGGCTACAATGCCTGGTGCTGCGGGATAACGGCTATCGGTGTGAGGAGGGGATCATCTACTACCGCGGGACGAAGCAGCGCGTGCCGCTGGCGCTGACGCCGGAGTTGGAGGCGTGGATCATCGAACGCATCGCGGCGGCGCGGGTATGTGCAGCGGGGCCGATCCCGCCGCCGCTGATCGACTCGCCGAAGTGCGCGCGGTGCTCGCTCGCGCCCGTCTGTCTGCCGGATGAAACGCATTGGCTGCGGAACACAGGCTTCCAGCCTGTGCGGCCAGCGGGCATCCTGCCCGAAGAAGAAACGCAACGGCAGGTTGGAAGTCCGCCGACCAGACAGGCTGGAAGCCTGTGCCACGCTCCACGCCGGCTGATCGCTCCGCGCGACGAGAAGCGCGCGCTTTATCTCAACACCCAAGGCTACCGCGTGGGCTGTCACGATGGCGTTTTGAAAATCAAGGAAAGCCGAGCCGCTGGGCAGCGCGCGAGACCGCTCGCTGAAGGCGACCCGCAGGGCAAGGATGCGGGCACATCCGCTGGCAACGACCGGCTCGTGGACGAGGTGCGGCTGAGCGATCTCTGCCACGTCGCGCTCTTCGGCAACATCCAGCTTTCGACGCAGGCCGTGCAGCGGCTCTGCGACGCCGATATTCCGGTGACTTACTTTTCCATGGGCGGCTGGTTTTATGGCATCACCCGCGGGCACTCGATGAAGAACGTGCTGCTGCGCATGGAGCAATTTCGCCACGCGGCGGACCCGGCGAGCTGCCTCCGGCTGGCGCAGCAGTTCGTGCGGGGCAAGATTCACAACCATCGCGTGCTCTTCATGCGCAATCACGTCTCGCCCCCGGAACGGACGAAGCTGCGGCTCGGCCAGGCCCGCGAGGACGTGCTGAAGACGGGTTCGCTGGAGGAATTGCTCGGCACCGAGGGCGCGGCGGCGGGGGAATACTTCGCGCAATTCGGCGGCCTGCTCCGCGAACAGGCGGACGACGATTACCTCGACGGGCTGATGGTGGACGCGCCGACCACCGCGGACACCGCGGGCCGTTTCACCTTCGACTTCACCACGCGCAATCGCCGTCCGCCGACCGATCCGGTGAACGCGCTGCTCTCGCTCGCCTACAGCCTGCTGGCCAAGGAATGCACGCTGGCCGCGTATGCTGTGGGTCTCGACCCATACGTCGGCTTTTACCACCAGCCACGCCACGGACGGCCCGCGCTCGCGCTTGATCTCATGGAGGAATTTCGCCCGCTCGTCGCTGAGTCGGCGGTACTGACGGCGATCAACAACCGCTTCGTTTCGACGGGGGATTTCGTCCGCGCCGGGAAAGCAGTGAATCTCAGCGTCACCGGGCGACGGCAGTTTTTCCAATGCTTCGAGCAGCGCATGAACACGCTGATCACGCACCCCGTCTTCGACTACAAGGTGAGCTATCGGCGCGCGCTGGAGCTGCAATTTCGCATCCTCGCTCGCGTGCTTACCGGCGAGATCCCGGAGTATGTGCCTTTCCTGACGCGATGAGCGGCTTCAGATCCTGAAATACTCCATGCGTCACACCTACCTCGTCTGCTACGACATCGCCGCCGACAAACGGCGCGACCGGGCTTTCAAAGTCTGCAAAAATCACGGGGTTCATCTGCAGTTCTCCGTCTTCGAGTGCGACCTGAATGCGACCGAACTGGCCGGGCTGCAACGGGAATTGCTGGAGGTGATTTCGCAGACCGAGGATCAAGTGCTCTTCGTGAGCCTCGGCCCGACGGAAGGGCGCGGGGAGCGGGTGATCTGCGCCCTCGGCAAACCGTACACGAAGTTGGACGCGCCATGTTATGTGGTGTGATCCTTCCGACAGCGGCGGCTCAGCCTCTGCCGTTCTTTGACATGAATCATCTCAGAAAACAGGCGCTACCCAATGGCGCGAGCGGTGACATGTCGCCGCCGCTCGCCCAGCCCACTCGCGATCAAGCTGTCATCATCGTCGCGGGACCGTTGGCGCCGAACTTCGTGATGAAAAGCAGCGTCGATCTCCCCTTAATCCATGACCTCTCGCACTCCTGCTTCTTGCATCTTGAACCACAGTACCTTACCCAAGGACACTCTCCGCGGTCTCACCACCGCGGCCCCGTTGAAGCAGCCAATCACCACTGTCTCTTATACACATCTCCGAGCCCACGAGACTAAGGCGAATCTCGTATGCCGTCTTCTGCTTGAAAA
>ENA-ORBV01011487-ORBV01011487.1-microbial-mat-metagenome-genome-assembly--contig:-NODE-11487-length-13894-cov-5.835131_pt1 | contig 13894 bp, 9 predicted proteins | sample MGYA00237777_ERZ505514 | MGnify/ENA primary metagenome ERZ505514 (study PRJEB26160, sample SAMN06269048) | microbial mat metagenome | isolation source: Oligotrophic lake microbial mat | place...
TCTAAAAATGTTGGGGGCCAACCACATCAGTGGCTTCCAGTTATGAATGAATGCCTTCATCAAAATATATCTAGCTAGCTAGCTAGATAGCTATTAGTATTGATCAACTAAATCAAAAGAAAGATCCATCAGTCACGGGCAACCATGCCCCTATTTTCGGCCGCTTCCTTGCCTTATGTCCTTCTTATCCTATATGCGGCTGCATCGGCATTCGGATTTCACAATCTACACCCCACTGCTACTAAGATAAGTCATTGCACACCAATCTTTCCACATAATGCTGAGTTTGGTGAATTATCCATCCCGGAGGCCCCTCGTCTTAGCACCGCCTTGATCCAAGCTGCTGAAAAACGGCTTCCGTGGGAATTGGTAGGCAAGGATAATCATGAAATCACGGATGATGCAGAGGGCACGGCATGGCAAAGCGGCGAACGATGGTGTACCACGAGACAAAGTCTTGTGAACATGTGGGTCCTGCCACGAGACATGACCAATGGAGCCTGGGAAAACTATGCCATGGCTGCCAACAGGGGCGAAGAAAAGATTTTATCCAAAGTCCCTCAATTATTGCGACTGGAATCCATGGCGGTAGTTGATTCAGCGAAAATGGTGCTTCAAACTCTCAAACTGCCGCCCGCGCTGCTCCGCCAAGAACCTATCCTACTGGCTATGGAGGCAGAGCGACTCCTGGGTGGTTTTAAGCGACTTTACAAAGAATTCAATTTGGAGGAAGCCTTGGTACGAGAATCTTGTAAGAATGAACCTGGGCTACTTGTGGAGGCCTCAATAAACTGGACAAATCCAAAATTGTCACCCTAAATTCAAACAATTCATACTAGTAATAATTCATAAAAACTAAATCAGATCCACTTCATACGGCTTGTTATGCCTGATTTAGGGCTGCTAGGACCTCTTTCATTACAACGGCGACATTAAACCACGGTCGGGCATTAAATTGGAGGCTTCTTAGGTCTAGCCATTGGCGACATATAGTTCTGTGATAATTTCAATGGAGATGGCGCCTTCGGAATTGACCTTCCCCACTTGCTTGTGTTGACGCCCTCTAGTTAGTGTTCTGGGTCTCCTATATCAAACACCTATGGTTGAAATGCGACAGCATTGGCTTCGTGTAAAACCTTTCCTTTCTTGTTTGAAATTGACCAGGATGAGTTCTGTAAGTGAGGGATGGCTGTTTTCTCAACACACGAAACTCGTCATGGCTAATTTTTCAACTCGCAAAGCTCATTTCTTGGCCTTTCAGTCGTTTTCCTGGAGAAAAATAAGAATTTTTAGAAGACGATGTTGTGTATGATTGATTACTTTTTAGATGCCATTGTTAAAATAGTGTTGTTGCTGCAATTAATATAACACGCAAACAATTGGATGTTGGGAAGGGCAATGCCCTCGGAAATGCAAATAATCACTTGTCTACTTCATTCTATTATGTATTCCAAATTCATTTGCTTGCAACTCCATGCACGAAACTATGACTGACACAATAAAATTATCCATTTTAATTGCTTGCACATACATATAGACTTTTGTTTTTTTATTCTGATGACGCCAGATCGGCAACTTCCTTCTCCAGTGCGCTTGTAGCGAGGTGTAACTGGAATCGTCGCTCCAGCGCCGCCTGGTATTGAGTGGTCAAAATATGAATCTGCTTTCCAGCCTTTTGTTGGTCGTTACTTCTTTGTAGATTGATTTGATCCACCACTTCTCGTTCTTTGGCTAAAGCCTTTTGCATAGCTAGCAAATCTTGATCCAAAGATCCGTTAAAAGCTTGCCACAGAAGCGCTGCTGCAGGATCTTTCTTGGCCTCCAGACCAATGCTACGTGCACGTTCGTATTCGTATTCGACTCGTGCTTGTCGGACGGCTAATCTCCACGCCTCTACATCGCCACTGTCGGATGGTGCAGTGGCTGGAGAAGTAAAAACCCCGATATCAATGGGCGTGGGCTTTCCATTCGCAGCAACATCCGACTCGATTCGTTGATATTCCTTCTTCATAAGGGGTGTGTGAAAATGAATAGGGGGGATGCTGTCCACATCAGCTGGTGGTTTTGTCGATTTCATTTCTTCTTCGATCAAGGCCAAGGCGTACTGCTCGTAGTCCTCGTGCACAGCATCAACATACGGCAGCGAGTCCATGAGAGCATGACGAGAAGGTGTAGGTTCTGCGTCCGACGCTTCTGCCACCAAAGGCAATGGACGCTTCTTGCCGCTGTTGCTGCTCATCTTCGTACATCCATTCAGGATTAATTCCGTTGCTTGTTGTTTTGTGCCTTTGGCGCTGCTTGATTGATTGCGGCTCATGGTTTGTTGTTTAGATCGTCTTGCATGCTGTACGTCCTTCTACCTATCCCTTACCCTACTAACTCAAACACTTCAATTACGCACGACTCAGCTTTGCGTGACCAGTGGGAACAAATAGGACGTAAACTGCTTCGCCACATGCATTTTGATCCTCGTTTTCGGCAACCCAGACTCACTGGAGCTCTCATTCATTTTTGCTTGTCATATGTTGTATGGTATTACCGGAAGATACCTCTCATAACTTCTATTTTACATTAGATTCCTCATGGCCGAAATTAAAAAAATGCAAGTGGTGGCCAAGCAAGAGAAGAATGGACTTGTTTACCACAAAGCTCTAACCGATGAGGAAAGCAAAGCAAAACACGCGATAGCTGAAGTCAGTGGGCTGGATGATCCGGCCATTGGAGACCAGACACCGGCGCTATCAGCTGTAGGATATGAGGGGCAACACGACTTGGCACCACCCACGCTGCGGCGTGGACAGGTAATTTCTCATCGATCATCCCAACCAGGCGCAGTCCGTGTCGATGGGCCTGGCCAACACCCAATCATCAACAACGAAACCACAGAAGGGGGGTCTACGAGTCCTCGTCCACCTTTGTATCAACACTTGTATCAGCACGAGGAGCTAGACCAAACTCCGTTGGTGGATGCAGAGCTCGTCATATCAGACGAGGAGACAACGTCTGCTGGTACCAATGCTGCTACTAGTGACACGAATTCACCACTTCCCGAAGCACCCATAATGGCTGAGATATTCAACGCGACACCCATTTCTCCACGAGATAATATAGCAGGCTCATCTATACAAGCAGCGCCTACCTTGAAGGATCTCTGGAGCAATACTACTGTAAGAGTTGTACTGGTCATAGTTGGCGTCCTCGTCGTGGCGCTAGTCATCGGACTCGTCGTGGGCCTTTTTCACGGTACGAGGCCCATTGTGATTGAACTCGACGACGAGGTTGTAAGTGAAAGCTTCACTGAAGCAGTCCCCATTGAGATTGGAGCCGATGAAGAAATTGCAACTGGAAGCTACATTGAAATGACGTCAGAGGATGGCTCATATGATGATCGATAGACTCAGTCCCTATAGCTCTGGCATATCAAGTATTTCATCTTGTATAAAGTCGGAGTTATCATGTACATTATTAGAACAGATCCGAAAAGAAATTGACAAAATTATCCCAGATGCTGTTGTTCTCCTCAGTTTTACTGGGCTCGACGCCGCCATCAACTTTCTCCTGCTGTGGTGTTGATTTTTCACAGTTGCACTGACAATCACAGCTGACTTTGGCACAGTCAATAGATAGATCAAGAGACCTTTCCTTCGCCAAAGTACACAGCTCCACAGGGACGGCACCAGTTAAATCATTATCATGTAACCACAAACGCTGTAGATTGGTCAAGAGTCCAAGCTCTGATGGCATACTTCCCTCTAGACTATTCATTTCCAACATAACTTTTTGGGCATTACTCAAAAGTCCCAACTCTGATGGTACACTCCCTGAGAATGAGTTGTTGAACATATCAATCACCTCCAAGCTGTAAAGTTTTCCAACTTCAGAGGGAATAGGACCTGAAAAGTCGTTGTTGCCCATGTCCAATAACAGTAACGACCCCCAAGAGGATAGTGGATGGGAAGGAAGGGTGCCAGAAAAGTGATTGGATCCCAGAAAGGCATACTCAAGATCAGTCAAGGTTGACAGACTCGGCAATGCCCCCGAAAACGCATTGGATTGCAAAATAAGCCCTTTCAAGTTGGTAAGGTTTCCAAGCTCAGAGGAGACTGTTCCTGTCAAGTTGTTTCCATGTAGCACCAATTCCTCGAGATTCGTTAGTGTCCAGAGTTGTGCAGGCAGAGGGCCGCTTAAAAAGTTGTCGTTGAGCATGAGGTAACGCAGAGACTCAATATCTCCCAGCTCCTGTGGAAGCGTTGAGGTAAGCGCGTTGCCTCCAAGATGTATCGACTTGAGTTTTATCGATCCTATTTGTTTTGGCAAAGACCCGTCCAGACCAAGATCGATCAGAGCCAGGCTCTCCAAGGCAGGCATCTTCGCGATCCTGCTAGGAATGTGTCCACGAAGATCTTTGTGATCATAAAATGCGATCGATATAAGTGATGAAAGTAACCAAAACTCTTCCGGGAGCGAGCCATTCAGGGTGACTTGATTGAGACTGAGTATATTGTATTCATTACCTCCGCTACACACAAGTCCAGAAGGCGCATCAGACAGCCAGTCACATTCACTTTCGTCGTAGGAAAGCCAATTATTGCGCTTCTCCCACTTCTCCCCGTTTGTGGCAAAATAAAGGCATGCCAGAGCAAACTGTTGTATCTTTCGAGCTGTAGTATGGTTTTTGGTGATATGAGGGCTCTGCATCAACCATCTGTATGAGACCTTCTTGTTTTTTCAGGCAGCAACTGAACCGAAAAGGTGACGCCGTTGTCGTCGGCAGGTATAGTTGAAGACGTGTTGGTCCCTGCCGGAGGGGCGAAAAATGTCAGCGGCTCGCTACCAGATTCAAAAGACGTAGCATTGTCGTTGCTGTGGACCGAGAGAGTTGGAGCCAAGCTAGGTGACAGGGTTGTTTTTTTCTCATCTGCGAGGACGAAACCAAATCGCCGACGCCCAAGCTCTGTACCGGCTGCAACGCCCACAAGAGCAACAGCGACGAGAAACGTAATCAGAAAGCAACAAGCTTTAGTGGAGATCCAGCGGTATTGGAGGGGCTCTGCCTCCACAAGCTCGTTGGTTGGCAACTCTTCATCCCTCCCTGCTTTCTCGCTGACAAGGGTAGCCTCCAAAAGGATATCTTCCGCATCAAGATCGGACTCTCTCAATGGGCGAGGTGGAATTGACGGTTCATCTTCATACTTTTCTTCTTCTTCTTCGCGGTAGGCGCTGTTGTTAATATCCCCATGAGTCAACTCCTGGCCTCCTGGGCCCGCAATCCGAAAGGCGCCTGGCAAAGATAAACGTATGCGTCTGCTCGTGCGTAGGGGTGGTGGTGGAGGAGGAGGAGGCCCAAGGTTATGGAACAGGATGGATGAACTCGTACTGGCATTTTCCGGGTCATCTACTTGGTTTTCCCACCAACGATTCGTCCAAGCGATACCACGCGGCTCTTCTCCCTCGACTTGTTTGTGATGTTTGCAATCACTGGTGCCGTTGTTTGTCCCCTCCTCCAAATCTCTGCTGTGGTCGTGAGGGTTGAACGAGTGGATCTCCATTGGGTGAGTGCGAGATAATTGCAATGGCCTTTCAGCTTCCACCTGAGAAGTGGCACTGGATGACGGTTTTGGCTCGTCTGAGCACTTTGCTTCGCCCATTTTGGTTGATTGGAACAAACTAGAATACCACAGGGCTGGAAATCACACAGTTGACTCTTTGTCTACCAGTTTGTAATTTGCAAGTATGAGTAAAATTTAAACCCTTTTTTATACTGCTGGTGTGCTGTGTTGTCTCCTGAAAGCACTTTTTGTTGAGAGCTGTGATGTGAGTAATCTATGCCTGAGTCGTGCTTATTATCCGTACTAATTAAATAGATTTGTAGAAAAATAGGATCTTTCGCGTTTAAAAGTTTATTGGTTGCCGAGGCGTGAACGAGTACTGGTACCACTAGTACTAGCTATTAGCTAGCTAGTAGAGTGGTTTTAGACCTCGTACGATACTACGACGTACTACTAGTACCGCTACTATCCCTACTCCAGCTAGCTAACCGCGTGGTACTGGTAGTTAGTACTAGTACTGGTAGTACTGGTAGCGTAGTGGGTACGTACTACTACGGTAGCAATCGGATATTTATCGGTGAGCGAGCCGAGCGCCAGTCCCAACTCGGAACCACATTTTCAATTTGGACGACTTCGCACTGACTCTACAGTACTAACTAGCTAGCTAGCTACTATATGTAATAGTACACTACATGTACGATTGGTGACCTTGGCATGATCAAGATATCACGATACCAGTCTAATGAATGTCACGCCAGACACCTTTGACGCTACCGTCAAAATACAGTTCACATACTGTATTACTGCTTCTTGTGAGAGGTGTATCTTTCTTTTGATCCGTTGAAGAATCTAAAGGACCGACCAACAAACATGAACAACGACAACAGTCTTACCGAGAAAAAGGACGAGATACCCAATGGTGCGACTTTTCTCGAATTTGATGTCGAGGAGGGACTTCAAATGAGGCGAGAAAACACGTGTAGCAGTGAACACAATGGCGATGATGACAATGCGTCTCAGGGTGTTCCCAGAGGCGACGAGGAAAGTCCAGGCCAAAGTCGTCGTCGCAAATGTCTGGATGGTATTTTAAAGAACGAGTCTGAGGAAGGTCTCTACTATGATGGTAAAGATGCGGTCAAAGTTCTGGCAAGTGATTGCGACAACAGCTGCGAGAACGACTGCTACGAAAACATGCAAGGAGGTGAATCGGCATCGCAGACTACCTCCGTGGCGGCCGCTGTGCCCACAACCTTGAGAGCTTCTCGTCGTGAGAGTGTACCTGGTGCCTTTCGAATAAGCAGTGCAGGTGCCACTGCTCCAGGTGTAGACCATGACGAAGCGGAAGAGTTTAGTCAAACCAATTTGGATATCGTGGGGCTTCGCGCGAGCTTTGGCCCCGAGGTGCTCGTTGAGGCTATGCTCGTGCGCGATCAATCACAAATGACAAGCGACATCCAAAGAGACCAAGAACACAGCCATTCATTGCACCACTCCCCTTCAGACCCGGCCAATGTGGCTCTAGTGGAGGCCAAACCTCTGCGTAGGTTCTGCTTTTGTGAAATTCTGGGGAACTGGAAGTCCATACTTTTTCTTTTACTTGTAATTGTCGCTATTGCTGGTATTGCTTTTGTCATCGAGCGTACTCATCAGATAACCCAAAAACACGATTTGCAGGGCTTGAAGTCCCCTACTCCTAGACCTTCAGCACCGTCTCCGGTAGCTACCGCGCGTCCCAGTGCTAGCAGTGGCCATCCTGCTGCCTCCAACCATCCCACCGAAAGTGCAAGCGCGACAGCAGAACAGGAGCTAGCACCCTCCTTCAATCCTACAGTGTTTATCACGTCCAGTCCATCTACGGAAATTTCTAGCTCCCCTTTTCCAAGTCCAGATGAAGGCTCGTATTCGCCAACCAGCACGCCAACGAATAGCCTCATTCTGCCGTTGCCTCCCCAAACTCTTGCAGCGCTAGACGATCCAGAGTCCCCACAGTCACTGGCACTGGAATGGCTTACACTTGATCCCAACCGAAACAGGTATTCCGATAATGGTAGCAAACTCCAACAAAGATTTGCCTTGGCAACCGTCTACTTTGCCCTGGACGGGAATAACTGGCCATACAAGGACAACTGGCTTTCCTATCAAGTGGATGAATGTGAATGGTACAGAAATCTTTCAATTATTGATAGTGTTTGCTCTGACGAGGGCCAGTATGAGACTTTATCGCTGTTCTTCAATGAACCCGGCACTATCGTTGGATCATTACCAAGGGAAATTTGGTTATTGACTTCATTGGTATCGCTGAACTTGTTCGCGCAAAATATTTATGGAACCCTGCCATTGATTGAGCCCGACGAAATGGGAAATATCGCAGACATGACGGAGCTTGTTCTTTTCGATTTGTCCTTGTCTGGAACTATACCAAGTATCATTGGAGAGTTGGGCAAATTGACAACGCTACAACTACAACAAAATCAATTTACGGGAACCATCTTCAGCGAAATCGGAGGCATGGAAAAACTTCAGCGCCTGCTTTTGGATCAGAATAAACTTTCTGGCAGCCTCCCGTCCGATATGGCCAATATGAGAAATCTGGAGTTGCTCTACCTTGCCGAAAACATGCTTTCTGGTCCGCTACCTCCGGAAATCTTTGCTTCCTGGACAGCTTTAAGGGTGCTAGACATTGGAGGTAACAGATTATGGGGTCAAATTTACACTGAAATAGGTTTGCTGCCCAGTTTGGAAGTGATTGACATGTTCAACAACTCACTCTCAGGGAGCCTGCCTTCAGAAATAGCCCGGTTACATAATATTACAACATTGATGTTTGATGGGAATAGCTTAGAGGGTCAAATACCATCACAGCTTGGGCTATTGACCAATCTACAACGTCTGTGGCTTCACAATAATGCTTTGACAGGCTCTGTCCCTTTTGAGTTGTGTGATTTGGTGAAGGAAAGATCTCTTGATCTTTCTATTGACTGTGCCAGAGTCAGCTGTGGATGTTCCTGCGAGTGTGGCTAGCTAGCTAGCAAGACTGCTGAGGTGAGCAGGGAGGCTAGAAGAACCGCTGCAAGAACGGGCTATTTGCGGGAGCAAGGTCCTCACTTGGCAATGGCTCTTCACTTGGGTTCTCCCACAAGTTTTCAAGTGAGTTTCTTCAAAGCAGGGCAGGGCATGGCGTGCCTAATGTTTGTCTAGTAGTGTGGAATTCTGCATCTCCACTACCTCTGGCTACTAGCTAGCTAGTCCCCGCTTTTAGCCCACAACTAGGATAGTAGCTAGCTACTACTGCAGTGCCAGTCCTGGTTTATATGAAGATTATGCTTGGCTCCTGATACAGTAATTGATGGCTACCTGGCGGGTACATCTACTACCTTGTACTATAGCTAGCTAAAATACCACTGCTACTAGGTCAGCAGCTACTACAGCGCCACCACCATGGCAGCAGGAGCAGCAACGGCGGAGGCTTGATGCCAACTGCCGTAGCTGCTAGCTAGAAACTAGCATATGCTGGACTGTCAGTTATTGGCTCGTACCACAGCAAGCTTTGCTTTGAAGCAAACTACTGTAATACAAGAAATCTACTACGCCAGACTCCTAGCGAGCCAGAAGTAGGAAGGTCTGGTTTCATTGTCTGAGCCAGCGAGATGGAAAAAAAGAACGGACCGGGCATAGAAATAAAGGTCACAAGAAGCCCATCACGACCAAGGGATAGACAGACTTGCATTGACCAAGTTCCAGCCACACTTCCAGCCACACTTCCAGCAGAAGAGCAAAAAGTTGACACGCAATAAGCAGCAAAATTCTTGGCATAAACCAATGCTTCGCTTCTCCTGGATACAAAACTATGAAGTTTAAAATCTATCACCTTCATCACTGGTAGTACTGTACTGTTGTAGCTACGGTGCTATTCAGTTCCCACTCATACTAGTAAGCGAAAACTAAACTGCTTGCAACTTTCATTCCTGGATGGCTAAGAGTGTAGCTTCTCTAGTAGCGAACTCACTTTTTGACACGCTAGTTCTAGTTCCCATTCCCTAAAGGAAGAATATGGAACAAGGCGTCAATGAATCTACAACATTCGCTTCTCCCCATGGTAGTCAGGCTTTCAGCGAAGAAAGCCTCTCTTTTGTATTTTCAGAGCCTCGTGTCAGTCAAGCGATATTTTGGTGGTTGATTAAACTGCCGGAATTTTCTGATGCTTATGGGATCAGAACTTCAGGAGCTTTATTACTGTATTTTGTAAGGATAGGTTAGTTGTGTCTACGTCAAGTCGTACGGGACTGATTGAGATTTGCGGACAACCGGCAAAAGTAGCTCTCTAGCTAGCTACTAGTAGTAGCTCACAAGGGACATTCATAACGATTAGGGAACAGCTAGCCTAAAAGTAGACTACTCACGTAGTGCAAGGTTACAAGGACAAAGTGCTTCCTGTCGGATAGGCAGTTGCGCCTAGCTAGCTAGCTAGCGAGCACTGTGCTTACTGGTCAAGTCTACTCGTGGTGCCCAAGTGGCGGCCACTCGTAGCCTGATACTTCTTCGCACCTTCCGTCGTCGCAGACGGAACGAGGCAACGAACATCACATTTGGCCAGTGGTGGTGATGTCGGAAAAATCGGCTCTTGCTTCTCTTTGTTTTTGAAGCACTTTGTTGGTGATGGGTGACGGGGTCTACGATTAACTAGGCAGAGATATGATTGGTCGATGAGTACCGTAAGCGAGTAAAGACAAGCGTTAAGACATAATTACAATTAAGGGTGTGACAGCGCACATGCTGTCGACAAGTGTGCTTCCAATAGTCACAAAAAGAGCGATTATTTCCGTAGAGTCAAATTCCGTTAGTCTTGATATGAACGATGGAGATGTTGCCGTCGTTTGGCTAGACATTTCACACTAACTTCAATCAGGATAACAACAACAGCAGCACCATGGCACCTATAGCCAACCCCTACAAAAAGAGCGCCGCTCAGGTAGCCCACCAAGGTCCTTTGGTAGTGAATATGGGTCCACAATCCCAGCAGCGAGCATCACTGGAAAAAAGAACGCACAAGTTGCAAGCAGCAAGCCACCGCAAGAAACGAAAGGAAGGACAGTTAACACTCTTTGGAGGGGAAGCGTTTAATTCCGAGAAGCACTGTGAAATTTGCTATGCAAAGGCCCAGAGAAAACAAGGGAACAACCTTAGAATTCCCAAGAGAGCACATCACGCTAGGTGCATTCTGAATAAAAAAACGAAAGGGGTAACCAATCAACAAGTGCAACAGCAACGAGAGGCTGACGAAGCCCTAGCACAACACTTTGCAGCCCCTCTGAAGGAATCTGAGAAGATGAGCTCCAACAATGTTAACAAGGATTCTCTTGGGCAGTTTTTTGCACCAAGACGTATTGTTGAACCGAAAAAATACCCGACAACCAATGACAACAAAGAGGTCACGGTTCCGCCTCTAGACGAATTGGACTTTTGCATGGAGGTCAACAAAAAACTAAAGGACTCCGCATTCCTCGAAAAATTTGCTGCCTCCAGAGCGCCTTTGGCCATGACTGCATTTGCAAAGGTTGTTGTTGAGAAAGTAATCAATGCAAAGAAATTCGAGCATTGTTTTGATGGGTTGACTATGAAGGTTCCTCCCTCCCCTGCCATGTACACCAGTCCAGAGTACCACTCAATTGTTGGTCAGGAACTCCTTCTTGTTGACTGGAAACGATCCTATGGAGTAGAAGCGTCCTGTCCGCGTTGCCGAATTGGAAAACTGCAAAACCAGAGAACGAATTTCTCGCACAACAAAATACTGTTCCCAATCTTTGGGCTGAACGGGCCCCCTTCATGGTGCATGATAATGGAACTCAAGTGCTCAAACTGCAAGACAAATTATGATTCAAATGAGGGTGCAGTTATCTGCAATCTTCCAATCTACATGGCAGCAGCGTATCCTGTGGAAACGAAGTATTGTTTGGGAAACAATTCGCACTTGGCAAAAACAGCGACGAATGTTTTCGACATTATTATGACAACTTATGGAAACGGGGAACTGTGTAGCAGGCTACTGTACAACACAATGAACCGTGCATGCGTTGATAAAGTAGCAGACTATTTATCGCGCCATGCGGTTGCGCAAGACGGTCAAGACGAAACCCAATCACAATCACCACGGCCCTATGTTGAGAAGGATGGAGGCTTTATAACGTACTTTCCACCGTCAGGGGAGTACATTCGCACAGCGTATGACAAGTCTTCCGAAACATACAACAATCATTGGAGAATCAGTGACCATGAGCGACACACGCGAGAGATCCAAGGGGTAGGCTGCAGACTTTCTTGTGCAGAAGACCACACCCACGAAGTGACTAAGAACTATTTTGGAAGAACTCGAATTGGAGCAATGGCCTTGTGGGATATGGGAACAGACACTGGCGAGATTGCTTCTGCAGTGCTAGTTCCCACTACCAAAACTTCGGACCTATCACATGCAGCCATTCAAGTGACAAGGCGATCTAATTTCAAACCGGCTGCTGTCTACAGCGATCGTTGGCCAACAAAAGAAGGATATTGGAGAACCCTATTCGGCAATCAAGTGGTAGGCCGTCTTGGATTATTCCATTTTGAGCAACGGATCATAAGAACGCTTCGCAACCGTCATGTTGATTACAACCGTGCACTTAATCAATTACTTGATTGCATCTACTACTACAATCAGCATGACTATGAAAGGCTATTAACTGCTCTGAAGAAGGGCACGATAGGAGGAAGCGCCCACGATGAGGAAGACATTGCACACCTCAAATCAACAAAGTACTTTCGCGAACGATATGGAAAGTTTCTCCGTAAACAAATAAGGCCTCCAAATGTCATCTGCGAACGCCTCGACGATTGGTTTGCGCAATTCAAGGTCGAAGCGAGTGCAGGATCTAGCAGGCCCGCACTGGGTAGAAAAGATCCAATCACAGGTGAGAATTTATTCACACAAGACACGAAACCGGCAGTGCAGAACTGTAAGGAGAAGGCCCAATACTTGCAAGATCCTCTTCCATTGGATCGCATGTATTCTGCAATTCCACCCAATCCTAAGTCTGCACATGGATTGACATCTTATATCTCTCACCGTGGTGAGTCTAGCTTGGAATCTTTCCATTTGATGCTTGCACACTTTGGCAATAACGGAATGAGAGAATCCTTGGCTGACAACATCAATCTGACTGGTACTGCTAGACACAATCTAGCAATCCGGCATCAATTGCGATTGGCAAAAGCTTCAGCGGTGACACACGAGAACACTAGGCGAAAGATCCCAGCCGGATGGGAATCCGTGGTGCCACATTTTAACCATTCAGAGCTGCGATATATCAATAAACTGGCAGAAGCTTCCGGGTGCCAGAGGCCCTTTCTTGTTGTCAAAGACCTAGTCAAGGATACTGGAGAGCAATTCTTTTCGGAGTATTTGAGCTGGTTGAAAGCTACGAAACCCAAGCAAGATAAAGACGATCTTTGCCTCTGCAACAAGTGCTACGGAAATCAAATTACGGAACAGCAACAACCTACTCCCGCGAGTATCGCAATTACGAATTACACAGAGAAAGTATCCAATGTTACTGCCGTTTTCACACCAGCGGCACAACCACCGCCGGCAGCAGCGCGACTGCCACAACAACAAGTTCTGATTCCAACGGTGCCACTGCTTCCGGTGTGGTCGTTCTACCCTCCGCCGCCGCCGGCACTGTATCAAACTTGGTTCTGTTGTGAGACCTACAAGCTTTATTGCCTCAAGAGTAACAAGAGAGGAAGACCTCCTCATGATAAAGATTGCCCCAGTAGACATAAAGTTACAATGCTATAGTTATCTGCTACGACACACGGATTAGATTAGATCGATTCGATTCCTAGATGACGCGCCATGTTGATTGACACTTCGGGAAGGAAAAGGAAAAACGAGAAAGGGACAAAAATGAGATTGACATCATTTTCAGGATAGGAACTGCGACACACTGTAAATGCGTCACTTCGTGACAATAAGAGCTAAATATGCCACTTTCTGATAGCAAAGACATATGAAATATCCCCTTATCAAGCTATTCATTGTCTGGTCCCCTCCTTTCCTATAACTAGGTCGATGCGGGTGACGCACTTCGAAGTACGTTCAACCACTCGGAGCGCCACTCATAAAGGAATGGGAATCCAACCTCTCTTTTTTCCTTTTCTCTTTTTTCCCTCTCCCCCCCCGGGTTATGCCTAACCCCCCCAAAAAGTTAGTAAAAGGGTTCGAACGTAGTAAGGCTGACAATGGTACGATTTCACCCGTGATTCAAACCACGAATGGAAGTCGTGTCCCGAGTTCTAGACCAAGAACTGAT
>ENA-ORBV01011488-ORBV01011488.1-microbial-mat-metagenome-genome-assembly--contig:-NODE-11488-length-13892-cov-9.357655_pt1 | contig 13892 bp, 30 predicted proteins | sample MGYA00237777_ERZ505514 | MGnify/ENA primary metagenome ERZ505514 (study PRJEB26160, sample SAMN06269048) | microbial mat metagenome | isolation source: Oligotrophic lake microbial mat | place...
CTCTATTCGTCGGCAGCGTCAGATGTGTATAAGAGACAGCAAGAAGTTTGGCAAGTACTCGAAGTTTACGACTGCTGCCGGTATTGATCGATACGCCTTCCAAAAGGATTTTTTGGCAAAAAGAGATGTGTCGGAGACAGACATACTCCATTTGGAGAGTATTTTAACCTCACTGGACGATCACATGGGTAAACGTGTATTTACCAAGGCTCATGCAAAGTTGCTCACGAGGGCTGTAAATGAGTTTGGTGGGGCTACTAGGTTTGCGGCTGAAAATCCTGATTTTAAAAAGGTTACAGTTTGGCAGACCATGGAGGGTCGGAAGAAGTTGTGGACTAATGGAGTTACTAAGTTGATGAAACATTTTAACCTGGATTAAATATGACTATGTGCGAAAAGTTAAAGACCGTTAATTTTCTGATGTTGAGTTACAATCGGCTATTTTATACCATTGCTGAGGAGGATTTTGAGCCGATTATGGCCAATATTTCTATTGAGTTGTTAGAACTACATGATCGTGTAGGTGGTAACTTTCTGACTACATGTTTACTGTTGTTGGATGATAAGATGCAGACTGATGTTGGGTTAACTGATGATGAGAAAGGTTATTTCATAGATTACACCAAAGCTGCTATTGTGTGGACTATTTTGAACCGTGGCGAGATGGATAAGGCTTGCGAAGAACTAATTAAATAACGTTTTGCAGCTACGCGATGCCAGCCTACGCGATAGTGAAATTCGGCTGGTATTGGGTAGGTGCTGTTATCGGTTCGGTGTGGTAAATCAATCAAAATGAAAAAATTAGAAAAGAAATTAAAAGACCTGCAAAAGCAAGGTTATGAAAATATTGGCATTGGGCAAGTGCTTGCATGGATGGCAGAAATTCAACGAGATGCTCGATTTAAACGAAGTCGTAGCACTGACCGATAACGTGTGGCGGCTTGGCGATGTTTGGTGGCATTGCACAAAGTTTCAAGTTTACAACAAGGCTTATTGCCACCGAATATAGCCAAACCGCTGTTAGCAGATGGCACAGTTCAATCAGTATAAACTTAATATAAAACGAAATAATGACAAAATTAGAAGCAAAAGAAGCAGTAAATAATGGCGAAAAAATATGCCATAGACACTTTAGTCAAGATGAGTTTGTAATGCTTGCAAATGATGGAAGTGGTAGGTATGAAACAGAAGAAGGATATATTATCAATCCTGCAATATTTTGGAGTGATAGAAGAACCCCGACTTTTGATATTGATTGGGAGATTTGGAGTCCGTCAGTTGGAAGTGGTCATTAGTGCTTTCTGCTAACGGTTGAGGCTAAGAGCAGTTGCCTAAAATACTGTTCAAAATATGCACTATGCTTGATGGCAATTGCTTTTAGCCTTTGTTATAAGCTGTAAAATAAAATTTGAGCGATGGAGTGTTTTAAAGAAAAACGATTTTTATTTTGGAAGTATAAGACTATTGAACATACTTACAAAAAGCACAAAATAAGTAAATTTATGAATAGTTCAACTACATTTCACGTTCATTATAAATGCGAAGTGTGTGGTGCTGAATACACTAAAAAATTTGTTGAACAAGATGAATTATTATTATCAGGAATACCGATTGAGGAATTAAAAAAAGTAACCGCATATAACTGGTATTACTGTGCGTAGGCAATTTTATTTTATTGCTTATAACTAGCGCATACGCGATACGATGTATCGCATAGCCAACTTAAAACCTTTAAATAATTTAAAATGAAGATAAAATAATTTATGCTACAATTTACATCTCACAAATTCAAGTTGAAGTTTGGTATTAAGCCACACAGGATTTACGACATGAAACCACATATTGACCAGGCGTTGCGTGATGAGTTGGTGAATACACCGTTGAACTTGGATGTAGCCCTTTTTGGCTTCATGTCAGGAGATATGCCCCACTATTATATGCTTAATACCCTTTGGAGTTTGAACGATCATGGAGAGCCTAAAGGGCTTATAGAATGCGTGACATTGTTTGACTCAAAGGAGGAAATGGAAATATTCAGGACTCGCTTGCAGAGGATAAGTGATTTGATGGTTTTGCAAAATAAGAAGCATTTATGATAAATATTGATACAAGAATCCTAAAACAATTGAATGAGAATGAGTTCTGGTTACTTATTCACCTTGCCGAATTTCTTAATAGGGATAATCGTGTTTGGCCGTCAAATAAAACTCTTTGTGAGAATACCGGATGGCACATTGAAAAGTTACAGAATGTAAAAACATCCTTAATTAACAAGAAAATAATCAGTGTTAAGGTAAGATTTAACACTTCAAACACGTACACTTTTCACACTAAATTCATAGGTAAATTTAACTCAATAGACGGTTTAGAGCTTGAGGAGTCTACTGGAAAATCCGACAGACAGTCTACTGGAAAATCCGACAGACAGTCTACTGGAAAATCCGACAGGGAAGTATTAGTTAGGGAAGTATTAGTTAAGGAACTACCTTATGAATCAAAAGATTCATGTTCAAATACTCTATTCCCTAATATTGGAAAGGCTAAACCGAGTAAAGAGAAAGAAAAAAAAGAACGCGCGCGCGAGAAATCGGATTTAGGGGATGTTAAAACCGAAGTCGATTCCTGTTATGCCCAATTCGTACACATTTGGACTGAGGCGTACCCGGAGCTTGGGTTCGATGGTTTGAGTGGTAAAAAAATAAAGTCGCTTATAACGCAAAGCAGGGCTATTGTCGAGCAACGTGGCTCAGACCCCTCAGATGATCAGAAAGCTACAGGTATTTTCATGTACCTGATAAACTACGTTAAGCGGTCCGGGCATTGGTTGAACGGAAAGACTATTTCAACATTTGATTCAAAATACAGGGAAATTTATTGGGAAAAAGAACATGGAAAACAAAAACCAGCCGGAAAGCAATCCGCAAAAGATTACGTCAGCCAACTCATCAACCAGTCTCAGCATTAGGGAGGCAACTATTGTTGCGAAGATTGTTGAGGTAAATCTTTTAGTATCCTTCAAAATGGAAGGACAAGAAATCGTTGATTGGGCTTTGGAGCTTAATCGGTTAATGAGCATTGAAGATTTAAAGAAGCTGCCGTTTATTTTAGATTCCTGGAAAAAGAACGAATTGATTTACGACCAGAAGATAGGAATTCAGAATTTCTTTATAGCAGCTAAGCAAGTAAAAATGGAAGATGGTCAGTTTAAAATTTTAAGAACCATTTGGTAATATGAGCACACTCGCAAACATAGATAAAGCTATCCTTAGCATTGAATGGATACTGAAAGATCGTCAGAGGATTGTAGATGAAATGGGAAGAAGGGTTGAGTTGAATGAGAATCAGAAAATTTACATTGGCAAGGAGACGGAATTAATTAAGAATGTAAAAGTACTTATTGCCGCTTGCAAGGGAGACATCAATAAGAACCTAGGGAAACTACCTCCACAGGAGCTTGACTTGGAAGTAGCCGTATTGGGAGCACTGATTCTTGAAAAGCCAGCACAAGTAGTTTTTGGATTTTTGAGAGTTGAACATTTTTATACTGATGCACACCAAGAAATTTATAAAGCATGCCTGAGTTTAAGGGACAAGCAAGAGCCGGTTGACATGCTTTCATTGGTTAGTGAATTAAGATCAATTGGATCATTAGAGAAAACTGGTGGGGCATTTTACATTGCAGAATTAAGTTCTAAGGTCTGTCAATCAGTCAACATAGAATATCACGCAAGAATATTAATTGAACGTGCTGTTTCAAGAAAGTTAGTTACCATGGCAGGAAACGTGCTGCATCGTGGTTACGATTTAAGTCAGGATTGTTTTGAATTATTGGACTACGCTGATCAACAGTTAAATGAAGTTAAGGAATGGACTAAAAAATAATCCCCAATTAAGAAATGAGTCAAGAAAAAGAGTCGAGTTATATTCCTATTGATTTCACCTCGGTAGTAAACAGTCATGGTGAAATTGTTCAAAGTGGTGAAACGTGTAGAGTTTCAGATTTATCGGAAGTTTTCGCATGGATGCGTGGAACAATCAACTCATGGTATGGTTGGAGTAATGATGGTAAGGGCACTATGTTCGACTATCTGTCAGTTATGAAGGCTAAGCATGACAAGTGGAAGTTTTGTTTCTACAAGCCGGAGGATATGGATTCAATTTTTCAGGATGGCAAAGTTCAGATTAAGGCAAACAGAATTTATCAGAATTTAGCATGGTCATTGACAGGCAAAACTTGGAGCAAGGCATTTGCTGATAAGTACAGATTGGGTAGCAGCCAGCAAATGGATATCCATGAGAAGGCAGAAGCGTTGCAATTTATCTCAGATCATTTTTATGTAGTTTATCCGAGAGACAGAAAGTATAAAAACATTTTAGATGATATGCTTTTCATGCAGGAGAAATTTGGGATAGATGTTTTTTTAATTGATCCATGGAATGCGGTGAAGCTACCTGATGGCAGAACCGATGAAGTACTATCGGATGTATTTTTTGAAATGAAGGAGATGTCGTTGAGAACCAACACGAGCATGAACATAATCAATCACCCACGTAGTTTGAATGATGTGAAGGAGAAAGATGGTAAGTACAAAGTCGTGAATCAGTTTATGGTATTGGGAGGATCTGCATGGGATATGAAGATGGATTCTCAATATTCAATTTACAGACCAGAGCGCCATCTTGATCCGAAAGACCCGAAGGTTCACTTTTACAATTTGAAGCAAAAGCAATCGGAAGTAGTAGGTGTTAATCGTGGCTCTTATGAGAAAATAGTATTTGATGTTATTAAAAAACAATATTATTTTGATGGGGTTAACCCGATGACAGGGCATGTGAAGGAATCTAAATTAAAACAAGGATTGGTAAATTTCAGTGAGCCACAGAAGATAAGTGATTCAGACGAAGTTCCTTTTTGATAACAATGGACTTAACTAAAACTATATGACTAATGAAGAACGAAAAGTTTACAATAAGGCTTACCACGCGGCCAATATTGATAAGATTAGGCTAAAGGAGAAGGCTTACCGTCTATCAAATCCTGAGAAGGCTTGGCATAGGATTAATCCTGAGAAGCACAACGCAAAAGGCAAGGCCTACTACGCAGCCAATTCTGAGAAGTGTAATGCAAGAAATAAGGCTTGGGCTAAGGCTAACCCTGAGAAAGTAAAAGCAAGGAGCAAGGCTTACTACAAGGCCAAGATAGATAAGCTAAAGGCTTCCCAGAAGATTTATTACAACGAGTACTTACATGAGGTGGAGTTAGGTATGGTATAAGCAAAAGATAACATAAAATCATGACAATGGACTTAACTAAAACTATATGACTAAGGAATCAATATCGGAGGTTTATCTGGAAGACTGCATGACAGGAATGAAACGCTATCCTGATAAGCATTTTGATCTGGCTATTGTGGATCCGCCTTATGGGATTGGTGACTTTAACCAGTCGGCCAGTAGGAAAATGCACAAAAAGATAGATTGGAATAACTCAATTCCAGAACAGGAATATTTTAATGAACTGAAACGGGTTAGCAAAAACAAAATCATTTGGGGTATCAACTATTATGCAAAATATATTAGTGAAGATGTTGGTAGGTTGATACATGATAAGGTGGCAAATACAGGCAAGCAATTGTATGAACTCTCAGATGCTGATTTAGCAAGTCATTCATTTGGAGTTAACATAAAGATGTTTAGATATGGATGGCGAGGTAATGTTCAAAGTAACACAATTAATTGGAAGAATGAAGGTATCAATAGACGTATCCATCCATGCCAAAAGCCAGTTGAACTTTATGAATGGTGTTTAAAAAACTACGCAAAGCCAAACGATAAAATACTAGATACGCACGTTGGGTCAGGCAGTAGTAGAATAGCAGCGTATAAAGTCGGCTTTGATTTCACAGGCTTTGAGATCGATGGCGATTACTTCAACGCTCAAGAAAAGCGATTCAATGACTTCAAATCCCAACTGAGTTTATTTTAGCTTGATTTTTTAAAACACCATTAATGGACTTAACTAAAATTGACATAAAAGATTTACGACCTTTCACTGCAAGTGAATTTAAAGTAGGATCACACTACTTCAAGAAAGATGATGGTAGTTTTGAAACGGTGAGTATTACAGAATGGGAATTAACATTTGAAAAAAGGAAGGAAGAGTTACGTTTTATGATTAAAAAATTATGCAAAGAAGGAAGGCTTTTTGTCAGGATTAATAAACCATGGAAACCTTTTGAAATATGATTTTATTATACACATCTGGAAGCCCTGAAAGCCATAAGAACTTAGGTAAAAAGCTATCTGAATTAAAACCTGGTGATTACGTTTTAACGATTAAGAAGAACCGTGCTGTTCGATCTTTGTCTCAAAATAAATACTACCACTGCATCTTGAAAATAGTTGGTATTGAAACCGGCCATACGCATGATGAGTTACACGAAGCATTGAAATTGAAGTTTAACGCTAGTGTAATTTTCTTTCCTAAAGGTGGAAGCCAGATAGTAGGCAAGAGTACTTCTGATTTGGACACGAAGGAGTTTACTTCGTATATAAACCAAGTAAAAAATTGGGCTATGCACGAGTTTGGTATTGTAATTCCTGAGCTCAAAGATTTGGACTACATGAGATGGATTGCTATTGAGAATACTTACGCTGAAAATCAACAAGGATGAAGATTTGCCAATGGCCGGATGGATGCGATAATTACTGTGAGGGGAATACGCATTACTGTGGAACTCACAATTATCAGCTAAGAAAATCCATGAGAATATCCATGAAAGAGCCGAAGAAAAAAGCACCATTGAAAAAATATGGTGAAAATACCTTCCTGTGTTCCAGTGGAATTAGGGTTAAGCAGATATTCATTGATCATAAGAGATCAGAATCATACAAGTTGATCTATCCACAACAGACCATGATGTGCGTTGGATGTGGAATAAATCAGGCACATGGGTCAGCGCACATTATTTCTCAATCCAGATTGAAAAAGTTAGGATTGACAGAATTAATTTGGAATCCTGAGTTATTCTTTCCGGGCTGTATAATCTGTAATTCAGTTATTGAAAACCCTAAAGGAGATGCTTGGAGGAAGCTATTGAATATTGAAGAGTGCCTTCGGGTTATTGAAAAGTACGATCCAGAGCTACACTACAAGTTTGTGGGGGATTAAAAAAAGGAGATAATTTTAAAAGTATTAGGTTTTTAAAATATTAATATTTACCATTGTTCAACCAAACAAAATTACCAATGATGTCAAACGAAATCGAAGAAGTAGAGGTTTCTACTGAGTTAACCGTACAGGATCAATTTGCAGCTTTTGAAAAGCAAGCGAATGAATGGAAGGAGAAGGCTGAAAAGATAAAAGTAACCGATGCGAGTCAAACCGACCTTATGGAAGGGGCAAAGCAAGCTCGGTTAGCATTATCAAAAATCAGAACCAGTGTTGAAAAGCGACACAAGGAGTTAAAGGAAGATTCGCTCAGGTATGGTCAGACTCTTGACTCCGCAAAGAGAAAGCTCATAGACCTAATTAAACCACTTGAGGAGTACTTAAAAGATCAGATGGAATTTGTTTCCATTCAAGAAGGCATAGCCAAGGATCAGCGTTACGAAGAACGATTGGATATGATTAAACCCTACATGGGAGATGATGCCAAGTTCTTGCAGTTGGGAGAGATGAGTGAAGAGTCATTTCAGGGTATGTTGGATGGGCAGAAGTTTGCTAAGTCTGAGCGTGAGCGCAAGCAGAAAGAAGAAGTGGCAGCAAAATTGAAACTTGATGAAGATTTCAAGAAAGAGCAGGATCGGATTCGTGCTGAGAATGAAAAACTTCGGAAGGAGAATGAAGCGAAGAATCAACAAATAGCAAATCAAAAAGCTATTGCGGATGGGAAGTTAAAGAAGGAGCGTGATGAGCGTATTCGACTTGAACTACAGGCCAAGGAGAAGTCAGACAAAGAAGATGCTGATCGAAAAGCAAAATTGGTTATTGAGCGGAAATTAAAGAGAGCACCAGATAAAGCAAAATTGAATGCTCTTGCTGAACAGATTGCTTTGATTCCATTACCTGATTTAAAGGAAGATGATTCTAAAATCATTTTGAAAAATGTGCAGGTATTGTTGGCTAAGGTTGTGAAGTACATTGGTGAGCAGACTGAATCTTTATGAGTCCAGTATGAGTTTAGAAAACATAACATTTATTGATATTGAAACCGTACCAGAAACCAATCCTGAGTACGTATTCAAATCGGAAGAGCTAACGGTATCAGAGAGACTGTTCACTAAGAAGTTTGATCGATCTAATGAAATCAAGGAGGGAGTTACCATTGAAGAATTTTACGGTAACAATGCAGCATTATATGCTGAGTTTGGAAAGGTAGTTTGTGTTTCATTAGGAACTCTGAGGGGAGATAAGTTCTACATCAAAACTATTTCTATTCGGGATGAGGTAAAGCTATTGGAGGTATTGAGTGAGGCATTGATGAAATCAGGCAGTAAGATTCTTGTCGCTCATAATGGAATGGATTTTGATTATCCATTCTTGTTCAGGAGATATTTGGTCAATGGCGTTCCGGTGCCGGCAATCTTAAATACAACTGATAAAAAACCATGGGATGTACCGTTGGCAGATACTTTGAAAATGTGGAGTGGAACACAATGGAACTACAAGGTGTCGTTAGAAATGCTTTGCCATCTATTCAAACTGCCATCACCTAAAGCACTAATTTCAGGAGCCAGTGTTTCTGATATTTACTATCTTAAAACAAGCGTGGATGATAGTGAGCTTCCATTTGATAAGGAAGATTCAGCTATGCGAAAGATTGGAGAGTATTGCGCGGGAGATGTTATTGCTCTGGCGAATGTTTATTGTAAGATAAAAAACTTAGCATTGATTGACCAAACTAAGATTGAGTATGTCAAGTAATCCATTTGAGAAAACTGAAACTAAAGTTCTTACTGATCTTTTGTTGTTGACACTTGATATTGCAACAAAGACAGGATGGTGTACTAAAACATCATCTGGAACATGGGATTTATCTCCACGTAAAAATGAAAGTAAGGGGATGAGATTGATTAAATTCAAGGCATCGCTCAGAGAGATTTGTGAGGCTGAAAAAATATCACTGATTATTTTTGAGGGAGCCGTTACTTATGGTAAGTTTCCGAACCATGTGGCTGTAGAATTACAGGGAGTATTGAAACTATTTTGTGAAGAGAATTCAATCGAATACCGGAGCTACATGCCTACTGAGATTAAGAAATTCGCTACTGGAAAGGGTAACTCTAAAAAAGAGGCAATGATTGCGGCAGCTAAAGAAAAATACGGGTATGATGGGAATGATGATAATGAAGCCGATGCGATACATTTATATCATTTAGCAGTAAGCGATTTAACATAAAAATCATACATTTATGTCCGTATATGGCGAACACAATGGTGTAAAATTCAGAGTCAATGCGACAGGTCAATTATCCATTGATCAAATTGAACTGATAAAAAAGATGGTTGAACTAGCATACAAAATTAAATTGAAACCAAATAATGACAACAACAGACAAACAAATCAAAAAGATCAAACTACATCCTGATCTCAGTAAGGTCCGTATCGAATGGGATAACCTTGTAACCTCCACGGAGGCAGAAGATGAAGAAAGCAAACCTTTGAAGAACGAGTACGGTGTAACGGGTCGCTACAAGCCAAGGAAGCAGTTTGTAGACACGATGAAGAAGCTACGCAAGTTTGGCCATGAGCTTTGTGGAATGACTGTAGAGTCAAAGGAAATAGGTTACTGGACTGTTTCTGAGGTATCCTTTGCCGGAGATGTGCTTTTGAAGCAGAGCCGGGCGGTGCTCAAATTGTCAAAAGAAACTCCTACTGGCAAATTGATAGACTTCAAATGCCCTCAAGTGACCATGTATCCTGAGAAAGATGATGAATCCAGATATGCAGGAGCAGAGAAAATGTCTGTTATTCTTGAGGACTTGATTGAAGAGGCATGGTTGTACTTGAATGGAGAGTACGCTGATGAAGGCCAGCTACCATTATTTCAGACTGAACCTAAACTACAAACTAACTTTGATCAGTGAAATGGAAGAGGTTTTGTTAGCTCAGGTAGGTTGGAGAGACTATTTCTTTGAGATAGTAACAAAGAGGGAGTTTGTGGTATTGGACTCAAGCCAAAACATGGTTGAAGTTCAAGAAGTAAATACAGGTAAAAAATATTGTTGGCCGATGTATACGAAGGTCATAAAGGGCAGAGAAATTTGAAATTGAAATTCCCTGGGGCGAAAAGTCTCAGGGGATTTTACAAAACCGAAAATTCAAGGTCAAAATTCTATACCGATTTTTCACTTTTAAACAAAAACGTTATGAAAAAGCTATTTATTGGAATCATTTTAACACTTTTGGCATCATCATGGAGCTTTCCTGATCAACCTGAGAAGATTACAGTAACATTGAACTATGGCTGCAACAAGATAGTCTACAACAACTGCATTAGAGCCGAAATGAAGATAGAGGGAATTTACCTGTACTTTCCTGACGGAACCATCCGATCTTACTCCCACAGCGTAATTGTTGTGATTGAGCGCAAGCCTAACTAACACTGCCACACAGCCCATCCGCGACAGACTTATCCTTTCGGGTAAAGTAAAAAAGCAAAAAAAAAATAGCGGTACTATTTTGGCACCCATACGCCTTTGAGGATTTCACAGAAAAGCCCTTATTCCATGATCGGGAAAAATTCCAGAATTGGGAATTTTGCATTGCTTATTCCATAATTGGGAAAAATTCCAGAATTGGGAATTTATATTTTTTTGCTGGATTTATATTTTAAACCGGTTGCCTGGTTTAGATCAAGGCAAAAAATCGCATAATAGAGTGAAAATAATTTCAAACTTTCTTTAAAATATATTAGGTTTTAAAAATCTAATACTTACCTTTGGGTATGGATTTGTAGAAAATCTACGAGCCACAAAAAAACAAACGACAAAAAAAATGAAAACTTTAAAAAATTATGTGAATGCGAAGCCAGCGGGCGAAGTAATGGGAACCGTCATTAACTGGATTATTGGGGTATCCGGTGCTATTCTGTGTGTGTACGGTGTGTACATACAGTTAGTAAACTATTTTAACTAACCTTTAAATAGCCATAATATGAAAAACTACATTAAAAAAGAGTTAACCTATACTCTACCCTACGGGACTGAATTAGAGATCAGGAAGGCTGCAAAGTTCAGGCAGCAATTATATAGTAAGTTTAATTCGGTTAATGTTTACCCGGATGGATTTGATAAGATCAAAATCATAGCAAGCAACTAACCTTTAAACAAACGACAAAAATGGAAACCATTAAAATTAAAAAATCTCAAATTAGAACTTGTGTAAAAAATGCACAGATTTCAAAAAATCAAAATGGTATGTTTACCCCATACGAATTTATCGGCTTTGATTTTGAGGATAAAAAGTTTTATTCTTCTGTTCAAGTTTCTTCAAATAGCTGGACAAACTATCCTGGAGTAAAAGTTTGGAACAATGGCGGACAAGCAACTGAGGGAACTAAAAGTGAATTGGTTGATTATATTTTTAATTGCATTTCAGACAAAATGCAATTAGAACAGCTTGATTTGCATTTGTATTATGAATTTGAATTTATTGATAATTAACCTTTAAACGACAATTTTATGAGAACAATCGAAATAAAAGTATATCCATTATCTGAATTGTCAGATGATGCGAAGGAAAAAGCAATTGAAAGTTTATATAATATTAATGGTGAGCATAACTCTTTGAATTTTGCATATGATGATAATCACGAGTTTGATGAGTATGGAAACCTAATAACCTTTAAACTAAAGACTTAACATTCATTCAATATTCAAGATTACACTAACCTTTAAACAAACGACAAAAATGGAAACTGCAAGAGATCGCGAACAAATCAAATTAATAGCTCAAAAAATAAAATTAATGGGTTATGATGTTTATTTATCACAATCGGGAACCTACGGATTTTTTTGTAGACAAGACGGCTTAAAACTTATCTGTTTTCAGATAAGATATTTTAGCGTTTCTTTCTCATCTAATCACAAAGGGAAAGGAATCGGATCGGGCGCTCAAATTGAAGAAAAGAATATGTTTAATTTAGACTGGCTTACAAGTGATTTCGTAACTCAGTTATTGAATTGCAATCCTTATAAAAGTAGGCGTAAAAATGAGGTTTTTTATTCATGGACTAACTTAACGCAGCATTTAGAAACGTATCAATCGAGCAGTAAATACACTAACCTTTAAACCTTAAAAAAATGGATTATCTAAATATAGATTTGAGCAGTGTCAGCGAAAGAGAGCAGGAAATTTTAGAAGGTTATAGTTTTGATACTTTACTACTCGAAATTAATTGCAATCTGACTGAGATAAACGAAACAACAGTAAGGGCTCAATTTGAACTATCTCTAAAATCAAATATCACAACAGCCAGAGAGATTTTTAATGCGAACTTAAAAAATATAGTTATTCATGCAGTAAGCCAAAGAAAATCTAACCTTTAAACAACAAACAAAATGGAAACTACAAAAAGTGATTTAGTGTACAGTATTAGTAATGATGATTTATGTATTGAAATTTCAATGCTACTAGAAAAATCTGATTACGATGCAAATTGGGCTGGTGATAACGGGGCGGATGGATTTGAAACAGAAAATGTTTTAAGTATAAGGGAAATATTAAACCAGTTTTCTAACTCTGAATACGGGGTTGATTTACAAATATGGGAGCAGGGAAATGCTTTTGCAAAAAGTCTAAAGCCAGAATTTTTGCTTGAGATCAAAGCATCTTTAGAAAAGTCGTTTATTGAAACTTTTGATTTAGTTGAAAGAATATAAACTAACCTTAACGTGCAATAAACCATACTAAAATGAAAGATTTTATGAGATATGAAGGATTAGCTGTTATGACCAAAACTATAATATTTAGGCCTTTCGGCCGGTCGTCAGGATTTACTTTGTCGTTTACCTGGCGACTTTTTTTTAACAAACGATAAAATAAAAACTATAAACTACAAGTATTTATGAAAACGATAAAAACAGGTAACAAAGAGATCACTTTCAATGCAAAGTATTTCATAATTCAAGGAAACAACGGAAACCATACGGGACGAAATCGCTATTGGGCTTTAAATAGCGAAGGTTACAAAACCAAAAAAGAAGCTCAAAAGGTTTATAAAGAGATGGTAAAAGAGAATGGAGATATTGAATTTGGGTTAACTCCTCTTCGTATTGTGAATGCTGATGAACTTGTTATTATTTACGAATCAGCAGAAAGAATTAGTTTCCTTAGCAATTTTGATATAAACTTGATGGATTTGGAAGCAAATTAAATAGCTAAAAAATGGAAAATATATATTTAGTCTACTTTGAAAAGAAAGATTTGCCTGGCAATACCTTTCTAAATGGCTATTCAATCCAGTGTAAAGGAGTTAATGAATTAATAACCGAATTAACGGAGCTAATCAAATTAGACGTTCAGAACGTAAATATTTATACGGTTATATCTAACGCCTTCATGATCTAACCACTTTACCCGTGCAATGGTATCCAAATAAGAAAAAGATCAAAGCAAAGAAACCGACAAAGACCGGTTTTTTGATATCTTTCAATGGCAAACGTATCCAGGCTCGTAATACCCTGGATTTAATCCACAAGCTAAAACGCATGCCTGACCCTGTCCATGTGCACACAATACGAAACCCGAAAGAAAAATGCCCTAAATAAATAGGGCATTTTCTATTTATTCGCTATATTAGTACTCAATACAGACACTGTCTCTTATACACATCTGACGCTGCCGACGAATAGAGAGGTGTAGATCTCGGTGGTCGCCGTATCATTA
>ENA-ORBV01011490-ORBV01011490.1-microbial-mat-metagenome-genome-assembly--contig:-NODE-11490-length-13889-cov-6.139516_pt1 | contig 13889 bp, 12 predicted proteins | sample MGYA00237777_ERZ505514 | MGnify/ENA primary metagenome ERZ505514 (study PRJEB26160, sample SAMN06269048) | microbial mat metagenome | isolation source: Oligotrophic lake microbial mat | place...
TTTCAAGCAGAAGACGGCATACGAGATTCGCCTTAGTCTCGTGGGCTCGGAGATGTGTATAAGAGACAGGTTGCAACAGCCTTTTAATAATATGGGTCAAGTTGAAAGGATCGGGAGCACGAGGCCAAAAAAGATGTGCATGGGTGAAGGAAGGATCGATTAATGCACGATGCCTTATACAATCGTACCAATGATTTTGTCTACTATTTACAAGCCGGTAGGGTAACAGCCATTAGATTTCCATCTGGTGTGACAGCTTCTGTGCTACTAGCTAGTAGTCAGTGGTCTAGATAGTCAACTACCAGTTGAAATACTGACTCGTGCTCGTTCTTAAGCTTAACTCACCTCCGACCAAAAAAAAACGAAAACGTGACTGTCACTCGTGTGCGGACACCCAAAAATTAAACGCAACGAATAAAAGCTCAGTGAAACATGGAAATGAATTTGTGATGAATGACGAGTCCGCCGGTGCGTTTTTACCAATCTGTCTGGCGGAAAAAATCAAAATGCAGTAACACCATCAGCCTTTTTGCTTTGTCATCAGGAAATAGCTTTGGAAACCAATCTCTGCTGCCAAGGCACTGCAGCACCAGCATAGCCTCAAGATCTGTGTGTGATCTCTCATCCTTTCCTTCACCAATTAAGCCCACTGTTGAATTCTCTGAGCAGTCCAACGGTTGTGCAATCATGCATTTCATCACAAAAGTGATTTTGACAGCAAGAGTTGATCACTACACTCTTCCTGTGTCGAAAACTAATTGTTTAACATCTGGGAGGATGGTCCAAGTTGATTTGTTGTGGTTGTCTTTCTCATTTTGTCTATTGATCTGCAGATCGTTTGCTTTTGTTCGAGCCAAATGTCTTTCCAAGAAAGCTTGTGCCTTCGATCAACATCGAGGGCAGATGGAGAATTGGAAGCAGATTCTAGCACAAATGGTGTATTTCTACAAAGAATTACAAGCAGAATGTTTGTTGTCACCAATGAAATCAAATGCGATCAAAACAGATGAGCCTGAAGACGAAATCTGTTGCATTGGTTTGATCAAGAAAGGAAGGGACCAAAGATCACTTGCCATCAATGCCCTACTATGCTAGTCGGTTGCTACTAGATGCTAGATTCCCTGAGCACTCTGAGCCTCAAGTGGTACAGGAATGTTAGTGGAATAGCAGAGTTGGTTCACCATGGCTCCAAATTTGTCCACAAACCCATTGCAGAGCTGAAGGAACAAGTGTGCAAGCCTCTAGCTAGTTCTGTACGTCGTTCCGTCGACTCAGTAGTGTCACACGTGAGAGCTGCATGAAAGGCCCGCTCATCATCATGCGATGCATCTGGATGCAGTCATCACTCATCACCACTCGGTCCATACATGCGACATAGCAGACAGGTGTAACTGCATACTTGTAGCTCGTGCTCGTTGTTTTTCTCAAAACGATGGCACAAGCGAGAGTCGAGGCCAGCAGCATCCCATCACCAGTAAACATCAACAACAAATAGACGGGCCTGCAACTTTTAGTTTTGATGTACTGAATGCTGATATATCCATATTAATTGGAGCCAGCTTGTACCACTGTTGCATTCTTTCTCATCTTTGCAGTCCTGCTGTCAATTCCCTTGGAATTTGTCTCGCCAAACCGAGAGAATACGGAGTTCATGATTATTTCGTCTGCCTACTGGATCTGATTGGCGGAATAATCAAATGAATCACCTTTTGGGGTCCGCTAGTAAAACCAAGCAGAATCACCGACCTTTCTCATCCAGTGGCAACAGTAGCAGCAGTACAAACATGTCCTCTTCTTCACCACAACATCCCATCCTTACGTCGGAAGCAGTAGCAGCATTGCCACCTCCTGGTAAGTTTATCTGACCGTTTTATTGGCCTTTAATTTGCATTGAAAACAAAAGTGCACAATTTGAACTGACACTTCCTGTTATGGGCTTGATATCTCCGTACTATAGGTTTATCTGGTCCTTCTTCTCTAACGTTTTCTCCCCGCCTTGGAGAGGAGCAAAGTGGACACTATTTGGCTTTTGTAGCATCTGCATCCATGATGACAGCGCACAAGCCTCGCCGATTAGAAGTTAAACATGCCAATTCGACCATGTCCTCATCCACTACCACAAACAGTAATTCCAACAACACGGGAGGAGCGAGCCGGGCAGGGTCTTCCTCGGAAAGACAACTCTTCGTGTTGGACATTGCACAAATACTTTCACAACAACAGCGACAGCGATCATCGCGGAAATTAAGTGGGCCGCCACAACCGCATCAACGTTTGCCAATCTTGGATTCTGTGAACAGCGCTGCCAAATATGTTGTGCATCCCTTATTGAAAGTCCCATCAACTTCACCCACAACCAATACCAACACCGACAGCTCTACCAAGCGAAGAAACATTATAGATGCATCCAAGAACAAATCACATGCTACAGGCTCATCCGTGTTGTCCTCTTGGTCAAGCACAAGACCATCTCCTCAGCCGCAACAACAGCAGCAACAACAACAACGACAATCTCCAAAATTTCCAAATGTTTCCGCATCATCGTTAGTCCAATTCTCTTGGTGTCAATGTCCTGATGTACTGTCAACATCACATAATGAAGCAATGACAATCCCAAACTCTCCACAACGACATCTCAGATTGCTAGTTCCCGTACGAGGCTCGCTGTGCGTACAAAATGGTATATTAGACGATGCGGATCCCTTGCAAGTGGTTTACGACAAGGCACAACACAGTCCATCTCCTCAACGCAGCAACAAGTTGAATAACACCACCAACCACAATACCACCGACGCAGAAGACCCACAATTAAGTCCCGACGGAAAAATGGTGGCCTTTGTTGTGGCAGGTGAAATTTTTGTCGCCCCCTGCAACGGCAACAACCAACTAGAGGACAACAGTATTCAAATCACCTTTGGAGCGTCGAATTCCATATCGCATGGAGTCGCAGACTTTATTGCGCAAGAAGAAATGGATCGATATCGTGGCTTTTGGTGGCATCCTGATTCCAATGGAATTTTATTCATAAAATTAGATGAGTCCCAGGTACCGGCTTTCCGCATTCTTCATCAAGATGTTGGAAGTGGCGTAGGACCACCAACCACCGCAAGCGTAGCAAGTGGTTCGAATGGAACAGGTATGCCATCCGGCGATGGTGATGCCAATTCTACCGCTGCAATGTCACCATCGAGCAACGCCCCTCCTGCTAGCGCTGCTACCTATGAAGACCACCGCTACCCATTTGCTGGCAATGCTAATCCCTCCGTTACTGTAGGTTATGTAAGGGTTGACTATGAGTCCTACTTTGACCATGCCAATCACCCAGAGTCGTGGGAAGAACGCCGAGAAGCTGTTGCAGAAGAGAAAACAGGGCAAGCTTTGGCTCACAAAGAATGGTGTAATGCCACGTGGTATGACTCACCTCGTGAAGCGCCAGAATATTTGGCGAGAATAAACTGGTTGCCCGACGGATCAGCGTGTGCTCAGTGGCAGAATCGGTCACAAAATACTCTGGTATTGACAAGAATGAATGTTCAACAATCACAAAGGGCACGCACAATGTTGGTGGAACGAAGCCAGTACTGGATCAACCTTCATCACATGATGAAAACCCTGCCCCACCCCATACACCCCGATGACTGCATGGACACAGCTGACGGCATTCCTCCTCTCCCAAAGCCGCTTCCTGAAGGATCCTTCTCCTTTTTCTTTGCATCAGAACGCACTGGTTATTGTCACTTATATTTGTATACATTTGTACCAGGTTACAACGGCGATCAAGCTGTTCTGGTAAAGTCAGTATCAGGGAGCGGCGACTGGATGGTGGAGAGCATTGTTGGCTTGGATGTACATCACGACCTGGTGTACGTCATGGGAACTTACGACTCAGTTTTAGAACGCCATCTGTATGCGCTTCCTATTCAAAACAACCGGAAGTCTCACCCAGGTTGCACCGACGCAGGTGACCACCATCCGAACGATGACTCGTCATCTGGCAATCATGGTGTCCGGCGAGGGTTGAAACAGGTGATGAACGCTCTGAGTGGCAAGAGTCGATCGCGGAGCAACATCAACAATAGTACCACAAACGGCAACGATTCAGCTACCAACAGCATCCACCCAATAAGGCTCACTGTGGAGTCGGGAATGCACAATGTTGTCATGGATGATGATTGTCGTGTTTTTGTGGATACGAACTCTGATTTAGATCGCCCCACTGCTGTCCAGATTTTTGCCCTGCGGCACGGAGATGAGGATGGGGCAGCAGTACCCTCGGCTTCCGAATCCATTAAAACCCAGTACCTCCTTACTCTTTATGACGCTCTTCACGACGAAAAGACTATGACAGCGTTGAACTTAACAACCTCCAGTCCGTCGACGAGCACTGCCAGCCACCTTTTTTCCTCTCCCGCGGCTAGCAAGACACATCGATTGATTTCTAGCCTTCCAGCCCCCGAGTTGATTTCCTTTCCAACATCTGATGGCACCGAAACTTTGCACGCGGCGCTTTACCGCCCTGATCCTGTCAGGCATGGCCCTGGCCCCTATCCTCTCATATGTGCTGTGTATGGCGGACCTCACGTTCAACGCGTGAACAGATCATGGTCTCAGTGTGCGGATATGCGCGCACAGAGACTCTGTTCTCTTGGATTTTGCGTCGTCAAGTGTGACAACCGCGGTTCGTCTCGCCGTGGCATGGCATTTGAAGCGGCGATCTCGCGACGATTAGGACGGCTGGAGGTATTGGACCAAGTTGCAACTGTCCGGCAAATGACGCTTCGGGGCATTGCAGATCCGACTCGTGTGGGGGTTTATGGTTGGTCGTATGGAGGTTATCTGTCCGCGATGTGTCTTTGCCGTGCTCCTGATGTCTTTCATGTAGCAGTGGCAGGAGCCCCTGTCACAAGTTGGGACGGATACGATACACATTATACGGAACGATACATGGGTTTGCCATCCGAGAATACTAGTGGTTACCGCGAGTCGGCAGTATTTGACCACGTACCGAATATGAGAGGAAAGCTCATGATAGTGCACGGCTTGATTGACGAAAATGTGCATTTTCGTCATACAGCGCGCCTCATCAATCGTTTGATTGGCGCTGGAAAGGATTACGACCTTTTAATTTTTCCCGACGAAAGACATTCACCGCGTCGTCTCCGTGATCGAATATACATGGAGCAGCGCATCAGTGATTATTTCGTCAGGCACTTGGGCAGCAGTCCTGGTGGCCTTGGCGTTGCCATGCGACATTCTCCTGGCCACTTGTAGCCGCCTTTGCTGTGGTTGTTCATGTAGATTAGCATCGCCAAACAGCACTAAACAAATAGCTACAACCGCGTTAATGGTTGGTCGATAATTGAAGTATTTAGATTAGGAAGTGTAGTTTCTAGTCAAATAGTTGAGCATTAGTTTGGAGCCATCACTTGGTTGACTGCCTGCCGCTTCACTTCTTTACTAATACGTGCTTCGATACGCTTATCCTCCTCTTCCGCAATTTTTTCTCGAATCCTTCGATACGAGGGATATCTGTTTTGGTAGAATGACACACAAAAAAGAGAAAAAGTTTAGAAGAATATTATTGATTGATTGACAAATGGTTGTTTGGAAAATCCATTGGAACCAACATACCTGCAAAGGATATAGGTATTGAAAATGGCACACCCCCCCAAGCACCCGGCAACAATTTTTCCAAACAAAGTTTGGTAGGACCAACTAACACTCGCAAGGATCATGTAGAAGAGGAAACGCCACCCACTGTTGAAGAGGAACCCAAAATTCACGGCAATAATGACACGAAGGAATTTGAGCTGGGTCTCCAAGCAACAAATCAAAAGCCCTCCACACGTGGCGTAAATTGCCAGTACAAATTTATCAGGGGTCGGAATGGTAACCATGAGCAGAATCTGCAGAAAAGAAAGAAGGGCGGGACAAGAGTTGCCAAGCAGAAATTAAAATGAAAATGAGTTTCGACAACAATTCGAAGAAATAAAATATAGAATCAATATCAAAATATTGTCAGCAACCCAGGCACACCCAGATCTTTAGCAGACAGAATCAAGCATTGCAATATCTAGTTGCATTCGTACCGAACAAGCCACCAAGGCAATGGCAACACCCATGTTGGCCAACCGCATCGTAAGGATGATACCTGGAAGGTCCTTTTCCTCCGCAGCAGGCGTCGTGGAACCATCGGCTACCATACTACCACCCGTCGCGGATGCTGCAGCAGGAGCTGTCGCAGGAGCAGCAGGCGTGACGCCCGATGTCATTTCGAAACTGTTGTCTACTCCAGCATTTTTGTTATCGTTGGTCAGCCAAGTAGGTGTTTCGGACATGGTGGCTGTTGTTTCTCGTGAATTAAAAAATTAGAACGACTGTGCCGTCTTTCTTCTTAATCAAAATTAGTCGGTTTATTGCTCAAAGCAATCTACTGTACTGTAGTGTATTTCGCTTCTGTCTGCCAACACAAGAATACTAGCTACTAGTTAAGTAGCCCGAGTCGTGAAGCGTAACACAAGGATGGAGGCCGCCTGTTGTTTCGTCTGATCCTGCATGGTGGGTTACGTTCATCATCATCATTGCTTTTGCTTGTTCATCCGATCGCGCCGGGGTGGTGCATGCAACCAAGTGTCCGTTGTAGGCGTCGGAGCAATAGTGCGTTCGGAAAAAATCTAGCTAACTGGAAAATGGTGGTAAAAGATGGTGGCCAGGTTTTGAGAAGAAGGGCGGCTTCATTCAGCTCATAAGCCATTCATAATATTACTAACAGCCTTTTGTTTGCAAAATCATATCTTTTGAGCTGCCACCAAATCGGCAAAAATTTGGTTCTGGAATTAGAAAAAGGATGTTGTTGAAGCTGATTGGAGCATTTTATTGATGTGCTTCTTTTGGGCCAACTGATCAATTCCTACTACTAGTTAATATTAGCTACCTGCAAGTATTAGCAACAACTTTTGGTAGACTACTAGCTAGCAGCTTGTGCAGTTGGTGAGCCACTTGGTGTTACTTCCCTTCCTCTGCATGCTTCCCTTCATTTTTGCTTCCCCAGGAAGTCATCTGACGCACACAGCCTCACGACGGTTGATGGAACCGAAGGGTGCTTCAAGCAATTTTCGAACAGGCACGAACATCAAGGCGATCGATCGCATCGATCCAGATCGACAAGATTATTGAACATCATCACAACCACATCGGAAGCTACTACGAGTAGCCCAATAGTAGTTCCATACTGAACGATACATGTAGTAATTAATTGCCATTTAGTACATCATAAAAACGTCCCCTCTCCACTGCGCCTTTTCAACTAAAAATCTCCAGATAGTAGTCATCCGAATTGTCCTCCGATAATTTTTCCCCTAAACTTGAAGAGTTTGAGTGAAAGACACCAGCTGCAAAAAGAATTTTCTCAAGGCAAATGTATTTTTCAATGGATCCACAACACCCTAATCCCCATCACCCCATTTCCAACAACGCAGGAGGAGGATTCCATCATCCGCCGCACGCTACCAACAACAGCCAAAATTCGTCTTCGCGAAAGAGATCTGTCAGCGAATACGATGATCACAACCACCAAAATAATCACCACGAATTGGAGGAACGAACGTGGCATTCCTTCAAACGATTGAAACTCCAGCACTCTGAGAGTGAATCAAGTCAACAAAGTGGCAATCACAACGCAGACGGCAACAACGTTGGATCCTCCCATCCTCATCACGCGATGCAGTCACAACAACATCATCACCAGCAACAGCATCCCGCTTTACAAGCATCCAACTCGGCCGTCTCGAGCAATGGTTCGGAATGTCAAGACGAGGATTATACGCAAGTGAATCATGTATTGGGATTATTGCACCAACAACGCAGACAGAGAATGCAACATCAACAACATCAACGACAGCATCATCATCATCCACAACCAGTCCAACACCAACAAGAGGCATGGGGGAACGCTGCCGCCCAGCCCCGGTCGGACACAAACAATCGCCACCACCACCGTAGTCGTCAGAAGCAGCAGCAGCATCATCACTCCGTTCGTCTTCCTTCGGACTCCAAGCTCTTGTAAACTATGATTTCATCTATCATTATTGGTGGAGGCCAAGTGAAGCTATAGCCCAAGCGGAGCATAGTCATGCGGGTGTTGTGTGTGCACCGCACTGTGGCGTTGGCCGCTCTAAGGAATAAATAGCGAGAAAGATACCCTTCCAATCGATTGAAGCATAACGCATACCCCAAGAGTAGCACTCCTATCAACTAACAAAACTAGCTATTCCAAACTGTTTTGTAATTGCATCTACTGGTCTTTTTTTTGTCAATTATCATTAGTTTATATAATTCATTTATCCTCGGCTGTGCACATGTAGCCGAAAGGACTTGCTACATAGCCAGTCAGTCAATCAATCACGCAGTAGTAGTAGTATGGTAGCAAGCATACCACTGTCTGTACTGTACGTAACTTGAGAATAGTCATCATCATTCGTATTCATTCATTCATTCTCCCACCCAACCAATCCACCACTATTATCTACGTATTCACAATGCATAAATTCCTACATGCAAATCAATTACCCATTGCTTGTCTGGCGAATTGTCTATTTCTCAATCAATTGCCCAAAGCTTGTTCTTATATTAATACTGTTTATGTTGCGGACTTCTTTGACACACCAAAAAGGTTATGATTGTGATTCCTGTAGTGTGGTACAGAAAAGTGAGAAATGTATCGCATGAGAAATTTGCATTACGTTGACAAGTCTATAATCACGCTGAGGTTCCACTACACGTCCAACTCTCCACTCCACCACTGGAGCTGAAGAGCTCCCATCCTCCTTCCCTCGTTATTACATTACTGTAGGTTACGTACCACTTTACGTCTCCAGTTGTCGGCATCTGGATCAAAGATAAATGAAGATTCCTTGGTAAATGACAGGTCAAAGACAATCAGAAAGACTAAGATGGTCCACACGGTTAGCAGTTGCAACCATCCCGTTCCTCCAGTGTCCCCGTGATACGCCGCGAAGGAGAGAAAGGCCACAAAGGCCAACAACATGAATTCAATTTTTTGGCGAAGATTCATTGTGAAAGGTGTATTTTGTTGTTTTCGAAAGGAGCTAAACTAAGAGAGGTGCTATGTCTTATTGTTGTTTCTATTGATGATTGGCGTGTTCTATATAACAAGCTGCTAGCTAGTTGGCTAATAAGAGATGTTCGGTAACAGTAAGTTCTGTTGTGGAGCTTTTATCTACTAGTAGTGGGTGCTGCTGTGTGTTTACTTCGTGCTGGTTTGATTGTTATTATCAATTTCGTCATTGCGATTGACTTGACCATGCATACATCTGCCTGGTTGATGTCGCTGGCCTTGCCAACTGAGTTCCGACAACTCGCCTAAGTATCGGCTTGAATACACTGCGCGTCGGCCGTCCTATTGAATCTCACATTTCGAGCATTTTTATCATAGAAAACCGTGAGGGCACTACCACGCAACTAACTACCGGTACTAGTACCAGGTACCGGTACAGTACTTAGTACTCTACTAGCTACTAGTAGCTAGTAGTATGGCGCTAGCTATGGTGGTCTACTGCACTACGGTACTCGACAAAACAGTACTACGTATTCTATACATAACAAAATATAAACAGGAAGGAGCCAGATACAATACATATGGACGGAAGATTTAGAATACAAGAATATAGGTCTGACAAGACTTCTGGTGAGACCTTGGAAGCTCTCCAGTCGGTATGGTATGTCTTATGGTATGTCGTCTGATAGAAGGATTGGCACTGCTCTTTCCAAGGGTAATAATGTTTTAGGAATTATGTGAATGAGGGTCGATATTGGACAGCCAATTTGCACCGCTCCGTGGCGTGCCGTGATTTCTCACTTCACAAGCTAAGCTAAGCACTGAATTTGTGGATCGCTTCTGCAAAGGCTTTGCCGGCCTTGACAAAAAATTGTGAGTTGCCATGGTAATGGAAGCCAAAGTTGGACCGCCCCAAACGATACTTTTCTAGATCTTCGGGAGAAAATTCTTCGTTGGTCCAGGCATCGAATGCCTCTTTTTCTTCTTCTTTCGACTGGAATGCTTTTTCTTCTCTCGAGGTGCGGAGTTTTCTTTGTAATTGCGCCCATTTTTGATCCAGTTCTTCAAGCTCGGCGTCCCAAAAATCTTCGGTTCGGACAGCTACCACGTTTTCCAATTTGTCTTTTTCCACGGGTAGTTCCATGGCCTTTCGAAATCTTCCGTGCAGACTATTTTCCTCGTGAAAACCACCGACACCAAGGACTCCAATGACAAAAGGTAGTGTGGGAACCGCCAACTCGGACCGTACGTCTTGAATGAACAACGACAAGAGTCGACCATACTCATCGTAACCTCCTGGTCTGTCGCGCTCTCTATACACGGAACGATCTACCACGTCGTTCCATCCCTGGAACCAGAAAAAGCCTTTCAACTCATAACCGAGATCCGGGTTGTAAGTTGGGCATACCCTGGGTATATCCGACAGAATGTGACGAATGTGTTCCATCATGAGTTTGTAATAATGCCCTGATGCAATTCTTTTTTCTTCCTGCATATCCGCTACTGTCTTGTTGGGATCTTTATTGTGACGTTCCCAATCATTCATGGATTCCTCGGAATATTGAAATATTCCGGCACTGGGAGGACGAAAGTCTGTATTCAAGCTCCTTCCACCCCAAGCAGTTTTGATAATCAAAATGGGTTCTGTAGCAGATTCTTTTTCTTGCAGATACAGTCCAAAGGAAAGCTCGGGTCCGATTTTATCAGCATTGGCACCATACCCCACCGATAGTTTTCCATGTCGCTCGACATCATCTCCCACTCGGTCCAATCCGACCACGGAAATCCAAATATTTTCACACTCTTTAAATTTTGGTTTCTCATGCTTCTTGCAAAGCTCAGCAGCATCTGAAGAATTTCCTTCGAATATTTGATCCAGAACTGGGGCAGTCTCGGGATCCAATCCAAGATAGGGAATTCCACTGAAATGAGCATGCCCTTGCATGTTGGATTGGCCTGCCAGGATATAGACCTTTAAAGGTTGAGACGCCAAGGAAGCATTGCAGGACGCCATGGTTCTCTAGAATTGCGGACGTTCGGGTTCTCTGGGTTCAATGATAAAGTGGAAGTAATGGCATGTCAACTATAAGTATAAGCTATGGAATTTAATGATCAAAGCTGACTTATTCTTACAGTATCTGTCGTGGTTGTGCAATGATCGATGTACATCGGCCATGATCTATATCAACATGGGGGCAGTGATCCGATCCATTATTGTCGTGAGAATGATGACACTTCTTTCGTGAATGATGGACTCTGATGTTAAGCACGACTGAGACTATAGTACGAGCTATATTACGTGGAGCTGTACGCGTTTCATTGACACAAGCTTCCAAGTGGAGGATTTTAGTTTACACGGTGGGAGGGCCTCGTTGAACTTCGGTTGATGGACCTAGCTAGCTAGCTAGTAGTAGCTCAGAACCGTTGAACCGCTGAGCATTTGATGGGACAACAGAACCAGAGGACAGCAGCGAAACACTCCTTCATAAATATCTCCAACAGCCCAGCACTACAGTCCATAGCAGCTATTGCAACAAGTACTTGAATTAATCTTTATCTCGTTTATATATCCCACAAAATAATATACCAACATGGCACGAGGAGCAGAAGCAAAACTACGACGCAGGCAGAAGCGAAAGGAGGGCAATGAGGAAGTTACCAATATGTTTGACGTGAACAGCGACGATGATGACAGTGACGAAGATGATAATGATATTAATGATAAAGACGATGAAGGAAAGAAAAAATCCAAAAAAAAGAAGGATAAAGAGGAAGAGCAAATTCGCGTTCCCGTGGCGACCAAGAAAGCACCCATTAAAACCACACCTTTGATTCTGCTCATTATGATGGTGGGCACCACCGTGCTGCCTGCGTTGATTTATGCCTCCGATTATATGGCTAATTTTGCTCAGAAACACCACGTACTGGGATCTCTCGGATACCGTCTTGGCCTTGGCTCTGTTCCTCGCAAGCGAGTTTTCTCCTTCTATGAGAAACATGATCCAACCAAGATTGAAGATGTACCCAATATCCTCGCCAAGCATTATGGAGATTATCCCAAACTGGTCAAGAAACTGGAACGTAAATACCAGGATTATGGATACTTTATGGGGTGGGAAGAAGACGAAGCTCCCCTTACATTAGCGTTGGAGCAGTTGGCTCAGACTCGTGATGAATTTGTCAACCAGTATTGGAACCGTTATGCACCGCAGCCTCTCAAGACGGCGGCCCGAAATGTTCGATATAATCTGACCTTTCTCTTGAAAAAGTTTAAAAAGGTTTGGAAACGGCAAATCTGGCCCATCTTGGAGCCCCTCTTTGGTGTCCCCGATCCAAAAGCAGCAGCGAGACAAAAACGCAAAGATGCACAGGAGGCACGCGAACGTAGAGCTGGTGCGGCGGGTAGCGCTGGTACCAGGAGCAAGAAAAGGGACTACAGAGATGATGTTGAGGATTAAGTCCTGGTCATCTCTATCATACCACTACATGACATCACATTTGTTTGTCTAATGGTGCAGAATGGATAATACATCTGGGCCTAGACCTAAACACATTAATTCAATATATATACTCTTCCTGAGGAACCCTTGAAAGGCAAGGACCTCAGCTTTTGACTAATGATACAGTAGCGCGCATGTAAATGGGGCGGGAACAGCCAGCCAGATAGGAATCTTTCGCGGGACATTCATTTTAGAACCCTTCCAGATTCATGGTTCTGACCGTGGAGATATCCCAAAGTGGCTCGGTGGTCATGGCAGAATCGGGCAATACCGTAGGGTCTTCAAACGAAATCCATTTATTCCACCACTTTCGCGTGGTAGCGGTTTCAGATTTGGCCTTTTCGGTGAACATTCCAACCCCGCGCAAATTCTCCATCATGACAAGACCCTCACTGTAAGAAAGAGGCAAGTACAAAGAGTTCCATTAGTTAGAATGTGCCATCAAGATAGTGTGATTAAGTTTCGAATACATCCGTGACTCCAATCCGTGACTCAAAGGATACCTTTTACACCGAAACCAAGAGACGAATCTCCATCGCCGTCTTTTTACACCCAATACTACTCCAATAACGCTTTGAACATGCTAATAACAACAGAAACCAGCCTGTAAGCAACTTACTCTAAAAGTCCCATTAGATTACAATCAACATTATTGCTGTCGTTGCATTTTCTGGACACCGTGCGAAGCCCGGATGATGAAGCTCGGCACTGCACCATGGACATCAACATTGTCGCGATTTGAAGGATGAAGAACAAACGAAAGTACTGCATTCTGAATTACTTAAAAAGGTAGAAGGAGCGCTTACGGAGGGAATGGTTGTAACGTTGATGTTGCTATTACTATAACAGATATTTGCATTGAGTTCGATGCAACTTCTTTTGTGTATTTGTATTGTTGCCAGGTTTGAATTTTTTTGTGCTCGCTTTTAGTGCTCGCTTTCGATGCGACGCCTCTCTGTGATGGCATGCAACGGACGTGATGTCGACGTCAAAGGGTTGCATGGCCCCTGCAGTCATCCCGTTTAACTCCGCGATGCTTCCGCGCAGAAGACCAATTGCGAAGTCCCGAGTTGACACCGTTGGTCATGGTGGTCGCGTTATATAAGGCACTTTGCGAGCAGGCCACACCTTTAGGGTCATTTGGAAGGTCAAGATCACGATAGAAGCTACCCAACCGGCACTCAAAGTCTTAGTACTGTCTTTTGAGTCTCTTTTTCAGAATTTTCAACGATCACGCTTTTCGTTCGGTTGTGGAGCGTGTTTTGCTTCCGCCTTTTTTATTTTAGGTCCTCTTAGAGTACTACTAGCTAGCT
>ENA-ORBV01011493-ORBV01011493.1-microbial-mat-metagenome-genome-assembly--contig:-NODE-11493-length-13887-cov-7.458001_pt1 | contig 13887 bp, 11 predicted proteins | sample MGYA00237777_ERZ505514 | MGnify/ENA primary metagenome ERZ505514 (study PRJEB26160, sample SAMN06269048) | microbial mat metagenome | isolation source: Oligotrophic lake microbial mat | place...
TGCACTTCGCCGGTCCAGTTGCCGGCGTCGTATTGCGCGCCGTAGCTGGCACTGCCGCTCAGGGCCGTCTGCGGCAGTGACGTGGCAAACGACGTGGTGAAGGCGCTAAGCGACGCCGAGATGTTGGCAAAGGCCGCCGTCAGGCCGGCCACCACCTGGTCGGGGCGCGAGGCGGTGAAGTAGTTGTCGGGGCGCGGTTGCCCACCCACGGTGTCGGTGTTGGTGCGCCACCAAGCTTCAGGCAGCGCCGTGGTGTGGGTGTAGGGGTCAAAGCCCGTGGGCACCTTGAAGCCACCGTACTTTGCGGCCAGGTAATACTGGTTGTTGCTGACGTAGGAGCCAAACTCCAGCACGTCCAGCCAGTAGGTGCTGACCGTCTGCATGCCCTTGGTCTGCGGCTTCGTGACGTCATCGGGGCGGATGTCTTTGGTGTTGGCGTCATAAGCCAGGCCGGCGATGAGGTAACTGCCGTTGCTGATGCCAGTGGTGCCCAGCGAACCGCCCATGCCTTGCAGCGAGCCTACCTTGTCGGTGGCCGTCACGGAATTGACGGTCGTATCTGCGCTGACTTCGGCCGGCTTGGCAGGTGTCCCGTCGCCCGAGGAACCTGGCAGGTTCCGGTCCCAGTTGGTGTTGGTGTCGCCGATGCCCAGGATGAAGTTGCGCTGGCAGGAATACTGGATGGGGTCGTCCCACGCGGTGATGACGGGGAAGCCGTCCACCAGGCGCACCTTGTTGGCGTCGCCGGCAATGTTGCTCCAGGCCGGAACGTAGCCCTGGTTTTTCAGGTAGCGAATGGCGCCGTAGTACAGCTCGCTCACCGGGTCGCGGCGTTTGTAACTCTTTTCGAACTGGCCGAACTTGTTCAGGTAGTTCAGCACGCCGCTGTTGGTCACCGTCACGCCCAGCGCCGTGTTGGTGCTGGTGGCGTCGGCGGGGTCGGGATTGATTGACTGGATGCCGGTGGTCGAGTCCCATTCGGTGGCGGCGTTGGCCACCGGGCTGGAGCCAGGAACAAGCTTGTTGGGGCCGACAAACTTCTGGCGCGCGCGTAGTACGCCGCCGTCACGTCTGTCGTCGGTGGGGTCGTTCAGGTAGCCGAATGCGCTGAAGCGGATCTTCTCGGCGTACTGCTGCAGCAGACCTTCGGGCTTGTAGGCGCCGGAAGGGTAGGCCTTGCAGTTGGCTTCGTAGCTGAAACCGGCACCGGAGGCACAGACCTTCACGCGGGCGTAGAAGCTGTGCAGCGATCCAACAGCTGGCGTGGAGCCCTGAACGTAGTGCGTGGGCGTGCCCGTGGTCCCGGTGACCAGCGCGGCCGTGCTGGTGAACCAGACCTGGTTGCCCCGTGTGCGTACGCTCACCTTGATCGAAGAAAAACTCAAGGGCGTGTGCTCGGAGATTTCGGTGGCAGACGGGCTGGGGCGCTCTTTCAGCGGATCGCCGCTGGCAGTGGGAATGAGCGGGAAGTTGGTGTCGCTGCCGTTCAGCGAATTGCTGGTCGCCCAGGCGCCTTCCAGGATGGTTGTGGTGGCGTTGTCCACCCGGCGATAGCCCCCGGTCAGCGCCCAGCGGAACGGATCGATGGCCTGCATCGTCATCCAGTTCATGAAGCTGCCACTCCAGGTGTCGGTCAGGCCGGCATCCGTGCACTTGAAGGTGGCGGCGGTCGCGCCCACCGGCGTGAAGTGGCTCACATCGTCACCCACTTCCGTGCCCTGCACGTAGCGGTAGCACTTGGCGTGGTCGAAATAGCCCAGGTATCTGGTGCCCGGCACAAACTTGCCCTGGTGCGCCACGCTCACCGCGGTGGGGAACTCAACCGACAGCGCCAGCACCAAATTTCCTGGCACACCGGCGTTGGTGAACACCGGCTGGTCGGCCAGTGGTGTGGTGGCCTGCAGCGGCTGCACGCCGCCCAGCACCAGTCCGGCGGCCAGTGCCCAGGCGCGCATCAAAGGCCGTGGCCGAAATGGCCGTCGCCGGCTGGGTGCCGGCGCTGCAGGGTGAACGGTCATCACGGTGGTCATCGCGGCGGTCATCACGGCCGTCAGCGGGGACGAGGTGCGGTGTGAAGTGTTCATAGCGTCAAGGTGGTCTGAAAGTAGGCCTGGGTGTTGCGTGGCCCCGCCACGCGGATGCTCACGCGGTACACCACACGTTGGCCGAGGGCGCCGGCGCCGCCGGCGCTGGAGTCTTCGGCGCGGATGGTTTCCGAACCGCTGCCGCCTGCCGGGTTGGGGTCGTCGGCCATCGTGCAGTGGTCGGCGGCAGCAATGCCTGTGTTGACGCACATGCGGTCCACCACATAACGCAGCGTGATGGCCTGGCCGGTCACCGTGATGTCGTTGGCCACCAGGCCGAAGGTGGCGAAGTCGGTGTCGGTGGACAGCAGGGCGTTGGGCAGGCCCTGGGCGTTGCTGGGCAGCAGGGTGGAGCTGTAGTTCTGGGTTGGCGTGGTGGTCTGGCGTGCCACGTCGCCGGCCAGGGCGCCGGTCTGCAACTGCGTCAGCACGGCGGCCACGGCCCGTTCGGCCTGGTTGGTGAGGTCGCGCTTGAAACCCAGGTTGCCGGCGTTGATGAGCGAGGTGTTCATCGAGCGCACCATGGCCGCTGCGCCGATGAGCATGATGGCCAGCGCGATCAGCCCGAACAGCATGATCACGCCGCCCTGGTGGCGGCGGGCCCGGCGCTGGATGGGGGTGTGATGAAGACTTTTCATGGGCTTGGTGCGCATGGACTGGGGTCTCACGGACTTGGGAATCACGGACTTGGGAATCACGGACTTGAGACTCAAGGGCGCGGTGCCAGCAGCACGTTGCGCAAGGGGATCGTGAAGTCCAGGCTGCGCCAGCGCAGTTGGCGCTCGGCGGGGCTCAGGCTGCGCGTGGCATGCAGCGTGGGGTCCAAGTCGTCAAAGAGCGTCAGCGAGGTGGGCGCGACGGTGTCGCGTTCAGGCAGGCTGGTGCGGATGATCACGCCCACCCGCAAGGCCACGATGCGGCTCAGGTTGGTGCGTGATGTGGCCGACCCATCCAGCAGCGTGGCCGCGTTCCAGGGTGCGACGCCGGGGTCCTGCCAGCTGTCGATGCGGCCGTCGTCGTTGGTGTCCACACCGTAGCGGGCGCGCAGGTCGGCCACGCCGTCGGCAATGGCCACCACGTTGTCGGTGCCGTCCAGCTGCAGCATGTCGTGCGCCACCAGGGTGGCGTTTTCGCCCACGCCGATGAGCTGGAACTGCGGACGGTTGCCGGTGGCGTTGCCCAGCAGCGACACCCAGGCGTTGTCGCTGACGCCCATGTCTTCCAGGCGCACACCGCCGATGTCGGATGTGGCGTAGGTGCCGCCAAAATTCAGCGCCTGGTCGGCGCCGCCGGCAAAGCCGCTGGCCACCTGCTGCAGCATGCAGTTGCTGCCGTCCTGGAACACCATCACCAGGTCGCTGGCGCGTATGCCCAAGGTCGCAGGCACCCGCAAGCCGGTGCCGGTGGCCGAGGCGGTCATCATGCGCAGCGGCGATTCACCCAGGCCAGAAGAGCCGGTCTGGATGGCCAGCACGTCCGAGCCGTCGGTGCCCACACCGGCGTGCACCACCAGCGGCGCCAGGCGCACGGCCTGAGGCACGCTGGCGAAGGGCGCCAAAAAGGGCGTTGCCCGTGGCAGCGTGGTGGTGCCGCCACGCGCGGCCATCAGCCGGCAGCCGTAGGCGTTGCGCCAGGCCTGGGCGTAGCCCGATCCGGCGCTGCGCACCAAGCGGTCCAGCGCATAGGACACGTAAGCGCCGCCGATGGACGAATCGTTCAGCGACGTCAGCGTGCGGCGGCCACTTTCAAAGCGCACCATCATCAGCGTGATGGCCAGCACCAGGGCCATGCCGATGGCCACGGCCACCAGCAGTTCGATCAAGGTGAAGCCGGCCGACCGGCGGCGTGCGGAACAACGGCGGTGCGCGATCATGGAATCTGCACCTGTGTGACATAACTGTGCACCGTGGTGGTCGGCTCGTGCGGCGCGCGCCAGGTGATGGTGACGGTGGCCACCGTGCCGGCCACCACCACCGTGCCGACCCCGTTGGGCAGGCCGCGGTTGGCCGCATCGCCGACTCGGGTGTTCCAAGCCGTGATCTCGCCCGCGGTGAGCGTGATGCTGTTGGTGCCCCACATCGCGGAGACGATCTCGTTGGCCAGCAAGGCCGCACGGCTGCTGTCTTCGGCGCTGACCGAAAACTGCACGGCACGCGCCTGCAGGCCCACCATGCCGATGAGGCCGAAGGAAAACAGCACGATGACGACCAGCACCTCGATCATCGAGACACCGCGGTTCCGGCACTGGCGCAGGCTGTGGTGCCGCTTGTGGTGCGGCATGTGATGCAGCTTGTAATGCGGATGGGGCTTGAGCTTGTTCATGTCGGGCATCCGTCCGGGGCGCTGGCCGACAGCGTGCGTGCGGGGTCGCACTGGCGCACCTGGCCGCCCAGGGTGACCAGCACCCGCAGCGGGCGGTCGCCACCTGGCACGGCTATGTCGTAGGTGCTGCGGCCGGTGGCGTCCAGGGTGCAGGTGGCGGTGCCCGCACCGGGGCTGGTGTTGGCCGTCTGGCGGCCCGCAGAGTTGAAGCAGATGGCCGTGGGGCCGGTGATGGTCACGCCTTCGGCTCGGTCGGCAAGGTTGCCGCATTGCACCGTGGTGGCGGTGTCGCCGGCCGTCAGCGCCACGCTGCGCACGGCCCAGAAGGCGCCGTTGGCGGCGGGTGTGGTGCTGGCCGTGCAGGCGCTGTCGTTGGTCAGGAAAAAGACCACCTGGCGGTTGCGGCGCACGGCTTCGGTCTGCGCCAGGCGAGCGCCGTTTTGCAGCGTGTCGCTCACCGTGCGCACCATGGCATTGCGTGTCCACAACGTGAAGGAGGGCGCCGCCAGGCCCAGCAGAATGCCCAGCAGCGTGATGGTGACCATCAGCTCGATCAGCGTGAAGCCCCGCTGACCGGCGCCGGGCCGATGGCGGTGCGCGGCTGTCAGCATGTGGCGCCCTTCCTCAGCAGCCACTTGCTGGCGCAGGTGGTCCAGCCTGTGGGCGCGGCAGTGGTGGCACGCACGTCGGTCTCGGTGATCGTGAAAGTGAAGCCGGCAACGGCGCCGCTGCCCACGGCTTGCAAAGTGAAGGCTGTGGCCGTGGGTGTGCCCGAGCAGGTGATGACAAACTGGTTGAAGGTCCGCGACGCCGTGTCGGTGCTGGCGCAGGGTGTGACGAAGGTGCCCACCGTGGCGTAGCTGCGGTTGTCTTGGAAGTGGCGCTCCATCTGGGCGCGCAGTGTGGCCAGGCCGTTGGACGCGTCGGCCAGGTGGCCGCGCACGATGTAGTCGCGGTAGCTGGGCAGGGCCACGGCGGCCAGGATGGCCACGATGGCCACGGTGATCATCACTTCGATGAGCGTGAAGCCACCTGAGGCGCGCAGGCGGCGGGGCCGGTGGGTGGTGTTCGACATCGCAGGCAACCTCAAAGGATCGGGTGGAGCCGGCCGCCTTCATCGGGCGCAGCCTGGCCATGTTTCAAAGCAGTACCGGGGCAGGACTCTGTGCTGTTTCGGGCCACCTGTCTCCCCTCATCCCTGGGACATCGGCTTATCGTGGATTGACTTGAGCCGAAGCCGGTAACAGTTCATGTCCGCCGGCCGACCACTGGCAGGCCGAGCAACCGGTCTGGGGAAGGTTCGGTCCTGTGGCCAGGTTTCGAATGGTGCCCGGTGGCCTTCAGCGCGGGGCCAGCGCAGGTGGAGGCTACAGTGCAGAGATCACACCCCGGCGTCCCGAGACGCACACCAGGCCCGCCCCATGACTGTTTCAACCCCCGACACCTGGCCCAGCCTGGGTCGTGAACAACTGCACGCCCTGCTGCGCGCCATGCCCAAGGCCGAACTGCACATCCACATCGAAGGCTCGCTGGAACCCGAGCTGATCTTTGCGCTGGCGCAGCGAAACGGCGTGGCGCTGGCCTACCCCAGCGTGCAGGCACTGCGCGAGGCCTACGCCTTCACCGACCTGCAAAGTTTTCTGGACATCTACTACGCCGGCGCCAGCGTGCTGCTGCAGGAGCAGGACTTTTTCGACATGGCCTGGGCCTACTTTCTGCGCGCCCAGGCCGACGGCGTGGTGCACGCCGAACTGTTTTTCGACCCGCAGACTCACACCGACCGCGGCGTGCCCATGGCCACTGTGGTGCAAGGCCTGGCGCGTGCCTGCCGCCAGGCGCAAAGCCAGCTGGGCATCAGTGCAGCGCTGATCCTGTGTTTTTTGCGCCACCTCAGCGAAGAAGCGGCATTTGCCACCCTGGACCAGGCACTGCCCCACCGCGAGCACTTCATCGGGGTGGGCCTGGACAGCAGCGAAACGGGCCACCCGCCCGAAAAATTTGCCCGCGTGTTTGCCCGCTGCGCAGAACTGGGTTTGCACCGGGTGGCACATGCCGGTGAAGAAGGGCCGCCGGCTTACATCTGGAACGCGCTGGACGTGCTGAAAGTGCAACGCATCGACCATGGCGTGCGCTGTCTCGAAGACCCTTCCCTGGTGCAACGCCTGGCCGCCGACGCCATGCCGCTGACGGTGTGCCCGCTGTCCAACGTCAAGCTCTGTGTGGTCGGGGCGCTGGCACAGCACCCGCTGCCGGCGCTGCTGGATGCCGGCCTGTGCGTCACCGTGAACAGCGACGACCCGGCCTACTTTGGCGGCTACCTGCTGGACAACTTTGTTCAAACCTTCGACGCGCTGCCGCAGCTGGGCGCCCGGCAGGCCTACACGCTGGCGCTGAACAGCCTGCAGGCCAGTTTTGCGCCAGCGGCGGACAAGGCCCGCTGGACAGCGGCGCTGGACGACACCTTCGCGCGCCTGGCAGCCTGAATGCTGGCGTTTGCGCTTCGGGCGCTTCAAACGGGGGCCGACTGCGGGGTCTTGCGCTCAGCGGCGGTGCACTCTGGTGCCGCTGCCATGACCGTGCGGTGACGCCGTGCCCGCTTCAGGCCGGCACGGCCTTCAGTGCCGCCTGCAGGGCCGGTGCCGTGGGCCCGAAGGCATAGGCGTCCATGCCCAGTTCGCCAAACACCAGGCTGTCGTGGATGCGCAGCGCGGGCACCTTGCCGCCGGCCCCTGCGGCCACAAAAAACGGCAGCAGGTGTTCGTCGGTGGGGTGCATCAGTGCCGCGTGCGGGGCTTGCTCGCGGTAATCCAGCAGCGGCGCCCAGTCGGCGGCGGCGCCGTGGCTGGCAAACCAGTCGCGGAAGGCCGTGCTCTCGGGCGTGGCGGCGCGCTCGGGCGGGTGCAGGCCCCCGCCGGCAAACACCCGGCGCAGGTTGTGCGTGATGCTGCCGCTGCCCAGGATGAGCACACCCTCGCCCGCCAGCGGCGCCAGCGCCTGGCCCAGCACAAACAGCTGCGCCGGTGACCATTGCGGCGGCCAGGCCAGCGGCAGCACGGGCACGTCGGCGTCAGGAAACATGAATCGCAGTGGCGTCCAGATGCCGTGGTCCAGGCCACCTTCGGCCACGCGGTGCATGGGAATGCCGGCCGCGGCCATCAGCTCGCTCACGCGGTCGGCCACGCCCGGCGCGCCGGGTGCGTCGTAGCGCAGCGTGTACAGCTGCGGGTCGAAGCCGCCGAAGTCGTACACCGCCTCGTGGCGCGGCGCGGCCATCAGCACCGGTTCACGGGTCAGGCTGTGCGCCGACACCGCCAGGATGGACCGCGGCAGCCCGTGCTGCTGGCGCAGGGTGCGGCCCAGCTGCTGCATGAAGGCGCCGGCCTCGCGCGGCTGCAGGGCCGTCATCGGTGAGCCGTGCGAGACAAAGAGCGGTGCGAAGGTGTTCATGCAGTCATTGGAGCACCCGCGGGCGGCCTGGTCGTTCAAGCCAGCCGCACGGTCTATTCAATCGCCGCCGCCTGCTGGCAGGCGCTTGGGCTATGGTGATGTCCATGAACGAGTCCCGACCCCCCTCCATCTTCACCCTTGCCTGGCGCCAGACGCGGCGCGACTTCCGCGCCGGTGAACTGCGCCTGCTGGCCGTGGCCGTGATGCTGGCCGTGGCCGCGCTGACGGCGGTGGGCTTTTTTGCCGACCGCCTGAACACCGGCCTGCAGCGCGATGCGCGCCAGCTGCTGGGCGGCGACGCCGTGGTCACCAGCGACCGCCCGACGCCACCCGAACTGGTGGCCAAGGCAAAAGCGCTGGGCCTGCGGGTGTCCACCTACGCGGACTTTCCCAGCATGGGCCGCGCGCCAGACGACAAGGGCGGCGCCTCGCGCCTGACGGCCGTCAAGGCGGTGAGCGACACCTACCCGCTGCGTGGCAAGCTGCAGTTGCGCGACGCTGCAGACGCGCCCGTGCAGACGGTGGCCGCGGCACCCCGGCCCGGCACGGTGTGGGTGGACCCCGCCCTGCTCGATTCCTTGCAGCTGCAGGTGGGCGACCCGCTGCTGCTGGGTGACACCACGCTCACCATTGCCCAGATCATCGTCATCGAACCCGACCGCGGCGGCGGTTTTTCGTCCTTCTCGCCTCGCGTCATGCTGTCGCAGGCCGACCTGGCGGCCACCGGCCTCATCCAGCCCGCCAGCCGCGTGAACTACGCGCTGGCCGTGGCCGCACCTGACAACTGGTCGGCCAGCCGTGGCGACCAGGTGGTGCGCACCTTTGTCGACTGGACCGAAGCGCAGGTCAAGGCCGTGCCCTTGCGCGGTGTGCGGGTGTCGTCGTTGCAGAGCGGCCGCCCCGAGATGCGCCAGACGCTGGACCGTGGCGAAAAATTCCTCAACCTGGTGGCGCTGCTGGCCGCGTTGCTGGCGGCGGTGGCCGTGGGCATTGCGGCGCGCGACTTTGCCCAGCGTCATCTGGACGACTGCGCCATGTTGCGGGTGCTGGGCCTGAGCCAGCGGCGCATCGCCGGCGCCTACACGCTGGAATTTGGCCTGGTGGGTCTGTTGGCCAGCACGGCCGGGGTGCTCATCGGTCTGGCCGTGCACTACGTGTTTGTCTGGCTGCTGGCCGGCCTGGTGAGCGCGCAGTTGCCGCCGCCCGGGCTGTGGCCGGCGCTGTTTGGACTGGGTGTGGGGCTGACGCTGCTGTTGGGCTTCGGCCTGCCGCCGGTGTTGCAGCTGGCCAGCGTGCCGCCGCTGCGGGTGATCCGCCGTGACGTGGGCGGCCTGAAGGCGGGTTCGGTGGGTGTGCTGCTGGCCGGTGCCGGCGGTTTCGTGGCGCTGCTGCTGGCGGTGTCGTCGGACATCAAACTGGGTTTCATCGCCGTGGGCGGGTTTGCCGTGGCGGTGGCTGTCTTTGCGCTGCTGTCCTGGCTGGCCGTGATGCTGCTCAAGCGCGCCGTGCCCGAAACCCGCGCACCGCGCTGGCTGGTGCTGGCCACGCGCCAGATCGCCGCGCGGCCGGCCTTCGCCGTGCTGCAGGTGAGCGCGCTGTCGGTGGGCCTGCTGGCGCTGGTGCTGCTGGTGCTGCTGCGCACCGACCTCATCAGCAGTTGGCGCCAGGCCACGCCACCCGACGCCCCCAACCGTTTTGTCATCAACCTGCAGCCCGACCAGGCCGAAGCGTTCAAACAAAGCCTGGTCGAGGCCGGCGTCACGCGTTACGACTGGTACCCCATGATCCGCGGCCGCCTGGTGGCCATCAACGGCCAGCCCGTGAGTGCACAAAACTACGTCGGCGAACGTGCCGCGCGCCTGGCGGAACGTGAATTCAACCTGAGCCACAGCGCCACTGCGCCGGAACACAATGAAATCGTGGCCGGCCGCTGGGTGGCCGACGAAGCCGGTGGCCTGTCGGTCGAAGAAGGGCTGGCCCAGGAGTTCGGCCTGAAGCTGGGCGACACGCTGCGCTTTGACATTGCGGGCCAGATGCAGGACGGCCGCATCACCACCTTGCGCAAGGTGGACTGGGGCGGCATGCGTGTCAACTTCTTCGTGCTGTTTCCCAGCGCAGCCATGCCCGACCTGCCCATCAGCTTCATCAGCGCCTTCCGTGCGCCGCCTGCCGTGGCCGGCACGCCCAGCTTTGACAACCGCCTGAGCCGAGACTTCCCCAACATCACCAACGTCGATGTATCGGCCACCATCGGTCAGGTGCAGCGGGTGCTGGACCAGGTCATCCGCGCGGTCGAATTCCTCTTCGGCTTCACGCTGCTGGCCGGCCTTGTGGTGCTGTTTTCGGCCATCACCGCCACGCGCGAGGCCCGCTCGCGCGAATTTGCCATCATGCGGGCCCTGGGTGCCGGCGGGCGCTTGCTGGGGCAGGTGCAGCGCGCAGAACTGCTGGGCGTGGGCGCGCTCGCCGGGCTGCTGGCTTCGGTGGCAGCCATTGCCGTGGGTTGGCTGTTGGCGCGTTATGCCTTCGAGTTCAGCTGGAACCCATCGCCCTGGGTGCCGCTGGCGGGCATGGTGGCCGGGGCCTTGCTGGCACTGGCCGCGGGCTGGTGGGGCCTGCGAGAAGTGCTGCGGCGGCCGGTGCTGGAGACGCTGCGGCGGGTGGGGGCGGTTTGACGGTGTTGGCGGTTCAACCGGAGCCAGACCCAGGCTCGCCAGCGATCAGAAGCTTTCCCAGTCTCCAGAGGCCCCACCGCCGGCAGCAGACCTGGCAGGTGCAGGTGCCGATGCGCTTGCCGCAGGCCGTTGCATCGGCGCCGCTGCGCGCGCAGCCGCAGCGGGCCGCGCCGCCCCGGCCTTGACTTTGGCCACCGTCGCCGCAGCCGCAACGGCTGCAGGCGAGGCACGCGGCGCATCCATCGCCGTGCCATCGGCAGCCGCCAGCTGGAAGCGGCTGACCACCTGGGCCAGCAAGGCGGCCTGCTGACGCAGGCTTTCTGCCGCAGCAGAACTTTCTTCCACCAGCGCCGCGTTTTGCTGGGTCACGCCGTCCAGTTCGGAAACGGCGCTGTTGACCTTGGCGATGCCTGTGCTTTGCTCGCCCGACGCCGCCGTGATTTCGCCGATGATGTCGCTCACACGCTGCACGCTGGCCACGATCTCGTTCATGGTGCTGCCGGCGTCGGCCACCAGCTTGGAGCCCATCTCCACCCGGTCGACGCTGGCGCCGATGAGGGCCTTGATCTCGCGTGCCGCTTCGGCGCTGCGTTGCGCCAGGCTGCGCACTTCGCTGGCCACCACCGCAAAACCGCGGCCTTGTTCACCGGCACGTGCAGCCTCAACCGCAGCGTTCAAAGCCAGGATGTTGGTCTGGAAGGCGATGCCGTCGATGGTGCCGATGATGTCGGCGATGCGCTTGGACGAGCTGTTGATCTCGTTCATGGTAGTGACCACCTGCGCCACCACGGAGCCACCCCGTTGCGCCACGGTGCTGGCCGATGCGGCCAGCTGGTTGGCGGTGCGTGCCGAATCGGCGGTCTGGCGCACGGTGCCGGTCAAGGTTTCCATCGAACCGGCGGTCTGCTGCAACGACGCGGCAGCCTGTTCGGTGCGTTGGCTCAGGTCGGTGTTGCCGGTGGCGATTTCGGCCGCCGCGGTGCCGATCTGGTCGGTGGCCTGGCGAACAGTCTGCATCGACTCGCGCAGGCCCTGCACCATGCGGCCCAGTGCGCGCACCAGGTCGCCAATCTCGTCTCTGGCTTCGCTGTGGGCGCTGATGCCCAGATCGCCTCCGGACACGGCTTCAGACAGCTTCACGGCCCGAGCCAGTTCGCTCGTCACGCGGCGCTGCACACGCCAGGCCATCAAGAGTGCGGCGCCGGTGCCCAAGACCATCAGCAGGGCCAGGGCCGCAGCGATGGTCTGGCCATGAGCCCGGGCGGCGCTGGCACGTTCGCCCTGCAGCACCTCATTGCGCGACGCGATGGCGTGCAAGGCCAGGTTCAAGGCCTTGTGGTGTTCTTCGGCGCCGCGCATGGCGCCGACGCCGACGTTGGGGTCCATGCCGCTCAGATCGATGGCCTGGTCGGCGCGGGCCCCGTACTGCTGAATCAGCGGCACGGCCGTGGCCACATGCTGCGTGATCTGCGCGTCGCCGGCCGACTGCTCGGGCAGGCCCTGCACCACGCGCTGCACACCTTGGAGCTGGCTGCTCAGATCGGCACGGAAGGCCTTGACCTTGGCCTCGTCCATCGAGCTGATGATGGTCAGCGTGCGAAAGACATCGGCGTGCACACGCGACACCTGGTCCTGCACCTGGGCCAGCGTCTTGAACTGGTCCAGGTTCGCCAGGCTGGTGGCCTGGGCACGTGCCGCTTCGTGTTGCGAGAACACAGCGTACAGCGTGCCGCTGACCAGGGCCACGACGGCCGTGAACAGCGGGGCGGCGATGAGCTTCGTACCGATCTTCATGCGGATCCTTCTGACATCACGCGGTGGCGGGCGTGCAGCGGTTGCCGCGCCGCCAGAGGCCGTGGTTTACTGGTAGACGCCGCCGCAGACGGCTGTGTCACCCAGCTTTTCGCAGTACATGACCTTGGGTTCGATCTTCTTGCTCACGGGGTTGGTGAACTTGTATTCCTGCCAAAAGCCGGTGGGCTTGGACTTGGCCATCGACACACGTTCTTTCACGAAGTACTTGCCGTCCACGTCGGTCAGGTCGATGAGGTCGCGGCCGATCTGCTTGGGGTTGGCGCCATGCGCCAGGCACTTGCCGTCCAGGCCGTAGACCACGAGGTAGAGGTCGCGGTCGATGAACTGGCCGCTCTTGTTGCTGACTTCGGCATAGCCCTTGTCAATGCCGTTGGTCTTGATGAAGGCCACGCCCTTCTTGACCATGGCCAGGGCATCGTCCTTGTTCGCGTCCTGGCTGGCCAGGGCCGGGGCTGACAGGGCCAGCGACAGGGCCAGCGACAGCGCCAGCGTGGCAAAGCTCTTGAGTTTCAGGTTCGGGTTCATGGTTGTCTCCGTTGTAGGGTGTGACGGGCATTGAGGCGTGTGACCCGCCAACTCGGGGTCACTGTCGGGGATATCGGCCGCCGCCACGGCTTCTTCAGGTGCACACGGTGCGGGTGTGGCTCTTTTTCTGTGCACGGCAGGCACAAAAAGCCCGCACGGGCGGGCTCATTCCTTGTTGGGTGCAGGGCGCACCTGCAACTGGTGTCGATCAAGCGTTGAACAGTCGTTGATCAAGGGTTGATCAAACCCATGTCGGCGCTGCTCATCAGACCTTCGATGTCCATCAGGATCAGCATGCGTTCGGTCTCGCTGTCGCCCTGGCCGCTTTTGATGGTGCCGATGCCGGTGATGAAGTTGGCGTCGATCGAAGAGTTGAGCTCGGGCGCGGGCTTGATGTGGTCCTTGCCCAGTTCCAGCACGTCGGACACCGAATCGACCACCGCACCCACCACACGGCCCCGCACATTGAGCACCACCACCACGGTGAAAGTGTTGTACTCGGCCGTCTCGCAACCCAGCTTCAGGCGCAGGTCGATGATGGGCACGATCACACCGCGCAGGTTGACCACGCCCTTGATGAAGGCGGGTGCGTTGGCGATGCGTGTGGGTTGTTCGTAGGAACGGATCTCCTGCACACGCAGGATGTCGATGCCGTACTCCTCGGCGCCCAACCTGAAGGTCAGGAATTCTCCGCCCTGTGCGGTGCGGCTGGCCGCACTGCTTGCGGCGCCCGCGGCAACGGCGCGGGCGGCTTCGTGGCGGGCCACCTGGGTGGCTTCGGCGATCATCTCCATGGGATTTCCTTGGATGCGTGAGAGGGTGATGGCGGTTTATCGGCGGCGGGCTACAGTTTCTGTAGCAGCCGGGCCGGGATTCAGAAGGTTTCCCAGTCGGCGTCATCGGCCGTGTTGCTGCTGCTGCTGCTGGTGGCGGCTGCGGGCTTGGGTGCAGCCGGCGCAACGTGGGCTGCGGGGCGTGCCGGGGCGGCGCTTCGGGCGGCGGGGTGGGCTGTGGATGCC
>ENA-ORBV01011494-ORBV01011494.1-microbial-mat-metagenome-genome-assembly--contig:-NODE-11494-length-13887-cov-4.897248_pt1 | contig 13887 bp, 10 predicted proteins | sample MGYA00237777_ERZ505514 | MGnify/ENA primary metagenome ERZ505514 (study PRJEB26160, sample SAMN06269048) | microbial mat metagenome | isolation source: Oligotrophic lake microbial mat | place...
ATGATACGGCGACCACCGAGATCTACACCTCTCTATTCGTCGGCAGCGTCAGATGTGTATAAGAGACAGGGCGCGGCAGCGGACATCACCTTTGTTTCTGTGGATCGTTGCCTTCATCGTCACCCCCCTTTTGGTTACGACCATCACCATGTCGGTGCTTGTCACATACAACGTTTCGGAAGAGTTGGGAGAAGTTATTGACTTTGGGAGGGAGGAATATGTTGGCCTGGAAAAATTTGCCCTTGAGAAAGCCGCTGTACTTCGCTCCGATTGGATATCAGGAAAAACAGCAAGATGGACGCTTGGCTTGCACATTGTCACTCGTTATGCAACCTGGCTGCTCTTTGGTGGATTGGAGAGAGCCGATTCGTTCACTGAACTCACAACTGGTGCGGAGGAGTGCAAATCAGAAAGGAATCCCCTGGAATGCAGATACTTTAATGAATTTCCTTGTCAATGCTCGTGGGATGCCCAGTATGGAAATTGCGATGACACGTACGCTCCCGGTATCGACTACTCTTTCCGCTACAAACAAAAAACATTCTTCACTTGCGAATCGCGCGACACGCACCGAAACGGAGACCGAAATAGCTCTTTCAGTTTCCCAGATGTGTCATATTCACCTGCGAAAACGGCGTGGTGGGATGACGCCACTGCTGTTCCGGGCGCTGAGAAGGGGTCTGATGCCGCAGGATACGCCACGACGTATGATCGCCTTCGTGTCCTTTCAGCAATCCCCGTGTTTCAGATTATGTTCAACAGTGCTCCAGGCGGGAGTGGGGGGGGTTGTTCAGAATGCAGTGGCGATGGAAGCGGACGGGATGGTTGTTGGATACCACGGATGTTCATTGACTGCGGAGGCTGTTGCGCCATTTTGGGAATCCCGGTTCGACAATCATGCGAATGATTTGAGACCAGAACTTTGCCCAATCGGCAAATTTGGCTACGACCCGCGCTGTCGCGATTTTTACGACACGGGCAAACGACTGGCTGAAGCGGGCGAGGCGCAGCTCTACGTGGCTCCACCGCGGGCATTAACAGACTCGACGATAGGGCAGACGTTGACGTCGCCCCTTCTTGATCCAGTTGACAATAAGTATGTTGGCCAAGCATACGTCGACGTCCTGTCAGATTCAATTGTGAATATTTTTTCTGCTGAGAATACTTTGCTTTCAAAGAGTGGATTCCCTCTCCTCCTCACAGCTTACGCTGATAGAAGCGGCGGCGACACAATAATCGGGCCTGGGTTCAAGGTCAATGAAAAGAACGTATCAAAGCCAGTCGAGAAGGTACTCTTCGGCGACGACTCCAGTTGCCGGGATGAAGGATGCCAACAAATGAAGGAAGAGTTTCGGGAACTAATAGACCGAATCAAGTCGTCGCAGGAAGTGCAGAATGAAACTTTCTCTGTAAGAGCGCAGGACGGATCAGATAAGCGAATGTTTATTGTGTACACTCCCGTGGTTGTGGAGACGTACGAGCCTCTGAACAGCTCAGATTTCAAGCGAGGAATGGCGAAGGCAAGCAACGTCATTTACTACCTCGCCCTTACCGAATCGGAAGACGATTTACAATCTTCGTTCGACGAAGTACAAGAAGATATGGAGGTCATTATCGACATCGGCATCGGTATTATGAGTATCACAATCGTCTTAGCTACCGCTATGGTCATTTACATCTCTTATCTGGTGGCCGTGTCTATTTCACACCCGATGCTGTACTTTCTGGAATTGATTTGCATCATCAACGAGTAAGTTTATGGTTGTATCATTGAAACTATGCTTGACGATTCGAATGAATCTAGTATCTCATCTGTTAGTTCACGGTTTGCTTTGTTTTAGACACGGCGATGAAGGAGCTCTAGCTGGTTTTCGCGCCACCTTTGGCTGTCACGAGCTGAGGAGCGTTGCGAGCACCATGGGAACTCTACACAGGATAGTTCAATGTGCCAACACTGCTTACTTCGCCGGTGATGTTGACAAGGCGTATGCAGTACTTTCAGACTCCGCAAGGCTTTTCAAAAGGCTAGACAACAAAAAGGCGGTGGGAGTAGCGAGTAACAACTTGGGGAACACCATGCTTGCTGCCTACCGCACACGCATTCACACTGGTGGCGAACAATTTTGTGGCATGACGCGTCGTGAAATCGTCCTTAAGGGAATGGCATACTTTCACCAAGCCATTCAACTGGGAGAGAAAGCCTACGATGATTTTTATGAAGCTGAGGGCTGGTCACCATCTTGTCTTGATTTTATGCAGCATTTATCAAACAGATATTTTAACAGAGCAATGTTCTTGTTGACCGTGAAAGAAGATCACGACGACCCCACGGAGGTGGAGACATTGGGCATGAGAGATTTGCAGATTGCCAGAGACATGGATGTCGAAATTGTTGATCAAGGTACAGAGGTTGGTTGGAACGTAAATACTATTGGGAAACTCTACAATGTATCTCTCAACAGAGCTCGGGGGCACTTACTGCTGCTAGAGATAGGGTACCCAGACGAGTGGGATATTGAGGAATTACTAGAAGAGTTGTTCAATACTGTGCATAAGGAGGTGAAATCGAAAAAACTAAGTTCTGATCTATTTCGCGAGTTGAGCCCCGCTGGCCGGATGCAACAGGTGGAAACGGAGCTAATGCGCTATCATGTCATAAAAGGAAATATGGACCAAGCTTCCAAGATCGCAATCCGCATGTTGATGGAAGACGAGTTTATTCTTCCGGAGGCGCAGATCAAGGCTGTCGATGTGCTCTTGCGTTCTGTACAAGAGGACGATGATCGAATGCATGTGGCAGGTCAGCTGAAACATTATAAGTCGTGGCTGCAACATGCCAAGGCCAAAGCCGATAGAAGTCGAACTCCCGATGAGACAGGAACAGGGGACGACGTTGCCGAAGTTGTCATGATGTCCGTGGCGAAGCTTGACAGCATGATGATGGATAGCATGATAGAAGACAACGATGATAGTGACCGCCAAGCAGCCAAACAAACAACACTGCTTGCAACCACCCGGGGAGATGTGACGATGGAGATCTTCTAGCATGTAAGATGACGTGTAGTGATAGTCAGGAGAAAACACATTTCCGGATCTTCGCTCCTCTGTGCCAAACACTGGAAAGAACTAGAGGTAGGACAACCACGATTCAATGCAGCATACTGTAGGAGTCCGCGTTTAGCCTCGGCAAGCCTCTGCACCGTCAAGGGCAGGTGCGCGCAAAAGAAGAAGCGGTCCATTGCTCAGGATCTCAAACAGAACGGCAGTTCTCTGCTATTTAACATCGATGTGAGCTCGTATCTTCGGTCTTCCCATAATATATGATCTTGCGAGAGCACTTTTCCGGTATTTACACAGCAGAAAGCCACAGGAGCTGTTGCGTCACGCGATAGCAGTAGAATTTGGGCATCTTGTGACTCAAAACGACGAGGGTTCTGCCGGTGCAGACCACTGTCACAGAGCTAAATGGCTCGTCACAATCTGGAAACCAAAAGGAAAACATCAACAAAAACTCTAGCTACTACTAGTGGCACATATGAAACCATAACAAAGGCAGGAGATTCCCAACTATGATCATTGTTTACATCCCATCCCTCCTATTGCACTTTAGTGAGCATAGAAAGGATTGCTAGTGCACCAGGGCATGCTCATATCCTTACTGCATATGACAGCCTTAGGTTTCAGTGCCTTTGGAAGTCATGAAATCTCAGAGAATCAGTTGCTACATTTACTACAAGCAGCAGCGATTTGATCAATTGCATGACAGACAAATGATGTTTCACTCTGTTGTTGATTCACAATGAAGCACACAGTGCCATGTTGGGAAATCAATTCAAAATTATTGTTGAAGATAGCCCATCAGTAGTTTTGGGAGACAATTAATTCAACAACTTGCCATTGGTGCCAAACTTTCTGCTTTCAGTTGCACTAGTCCATGCTAGCAGACAAGACTTTCATTTAATGTTTTACAACACTTGCTCCATTGATCCAAAATAAGGCTAGCCAAGTTAAAATCTATGTCATGTCTGTCCAAAAACAGTCTAAAAGCTAACCTGACGTAGAACATTGTTAAGCACAAAACATGTGCTAAACATGTTGAGCTATCCCCTTTTGCAGTCAGAAGCATTCACCAACTTGCATGTTGTCCTGCAGTGTTTTGCTAAAAACCCAGGAGACAGCTTTAGCAAAAGAGTCACTGGCGCACACAAAAGAGAGAGGTCATGCAAAATAGACAACACACAGAGACACTGTTGTCCCCAAAAGAGCCCCCAAGAAAAGTGCTAACATGCGTGATAATAAATTTAACTTCATCTCATTCACATTGTCACTAAGCAACAACTTAAGAGACCACCTGTTAAGTTTCTTTTGCATGCAAGCTAAATCACTTTTTGCAATTTGTTCTGAAGTGCTAGGCCAAAACACAGCAGTTTGAACGTGTTTAAGAGATACAAATTTTCTGCACACATGTCCAGAACCTTAGCGTGGTTTTTAACTGAGTCAGTCTGAAATGCATTCTTCTTGTAGCAGTCCACTGCTTTGTCACATCATTTAGGACATCAAAAACTTGCTCAAACTGTGTGAGCACACAATGGTTTTATCATCAATCACAATTTTAACAATGTCAGAATGTTGCACTTTTGGTTATGCCAAAAAAGGTTGTCTATTCAAAACTAACCAAATGTTCAAAATGTTGCAAAAGAGCAAGCAGACACATCATTGCAATGCCATGCCCACCATTGATGGACAAAGAAAACCAATGCCATTTGAGCAACTTCGTTGCTCATTCTAGCTAATCAAAAGTTGTGTGTGGATCTTGCAAAATTGTTTGGTTTGTTTGTTGCAATCATCTTCTTTGTGTGTTTCAAAGTTGACACCTGCCCCAAACAATTTGGCAGATGATCTGCCTTGATGCATGATCATTCATGATTTGTCATCTAACTACAAATGATTCTCACAAACAAACCATGCACATTTTGCATTGAGTGCTTCACACAGCTCAACATCAGCTCTTTGTGACCTTTTAATCTTTCAGCAGCAGCTGTTCAACCTTTAACCTGGTTTCTGTCAGAAGCACAACAACAAGTGACAACACAAAAACTCACCAATTGCTAGTGCTAATTTCACAGAGAAAACATGTTAATAAAAAATAATGATGTTTATGGAGAATTTCTATTTTGAAATGGTTCACTAGGGCTTTCCAAATGAGAATGTTTCTTTGATGATCAATGTCAATGGTCAACATTTTGAAAAAAACACAATTTGCATTGCCAAGACAACAAGGAACATGCATTTGGAACAATCATGCAATTCATTTCAATTCAGACAACGCTTAGTCACATTCTGATTGTGATGTTTGTGGACTAAGGATGCTCTCCGTTGTGCAAGTGTTGGATGGCACAGCCTGGAAAAAAGAAAAGAGGAGTCAAGGGATAAGAAAGTGTGCTTCCTATTTTGCCAATTCAGCAACTGATGAAACATGACGAGTCATTTTTCATCTTCTCATTTTTAATTTAGCAAAAATACTTCACTTGACCGTACTGTTACCTGGTACTACAGTACCTCCCTCGTACCGGCACTGTAGTTCGAAGTACAGTAAGTACGTACGAGGTACGACGTACCGGTGCGTTCAAGCAAATGACTGCACCCAATCCTCGAAAAACGTAAGCTGAACCCGCAGCAGCCACCGCCCGGCCGCGCCCTGGGAAAAACTTCCCTCCCGATGCCCAACTAAAAGAGGACAACCTCAAGCACGCATTCGGTTGACGAAGGTTTGGTAGGATAGTTCAGTACAAGTGCTATAACAATCCACCCCAATCAACCCAGTCATTACATGTATGATTCCAGGCTGCTACTTCCGCAACAGCCCCAGCTAATAACCACCTAGTTGGTTGAAACGATTTACTATTATAGAAAGCGCAGAGTCCACTCACTGCTAGCTAGTTGGCTAAGGCTTCGTTTCAGATTTTTCATGATCGACCCTCATTTTATTATTGAGTAACTGAATCTTCTTTCTCTTGTATTCTACCGCAACGGCATGACGAATACGCCCGAGGACACGATGGGCGGAAACACCGCCATCGCTATGAGTGGTGCCAGTCTTAGTAGTAGCAACGATGAAGATCCAACCACAACCATTAAGGACGAACAGCAACGCGAAGAAGCAGCTCCGGATGCTCCGGCGACAATGGCCGCAACAACAACATTCACGACGACGACGACCACAGCCACAAGCACTCCGCCGGGCAGCGATGACGCCGTGGAAAACAGCGATGATCTTGACGTCTCTATGATCAGTAACATCATTTGCGAGGAGCCAAAGGTGGAACAACCGCAGCAGCAACAACAGCAACCACAACAGGCACATCCGCTACTGGCGGCGCCGCCACCCAAACAACATTCGCCGCCGCAGCAGCAGCAGAAGAAGGACGAAGGACTCGTAAGACCGACGCACCATCGAAGAAATTCATTGGAGCTACGCAAGCTTCCTACCAATGTACTCTTGACGCCCCAATCGGAATGTACGGAGTTGCACGACGACGAGTCCTGTCGCGGAGGCTTCCCCAACAATAGGCGAAACAACGACAATGAGAATGGACGAGGCATAGGGGGTGATAGTCGAGTCAGTGACATGAGCGGCCCAGACTCCTTTCCTCCCAAACAAAACAAGCAGAGCCCCGCAACTGGATTTCTACGAAAGACATGCTTGAATTCCAGCTTTTCGTTACGAACGCAAATGATGCTTTCCTTTGGTTTGGTCAGCGCCTTTTCCATTCTTCTTGTGGTGGCTGTGTGTATTGCGGTATCGATCATGTCGGGAGAGCAAGTCAATCAAATCACAAAAGAGAGCTATAACGATTTAATTCGAAGCAAAGAAGGAGATACAGCAAGGTATTTGGCGGAAAGCCTCACCTTGCGGCTCATGCCTCTGGATTTGGTCCGTGTCTTGCACGAGGCAATCCGCGATCGGTTTTCGGGCTATCCCATCTACGAAGACGACTCGCAGGTGCCATTTTTTGATATTGATTCTCAGACGAATAAATATCCTGTCTTGGGTCCTAAACTACCGCTGGATTGGGAGCAGCCCAATGAAGGACGAGGACATGTCACTGCCGAAAACGCGGAGGAGCATCTGGGACATCGAGTGTCTTGGTACGAACCCGGCGCACCCATCAGTACGGACAATGCGTTCTACATGCTTCAAGGCTCCTGTGATCCAAATATGACAGATCCCAAGGGACATTCCTACTGGCCAAACTGCACAGCCGAAATCAATAACAATATGGAGATTGGAGGCTTAAATCCCGTTCCCACAAATGCCCAAGTATATCGTAAGGCCGCGGATTTGGCACCATTGCTCAAGACACTTTATGAGTTTTATCTGGACGTCAGAGAAATTGGTATCTATTTTGCCAACGGAGGCACAGGTTCCGCGATGGCCTTCCCCCATTACTCCCTCAACTCAAGTGCAACCTATGAATCTATTGGTTGCAACTGGTTGCTGGATGTACACCCTTTGGATTCCACAAGATTGATTGGTTCCATGCAGGATCATGCTCGTTGCGAAAATAACGGGATACATGAGAATGGCAAGAAGGTATCGAGTCGCTTGTATACTCCCATGGATCGTGCTTGGTGTCGAGATCAAGCAAAAAATCCCCATAAAATAATGAACTTCGGGCCCTACCAACACGCCTTTCTTGGTGATTGGCTCATGAGCATTGGACAGGCGGTATATGATCGCGTCACGGGAGAGTTCATCGCCTGCATTGCCATTGACTTTGTCTTGTCGAGCGTGCAAGAAACGATCACGGATTCGGTAGTGACGGCGAGATCGGAGGCTACCATTGTTCGAGGAGATGACGAAGGGACAGTGATTGCGTCGTCTGCATGGAATGTGACGGCAGTAGACGGATCAATAGCTGTCGATGCGCTAGATATCGGCGTTTCCAAAGAAACCTTTTCTAGAATCAAACAGGTTGTTGACTGGGGCTCACGGTGGGACCCCGTTGAAGTGCGAGAAGAATTCGTGGAGTTTCACGTTCGTGATGGTGGCTTTAGGGTGACTGTCTTTCCCATGCCACCTCCTCCTGATACCTACGACGAAAGCTACCGCCCAGATTTTTACGTTATCAGCTCAGTCTCGCAGCAAGACATTGACCTTGAGGTGGAGAGTGTGAGTGACTCTGTATCTTCTACAGTGCAGGGCTTGACGATCTTAACTTTGGTCGTGGGTTTGGTCGGACTTTGTGTTATCGTGATATTTATTCTGATTGTATCACAAGCAATCACTCTCCCGCTCAAGTATATGAATGACGTTTCAACTGCGATTGTCAATACTTTTGGAAGCCACAATGATGATGGCATTCCAATGACGCAGACACCATTGGAATCGCGATGCTCGCCGAAGACAGAGCTTAGTGATGTGGTGAAACAATTTCAAAAAATGGTGTCCAAATTCAGTGGTTCTGCGATGGCCAAGCCCATGCAAGTCAACGTTACTGAAATCAACAACGAATTCAAACTCGCTGAGAAATTTTCCAAGCTTTATGTAGGCAGGAATGATCCAGGTTTCAAATATAAGTTTTCAAATGAGCTTAACCACGCCAGTCCCGATGCCACAAACGAGGGCAATTCATCTGCCCCCAAAACAATGCTACGCAACTTCGGTTCCGTGATCAATGACGGGTGCAAATCAGAAGCAACAACATTCCGGGCCTCCGACGTGCTCTTGGGTCGTAGCACGCTTACTTCACCACTATTTGTTTGGATTTTGGCCCTTATCGTTATGCCTCTCTTAATCACGACAGTTGTCATCTCGACGTTTGTCACTTACAGTATTTCTCAAGGCCTATTTGATGTCATTGACGAAGCAAAGATGGAGTACATTTTTATTGAAACGTATGTTTTGGAAATCCACTCCACGCTTCGAGCGAATTATGGCGCGCTGGCCATGCGACATTCTTTTCGGGACAACTACCTGATGACGAGGTACTTGGGTTGGTTGCTTTTTGGGGGGCTAGAGAGGACAGACTCTTTTCCTGATGTATTGCGCGGCACAGACGAGTGCAAGGTATTCGAGGAAATAGAGGATTGCGGTCGAGCGAAAGAGGTTCCTTGCGACTGCAGTTGGAACGATCAAAGCTCCAGTGGACTTGAAACGTGTTTCAACTACGACAACGACACTCGGCCGCTTCAGAAAACAGAGTTCTTTGGGCTAAACGAGGATATCGACGCGAATGGCAACAGAAAGTCTACTTCCTTTCCCAATGTTGCATATACACCGGAAACTACTTCTTGGTGGGAAGACATTTCTGAAATGCCTGGCTCAGAGAAGGGTGCGAACGCTTCAGGATATGAGACAACATATGACCGTTTGCGCGTGGCGTCTGCTTTTCCGTTTTTCCAAACACTCTACAATTCCGACCCAATGAAGGCGAGTTTTCTCGGCAATACTATGTTTTTCGATGCTGATGGATTGGCAGTTGGCTACAACGGTTGCGGTTACGGGTTTTTACACCTTGCTTACTGGGTTTCGTCGGAAGGAAATGGTGCTAGTAGACTCAACAATGATCTGTGCCCAATTGGCAAGTACGGGTATGACCCGAGGTAAGAACAGCCGCTGATGTCTGCAGTGGAGGCGATTTCGCTCGTTCTTCAAGTTACTAATTCCTGTTTTTCAATTGCGAAGATGCCGAGACTGGTATGCGACGGGAAAGAAGCTTGCACTGGAGAACCAAACTGGGTTGTACGTAACACCTCCGTATCTCTTCGCTGGCGCGGATGACAGTGATAACACCTTTGGGCAAACTTGCACGGCCCCACTGATAGACCCGAGGACGAATGAACATGTTGGTCAGACCTTGGTAGACTTTGTATCGCAAGCGATATTTACAGCCTTGGAGGAGGGGAACAACACGAAGTTGGCACCGGGAGGATTCCCTTTCGTCATCACTGGATTGGTGGACATGACAGGTGCTGACACTGTGATTGGTCCTGGCTTTTCGTTGAAGGTCGACCCGTCGATTCCGATCGGAGACGTGGTTTTACCATTTGACAATCCCTGCCCAGGGTCGGATTGTACCTACCGGAGTGATTTTGAGGAAATTCGAGAACGCATGCAAAATGGAGAGTCCGGAAGTGCTTCATTTGTCAGAACCACCCTCGACGGATCGCTGGAAACGGTGCACGTTGCTTTTGCACCAATTAAAGCCAACGTTTTTGTCCCTGTAAACGGCTCCGATTTTTCGCGTGGTGTCAATGTATCGGAGTTTCTGGTATACTCTCTCGCTCTCGCAGAAACAGAGGAGGGTTTACTGGCACCGTTCGCGAAAGTTGAAAGCGAGATCCACAAAACCATTGGAATTGCTATTGGAGTTCTCGCATGTGTGATCATCTTGTCGACAGCGTTTGTTATCTACATATCTAATCGCATCACTGTTTCAATGACAGAGCCGATGATCTACCTCTTGCAACTAATTCAACACATAAACAAGTAAGTTTCGGCTGTTGAGTTGTCCCGTCGTGGAGCGATCCATTTGTTCTAACCCGGTTGTACTCTGGCCTCGTATTCTCCGATGCTCTCAGTGTACACACTGACGGAAATCCTCCTGGCGTTGACATCGAAGACCAGACCTACGGATCAGCTGAAGTACTGAATGTACTCAATACAATGGAGACGTTGCACCGAGTAGTATTAAGTGCCAATGCGGCCTATTTCAATGGAGACGTGGAGAAAGCCTACTTTTTCTTGTCCGATGCTGCCAGGCTCTTCAAGCGTCTCAACAATAGCAAGGCCGAGGGTGTGGCAAATAATAATCTTGGAAACACCATGCTTGCCTTCTACAGAACACTCCACGATTCTGATTTGGATGAATTGTGCGGTTTTGGAAAGCAGCAAGTGATCAAGAAAGGCATGGGATATTATCACAAGGCTATCCAGTTGGGTGAAAAGGCGTACGACAGCTTTTATGAGGCGGAGGGTTGGTCCCCAAGCTGTTTAGAGTTTATGCAACACCTGTCCAATCGTTATTTCAACAGAGCTATGTTCCTACTTACTGTCAAAGACAGCCATGATAAACCATCTGATTTGGAAGAACTGGGGCTTCGGGATCTGCAGATTTCTTTTGATATGGATATAGAGATTGTAGATCAAGGAACTGAAGTTGGGTGGAATGTCAGGGAAGTTGACAAGGTTTTTGATGTCTTCTTGAGCAGGATCAGAGGCCACTTGCTTTTGCTAGAGATGGGCTACGAGGACAAATGGGACGTTGACGAAACTCTCGACAAGGCTTTTGATCTTCTTTTTCTTGAGTTGAACGGCCCGAACTCCGGTGGATCGCCGCTTTTCAGAGATTTTTGTCCTACTGGGCGCATGCAGCAAATTGAAACGGAATTGATGCGATACTTTGTGATAAAATCGGATTTGGAGAACGCGGCGAAAATTGCTATTCGCATCCTTAGCGAGGATGAGATGACGCTGCAAGAGGCCCAGCTGAAAGCCGTGGATGTCCTTGTCATGTATGAGCGCGAGAACTCGTCTTCTACTCTTGAGGTGTTGGAGGATCTTGAAGATTATCAGCGCTGGGTGCAGCAGGAAATCGAGGAATATAACAAATCTCGTGCAGGCACCGACGATTGGAACGAGGAGCAACTTCCTGAAACAATCAAAAAATCAGTGCGGAAGCTCATAGTGGATTCAGAGTCGGACTCGCAGGTGGAGTCAAGCCAAAAGACAAAGCAACGACTGTCTTCGTTACGAGCGAGCACAAGAGGAGATGTCACTATGGAAATTTTCTAATATCAGAACTACCATTATTAATGACCTCCCATCGATCCTTCAGGATCCACAACAGCGAAGGTACAATACTGTTCCTCAATCAACCGCCTTTTAAAAGAACGACCACACAGTTGAAGGGAGATGCAAGGAAAAGGGACAGAGCCATGGGGTGTCGCTGGTTTTAATCGAAGCGTTAACCTGGACGAATTCAATCGAGTCTCGAACGGGCTCTAGTGATTTTCTATGAATGTTCTCGACCTCAGATTTAGAAACTAAATGTGGTTTGATTATCTCATTCGACGAGTCGAACTACATAATACATGTACTTTACAATTTTGAGATCGATAAATGAATGCGTGCAAACTAATACTGTACATCAGGCCCAGCGGCCGATGCCATGTCAATAGTTAATTGTGGCGCGGGCGAGCTAGCTAGTAGCTACAATAGTCGCTCTTCTCCATTACGGGCGAAAAATGGGCCGCGTAAAGGGACATCCGTTATGGCTCCCATTTCCGTTGAAACTATCACCGCCCGTCCATTCATTTCCGTCCAGCAGGGGACTCCACTTACATGAAAGTCAAAAGTTGCTCCATCTGATTTGTTGACTGAGTGGACTGACTGATCCGGAGTAGGTAAAAGAGATTCGTAACATGGAATTTTCCTTCCTACTCCTTTCTGTGCCAGACTAGTACAACACAGCGCAGCACGGCCGTGCAAAAAGTGTGGGTGTAGGTAACTTTCTGCTGTAGTGTGGGGGTTGCCGCCCACTTACATCACTTTCCGTCTTGCTCCACTGACCGCTTCTTCTCCTCGCGTGTTCTTATTGCTGTCGTTTCAGTGGAAGCTACTAGCACATTAGTAGACACATCATCATCATCTTTGGAGAGTAGTGGTAACTCATCATGGCTGTGATCATTGTCATTCTCATCATCCTCCGCTGCTGGTGGCACCATATAAATATGCGTGCCATGGGCACTGGTCCCAACCGCACGCCAACCGGGTATGGAAAACACATTGGACAAGACCAAGGAACCCGGTGGGAGTTCCGCCTGCAATTTGACGCCGAGTTTTTTCATAATGGGTGTCAAGCCGTAAACAGCAACGACATCAACATTGGTTAAGTCCGTTTTCCAAATGTCTTGGAAATAAAAATTGGTGGAGGACCAATACCATGGTGCTTGTACCAATCGTCGGAAATGAGCAAATCCATGCAAGACTAGAGTGTATTGTCATTGATGTTGTATGGATGCATTCAGAAATGTAAAACATAAAACAAAAGGCATAAGTCATTACTCTCATGATTCAAACAGCAAGAAAAATAAGTCAATGAAAGTTACCTGGATTGATTTCATATCCAATGGATTGTGCAAAGATCCCTTCTCGTGCGGCACGAAACACGAGACGTCCATCACCACTTCCCAAATCGACAAATACAAGACTATTATTTTGGGCTCGTTCCAAAAACCGACTTCTCTTTTTGGCAGTGGCACTCTGTGCCTTTGTGGTCGTCGCCAGTACTGTTTCAATTTGTTGATGCAATTGTGTAAACATGGCATTGCCGTGCGACTTGGTCGTGGGCAAAAAGGGTGCCCCACGTCCACGAATGGCCGGAGGCAACGACAACAAGGCACTCAGGTGCACGACAAAGGCGACACCGGCCACCGCTACTATGTAAGGATGTGCTTGGATTTTTTCCAAAAAGGTTGGAGGAGGTGGTGATGGAGAACTACTAGTAGCAGCTGTAGTATTGTTTCTTGTGGCTGGTGTCAATGGAGACGACGCATTGTCATCCTTCATGGTACAAAAAAACTATAGCTATCCAATACAATGCTGCAGCGACGACGTAGCAAGCTACCTTGCTGTTGAGAGAGAGGTGGACGTGGATCTCACTTTTATTAGTACCGGTATTGTGGTGTGGTGTGCTTGTATGGATGGCAGCTCATGCATCAAAATACATCAATGAATCAATGCAGCGGCATTTTGATTCAATTAATTTTTTTCTCAGCCAAAAAAGTGCGTGTTTTTTCATGGCTGCTACCAGAGAATGACCGGCCTGGTGCCGGGACCTGGTCGTTATCCGTCGACAAGCTTTGGGATTACGCCCCGCAGGG
>ENA-ORBV01011495-ORBV01011495.1-microbial-mat-metagenome-genome-assembly--contig:-NODE-11495-length-13882-cov-5.339225_pt1 | contig 13882 bp, 11 predicted proteins | sample MGYA00237777_ERZ505514 | MGnify/ENA primary metagenome ERZ505514 (study PRJEB26160, sample SAMN06269048) | microbial mat metagenome | isolation source: Oligotrophic lake microbial mat | place...
CGTGGTTGGCGGTAGGTGGGGGTTGTTGGTGGTGTTGCCGCGTGGGTGAGATGAAGCCAGTAGCAGCCAATATCGGGTGGCATTTTGGCCCCTGTGTTTACAAAAAATGCGTTTGGACGGTGGTTTTGTGCAGAAGTGAAGTCGGCAACTGGTTGATTTTATGGGCTTTGCTGGGAAAGTGTACCACCCCGTGCATGCCGGTGGATGGCCCCGTTTCCCTGTGTGTTGCCCCGTAGCCGTGTAAGGTGCCCTGGGTCCTCGGACCTGTCAGTTTTGCGTCGACCCAGTCAGCCTGAGGGGTGGCGGTGCCCTCGCTTGCTCATCGTACGGGTATCGCATTTCTCTACACCGGGGGTTTACTCTGGCCGGACACCATATTTGGCCGGACACCATCGGCCGACACCATCGGCCATTGCCCGTGAGTCGAGTAGGGTGGGCATCAGTTTAGATGGTGGATGCGGTAGGCGTCCGGGGTGAGTCCCTGGCGGGCCAGTTCCAGATGGTGGTGGTGGTGGGTGAAGAGGAGGACCTGCGTGTGGTGCGAGAGAGTCTCCAGGGCTTGGAGAGCGGCGGTGGCGCGGGCGTCATCGAATGTCATCAGGACGTCGTCGGCGATGAAGGGGACGGGGCCCTTGGAGTCGCAGTAGTTGGAGACGAAGGCGAGGCGGAGGGCGAGGAAGAGCTGGTCGAGGGTGGCCTCGCTCATGCCATCGACGCCGATGTGTTTCTGGTTTGTGCCGCGGATACCCATCAGGACGGCTTCACTCTTTTCGTTCCAATCGACTTGCAGATCGTGAAAGGACTCACCCGTGAGTTGGCGGAAGAGCGGGGCGGCTGTCTTGAGCAACGGACCCTGGTTGTTTTCGCGATAGCGGTCCACGGCTTTGGCGAGGATGCGGGCGGCGAGGCGGAAGCGGAGGTACTCTTCGGTGAGATTGGCGATGCGGCTGCGGAGGTGCTCGACGTCGTCGGCGGACTGTCCGGCGGAGTCGGCGGTTTCCTTTTCCTTGAGTTGCTGGCGAAATGCGCCGAGGGACTGGTGGGAGGTGGCCTTCTTCGTCTGGAGCGTGGCGGTCTGTTTGTGAAGCCCGTCGATCCGGCTCGGGAGCTCATCGGGGTTGAGCGCTTCCAGTTCCACAGCCAGTTGCTCCAGCGTGGCTCCCGCGGCAAAGCCGAGGAGCGAATCTTCGAGTTCCGCGAGCGCGGTAGTGATCGCGAGTTTGTCCGCGGCTCTTTCGATTAGAGTGGGCAAAGTGACCGGGTCCGCCGCACCTGCCTCGGTACAAAGGTCCGCCAGCAGCGCGTGGCAACGCGCGATCTGATCCTGAGAGTGCCTAAGATCGTTCTCTTTAGTCTCAACCTGCCCGAGGAGAGTTCGGAGGAGATCCCGGTTGGTGCGGTTCTTCTGCAGTTCGGCGTTCAGCGTCTGAATCGCGGTGAACGGACTGGCTGGCTGGAGCGCAAGACCGGCGGCTTCCACTGCACCAACCACCTTCGCAGTGAAGTCAGCCTCATCCCTGGCCAGCTTGGTGATGCGGTCTTTGAGCTTTTCCATCTCGTCGATCTTCGTCATCAGCGACCTGATCAGGTCCAGGGCGGCCTCGACCTCCTCGGGGGAGGCCTCGGGCCGGACGGGCAAGTCCGCGGTCGCTTCTCGCCAGTCCTGCTTCCAATCCGAGAGAGCGCTGTTGGCGGTCCTCAAACGCTCCCCCAGATCCTCAATGACCCGGACCGCTTTCTGTTCATCGGCCTGCAGTGCGGCCTTTCGCTGACGCAGTTCGACCTGCCCGGCGACTGCGTGCCTGGCCTGCGCGGTAAGTGACGACAGGGGCGTGGCCTGATCGACGACGACGCCGGTTATCACTTCCAGTTTCGGGATCAGCGCTTGCCGGATGGCAACGACCATCTCCTGCAAACTTGCCAGCGCAGCCTGGCTCTGCTGGACAACAGCCAGTTGTTTCACGATGGCATCGCGCTTTAGCAGCCAGCTCTGCATCTCCGTTGGCGTGCGTGGCGAAACCCCGACTTTGCTCCAGCGCGATTCCCATTCCAGCTGCAACTCCGCAGTCGCGCGCTGTTCCGCATTGATCTCCAAATCCGATGCTGCTGACTGTTCCGCCAGTTGCTCACGGCGCACCAACAGGGCAGCCTTTTCGCTGACTCGCGCGGCCTCGCGCCGCAGGCGATCGGCGATCTGATCGCTGGTCACCACGCATGTCTCGAACGACGAGGCGAGCGCGGGACCGTCTACGGCGATGACCTCCAGCCATGCCTGGCGGATGGAGCGCCACTGCGAGTCGCGGCTGGTCCGGCTGGAACCCAGATCGTGCTCGGTGGGCACTTCCTGTTCCTGTTCGATGCGGCGCAAGTCGCGTTCCACGTGGTCGCGCTCGTTCTTTAGTTTCGTTCGATTGCTGAGAAGTCCCTTTTCGTCCGCTTCATGTTGTAGGAAGGCTGCTTGGAACTCGCTCACGGTCTCGGGCAATGGCGCCGCGGCGCTCGCCAACTCGTCCCGCGTGCCGTGCCAATCCGGCAATGCCGAGACGGCACGCACGAGTTCGCTTTCCGCGGCAGCCACCACCTTCGACAGGCTAGAATGCTCTGCCTCCAGGTCGCGGCCGGGCGGCAGCAGGGCGAGTGCCTTGTCCAGCGCGGACGTGTCCACGGCGGCTGGGAGGCCGACCCGTTCGGCGATTGTCCTGCTCTGTTCCGCGCGGACCTTTTCCAGATCGTGAGTGATGGATGTGACCGCCAGCTCTTTCGCTTCCTTGCTCTTGCCCAATGTGAGGATGCGCTTCTGGATGGGATCTGACACTCTGAGTTCCGCCGCTTGTTCCACCAAAATCTCGCCGCCGATAGATTTCAACAGGGCGACTGCGTCCACTCGTGTGTCATCGAGAGTCTGCTGACGCCGCACGCGGTCGTCCGCACCCTTCTTCACGGCGCCGGACTGCTGATAGAGCAGATCAATTTCGCTCTCGCGTTCCAGGATGGCCTGCGCGACGGGCGTTGTGTCGATCCTGCCTTTCAGGCTTTCGATATCGCGAGTCAGCGATTTGGATTCGGCTTCGACGGCCAGCGGGTTGTCGTGCGCTTTGCGATAACGATCCTCAAAGTCCCGTGCGAGCGTCCGCGTTGCTTCGTGCGGCTTCAACTGTTCGATACGCTGGCGGCGTTTGGCCATGAGCGGAGAGGCCTGCTGCAGACGCCGCAGCCGCTGCTGTTCGAGACTTGCCTGGCTGATTTCGTTTTCCAGTTTGTGCGACTGAGCATCGGTGTCGGCGATGGCATCGCGCAGGCCCTTGTATTCGTTCACAAGCAGCATCGAGTTCTTGACGGTCGCGAGCGAATCCTTCAACGCCGACATCGCTTTGTTGATGGCGGGCCTGGAACCGCGCTTGGAATACAGATCGTCGGCGGATTCCTGGAGCGCGACCTGGACGGCGCGCAGACGCTCGACGCCGCCGGCGGCAGCAAAGAGCATGGCGCCGAGGTCGCTGCCGCTGGACAGCAACGACTTGCCGCCATTGGCGATCTCGGCGTGATCGACGCCGAACATCGTCTCGAATAGCTCGCGTTCTTCGACGGGCAAAAGGGCCGCCCACTCGGCGGGCGGGAAGATGGACTCCGAAGCATCATTCCGGCGCAGGCTATTGGCGCGGCCCTTGCGACGGACAACGGCGAACTCGCCGTGGGGCGAGTCGAGAGTGAGGCCGATGCGCAGGTCTTCACTGGGATGCAGGAAGGCGTCCGTCGTGTGCGGCGGGATTCCGTAGAGGGCGTTAGAGAGGGCGCGCAGCGTGCAGCTCTTACCGGCCTCGTTGGGGCCGTAGAGGATGTGCAGGTTAGCGGTGGCGTGGCGCAGATCGAGTGACTTCGCGGTGAAGGGGCCGTAGGCGATGAGGTCCAGGTTGAGGATCTTCACTGGGCCGCCTCCGCGCCTAGCAGGCGTTCCATCAGGAGGGCTTCGACCTCATCGAGTAGTTTGAGGCGGTCCGCGGTTTCTCCGACCGCTTGCAGTTCCGGCGGTAGCAGGTCTTTCAGGAGCGCTTCGAGCTCGGCGTCGTTGCCGCGCAGGTCCACCAGATAGCGTTTCAATTCGCCGATCGGCCCTTCGGGCATCGCCGCCTGACCCTCGGGCTGGGTGTCGATGACGAGTTTCTCGATCCACACGGCGCCGTTGCCGAGATCGACGCCGACGGCCTGCAGTTGCTCACGGAACGCCGTCCGTTCCGCATTCAGCTTGCGATGGGCGGCGGTGGCCCCACTGACGCGGACGCGAAGCGCGAGCGTCTGACCGGGGTGCTGGGATAGCACCTCCGGCAGCAGCTTGACGAACCGCTCGATGACGGCTGCGGTGTGGGCGGCGCCGGTGGAATCGAGCTCGCAGAGATGCCAGCGGAGCACGTCGAGGGGCATGAATTCGCGCGTGATGCGATGGCGCTCGTCGACGCTGACGAGCAGGCAGCCACGCGGGCCGGGCTCACGGATATGGCGGCCCTGGACGTTGCCGGGAAACACGATGGGCGGGTCCTCGCATAGCGCTTGCGCGGTGTGCACATGGCCGAGCGCCCAATACTGATAGCCCTTGGCGATGAGTTCGGCGAGCGTGCAGGGCGCGTAGGGCTCGTGGCCGGGCGCGCCGGCGCCGCACGTATGGAGCAATCCGATGTTGAAGGCCTCGGGGACCGGCTTCGGGTAGTCTTCGGCGAGGTTGTCGCGCACGTCGGCGGTGGCGTAGCTCTGAGCGTGGATCGCAACGTGGAGTTCGGGGATCAGGGCGGTATCGGGTTTGTGCGCGGAGAACTGTTTTACATTATCGGGAAAGCGCAGTTCGCGGGTCATCTTGTTCGCGGCGTCGTGGTTGCCGGAGATCAGATAGACGGGGATCTTCGCCTCGCGCAGGCGGGCCATCTGTTTGACAAAGTAGAGGCCGGTGCCGGCATCGCGCCAATCGCCGTCGTAGACGTCGCCGGCAATGAGCACAAACTGAACGGCCTCGTCGATGGCAAGCTGGACAAGGTTTTCCAACGCACGGCGAGTGGCGCCGCGAATCTCGGCGACGGGCGCGCCCTCGTAACGCTCAAGGCCCCGGAGCGGACTATCGAGGTGAAGGTCGGCGGCGTGAATGAATTTGAACATCACTGGATCAATTATCCTAAAAAAGGGCAGTTAGCCGGTGGCATCTGGGAACATTGGGGTCACAATACTAGAAACATTGTAAGCGTATGAGGAACCCAGGTGGGGATCAGGTCCGGGAGGCGGCCCAGCGGGCGGGGGTGAGGTTGGGGAACAGGGCCATCCACGGAATCTGTCGGGGGCAAACAGGACCACCCACGGGGTGGTCCTGAGTTTGTGCAACTGCCTTTGGATCAGGAGTTTGCCGGCAACGTACTGCGGAAATCGCCTGTGCCTCGCGCATTTTCGGTCGAAAAGAGATAGCTTCTACCCCACCAATGCGGATAGCGCTACTTGCCCACCGCCCCCATACCTTATTTATAAGGAACATGGATGTTTCCGAAGACTCGGGGGCACCCCGTGCATGGCCCTGTCGGTGTCAAAGGGGGCTTTCCGATTATGGCTCGATCTCACTTCCTTAGTAGTGAGTCCGACCCAATTCTAAGTGCAGACAGCTCGAAGCAAGCGCCTTTACTGAGCTTCGGTCTCACGGAACGCAGTCACTGTCGCGGCTAAACCAGCTCAAGACGGATCTCGTGGCCTACCCCAGTGCGCGTTCTGAATTTCAGCCGTCTTGCCGCTTGAAGCTACCGCAATCAACCGTCAAGCACGCTCCTGGCGCAACCGTCTTAATCGCGGCAACGATCAGCGAAATATGGGGCTTGAGAATATCCAGGTCGATCGCGGAAAGCGTGACGATCGCCATGCGCCGGGCGGCAATGTTCTGCTGGTAGGCAAGGTTCTTGTCGCCGGTTAGGAACACCCCAAATCCGTCGTCCTCGGCGACGCGAAGAAGCTCCCCGTTTTTGAGTCCGGACCACCCCATATAATCGACGGTGTAGACGTCATGCATGCTGAGATGCCTGCGCAGACGATGGTCAAGGTTTTCATCCAGCAGGACTTTCACGGCACCAACGGGCGCTGGGCGTTGGCGAACGCAATGATCGCCTTGATTTGATCGACTGACAGCGACGGCCAAGCCTCGCGGATATCGTGGACGGACTCGCCGCGATCAAAGCTGCGTACAACTGGGCCCGGCATAATGCGTGTGCCGCGAATGATCGGCTGTCCGGACACTTTGCCGGGCACGCATTCCACCAGTTCACAGGCGGTCCAGTCAATACTGGCTTCTGTCCCAATCTTTACCATGCTGCACCTGTCCCTCATTTTAGCTCACGCAAGACCGCCCCTTTGCCGCGGCGACGACGGGACGAGGCTACACAGTGCCGGCAGGCTCCGCGGACCTCACCCTCGGCAACACCAGCTTGCACTTCTCGGGGTCCGGACTCGGGCGATAATACACCGCACGTAGACACCTGGACCGCTCCGGTCTCGGCGCAGATCTGGGCCGAAAGCTCTTTGCGCTCGTCCTGCAAATTGGAGAAGCGGAGCTTCGGGTAATTCGGGGGGCAAATAAGCGTGCCTGGCACCCTGTAGGAGACAAATAAGCGTGCCTGGCAAATAAGCGTGCCTGGGGCAAATAAGCGTGCCTGGCACCCTGTAGGAGAGAGGGCTGATTGAGGTGTCGAAAAATGCGATACCCGCACGATGCGCAAACGAGGGCATCGCCACCTCGCGGGTAGTCTGGACCGACGCAAAACTGACAGGTCCGAGAACCCAGGGCACCTTACACGGCTACGGGGCAACACACGATCGGAAACGACATCTCAACCGCCCGCCGAGCCCACCCGCTCCCCGTCGTCCGCCGCCCAGCAATCCGCCGGCGGTTATAAGTCCGCAGCCGCGCCGCATTCAACCGCCGCTCGATCTCCGGACCCACCAAATGATGCGTGCCCAGCACCGCCTGGGAGAGAGGGCGGAAATGATGCGTGCCCTGGGAAATGATGCGTGCCCAGCACAATGATGCGTGCCCGGCACCACAATGACAAGCTGACGGTGGTGAGGCGATTGAACGCCGGGGAGAGCGTGTCGGCCATGGCCAGGGAGCTGGCGATCCGGCGGAAGGTGCTGTACGAATGGAAGCACCGGTATCGGAAGTTGGGGGAGGCGGGATTGCGACCGGCCGGCCGGCCAAAAAAGCTACTTCCGTTAGGGCCACCGGCGGCGGAGGGCGCTGTCAGTCGCGACGAGTTGCAGACGGCGCGGGAGCGGATTGGGGAGTTGGAGCGTAAGGTGGGGCTGGGCGTCGGACCCCGGCGGCCTCGCTGCCGGCCAGCTGCAGCACATCGTGGCCAATGTCGACGGCGGCCCGAAGGTGATCAGCTATGTCATCAACGGGCGCTTCCACGATATCGGCGACGCGCGCCAGTTCGGCTGGGGCCGCTTGAGTCCGCATCTGATTCGTGTGGATGTGCTGAATGACTTACAGCGGGGCCCCAGCGTGCGTAAGTTGAGCCTCTATGACCGCTACTTACGCACTGCCGAGGCGATGGCCAGTTTTCGCGCCGGGCTGTAGGGCAGGACTGAGCCTCCGCCCGCAGAGCCTATTGCTGTCCAGATGAAACCAAGACAGGCCATGACGAGTTCTAAAAGAGGGCCATCAGCTCGACGCGGAAAAACGAGATCGCCAGCCAAATTCCGCAGTTCGTAGCCGGCAAGTAGCTCATTTGGAGGGATTTGGCCCAACTCCGTACCACCCCGTGCATGGTCCGGTTCCCCTGGTCCGGTTCCCCTGGTCCGGTTCCCCCATGAAGAGCGAGATGGCATCGATCCCGTCGCCGACGGTGTAAGCGGCGACCCGAACCTGGCGCTCTTCGCTGAGCGTGCCGACCAGGGTGAGGAAATGCTGACGGTCCTCGTCGGCGGTGAAAAAGGGTTGTTTGTTGTTGCCGCGTTAGGTGAGATGCAGCCAGTAATCGGGTGGCGCGAATCGAAGTCTGCGTGGCATTTTGCCCTCCGTAGATAAGTGTGTTTTGGAGGGGAAAATTCTAACTTATTTTGCAAAAAAAAAGCGTTCGGGCGGTAATTTCATGCAGAAACAAAATGGCAAGTGTTTGATTTGATGGAACTTACAACGAAACTGTACCACCCCGTGCATGCCCGTGGATGGCCCCGTTTTCCGTAGCTTTCGGGAACTGGCACACCGGGACCTAGACATGCGGCGGAGTGCAGGTCCACCGCATTTTCGCGCCGATAAGGGCCTAATTGCCGGTGTGGGGATAAGTCAGGGATGCCGGGCGGTGCGCGGGTTTTCTCCGTCTACTTCGCTCCGACCAGCAGTTCGTGGTTGAACATGGTCGGCGCGCGACCGCGAGATCGAACGCCGCCTGCATTTTCACCCGGGTATCCTGGGCTGCCGAAGGCCTTCGAAAGGCGGATGGCCATCTCCGGCGAGATCGCGGACTTTTAGTCACAGGCGCTTTAGCCGATTTTCCGAGGTCCTACGGCGCCCCAGCGAGGGGCTTCAGTTGTTGGATAACAGCTCGCGCAATGTCGAGCGGCATCTCGGACCAGCTCGAAAACCCGGCGGCTCGGATTCGCTTCAGTAGACCATGGGCTTCGAGCTAAGACAGGCAAAAGGCAAAGGGTCGTTCATCAGCACGATTCCTACTCTATCTGTTTGCAGCGTTGTCCTCAGAATTCTATACTGATGGATGCGTGATAGACACAATTGGTTTACTCTGCAGCGGGTATGGGGGAGCGCTATCGCCCGCCAGTGGCGGCGCGGAGAGTATTGCCCGACTCTTTTGGTGGATGACGGGCGGCGCCACTCTCGTGTGGACCGTCGTTATCGCGATCGCCGTCTGGGCTGGGCGCGCGCGAACCGATGGCGCCGAGCGCCGGCACCAAGCCCACCGTCTGATCGTGGGGGGCGCGCTCGCCCCGGTCGTGGTGCTCGGGGTTCTGCTCGTCTACGGTCTTTCGATGCTGGCCGAGTCGAGCAGGGCCGTTCCGAGTGACGCTCTTCGGATCTCAGTCTATGGGGAGCAGTGGTGGTGGCGTTTCCGTTATGAGCCCCCCGGACGGCCGCCCTTCGACGCGGCCAACGAACTTCGGCTTCCCCTCGGCCGGCCCGTTGAGTTCCTCCTGAATAGCAACAACGTGATCCACTCCTTCTGGATCCCGTCGCTGGCCGGGAAGCGAGACCTGATTCCCGGCCGCACGAATCGGCTGGTGATCCATCCAACCCAGGCCGGCACTTTCCGCGGCGTGTGCGCCGAATTCTGCGGACGCGGCCACGCCAAGATGGCCTTCAGCGTTACGGTGGAAAGCCGTCAGGACTTTGATCGATGGCTGGACACGCAAACGCAATGAACGATCCTGAAGCCCTCGGTCCGCCGCCATCCGAAGAGTTGCAACGTGCGCAGAAAGAACGGCTGCGCGCGGCTTGGAAAACGCCCGAAGGCTGGCGTTACTGGTCGGCGGTGAATAACTCGGTGGTCGGGCAGTGGTACACGGCCGCTACCCTCTTTTTCCTCATCTTCGGGGGCCTCCTCGCCCTCCTGATGCGTGCGCAACTCGCCCTGCCGAACAATACTCTGCTAGGTCCTGAAAAATATAACCAGGTTTTCACGCTGCACGGCTCGGTGATGATGTTCCTGTTCGCCCTCCCGATCTTCGAAGCCGTCTCTATCCTCTTCCTGCCGCAGATGCTCGGTGCGCGGGAACTTCCTTTCCCCCGTTTGTCGGCTTTCGGCTTCTGGGCCTTTGCGATCGGTGGGATTTTTCTGTGCCTCTCCATCTTCTTCAATTCGGCGCCAAACGGCGGATGGTTCATGTATCCGCCGCTCACCAGCAAATTTGAGCCGGGCATCGGAGCGGACATGTGGCTGCTCGGTTTCTCCTTCATCGAGGTTTCGGCGATCGCCGCTTCGGTCGAACTCATTGTCGGCGTGCTCAAGTGCCGCCCGCCAGGGATGCGCATCAACCTTATCCCTCTCTATGGCTGGTATGTGCTGGTGGCCGCGGTGATGGTGCTGTTCGCCTTTCCGCCCCTGATCGTCGGCAGCCTGATGCTCGAACTCGAACGTGCCTTCGACTGGCCATTTTTCAGACCGTCGGGCGGCGGCGACCCGCTCCTCTGGCAGCACCTCTTCTGGCTCTTCGGCCATCCGGAGGTCTATATCATCTTCTTGCCGTCGGTGGCGCTGGTCGCGATGATCATCCCCACCTTCGCGCGCACGCCCATCGTGGGCTACTCGTGGATCGTCCTCTCGGCGATCGGCACCGGCTTCCTTAGCTTCGGCCTCTGGGTGCACCACATGTTCACCACCGGGTTGCCGAACATCACGCTTGCTCTTTTCTCGGCCGCGTCCCAAGCGGTCGCCATCCCCACCGGCGTCCAGATCTTCTGCTTCATCGGAACGCTGCTGGTGGGCCGTGTTCAGCGATCGCTCCCGATGCTGTGGATCTTTGGCGGGCTCGCCACCTTCGTGATGGGCGGCCTCACCGGCGTGATGGTCGCCGTCGCGACCTTCAACTTTCAGGCGCACGACACGCATTTCGTCGTCGCGCACCTGCACTCGGTTCTGATCGGCGGCACCGTCTTTCCCTTTGCGGCCGCAGTCTATTACTACTACCCGCTCATCAACGGCAAGCATCTCTCGGAGCGGCTTGGCCGCATCTCCTTCTGGCTGCTCTTTACCGGCTTCAGCATCACCTTCCTGCCCATGCATCTCACCGGGCTGAAAGGCATGCCGCGCCGCGTGTACACCTATCCCGCGGGCGTGGGACTCGACGGATTGAACCTGGTGTCGAGCATCGGCGCCGTGATCCTGGCCGCCGGATTCGCCGTGCTGCTGTGGGACATCTTCCGCCCCAAGGGCCGCCAGCCGCTATCCGAGCGCAACCCCTGGAACGCTGGCACTCTCGAATGGCTGCAGGAGATGCCCGGCGAAGCCTGGGGCGTGCGCTCCATTCCCGAGATCGATAGCCGCTATCCTCTATGGGAACAGCCCGACTTTGTCCGCCACGTCGACGAAGGCCGCTTCTACTTGCCGGATGCCGAGGAAGGCAAGCGCGAAATGATGATCACCTCGGTGATCGACGCGCGCCCGGTGCAATGCCTGCGGATCCCCGGAAATACCTTCGTCACGCTCTTGGCCGCGATCTTCACCGGCGGCATCTTCATCTTTCCGACCTTCAAGATGTGGTGGCCCATGGCCGTGAGCACCGTGCTGGCCCTGGTGACCATCATCAAATGGCTGTGGGACGGCTCCGGCATGATTCCGGAGAAGGAACAGAAGGACGTGGGCCTCGGGGTCACCCTCCCGCTCTACACTTCCGGTCCGACGTCTTCGGGCTGGTGGGGCATGTTGATCACGATGCTCGCCGACATCACCGCCTTCATGTCCATCGTCTTCGGCTTCTTCTTCTACTGGACACTCAAGCAGGAGTTTCCTCCGGCCTCCACTCCGCAGTTGAGCGCCCAATGGCCGCTGATTGCCCTCGGGATGCTGCTGTCCAGTTGGCTTCTCACCCTCGCGGCCAACTCCTGGAATAAACAGGATTTCGCAAGAATGTTCTATGTCGGAGCAGCCGGCGCGGTGGTGCTCGCTGTGCTCGGCACCGCGGCTCTCGTCGCCGGACCGTGGCTGGCACACATGGATCCCAAGCAGCACGTCTACACGGCATCCGTCTGGCTACTGGTAGCGTGGACCGCGCTGCACAGCCTTGTTGGCGCCATCATGCTGCTCTACTGCATGGCCCGCCGAGCGGCCGGCCGCATGACGGCCCGCTACGACATCGACATCGGCAACGTCACCCTGTACTGGCACTTCGCCGCGATCATGGCGGCGATCACCGTCGCCCTCATCGCCGGTTTCCCGCACTTGACATGAAATCCGAAAGCCATATCGACGAAGATCGCCAAAGCCTTTGGCTGCTAACCATCTCGCCGGCAATCTGGGCTGCCCACTTCCTATTGAGCTATCTCGGTGCCTCGCTGGCCTGTGGCGCAGGCTTGGCGATTACTCTCGTCCACACGGCCGTCGGAGCGGGGACGATGCTGGCTTTGGCCGCCATCGCTTTCATCGGGTGGCAGGCCTGGCAACGCCTCAACTATGGCGACGAACAGGCACCGCATGACGCGGATTCGCCCGAGGACCGGCACCGCTTTCTCGGCCTCGCCACGCTTCTGCTCTCAATGCTCAGCGCGATCGCCATCATCTTCGCGACGGTCTCCGTCTTCATGGTGACCACCTGCGCCTGACCGCCGCCATCGCCGGCCTTCTCACGCTGACCGCGGCATGGTGCTGGCGCAGTCATTCTTTCGCCGCACACATGACGGTACACATGGCCGTGGTCGCCATCGCCGCGCCGTTGCTCGCCTACGCCATTGCCGTTCCGGCGAACGTCTCTCCCACGATTGCCTCGCTCGTCGAACTCGTCGGAGTCTGGCTTTGGCACACTCCGGCGTTGCACAACGCCGCGCGGCATGACCTCCCAACCTATATCGCCGAGCAAGCAACGTTTCTGCTGACCGGACTGCTGCTTTGGACGGCCGTCCTGCACCGCCGTGCGGAGGGGATCATTGCGCTGCTGTTGACCGCGATGCACATGACGCTGCTGGGGGCCCTGATCGCGATGTCTCCGCGCCCTCTTTACAGCCACAGCCAGTTGGACGATCAACACCTCGGAGGGGCCATCATGCTTCTGGTGGGCGGCATCGTCTATTTATCGGGCGGGCTGGCGCTCTCCGGCGATCTGCTTATTTCAACGTCGCCAGGTAGGTCAGCAAGAATGCCAGATCCTGAGGCGAAAGCGCCGTCGCGGGCATCTTCGTCCCCGGCTTGAGCGACTCCGGATTCTGAATCCACTTCGCCAACTGCTCGCGGGTGTTCGGCACGGAGCCTCCGGCAATCGCCTTGCGGAGGGCCAGACCCGTCAGATCGGGACCTACGGAAGCCAGCGCCTCCGTTCCGCGGATGGTGTGACAAACGGCGCAAGGTCCGCTCATGAACACCCGCTTTCCGCGGTCGTCGGGCGCCGCCTTCATTTCTTCGGCCGCTTCCTTCAAACCGGACAAAGAACGTACATAGGCCACCAGCCGCCAGACCTGTGCCTCTTGAATCCGCACGCCGTATGCCGGCATGCCTTGCGGCCGGCCCTCAACGATCGTCGAATAGATGTTCTCCGGCGCGCTGCCGTAGATCCACTCGTCATCGATCAGCGCGGGTCCAATGGCGCCACCGCCGGCCGCATGGCAGCCTGCGCAGTTCATCGATGCGTAGAGCTCTTTGCCCGTCGCGATCGCCGCTTCGTCACCCGCAAATGGATTGACGATAGTGGGTATTTTCTGCCGCGGCCCCGGCACCGCATCCGACACTCGTACATCGGCGGGTTTTTCGTTGGGGGCCGTCGTCACCGGCTTCCGGCATCCCGCAAGCATCAGGCAGGCGAGGCTAAGGCAACGCAAATACATAAATCGTGCCTCCCTTCGCCGTGTGGTTCGGCAGATCCTTGGTGGCTCCGGCGAATCCGAGCGCGGCGCTATCGTCGCGAGGGTCGAGCGAGCCGGCGACAATCGCCCCGGCCCAGCCGCCCACCCCATCGGCGATGGCCACATATTGCCGGCCGTCCGGTCCCCGGTAGCTGATGGGCTGCCCGATGATTCCCGAGCCGGTTCTAAATTTCCATAGCAGCTTGCCGGTTCGCGCATCGACGGCCTTGAACCAGCGGTCGAGCGTTCCGTAAAAGACAATGTCTCCGGCGGTGGCGAGCGCGCCGCTCCACGCCGGGAAGCTCTCTTTCAAGCTCCACACTGCCTTGCCCGCCACCGGATCCCACGCCGTAAAGGCTCCCC
>ENA-ORBV01011497-ORBV01011497.1-microbial-mat-metagenome-genome-assembly--contig:-NODE-11497-length-13881-cov-5.465879_pt1 | contig 13881 bp, 10 predicted proteins | sample MGYA00237777_ERZ505514 | MGnify/ENA primary metagenome ERZ505514 (study PRJEB26160, sample SAMN06269048) | microbial mat metagenome | isolation source: Oligotrophic lake microbial mat | place...
TTGAATCACGGATGAAATCGCACCATTGTCAATCTCACATTTTGTCATTTGTTGCTCTTTTCCGTTGGTGAATGTGTGCTTCCAAGCAGCACTGCTTTGTTCCAACATTCAAATCAGACGCAACATCAGTGCGCCACAATTGATGTGGCACAGCATGAGCAATGTGTTCCATTAAATTGCTGCAATGGATAACATTTGTTCATGCTCCTTGTCAACGACAAATCGGCTGCTGTCGCAGCTGCTTTGAGGTGCATCTTGTTGGCATTGACCATTGGTTTTGGCGCTTGCATTCCCCGTGGACGCAATGTTTCTGTGGCAGAGCAGAGGTTGATTTGGGATGATTGTGCAGAATGCAACTTGAAGCCCGGCCACATTTCACAGGTCACTTTGAATGAACAAAGACTCTTTCAACAAGCTTTTGCTTTTGCTCATGGTCAAAGACAACATTGTTGTGGACAAAAAGATTGTGAATCTGTGAGGCGGCCCAACGATCCTCGGTTGTGCTTGTTCTGCCTCATGCATTGTTTGGCTGGTGCTTCACACTCGGACATTTGTGGAATTTCCATTCCCTCATTCTGTTGAGTCATTTGGAGAACATCTGTTGCTTTTCTTGAAGTGAGGCAACTCAACATTTCATTTTCTGCAGAACTTCAACATGTCTGTCAAAGGGATGAGGGGTTCTCTGACATTTCCACTGACCACAGAATGCAAAAGTGTTGTGAAGAAGTTGATGGATGTTTGATGAAACTCATGATGTCCCGCAAAAAAGGAAGAAAAAAACTGATGTCTGTTTTGCTTCACACTGGACAGGGCACTTCAACCCAGCGGGCACTTTGAACACAAACAAGTCCATGTGAAGTTGCGACTCCTGCAGCTGCCCGGGAGTGGCAAGGCTAACCGCAATGAACTGAGAGGGAAATGTCATTGAAAAGGGAGGAAGAAACAAAGGAAGCCTTGTGTTGTGGACTCGTGATTGAGTGTTGGAGACTCTCTGAGTCCTTTCCCCGTTGAGAAAGTGTTTGTTGGTGGTGGTGACGCCGTGCAAAAAGGAAGTGGGGAACATTCTCAGTCATTGCTCTTGACAAAGGTGCAATTTCATTTGCGATTCAGTCCCAGAACAAGAGTCTTGTCCCAAGTTCCAGACTTGGAACTGATGTCCATCCCAAGGAACAAGATGCAAGATCCAATCCGGAACACAAGAAGGGAACCCAAGCCGTGTTCTGTCACAATGTTGTGCATTCCTGCCGACTTGTGGCAACAAGAGTGTGTTGCAATGACAAAACATGCGCACCATGCAATCAATCTTGCCAATGAAGATGTCGATCTTGTTGGAACATTCGACAAACATGGATGTGTTTCCAGAGTGTTGCAACACTCATGAGTTTCTCATTTGTGCAAAAACACATCTGCTTCCCTGTTGAAACAGCAGAGCAGCAAACTCATTTTCCGAGGTGTTGTCACTGCATTTTGTCCCTTGTTTGCGGTCGATTTGATGGTGAAGAATTGTCGTTTGTCACTCTGGGCATCACAAACGTCATGGTGCTGACATTCAGGCGGCCGCTGATCACCACAGTCGGTTTTTGTTCACAGCCTTTGCTGCTCCAGGCGTCACTGCTGACAGGGATGTCTTGTGCATCACTTCCGGCCCATCGCACCTCCCATTTGATTGGATTGTTTTGAAGAAAAATGTGACATGTGTTCTGATCATCCACTTTTCTTTTGCTTTCCTTGATGTGACAAGATTCAAGAGATTTGAGTTGTCTAGGGAAGTCATCATTGTGTTCCATTTCAACAAAAGCTGGGTGATTAGCGCAAAGGCAAGTGCTCTTCATGGAGGACTTAAGAATTTCAGAATGCCTTCCATTGTGCACCACTAGCTAGATTGTAGGTCAAGTAGCTTGAGCATTCAGATTGCTACTGGATTGCTCTAATCAGAAGAGAAGGGGGACATTGAAATCGGACATGGAATTCTGAAGCTAAAGTTGGATGCAACGCGTCGAGTGCACTGAATGCCACTGCACATGTGTGGTTTCATGTCCTACCATTCAACCAACTCTTTTTCTTGTTCTATTTTGCCACACACACTGAACTATCAGAATTCCACTTGCACTGTCCATTGCACATTGTTCGACTGGTGCCGCATTTACTGCAGCCACCAATGCTCTCGTGGTTTCCGCAACTTGCTACAGATTCAGAACTCTGAACAATCCCTTTGCACTCAAAGGGATTTTCACTCGATTTTGCATGAAACCCTTCCATCCTCGTGCTTGTCAAGGTGCGTTTTTTTGACACGCACTCTGCGGTGCTCTTGTCCCACCTACACTCCCCATGACACATTCTCTCACCACCACATTTTCCACAAAAGAGGGCCGAATGTCTTCCACATCTCACAGAATGAAGAAGCCCTGGTGCTTTGAGCTGTGTAAAATCGACACCTTGTTGTGTCGACCCATTCGAAATGACCCCCGAGAATTGGCGAAAGGGAAATCGCTTGGCCAGTTCGCAACAGTTCAGATGGCCGGAACCAAAATGTTGAGAAACAAGTTCTCCTTGACCAATGTCGAGGCGATGGTTCCAAGTCGCCGAGACACATTTGTTGAAATTGCATCGCTTTTTGGCGACAACTTCATTGGGACCTAACATGGCAATTCCACCAAAATGATGTGCAGCAAGAGGGAAAAAATCGGCCAGAGGACGTTGGATGCAAGGCGTGCCGTCGTTTTTGATCCACTCGCCCATTGCGGCCTTGAGGGCCTCTTTGGTGCGCTTGAATTCGACAACCTTTCCTTGGCAGCTCGCACAGGCAAACACATCAACAAGCGGCGACTTCCATTGTCGTTTTTCGGGTTGTCCAAAATGCGCTTCATCATCTCCGTCGTGTTCCACCCAAATTTTGAGGCAATTGCAATTCATTCTGGCACACAATCTCGCGTCTTTGTGGAAAACTCTGCATTGTGCATCGCCGTGGCTGTCTTTCAAAAGATGGCCTTCCATCTTAACGAATTCGTCTAGAGAAACTGTGACATCAATGTCGTCATCCCATGGAATGGGCTGTCCGTGCACGATGGCACCCACTTGCGCACCCGCATGCAAGAGGAGTGCAATGTCCAAGGCTTCAACTTGCTTTTGTAAAACTTTGAGCGTGCAAACTGCTCGCGCATGATGCTCGGTAGGAAACAAGGGCATTGGGTCTCCGTTGCATTCGACGACGTCACGAAGATTGGGAAAGCGCGCAAAGTGTTCGATTGCTTCGGGGCAAGTGTCCTGTAGCCATTGTGGCGGTGGTCGGGCCCAACCCAGCTCGGCTTTCATCAGGAGGTTTGTTAGCTTTTCCGTCTTCTGTTCAATTGGACATGTCGATGCTTGCTTGACTTCCGCCACAGTCGACTTGGAGATGCTTGGAGAAATCTGCCCTTGGACATCAGCTCCACGCTCAGCACACGCAATGATGAATTGCGATGTCATGAAAGATCGGAAGAAGCCACATGCTGTGATGACTGCCACAAACAAATGGAGATGAACTTTCATTCGGAGCAGATGCACCATGTTGCTTGCTTGGTGACTTGTCAGATTGCTCGCAAGCTTGCTCGCTAGACTGCTTGGCTTGGCTTGTTGCTTGAGTCATTGGTTGATTGACTGATTGGTCAATCCTTTCTGTCTTCTGAATGTGAGGGAAGCTTCTTCCCAACACGATGTGTTGTTGCTTGCTGAACAACAGCAGAAACATTGAAGCTGCAGCGGCGCTGACAGCGAGCCACCACTTCGCACCACAATTCCACCACTCAACAGCTAGCTCTAGCTAGCACGCAGTGGCAGCAGCAGGACGACCCCTTCGACTCACTCAGATGACTGAGCTGAGTGAAGTCATCTCATGCGCGGTCCACAAGACCACAACTGCTGTGGAGTCTCTAGCAAGGGTGCTAGCTAGTGCTCCGCGGTTTAAAGACATTTAGCTGAAAAAACCAGATGCTGTTTGTCATTTTTGCGCCGAGTTGTGCATTTCAAAGAACACTGCTCCAGAGTAGCTAGCAGTGTTCAACAACAGCCCCGGAGGGGCGTTGCAAGCCCGGTGACAAGTACGAGAACGCGAGTACGAGTCACGGGGTGCAACGCCCCTACTGGGCCTGTTATGACAGTTACCTCACGTTGGTAGTGGTGAAGAACCAGCACATTTTGTGTTGCACCCTTCGCATTTTTTTTCCGCGAAAATAACGTTTACCGGTAAGCGTCCGGGGCGGATTGATTCTTTTACTCAGGAAATTTACTGTGAATCGGTGATTGCCGAAAAATTCTCAGATTTTATCGGAAGTGACCGAGAGGTTCTCTTCTTTTCGGAAGTCCTCTTCTCTCCTGAACACTTGGCCTCAGTTTTTACGAATAATTTATGCTGAATCAAAACCTTAACCGGGCTTCCTTGGAAACCCCTCCTTGGATGGAAACTTTTTTGAGATCCCAATGGATGATCCAACCAACGCGGGCCCTTTTGCGAGCGCCTGCTCTAACAATAGGTAGGCAGCTAGCTAATAGCCGGGCTCGTTGCATTAGCTCAGGATCCTACCCTAGCTAGCTAGCTAGATATGATGGGGCTATCTAATAATAGGATTATAATTATTATCTGTTTGGACGTAGCATCAGGTATGCCTATTCTTTCGCTTTCTAGAAAAAATAACAATTTATTAGCTAGCTATCAATAATCTTTGCACCATCCAAATCTCAAATGCCTTCTTAGGAAATGCAACTGCATGTGGAGTGACCGCATAGGTATCTGCATATTGGAAGGTCGAGGGTGCGCTTGGAACTTTTACCCCGCTCTCATGGCTGTCAAAAAAGTAGTGATGCCTTCGTCCTATGTAATTGTGTGTCAGTGAATTCTCATTCTGTATAGTAGCTACTGCTCGTTGTCATCGGTGTTCAAAAAGGCTTTGGCAGCTTGCTGACGAGCATGATCCTGTCGATCCACTGGAATTTTCTTGAACAGTTCCGCTGCCAAAACGTGCGCATCTCGAATGATCAAGAGCTCTTGCTGGCCCAAAAGGGGTACCAAAACCTTGCGAAAGACCTTCATGCTTCCATCAAACATGGGAAGCATGAGGTACAAGGTGGCCGCCAAAGTCATGACGTAAAGTCCTTTGAAGGATCCCACAAACTTTTCAACGCCAATCATGGTGATAAACAAGAGACTGAAGCAGGGCCAGTAGGTCAACCACCGCATCTCGGAATTGTCGGCGGTAGAGGCGAGTGCCATGATAGTGGAAGCTACGGGCAAGATGCTTCCAACTCCCATGACCGCGTAGCGTTTAATGGTAATGGGTAGCTGCATGAAAATAAAACTAAACCACCATATATAACTGGCATTAATGGTGGTCAGAGCAATGCCAGCAATCCATCCATCGGCGGCCTCTTTAATGGGTGCCACCCAAGGCAATAGGTAGGGTTGTGCGACGGTATTGTAAATGAAAGTTGCACCATCCGTGACGGGCAATACCAACCACAAGACGGCCAAGACTTCAAAGGTGTGCCAGTACTTGTAGATAAAGTCATTTTTCAATGCCAATTGATCAATAAATTCCGTCGAGTATTGGAAAATACCATGGACGACCCAATACATCAACCAGGTCTAAGTTTCAAGGCAGCAAATGATAAATTGGGCAAAAGACAACGAACAAAAATAGAATATGAGCCACCGATGATCCCACTCGAGGCGACTGACATCTCTCCAACTTTTTACTTGTCTCTCCAACGTTTTACTTACTCGATCATCCGAACCCGAATCCGTGACTGCCGCACGGACACTTTCCACGGCAGGAAAGACGGTCCCCAACAAGGCCACGGAGGGAGGACTAAAGATGATGCGAGACAAGCCAGAAGGCAAAAGGGTTGGCAAAAGAGCTCCCACTCCAAAATATCCCACATGCAAGACCACCGTCGCATAGGGATCTCCCACCCAATTCGTAATCCACGTAGGAGCACGACCACCCGTTCGTTCTGCATTGCGACAAAAGAGACAAATGGCCGTCAAGAGCGTCCCATGAAGGGCCAAATACACAATGTCCATGGAGGAAATCTTTGATAAAGTCCAAGTCGTGCTCTTGTCAATTTCGGCTCCGCCCCGTTGGAGTTGTGGACGAGCTATGAGACCTTGTTTGGGAGTGTTGGTTTTGCCGCCACCCCGAAGCGTCGTGGTCACATCGACAATAATATGGGCATGCTGATTATGCTTCTTGTTTTGTCGATTCGTGGGATGACGAGGAAAGGTCAAGGATGGTTTGGGTTCGGGCAAGGCGTTCGCCGGATCAAAGATGGATACGGCCAACACCAATAAAAGCAGGGAACGAGGGTCCTGAGGACGAAACGGCACCATTGTTGTGGTGTAGAAGGATGTGGGTTCTCTTTTTTTCCCAATCGTTTTCCTTGCCACTACTTTCTCTTTCTCTGTTCTTGGATATCAACAAGTTAAGCCTTGACAATTCAAGAAGTCGGAACAACAAACAAGCAAGCAACGAATAGTAGTGAAGCCGAGGATGTGGAATAGTTAGGGATATCTATGCATCTATCGATGCAGGGCATGAGTGTTGATGGCCGATCTTAAATGGCGATCTTTTGCATTGATTCATTCATTGGAGGAATCAAAGATACTGACACGTCATCCATCCTGTAGGAAAATTCTAACCCTAACACAGATTGGGAAATCCGATGAAATTTCTAACCCTAAGGTCTGTTCCTATCCACATGAAATGTTCGCCGCACGCGCAACGCCATGACGTCATGCACACGAACGGTTGGGGTGGTTCAATCCGCACTCGCACGCGTGCGAATATTCGCTGAAACCCCAATCGTGTGTGGTAGCAGTTATGTTGTATGCACTCGGCCAATGGACAACTAGCTTAACTGCACGCAAAAGCCAATGCATGCCAACAATGCACCAATGCCCTTAGAATGTGCAACACGCTCATTCCAATAGCTTTGGATAGTCTTTCTGTTAGATGCATTTATGCATGTCTATGGAGAAAGAGCATAAACGGAAAATGATGTACAGGCATCCTCACATTTTGGACATTGGCAGCAGCAGCACTAGAACGCTCCACAAGCAGCAGCACTAGAATGCTCCATTGCTTGGATGCGGCTGCGACCATGGCATCTAGCGTGTCGTCGTCCGTCGGGGACGCCAACAGTCCGTCCCAGAACTCTCGCGACCCAAATGCTCCTCCCTTTCTTATGTCCCAGCCAACTGCAAGCCAGCAGGCGGCCAATCAGGCAGAATGGACACGTCATTTCCAACAAATTCAGCAACTTCAAATGCGAGACGCCGTGGCAAACAATGCGCCGCACAATCAGCGACCTGTTCCACCACCACTTCCGCATGGGTTATTTCCTTCACCTCCACCTGTTCCCCATGTGACAATTCCTTCTCAAGGCAATGAGAAAAAGAAAAGTCCCGCAAAAAGAAAAGAAACCAAGCGAACCAAAGTTGAAGAGAAGGAGTTGCCAGTCGAACTTAGAGGGTTTCGTTACGAGCACCGTCATCGATTGGAATGTGAGAAACAAATGGATCCCAAGAACAAAGTGGATCCGGGCCCTTACAAGGTAGCAAAGTGCATTGTTGCCGGCAGGGGCGACATGGAAAAGAAATGGGATTTGGAATCTCTCAATTCAACTCAGTTGCGGAAACTCGCCATTCAGTTTGGTTGTAAAGGAGCTGGCGGAAAGACCAAATTCAATTGTCGACAACAGATGGCCCTGTGCAAAGAAGGGGGGACGTTGTGTGGAAATGTCGACATTCCCAATCCCACTTCATCAGCGCAGGAAAAAAAGCTCAACACGCTCCTCCGCATCCTTAATGCCGCTTTCAGCCCGTCTATGGTCGATCGTCTCATTCATTTGAACGACACCAAAGGACGAAAGGATTTTGAGGCCTCAAATGGTGGCAATCCGGTCAAATCCTTCTTCACAGATTTGTCTGAAATGGTCAATGATCCTCTAAACAATGAGGACCTTAAGTTGCTTGTTGACTCTGACGAGGATGAAAATGAAGTTCTGCACTCACTCGTTGCTAACGACATTGTAAATCTGACTGACTTCACGCAGCAAACTCACAAGTCGGCCCAACAAAACCTATGCGACATGATGAAAGCAAGGGAACGTTGTCGAAAAGCGGCTTGCTCAACTGGCAATCACGATGCTGACCTCTGGGGTCACTGTGGTGCCGTTAAGTTCACAAAGATCCGAAAGGACACCATTGTGCCAGCCGCGGCTGTTTGCTGCTGTGAAGTGTTGTGCTTGAAGTGTCCCGACATTGATGGTTCTTTCGCTGAGGCCTTGTCCGAAAATCTGAGGTCCGATTCCACATCGACACCTCTTGGATCTGTGAGCAGTCCTACCAGCGGCAGTTCGAGCAGGCGATCCGTGGCCGCAACCATTGAGAAATGCTTCAGTGGCTTGCAAGAGAAGAAAGGTGAAGAAGCCTAGCAGCGGCAAGCCTTACTTGCAGTTGAGAAGACGAAGGCAGATGCTGAAGTTGAACGTGGCGATTGGAAGGAATGCCACGAAGCCTCAGTGCAGTTCTTGCAGCACAAGAAAAGTGAGGAAGACGCCATGCTGATCATGTTGTTGGGTCGACGCATTAACATGCTTGAAGAGAAGCTCAAGATCCCAATTGCCGAATCCGTAACCAAAGGAACTATCATTGAACGAGAACACAGAACATTGAGCGAGCAAGTAGAATGACGTTTAGTTTGTCAACACAGTGGAATTAAAAGAACTCTAAAAGCACAGTGGTTAAAAAAAGAAAGCTCTACTTTAATCTTTCAATCATCTAAATAAGGATCGTGTAGCCTAGTGTTGTGGTTGTTCTTGGTGATCTTATTTTCTTTCGGTCGCGACAGCTGCAACCTTTCTACTCGTTGAACCATCTCTTCTCGCAAGTGAGAATGTCCCTCATGCGCACCATTGAAGAGCTGGTTGATGAGTGCGGGGTCACCGTTGGCGTCATGTGGGACCGCAGGATGATAGCTCGCCCTTCCGGTTTCCGTCTGAGTGCGAATTTCACTTACTGGATCCTCGTGTCGTGCTAGCCGCTCGTTGATTACAAAGTTGTGGAGACGAGCAATGGCTTGTGCTAGCCACTTCAAGTTGACGAGTTTGACACCAATTGGTCTTTGCAGCATGCCCCATTTGATCTGCATCAACCCAAAGGCCATTTCAATTCTGATGCGGCACTGGCTAGCATAAAAGTTAAAATTGTCGCATTTGGTCTTGAGCCTGTCAAGGCCTGAGTAGATTGGGACCAAATGCTCTGAGCCTTCATAGGCCGAGTCACCAATGATGCAGTGTCCCAGGGGAAGCTTCTCTGCGATGTCCTTTAGTGCGCACCCTCGAACAGCTTTGCGATCTTTCGCAATGCCGGGTCCTGCGACAGCAAAGAAGATAAACCGACTGTGATGATCTGAAACAGCCTGAATGTTTACCCCACAACACTGGTAATGGCCTGAGAAGAAAGACCGGACATTGGGAACTTCTTTTCGGTTGGGCACTTTGATGCGCATCAAATAGCCATCCACCACACCCACACAATTCTTCATTGCGCATTCTGTGCTTATGGAAGCAAAACCTCCAACGGCGTCCAACAATTCCTGCTCCGTGCTGGGGAAATGGAGTGACAATTGGGGGCACAACACTAAGGCTGTAATTGTTCGCCATGTGGCATTGTAGAACGTGGTTTTAGCAATGCCTGCAACGTCAGTGATGTCTAAGTGGGAACCTCCGGCGAGCCAGCGGAGGGTGCAGCAAAGACACAATTCCGGGATGACTGCACCGCCCCTCTTGTTTGCTTGCTTCTCGTCAACAAGAAGGTCATCACACACATAGGATAACAACTTGTCAAATGATTCTTTGTCCATGCGGAGCCTGCGTTTAAAGGTTCCTCGTGCGACATGACGTTCACTGCACTCGTGCCATAGAAGTCGTTGCTCAAACACAGATTTGCTTCTTGTTTCCACTGATTCTCCGTAAACAATGCCAACACTGCGGAGAAACGCCTCCAGTAGCAGGTCATTGTCGTTCCCATCAAACAACTCTTCAGCTATCAGCGTCATTGGTCTATCTGTGGCATCAGAGTAGCCTGATGTTGAGGATGCTGGTAGCAGCAGCACTGCGTTAAAGCACAACAGGTCTGTTACTTTCTTGTTGCCGAGGCGATGGATCTGATTGGTTGATTAACACTCGAACGAGTCTGTGCGAAGTGCGTCGCGCAAGGCATGCCTCGTTCTTTGTGTCGCTTCGCACGCCAAATCCTGTGTTCTGATTGGCTAATTAACGTCATGTGCGAAAATTTCGAATCGTGCGCACCACTTCCAACTGGATAGGAACAGACCTAAGAAGAGACCAATCCGCTTCAACTAGAACTGTTTTTGTCGGTGAATTATGCCTGGGCGCGCCAGAACAGCGGGCTAACAATGATCAAGTCCTGGGTTCGCCTAGCAACTGAAATTTACATGCACCACATCGTTATGCAAGCGCACAGTGCGAACACGGATCGGATGCAAATCACATGTTCGAATCATTGATTGGCTTCCCTTCAGTTTTCTTTCTTTCTTTCTTTGGGTTCTCACTTTCTTTTGTTTTTTGACAGAGACATTTCAATGCTACTTGAGAGGAACGTGATCTCTAAGCTAGTGAAGCGTGCGATACAAAAATGAGGTCGCTGCTCCTACAAGTAACCACACTGCTGCTATGTGCCCTCTCGTGGTTCCATGTGCACGCCTGTGAGCTTTTTGATTAACATTGTGAGGTCTTGCTAATGGTTGTGCTACTGGCTATGTTGATTGCATTAGAGATAGGCTCTCCAAAACTGCTGTTTTGGCTAACAGCAACAAACTGCATTGCACCCTCTAATTGTGGAACTAGATGTGCTGTCAGGCATGCTAACCCCCTTTGGTAATTAGGGTTCCAGCCTGCAGAGCTTCAATTGTCTCACACGCCCTTAGATGCTTGGCAGGGAGTCTCAGTTCAACATCCGTCATCGTCTCAGCGTCCTGTTGTAGAATGCTCTCTCTCTGCGATTCGAAGAGAGCCACTGGTTGCCCTTTGGTTGCTATGTCGGCAAGTTGCCAACGGGTTGGGACCTTGTGGATTGAAATCGAGCCATTCCTGACTCTGTCGCAAAAGTGATGCAACTTTACGCAAAGATGTTTGGTTCTGGGGCGCATCTTGGGAAGTCTTGCCATCTCAAGAGCTCCTGAGTTATCCTCCATGACGGTGCAATGGATCCTGGGAACGTCGGAGGCGACGCTCCACTTCAATTGTCGTTTCGTCTCCTTCATCAGGTCCATCAAATGTGTCACCGATCTGAGGCTCTCCGAGAGCGCATTGTGCTCCGCTTCAGTTGATGACAGGGCCACTTCGCGTTGGATCTTGCTCGCCCATGCGACCGGACACCCTCCATGCACAATGACAAACGCCGTCCGCGATCTGGCCGCAGACGGATCGACATCAGCATTGACTCGATCCCAGTTGCCAACGAAATCGGCATCGACCCAGCAATCAAACGAATGCTTCTGTGGATTGAGGATGATCCCTTTGTCGCGTGTGCCGAGAAGATGCTTAACAATCTTCTTCACAGCCGCAGCATGCGACTTCTTAGGATCGTTCGAAAACCGGGCGCACTGATGCACTGCATAAGCAATGTCTGGCCTTGACGACTTCTCCAAGAAGTTGAGCTTCCCAATGATGCTGCGACACTGCCACTTCTCATCGATAGTCTCACCATGCAGATCTCTGGATGTTTTCGAAGTCGATGAGGCTGGAATGGGCAGTTGTTTGGTGCGTTCGTTGAAACCCAGGTCGTCAATGATTTGACTGATCAAGTGAGGCTGCGTCAGTTTGATGGTGCCATTGGGAAGGCGCTCTGTCTTTGCGCCTAGGTAATCAGATAAATCACCTTCATCCGTCATCCGAAATGCTCGATGTTGTTGTTTGCTGACCGGATCAATGTGCTCCTTCGTCAGCAAGTCGCAACACTCGTCAATGTGCGCCTGAGTGGGTGCCATGAAAACTCCGTCGTCGACGTGGCACATTAACATGACTTCCTTCCTGTAGCAAACGCACATGTCGATGTCGCTCTGTTTGAAACCTCTTGCGATCAATCCGTCATGCATGCAATGGTTCCAAACTCTTCCAGCTTGCTTCTGTCCATGCAAGTTCTTTGTCAGCTTCAGACAATGAGTCTTGCGGTCGCCAGCAACGTTGAAGCCCTGCGGAATCTCCATGTAGATGTCGCATTCGATGTCGGCCTGTGGAAACGCGAGCACAAAGTCAACTTGCCGGGAGGCCCACTTGTTCAACATCATCATGTTGAGCAAGAGCCTGATGGTAGACCAACCGACTGCGGGCGAACACGTTTCCCAGCAATTTACACCATGCTCTTGGCGCCCTCCATGCACATTCAATCGAGCTTTCCACTTGTGCACTTCCTGCGTCGAGATTCGTCTCTTCCTTCTGAAGGCCCAGACTGCAGGGAGGATGGAGGTTCCCTCTGGCACTTGGGTTTTGAGAATCAGCTCCCAGTGTTTGTTGTCGACGTGCGATTGGACTTCGTCCGCCATCGCTTTCTCGAACTTGGCGCAGTCAGGGGCATCCATCGCATCCCTGAGACACAAAATGTCAGGATTTGTTGACGCGGCAAATGCAATTGGATCCGCCATCTCGTCAGTGAGGGAGACACTCTGATCGTGAAACACGTCCCAAGGGACGCACAGGGACATGAGTTGACGTTGCTTTGGAACTCGTCCCGACCTCGTCTCTCGGATGTAGGTGTGAGACGCATCGACACACTGGTGGTAGCGGTTGGCAGTGTCTGTTGCGGTCGCCCTTGGGTTGTTGTCGGGCTCTTGCCGCGCGATTGGCGACGGCGGTGGCAGTGACGGCTCGGCTGTTGTTCCTTCGTCTGTGTCGGTGGATGTGGATTGTTGTTGATGTCCGAAGTCGAATTCAATGTCAGTTTCTTCGGGAATGAATTCCTCTTTCTTTTCGGAGAGAACGAAACCCGACTTCGTTTGCCAGTGAGACACTGCTCTCGGGTTGCTGGCCGACGGTCGCAAAGTCTGGCACAGGTCATCGAGCTCCCCTTCGTCTAGCTAACGAAGCAGGAGGATAAGCCCTGCAGCTGCAGTCTCCTGTCGACTATTAGAAGATGACCTACTACACATGTTAAGAGGGACGATGGTGGTTGCGGTGGAGCTATTAGCTAAGGAGCTCTTAGTGTCGTTATTCGAGTCTGCTGGTCTTGTTGTTGGTGTTGATGGTCTTCGCGTTTTGGCTGCTCCGTAGCTTTCCTAGGGGAATGGTCTGTCATCCATCCGTTTTTTGGTGCACAAGCCATCGAAACTCAAGAATCAGAGCACCACAACCCGTGGGAGGACCATGGGCCTGTGTGTGCTCTGCCTCCGCTCCTGCACAAGGGCCCTTGCATGGGATGGTGGAGGCACCCACCGTGAGTGTGTGTGGGCACTCGCGGCCGGCGTTTCTTGGTTGACATGGTGGACCCCTTCCGGATGATCGACTTCGATGAGTTGATTGACTCCACGAGTTGGAGGATAAGATGACAACCTGCTTCTCTTCTTGGGCACGGTGGGAGGCAAATGCTTGTTGAGTTGGATGGTGTTCGGGACGTGTGACAGTTGATTGATTGGCAACGAGGTTGCAGGCATGGAGGGATGGAGGGATGGAGGTTTGGCGAAGCTTTGGTGTTGCATTGGGACGTGGCTGGATGGAGGTTTGGCTTCGTATCGTGTTGGATGTGGCTGCCTTGATGACATGTAAAGGGGGACCATGGGCATGCCCATGGCTCCTGTCGTAGCGATTTAACTGATTATTTAGGAGAAAACC
>ENA-ORBV01011498-ORBV01011498.1-microbial-mat-metagenome-genome-assembly--contig:-NODE-11498-length-13879-cov-6.338719_pt1 | contig 13879 bp, 13 predicted proteins | sample MGYA00237777_ERZ505514 | MGnify/ENA primary metagenome ERZ505514 (study PRJEB26160, sample SAMN06269048) | microbial mat metagenome | isolation source: Oligotrophic lake microbial mat | place...
GGCGACGAGCGAAGCACAGCTCACAAACCCACGCAGCACATGCTGCACCACGGCTTGTGACCCTGGCCTGTTCTGCACCCCTGAGGCTCCTGAAATCAAACTGCTTTGCGGACAATCTCACTGGTTGAAGATTCATCATCAGAGCCTTCAACATTGGGACTGGCAAGGTGTTGACAATGCTGGGCTGTGGTAGCTGCAGCAGCTGGATTCTCTCAGAAACATGCCGCAACATGTCATTCTGCGCTCATTTTTGGGTTTTTCATTGATGCCTCAACACGAAGGGTGCATGCGGTGGATGTGAGAAACAAAATGAAGTGAAGTCCCAGCAATTTTCATCCCCTGTTTTTGAGCCTTCACCATTGGGACGGTGACCAAAACGTGAAAAAAGAGGTTGTTGCTCGTTTCTTAAAATCAGGGGTGGTTGCGGTTGATGTCAGAGGTGAAATGAAGTTCAAGGGACACAAAGTCAAGACCTCTTGATTTTCAGGGACATCCAAAAGCCTTCACCATGGGCATTTGTGGCACATTGTGTGTTGCCAGCTAGGCAACGCTAGCAGCAAAGTGCACCCAGCGGTGCTGTGCCTAACTATTCATGGGGACCGTGTGAGACCTGTTTTCATTTTGGGGTCCAATTTTTGTCACGTCTCATCCGTTCGATTTGTCGAATGACTCAAAGTTGTGGATTTCCAAAGGGGCCAGTTGTGCAAAAATTTGGCAGGCCCTCACTGTGCAAAAACAGTGCATGCTAGGCAATTTAAGAAGTTCAGCACAGAGCCAAAAATGTCACATCAAAATCCATGTCAAAACATGCCAACACAAACGTGCACAAAATTGCGCAGCATGGACATTTGCATCAAATGATTCAACTTCTTGCAGACATGGAAAGAAAATTTTATTCACTTGACACATCATGTCACACCGGGTCTCCATGCTTGGGATGCAAAGCACAGGAGGGGAGCGACGAGCGAAGCGAGGAGTGAGCCGACTGGCCGCTCCACACATCTACTTCTCAATCAAGACATGTTTGGCTGCACCCCTCCTGAGCGAGAGCGAAGCGCAGCTTCACGCCTCTAGCTTCTGCTGCACCCCTAACTGAAATCCCTTCCATTTTCCAACCACTTTGAGAGTGGATTTGTGAAGGGGTTAGTTGTGCAAAATAAAATCGAACTGCTTTAGCTCGCACAATTAGAAAGAAAGGCGCACACATTCTCTGATCTACAATTTCCGATCCAAGTCTCATTCATCTAAATTGTCCCCAATAACCATGCAACGACGATGAGGTTGCTATGGATGGTTTGGATGCTTATAAGCGCCAGTTCCAAACGTTTTCGCCCTTTGACTTGTGGTGCAAGGATGGATGAAATTCCCAATGATAACGGCATTGCCATTTCGCGGTTGCAATTGGATGATTTGCCAGCGCTTCTACAGCTTAGCCAAAGCCAAGGGTGGTCCCACACCAAACGAGACTGGGACAACATGCTCAAGACGGGCAAAACCTTTGGCCATTATCAAACTGGTGAATCGAAAAATGGCACGAGTCTAATCTCATGTGCCCATTTCACAGAGTTTGGTAAGGACCTAGCGTCCCTGGGAATGGTCATTGTGTCCCAACGATTCCGAAACCGAGGCTTGGCAACCTCATTGATCCGCAATGTCATGGACCACAATCACAAGCAACATCAGAGCCGCCCTCTAGGACTGATCGCATCGACAAAAGCTCAGCCATTGTATCCTCGGTTTGGATTTGACCTCACTGGAGAGTATATTTTAAAACTGACAAGAACAGGATGTAGTAGTACCACACCTTTCGAACATGACGTTGACGACCAGGAAGTTCACGTTCGCCCTCTTGGTAAACCAGAGGATATCCAGGATATCATTCGATTGGATCACGAATCTACTGGCCTGGACCGAGGTGACGTTGTCCGACGCTTACTAGAATCATCAGAAGCGGTTTGTGTGGCAGAAGTAAGGGAGACAGAAACTACAATGGGCTGGAAACCGTCCATCATGGGATACGGAGTGGCAAAACGACAGGGCGACTTGCTCAACATTGGACCCTTGATTGCCCCAGACTCCAAGATTGCTTCTGTACTTTGTCGAGAGCTGATAGCCGGTCATAATGATGGACCAATACGCATGGATGTGTTTGAATCGCAACGAGAATTTGTCAAGACCATAACATCTACTACGACTACTAGTTCGCATGGTCTGGATTTTCTACAGGCGGATCGACAAGCTCTCATGATCAAGTGGCCATCCTACGAAGAAAACAGTTCTGCGAGAAAATTGCCGGGCCATCGGCAAGTCATGTTCTGTCCTGCATCACAAGCTTGGCTATGAGATGAGCCCTGGGCATGTTTGAGCACGACAGGTCATTTCATAATTTTCACAGACTCATCTCGTTGGTGTGCAAAATAGAATGTACTCGTGGATAGATGGGGAGCTAGTATTAGATGCTGGGACTTTTGAACCTGCCCACTGCATCAATATGATTGCCTGCCACGTTACTCGTCCGTCGTCCCGCCTCCGTCCTTACTAAAGCCAGCTTCTATCAAAGATGCAAGGAAACGAAGCATCTTGTAGAGAAGGAAGGCCACAACCGTAACCTAGAGTTGCCCTTCGAAACTGGTGATTCAACAAGGAACGGTTGCGCGAGACAGCCCGGACGGCACGCATAAACCGATCGCGATTGGTTTTATGTCGAAGGCGAAGACCTAGAAGACAGGCAGGCTGGATCCTTCCGGCCTCCGCAGACTGAAGACTCATCAAGAGCCTGACAAACTTAGGCGTTAGCCAATAAAAACAACAGCTGCCAAGCGAAAAGACCCACAAGGTCTGCAAGTAAATACAAGAAGGTGCAGGGTGAAGCAATAAGTGAAATAACTAATTTAAAAGAAAGTTAAAAATTCAACAACTTAACGCCATACTATTATCCCAGACGCGAACGCCCGAACAATGAGTGTGAAACTTCAAAAAACTTGCTATACAATCGTCAGTCTAGAGTCTTAGTAGAGCTAAGGCCAAAGTACGGTACAGGTATATCTAGCGGAGCAGTAGCTTAGATACCTTCGGGAAGGAAGTATCCGGCTTTGGCGTAGTATTCGGGGGCAGCGAAAGCACCAGAAAGTTGGTCAACAACACCGACACCAGAAGCATTGGCTTGGAAGTAAAGTCCAAGAAGGGCAATCATCGCAAGACGTCCGTGCTTGGTCTCTTGCACTTGCTTCTCGCGGTAAGCTTCTGGGGAGTATTTGAAGTTGAAGAGGTTGTAACGTCCCTCTCCTTGTCCCCATCCGAAGTCACCAGGGGTGTAAGAGGATCCCAATTCACGGATTCGGTTGATGCGGAAAAGATCAACAAAGCCCATGAAGGCAATAACCTGCCAGACACCGGCGAAAGGGGTTTCAGAGATGGCAGCAACAGGGTTGGAGGTGACATCCTCCAAACCGGGAAGGCGGAAGAATCCTGGGATGATGAATCCAATAACGGCCATTTGTGCGATACGTCCGTGCATGAGCTCGGCCTCACGGTACCATTCAAGTCCGGAAAGACCCGGGTTTCCAACGAAGTTAAGACCGTTGAAGTAGTTGGCCATCAAGTCGGCCTTGGTGGTGAGGAAGCATGGGTCGAAACCAACATCTCCTGGAAGGCTTCCATCAAGAGCGGCAGGGGCTTGCTCGAAAGGAAGAGCAGTGGATGGGATGGTGGAAGTGCCGGAAGGCTTGGGGGCCTGAGTTGGGAGAGAGAAAATACATACGGTGAGAACCTGGAAAATATCTGAAGGATACGCGGCTCGACGCCTACGGCTTCTTCACGGAAGACTACGAATTAAAAATTACCTTGGACTTCTTGGGTGCCTTTTTGCCAATGGCAAAGGTCATTGAGGGGGCGGTGTAAGCCGCGGTGGTACCAGCAAGGAGAGCAAAGACGGAAAGCTTCATGTTGACGATTGTATTATACTAATTTGAAATAGCAAATGAGAAAATTCTGTCCACAGGAAGGGAGGAGGATCCTCCACAGTTTTCTTTCCCTCAACAGCGATGGTATTGCCGATACTACTAGCTACTGGCTAGCTACGCTAGTAGCAACAGCCCACGACGTGCGTCGTACGCAACCAGGGGATGCATAGAAAATAATCGACGAGGTGTTCAAGTTGAATCTTTTGAATAAAGGATCGCGAGTTTTAAGGTCCGGGTTACGAGGTCGTACAGCGATAAATTAACTGACCGCGTTCCATGACTAATTTAATTCTATGCATGGAGAATGCGAGCTCCTTGAAATCAAAGAATGCAACCAGATCATTGGTCGGAATATTTTCATTTTGTGACGACATCAGGATATGAGCTTTACGCAGAAAACGGTAAAGACGCGAATTTGCTCCATTCCCAACCGGCTATCTTTGATCACAGTGAACCAACCAGCAATTGAATGATAGTCATCTAACTACTAGGCAGCAGAAAGTAGCTTTACCTTCCCATCTAACCTAGTTCATATCTTATACAATATCTTTAGCAACTAGCACACCTTCTAGAACCTAGATTTGGAGAGCCACACCTTGCATCTCTACCAGCAAACAACAAATTGAAGTGACATCACTTAAATTTCACTGTCACATTGCTTTCCCACATTTTCTCCTTTAACATTAGCTGTCAACAAAACTGGAGCAACAAATGGTGGTTTATTGACCAATATCATGGGGTTGTTGTCATTTTAAAAAGAAGCTACCAGTGCTAGCTACTCTACCTAGCTAGCTACTAGCTAGCTATCATCTTATGAGTGTTGACTCGTTTGGAACTATCTTTTCACCTACGGTGAGCACGTAAATGGGGAAGAAGCGCCAGCTTCGCTTTATCAAATGTCAACAAAGATAGCCCTTCCAATGAATGCAAGAAGGACAAATTGTTGTTTTTTCTGGTATGTTGAGTCACTTGAGTGTTGACATCATCACGTTACTGCCCTACTATGACAGCCATCTGGTGCAATGCATGCCGAGGAAGTTACAAATACGAAGGGATAGCATCTACATTGAACGCTACTTCATCTTACGGCAGGTAAAACAAGAACCAATGTTTGCCTAGTAGAAAGGCGGGCCCCCCTCTGCATGTATCATATCGTCAACAGAGAGCACAATCATAGAAACTCAAATCATCAATACTTACACTGACAAACTCCACACCACTACCAAGTACTGCCGTTAGCTACGAGTAGTAGATCGAGTACCATGAATCCATCATCATTACCATCAGCAAAGACAAAGCAGCCATCAGGATCATTATCATCCTGCTATAACCAAAAGAATCATCCTCATCATCCTGGAGATCATCGCATTGCCGTACTGAGAGCCTGCTTTATTCTCAGTCTCTCCACGACGGCCGCCGTCTGTGGCATTTCCGCCTACCAAATCATCCACGCCTTGAACCATCAATATGCCGTCGACGTCTACGACAGTGTGGCGCATTCGGCGTTGGTACGAGCCAAGGAATCCACCTCGCTCAAAATAGAAGGCGCGACGTTGTTGGCGGGATTGTACAGTGCCTCCTTTGCTGCCAAGGAAGAATGGCCTCTCGTGGCCTTGCCGGGCTTTGCGGCGGCCGCCAATCGAGCCGGGTGCATGGCCCAACGACGGTCTACCGAGGCCGAGAAAGTTGAACAAGACAGTATGGTATTGGACGTGGACGACGTGGAGAACAGCAACCACCATCATACTAATAAGTGTCCGAATTCCTTTTCCTTCAATCCCTTGGTCCGACCCGCTCAATTGCCGGAATTTGAAGCCCACGCTCGTCGCGTCTTTCAAGAGTATGGCTATTTGCAAGACGCCGGAGTGGGGTCTCCCGAGATTGGCTTTGGGGTTTGGTCCGCGTACAACTCCGCCAACAACACTCGTGTCTACCAAAAGTCCAATGGCCTGGGGGACTATCGAAATCGCTATAAAATTACCGCCCCCATTTTTCAATTTGGAAAGAAACGAGATCCTCGGGATGCCAAAGTGATTTTGTTGGATTTGCATTCCACGGACAAGGTCGGACCCTACATTGAAAGTGTCTTGGATTGTGCCAAAGCGTTACCCAATAACAACGGCAATGATAACGAGACGGCTGCTGAAACAACCACCACCATCCGCAATAACAACGTTATTATGGAGGGTGACATTCCTCCTTGCATGTATGCCACGGTTCCTCACGAAACCTTGTTGGGGACGGAACCCAACTTTAATTTGGGCGTGCCCATCTTTCCGTTGCAAGATCCGACCAAAGTCGTTGGCTTGATTACCAGTGTCACATCCTTTTCCTCAGCTTTGACCGATGTCGTGCCCGCTCACTTTGAGGGCATGCAAGCTGTGATTGTTGCGACCAATAATAGTCACGACGATCATCGCAAGAATGTCGTGTATACCTACACCATTTCCCAAGGTGTCCCCAAGCTCGTGGGCGATGGCGGCGAGGGAGATTGGCACGATCCCCGATACGACGAGTATGCACATTCCATGTATTTGACCGATATCCCTTGGGCCGCACCCCGGTCGGTCCGGTACGAATTGACCATTTATCCGACCGAAGCCATGTTTCAACAATTTTATACCCATGTCCCACTGGCGGTTTGTTTGAGTTTTGTGGGAATTATTGGCCTCTGTACTGCCGTCTTTTTTCTCTACGACTATGTCGTCATGGACGATGCTCGGCGGCGCCAAGCCATTCTGGCCCTCAAAAAGAAATTTGTTCGGTTTGTCAGTCATGAAGTACGTACCCCGCTTTCCACCGTGTACATGGGATTGGAGCTCCTCAAAGCGGATCTTTACGACGAATCCACCGCTAGTAGTAGTGGTGGTGCTGGCAGTGACCTATCTGATTCCTGTGATCCACCAGCGACAACATCAGCAACAACCGCGGAACGAGAGGCGGAACGGTTGGATATCCTCAACGACGTCATGGAAAACTGTCAGAATGCCGTTTCCGTACTCAACGATATTCTCTCGTACGATAAAATCGAAGCGGGAGCTCTTCAACTGGAGACACTCCCCGTGAATATATGGGACGTCCTTCGAAAAACGGTGGGCGAATTTCAGATTCAAGCGAAGAACCGCAAAATCAAGTTGCAACTCTGCGACGAAAGCAGCGAGGCTGCTGAAGACGACAATAATAACGACCTCGGCCTCAGCTCCAGGAGCGCAATACCCAGCACAGTGCCTGGCACATGTGTTTCGCCAATAAGTGCCTCTCATGGTGATCCAGACATGTATGTGCTGGGAGATGGCGCCCGGCTAGCCCAAGTCATACGAAACTTGGTCTCCAATGCTCTCAAGTTTTCTAGGCCCTTTCAAACCATTTCTGTGACGACCACCTTTGATCCGGATGGATGGGCCACAACCCGAAAGGACCGCCACCATCATAATATCAATTCGAATGATAGAATGACGATAACGTCGCTCTTTGATGATGTTGCCGTCATGTCATCTGCGTCTACCCATTCGCCAAGTCAACTCGACATGAGCGACATTCAGCCCTGTGGGTCGATTGTCATTGCCGTATCGGACGAGGGGGTGGGTATGGACGCACATCAACTGAGTCTGCTTTTTGGGGAGGGTGTTCAGTTCGATGCCAACCTTTTGCAACAAGGGGGTGGCAGCGGACTGGGACTTTTCATATCGAAAAACATTGTTCTCCAACATGGAGGCATTATCAAGGCGCATTCGGATGGACCGGGTCTGGGAACTACATTTACCGTGGAACTTCCTCTGTATCTACCGGAACCCAACCACCGACCAATGCCAACAGATTTGGAGGATACAAAGACCACCATTCGTCATCCCAGTATCAGTGAACACAAGCAAGACGACCAGCCCGAGACTCGGCACCGACGCGTCCTTGTTGTCGAGGACGTGGTCGCAAATAGCAAGATGCTCGTGCGCCTTTTGGAACGCGCTGGTCATTCTTGTGTGGCAGTCATGAACGGACAAGAGGCGGTGGATGCCATCTCATCAGAGATGGATAGACTCGATCAGGACTTGGAGTATCAACCATTCGACACCATCCTAATGGATTATCAAATGCGTAAGTTTTTGCGTTTGCTGCTTTGTCTTCCCTTCGCTTCAACCACGCTTGCATGCTTAATGCAGACTCTGACAATATTTTATCACAATCTCTATCTTCAGCGTTACTGAACGGGCCAGACGCCACCAGAAAGATTCGTGAATTGGGCTTCGAAGGTGCAATCTTTGGGGTAACGGGGAACGTTCTGGCCGAGGACGTTGCTGTTTTTACAGATCACGGCGCAGACGACGTTGTCGCCAAACCAGTGAAATTTGCAAAGATTGCGGAGTGCTGGACAAGCTACGACAAGAAGCGACATCGGAGAAAGAGTACATCAGTGTACAGGGTGTAATGCGCCATCGTTCTACATTTGTCGACTTTGGTAAAACTACATCAACTAACAATAGTGTAGTAGTTTGTATTATTCATTTGGTGGGTACTGTATGTTTCGCTGCTTCGTTTGCTGCGATGCCGTGTTACTCAACTAACTTTACGTATATTTGCTCATGTAGATTGTGTATGGGCCGTTGCTTCAGATTTGATCGATTCTCGGTCGCTTCCAGGCCGTCTTAATTGTAAGAAGATTTCGAACCAAGGCGAATCCTCTTTCTCAACAGTCGACTAGTCCCTCCAAATATGGACGCCAGCTCCCAAGATGTGAAAGGGATCGTATTCACGCTTAGCGAGACACATGCGATGCCAAACAGCAGCGCCGTAGTGCTCTTTCCAGACTGATTCACCGCGCATGGTGCTCGTCACTGTATCGTACGAGTAACGCTTACCGCCGACCGACAAGGCATATTCATGGAGGTGAGAGTGATGCTTGGACAGGCTTTCAAATGTTTGTGTCCCCGTAACAGATCCGAGAAACAACAGAAAGAAGCAAAGTGGCTCGTTGTCATTATTCAGCATGGGAAACATTGGAACAGGGCTTCCAACGCGGAGGGACGCATTCGATTTGAGTGGCATGAGAAGGACTTCATTTAGCTTGTCGTCCCCACGACCAGGAGATTCAAGGTGCTCACGAATTACGTCCATTCCATGAGCGGCGCCAACAACTGTGGCAAAAGAGGGATGCGGGATAGCTGTGGACGAAACAAACAAAAGAAATTCGGGTGAGAAGTATTCAAACAAAACGCAGAGCAAAAAGGCCGCCAGCATGTCATGACCTTTACGTACAACCTAATTTTTTGTTGGTTTCCACCACAGGAGGATCTCTAGTAATGTACTCATAGAAGTTCATTGTTTCGCGGAAGCAGACGCCGCCGATCGGAGAAAGCGACTCAATCAAACGATCAATGTCCTCGTTGCAACTTTCGTTGCTCTCGTTCTCGAAATCTTAAACACCAAGTTCAAGGAAGAAAACAATTTCCCCCTTGGCTTGAGTCTCCCGGATGACTGATAGAAATTGTTCACTGGAGGATCGAAACTTTTCTTCGTCTCCAACCACTTTGCCTACATCGTGGCTAGACTTCACAAAAGCGTGGATAAGCTCGATGTTTTTGGAATCCACAATAAATTCAACGTCGGCGCTGAAACGAGATGCATCCTTTTGGGAGTAGAAAAGCTTCATGGTGGTGATTTGCTTTGGAGCTTGGACAAGTGGAAGAGTGGCCGATGAACTGGCCAAGTCCTCCTCGACTGCACCCGAAGAGAGCTTTATTTTGAGACTCCGAGCAAACAAGTGTGTCACCCCTGCCAGTCACAACCTCCATCTCCAGAACATGGCCTGCCTGCAAACCGAGAGAGTGCGACATAAAGCCCACCCCTCCCATCGAAATGGTGCCACCGACAGAGAGATATTGGTAATCATTAAGGACTGGAGGCATCAGACCGCGATCAAGCGTAGCACGGATGACAGCATCCCACATCAGCCCTGTCCCGACTTTCACGGCCGTGCTACCGATAAATTCAATTGATGCCAAGCGTGACATATCAATCAAAATACCTCCATCAATAGCTTGGGCCTGTCCTCCGGCGCTGTGCGAAACTTGAGACCCCCGGGCGGTCAACGTGAGGTCATATTCAAGCGCGATTCGAACCGCAGCCTCGATGTCCTTTTCATTCGCTGGACGAAAGATTGCCTGCGGCGTACTGCGAACCGACATGGCAAAATCGGTCGACATTTGATCGTAGAGTGGACCTGATCGAACAACTTCACCTTGGAAAGGGAATTCCTTCTGAAAGTCAGCTGGCAACTTTCGAGGAAGTCGAAGGCCATTGCTTTCGAGGTGATAGGCCTGAATTTGGGACCAAGCCCGGCGGTTTATATATTCTTGATGGTTTGCTTCCAAAAGAGCCTTCAAGACGTTCAGCTCGATGGTAAGAATGCGCTTCAACCTTGCTAAAGATACTTCGTTAACGGAATTTGGGAGCACAATCGAGACACAGGTGCAACAAGGTGATGTTTCCAGACAATTTATGCGGACAGAGAGGCCGCGCTTGGGCCATTCAATTTTTACTCCCGAAGAACCTAGCCTTTCAATTTGGACAACGAATTCCTCAATGAACCCACTGTCTGGGATAAAGCGAGATTCCACCCACTCTCCCAGTTCCTTCGAGTAGTATAAAGCTCTATGACCTGTCCAACGCGGGAGATTTGCAGGGTCGGCTAAGAATTGGATCGCTTCTTCTTTATCGACACCAATGTTGACCCATAAGGCACAATCGGTTGCCTTGACCACTTGCGAACATCTCTCCAACGAAAGAGGAGAAGAGAGTCTGATCTCGTAGGAAGCCATCTCCTTTGCAAGAATCACGTCTACCGGTGTTACTGAGCCATGATTGACTCCGTGCCAATGCCTGCCCAGATGTTCGATGCCTCGCGTTCCAAATGACACATAAGCCGATCTTTCCCGCCGTTCTTCATTTGCCATCTCAAAGACAATAGTAAAGTGTCCGGAATTATCGACCGTTGAAACAACTGAGCGCGTCCCATTATCCGTGAATTCTACGAGCCGAAAGCCGAGCAGTCCAACCAAAAACTGAGCGGACGCGTATGGATCGCTAACATAGAAGGTCATTGACTTCATGGGCCCCACATCGACGCCATCAAGCGCACCTCGGAGCTCTCTCCTACCAAGAGCTAATGCATCGAGGTCGTTCTGGTTCTTCTCATTGAGGCTAGGATCAGCCACTACCTGATCGACGTGTCGCTGGATTGATTTTGCTAGCTCTGCCATGTTGTTCTGCGTGAAGAAACCAGAGCTTTTCGTAGCTTTTGGACTGTCGGTCATTTCCTTCTTGCACTTCATGGAATCGCTGGATCTCTCGATGAGCTCAATAAAAATCCCAGCGTGCTCGGGCTCAATAAAGAACAGCTTCAAGCCGGAAAGCATATCAGTCGTCACTTTGTTGGATGTTGTCTTGACTCCCCTCTCTTTCAAGACGGAAAAGCAGCGGTCAACGTTGTCAACTTCAAAAGCAACGTGATGAATACCCTGTCCGCGTTTTTTCATATACTTCTGGAAGATTGTGTCTTCATTCAGTCCCTCGGTCACAACGAGGACTACGTCAGGATTATTGGGAGGGGAAAGGATATAGTTCACCATGTCGAAATCCTCGGGACCAACTGTTCCGGTGTTGACCTTTTGAATACGCATGAATCTGGAGTTGAGGGCGTGGATATGAAAATCCGCGACCTGCTTTGCATTGTCAACAATCAGAGTATAATGGTCCAACCGTTTGACGCATACTCTTGCCTCCTCGTTTGCATCTCGTGGCGCAAAGAGAAACCTTGGGTCCATCTGCACATCAGAACGAATGGTGGAGCTACTGAAGGAACGTGGGACTACACCTCGAGGAGAATCAGATGTTTTCTCTTCCATGTCAGACGATCTCGAGCCATTGCTTAGCTCCAACAAAGTCGAACTGATGCGAATAGCTGGTTTTCAAGAGCCTGCTCCATTTTGATTCGCAGGTGCTTCATGCAACCACTTCCGCCGAGGTCGTGTGGGTTTTCCAGAAGCAAGGAGTTCATCAAACTTGCAACGAAACTCAGGATCCAATTGGCGAAGAATATTTGCCGCAGCCCGAAGGCCAGTCTCCAGAGCCCCTTCAAAGTATCCATGCTCGACTGAACAATGCTCTCCAGCTAAATAGAGATTTGGGCCGACTTCTGCGCGAAGGTAATGGTGGTATTTGTCTTGTCCTGGACGAAAAATGCAGAAGGCGTCTCTCCATTCACTACATGCGCCATGTTCAAACTCATTCGCCATCTCAGGGAAGATTTGCGTCAAGCAACTCACAGCTTCCGTAATCTTGTCATCGTCGGACAGCTGAAGGAAGTAATCGGCGTCCTTCTCCCAAACATAGGAGGCAATGATTAGACCTTTCGCGGAACCTTCGAACGGAGGGGCAAAATACGTATTCCGAATGGGTAAATCGGATATGACAGCACCGTCAACCCCCTTGTTGATCCAAAAGGGAGTCTTGGTTTGTAGAAGTATCTTGACAGATCGAACATAGTGAGAATCGTCGATTGCTTCCTGCACTTTCGGATTGAGCGGCGGCTCGAAAACGACCTCAGACAGTCTCGGAAGTGGCACAGTCATAACATAATCAAATAGTCACAACGCAAAACAAAAGAAGAGCCAGATCTCTTGGTGCAAGAAACTTCGTATTCTCCATTCCTTCGGTGTACGGCGGTGACTTCACAATCGTAACACAAATGTTGATGTAGCGGCACGGCATCGTCAAAGAGAAAAGAATCGATGAGTCTTTCTATTCCATTCTTAAGTTGGTAATTGTCGGATTCGTAGGAATGCATAAACAAGCGCAAAATCTCGGTGGCAGACAAGTGCAAGATACTTTCATAAGCACCGAGTCCAAGTCCATAGCGCTTAAAGCCTTCGATAAGGTCGGCGGTCCATCCAGACTGTTCCAGAAATCCAAGTAACGAGAGATGAGAATACTGGGCGATGATTTGATCCCATGACATGGTCTTGGCTTCCCATGCCTCTCGGATGGGGGCTACAGACTCGTTCCACTTTTGAATGACTCTCGATAAGAGACTGTTAGAGTTGCTCATTTCATCTTGAACATTCGCTGTCTCACCAGAAAAGAAGAGGAGGCTAGACTGGTCCTTCATGTTTGGAAAGGGAAGCTTTTCGAGTTTAAACATGTCAATGTACTTGATCAGAATCTTGTGGTGGCCTGGGAACCTCATGCCACCAGCTTCGCCGTACACGCCTCTGTCAAAGTAAGGAGAGCCCATGGTGAAGCATCTGCCACCGGCCCGGTCAGAGGCTTCCAAAATCGTGACTTTGATGCCGGCCTTCTTGAGCTCTCTTGCTGCAGCCAGTCCAGACAGGCCCGCCCCCACAACGAAAGCCGTCTTGTCGGCATTCGCCACACTAAGGGGTGCTGGAAATAGCTGGTCCTCCATCATGGCGGTATAAGCTGCAATCTCATTGCCTGAAAGTTTGGGACCAATGTCAGGGCTCAACCTCGTCATAGTTGCAGGGTTAACGGTGGTGGTGTCTCGTGGGGTCGGAGGCATAGAATCTTCGAGTTTGGTGCAAATCAAAGATTTTTGTTTGATTTTGTCATTGACAGGCAAAATGTACTGTACGCAGTTTTGGCCACTTTTTCACAGAGTTTACCGGCAAGCGATAGTTCTTTTTTTCAAATGTACCACTACGCCGTAGCGACCCCGAAACTTCTGCTAACTGTGCTGCGGTACTGTACGTCAGTTCTGAGGCCCAGTTGGCTACCCTGTACTGCGGTTCGCGTGGAGGGGCCACGCAGCATTTGATTGTCTTAGACCCAGTAGTATTGAATTCTACTGTCTGCACGTGCGCTGCCGAATTAATTGTCGGATCTCAGCAGGTGAAATTGCGAAGCAC
>ENA-ORBV01011500-ORBV01011500.1-microbial-mat-metagenome-genome-assembly--contig:-NODE-11500-length-13877-cov-23.646449_pt1 | contig 13877 bp, 16 predicted proteins | sample MGYA00237777_ERZ505514 | MGnify/ENA primary metagenome ERZ505514 (study PRJEB26160, sample SAMN06269048) | microbial mat metagenome | isolation source: Oligotrophic lake microbial mat | place...
GGGCTTCGGCGAGCGTCTTTTGCCAGATCTCGCCGGTGCGTTCGCGGTCGTCGGGATGGATCATCTCGAGCCAGCCATAGCCGAGCGCCTCTGCGCACGACTGCCCGGTCGCGGTTTCCCACTGCGGTCCCATAAAAGTGCATTCGCCCTCGCTGGAGCACGCCCACACCAGTTGTGGCATCGCCGTCGCCAGGACGCGGAAACGCGCTTCGCTCGCGCGCAATTTTTCTTCCGCCTGCTGCCGCTCAGTGAGGTCCCGGGAAATGGTCACCAGACGCTTCGGATTGCTCCCCGCCACCTGGCCCACGACCACGTCCCACCATTTCATCGTTCCTTTGGCCGTCGCGCATGAGGATTGGAAATGGGCGGTGCCTGATTCCAGCGCAGTGGCGACCGCCTGCTTGATCGTCTCGGTGTTTTCCGCACCCCACAGATTCCACCACGGCTGATCGCGGAACGGCCCGAAGTCGTCGATCTCCAGCGCGCACATGCCGTTGGTGTTCATGAATTGCAGCCGCCCTTCACCATCGAGCACGTTCACGCAATCAGGGCTGCTCTCGAGCACGGTGCGGTTGAACTCCTCGCTCGAGCGCAGCGCCGCTTCAATTTCACGGCGCGCGGAGATGTCCATCGCCGAAGGGATCAGATGGGTGATCCGGCCCGCAGCGTCGCGCAGCGGCGCGAGCTGGAAGTCGATCCACATCGGCGTGTCGCCCGCCATGCGTACCGTGATGTCGCGGCGGATGACTTCGCCGGCAGCGGCGCGGCCGCACCAGTCGCGCAATTGCGACTGCAACTGCGGCGAATGACTAAACCAGTGCGTGTCCCAGAACTTCTTGCCGAGCACCTCATCGGGCGAGATGGCCGCCGCTTCCAGCGGCGCGCGATTGGCCTCGATCAGGACCCCTTGCGTCGTCAACACGCCGACGAAAGCGAACAAGTTGTCCAGAATCCGCCGGGTGAACTGCTCGCTCATTTCCAGCGCCACCTCGGCGCGCTTGCGCGCCGTGATCTCCTCGACGATCACGCCGAAACCGAAGACCTCATCCGCGCCGACGCGCACCGGATACCAGCTTTCACTCCAGAAACGCGTCACGCCAGGCGCGGCGGGCGTTTCACCGGAGAACTCGCGATCCAACACGGCTTCGCCCGTCGCCAGGATGCGCCCCGTCACGTCGCGAAGAGCCTCGACGAGTGTGGGCAAGATCTCCGATACTTGCCGGCCCACGTGCGCCTCGGGGGAAATGCCGTTCATCTCAGCGAGACGTTCATTGACGCGCACGTAGCGCAGATCCCGATCGAGGAAGCAAAAGCCGATGGGCGCGGTGCGCAGAAGGGTGTCGAGCAGGACGCTGACACGCTGAAGTTCCGCCGAACGGTGCTTGCGCCCCGTGATGTCGCGGGCGACGGCGACGTAGCCGGCCGGCACGCCGCTCGCGTCGCGCAGGGCCGTGATGCTCGTTTCCACGGCGATCTCGCGGCCATCGTGCGTGCGATCTGTGACCTCACCGCGCCATTCGCCCTGCTCGAGGAGGGCGGCCCGCATCGCGGCTTGCGTCTCCGCGCGCGGCCACTGCCGGGTGAACATATCGCTCAGCTGGCGCCCGAGCGCACCGCTGGCCGAGACCCGGTATTGCCGCTCGGCGGCCACGTTCAGGTACGTCACCCGCTGGTCGGCATCCATGGCGATCACCGCGTCGCTGACTTGCGCGAGGATCTCGCCGCGAAAGCGGTTGGAGGCAGTTTGCACGGCGTCGAGGGAGAAAACCTGCGGGCCTTGGTCCGTTTCAACCACGAGCGCATCCACCTCGCCGCCGCGGATGGCGCCCAGCGTCTGCTCCGCCTCCGCCAGCCGCGCGCGCAGCTCAGCGTTCTCCGCGCGGAGTTTCTCTTCGGGAGAATGGCTAGAGGTCGTGGTGGTCGTGGTGGTCATGGTGTCCGTCCGTGTCTGGCATAAACTAGCCTCGGGTTCCCGCCGCTCTCAGGTCAAGCCCCAGCAGTATCCGCTCGGTCTGGGACATGTCGCCGATGAAACGGCGCAGCGGCAGCGGCAGTTTTTTGATCAAGGTCGGCGCCGCGATGATCTGCTCGCCCTCGACCAGCGTCCGGTGCACCAAGATGTCCACGATCTCCAGCTCGTAGCGCCCTTGCAGATACTCCTCGCAGATTTTGCGGATATTCACGATGGCCCGCGTGGAGTGCCGCGTGGTGCCGGTGACGTAGAGTCGCAGGACGTAGCGGGCCTTGTCGTGCGCGGCGTCGGTGTCTTCAAGGGCCGCGAGGTCATTTTGATGTGCGTCCTTTACTTTCATAAGGCTCACTCCTTCACGGGTTGCACATCGAGGCCGACGAGCACGCGTTCTTCGTTGGAAAGATCGCCGATGATCTTTATGATCGGCTGGGGCAGCCGCCGCACCAGCGCCGGCAGGGCGAGGATCTGGTCGCCCGCGGCGAGCTGGGGAGTCTTCGTCAGGTCAATGACCTCGATGCGGTATTGCCCGGCGAGGTGCGTCTCGCAGATACGCTTGAGATTGGCAATTGCGGTGAGGGATTTCGCGGTCTGGCCGGCGACGTAGAGCCGCAGTTCGTAGGTCTTGGTCGTCTTGGTCATCGTGCTCATCGTTTTCCTTTCGGAGCCTTGTTGAAGGCTTTCGCGCCGCCGCGCAGTTGCGCCATGGCCGAGCTGTTCTGCCGCGTGGCCTTTTCCTGCAACGTCTCCTGCGCGATGGTGAACTTCACCTCGGCTTCCTCCGCCTCGCCTTCGGATTTCAGTGCGGCGATCTGCGCCTCGATCGCCTTTCGCTTGCTGGCGAGTTGCCGCAGCTTGCGCTCGTGATTGTCCCGGCGCAGCTCGGCGGCGGCGTGCTCGAGCGCCGCCTGCGCCACCCGCGCGGTGCCGGTGAGCACGCGGTCCGCGCCAAGGTACACGTCCACGAGGTCGATGCCCGCACCGCTGAGCACGAACTCGCGCACCTGGTTCGAGTGCGCCATGCCGCGCGACTTCAGCACGAAGATCATGCGGTTGCGCTCGCCGTTGAACTCCACATTGCCCAGCAGCAGCCACGCATCCATGAGCGACGACACGCCGATCTGCGAATCCTCCGCGGCGTTCGTGGCGCTCCCGCCCGTGGTGAGGCTTGTGAAGAGCGTGGTGATCTGCTGCTGCTTGAGGAAATCGATCAGCCGCATCAGCGTCGGCTTCACCTCCGCGTCGGTGCGCTCGAGCGTGAGATTGCTGATCGGATCGACCACGATCACCGCCGGGCGGAAGGCCTTCACCGTGTCGTGCATCGTCACGAGATGCTGCTCCAGCCCCTGCAGCGAGGGACGCGAGGCGTGAATCTGCAGCAGACCCTGTTTCAACCACGGCGCCAGGTCGATGCCGATGGAGCGCATGTTGCGCACGATCTGCGCGCTCGATTCCTCGTAGGCGAAAATCAGCGAGCGCTCGCCGCGCCTGCACGCGGCCTCCGCAAAGGTCGCGCCGAGGCTGCTTTTGCCCGTGCCCGAGGAACCCGAGACAAGCACGCTGCTGCCGCGGAACACGCCCTGGCCGCCGAGCATCTCATCCAGCCGCGCGATACCCGTGGACAGGCGCTCGGTCGGCGCCGCGTGATCGAGCCGCAGCGAGGTGATCGGCAGCACCGAAAGCCCGCGATCGCCGATGAGAAAGGGATACTCGTTCGTGCCGTGCGTCGAGCCGCGATACTTCAGCACGCGCAGCCGGCGGGTGGAAATCTGCTCGTCCACGCGGTGGTCGAGCGTGATCACGCAATCGGCCACATACTCCTCAAGCCCGTAGCGCGTGATCGACGCCTCGCCCCTCTCGCCGGTGATGACCGCCGTCATGCCGCGATCCTTCAGCCAGCGGAAAAGCCGGCGCAGTTCCGCGCGGAGGATGGCGTGATTCGGCAACCCCGCGAAGAGCGCCTCCACCGTGTCGAGCACCACGCGCTTGGCCCCGATGGAATCAATGGCGTGCCCGAGCCGGATGAAGAGCCCTTCGAGATCATACTCGCCCGTTTCCTCGATCTCGCTGCGCTCGATGCGGACGTAGTCGAGCGCGATCTTGTTCTGCTTCACGAGCAGGTTCAGGTCGAAGCCCAGCGATCGCACATTGGCCGTCAGCTCCGCCGCGTTCTCCTCGAACATCATGAACACACCCGGCTCGCCAAACTCCGTCGCTCCGCGCACGAGAAACTCGATGGCCAGCATCGTCTTCCCGCACCCCGCGCTCCCGCACACAAGCGTCGGCCGCCCGGCGGGAAGACCGCCACCGGTGATCTCGTCGAGGCCGGTGATGCCGGTGGGGGATTTGGGAAGATTCGAGGCGACTTCCGACCTTCGTTTCTGCTTCATAAAAGTTCCTGGGGCTTCATGCGCGCGGCCCGGCGAGTTCCCGAGCGGAGCGTGTTCTTCGCCTGAAGACGGTTCGCCGCGAAGCCGCCGCCGAGGATGTGGTCCGGGCCCGGGGTCCTGGTTGTGGCGAGCGTGGTGCCCTTGAATCGTTTCTCGAAACCGCTGCGGGAAAGGTGCGAGTGCGGAGGAAGGCAATGAGGTGGGGCAGGCCCGAGGAGCAGGCGAAAGGCCGAGTTGACATGCCGCTCCAGATGCGTCAGGCCCTCGACGGCGACCATGGGCTGGGGCGCCGCCTCCGCCAGAACTCGGCGGAGTTGCGGGAACTCCGGCGGGCGATCCCAGACCGGGGGCGAAGCCGGAGGGTCGGCCGGGTAGTCAGCGGAGGGAGCGGAATGTTCTATGGCTTCGGCCATTCGGTGTTCACTTCGGCCACTATCCAGACCAAGATCATGCAGGCCGCCGTGATCCTACGCCACCCGCCCCGCGCCGCTGAGGAAACTGCCGTATTCCCCGGCAAAGCGCTGTTTTCGCTCATCTCCAACTCACACGCACTTCACGCCAACTTGCCCGGACTGCGTTCCAACCCACCCGCACTCCCCTCGGAGTGAACCGGATGGCAGTCCATGCCGACGGGACGGGAGCCGGGCCGATCCGCCCGCCCCCGTGGAGTGTCCCCGTGCCGTCGAAGCGCGCCGCCCCGACACAACCGCGGCCCCGGCGGGGCGCGCCTTCGCCCCGGAGGCGGGCCGGGGTGTAACCACGCGTGGAGCGATGCCCGGCATCGCGCAACCCGCGGAGAGCGGTTGTGCGACGAATCCCGCGCCGGGGCGGGGGAGGATCATTTCGGTGGGCGGAAGCCCTTGAGCGGGCTGGTGTCGCAGCGCTCAAAGGCGTGCCGCGCGGCCACTTGCTGGATCGCCGCTTTTACGGCTTGATCCAGGGGCGAGCCCTCGGAATAGTCGGCGGTGACTGCAATGTCTGCGCGATGCTTTTCGACAAGTTTGTGAGCCTTGGACTTAGCCCCCTTCTTCTTCGTCTGATACACCACAATCGACTTGCCGCCTTGGTACGTCACCATCTTCATAGCGGGGATGTCGGTATCGCCGTCCCCGAGATAGACAAAGTTCTTGAACGGGTACGGCCGATCTTCCTCCGCCATGTAATCGTTGACCCGCTCGTTCTCCCACGAGTTCTTCACACCCTTGTTGATGCGGAACAAGTACTGCGCCTTGTTCGTGTAGTTGACCGCGAGGGCGGGCCAGACGGCGACACCATTCTCGTCGTACCGGAAGCACGACGCGAAGACGTGCTTGAAGTGCTTGGCTATCCGGGTTCCCTGAATGGTCTCCCGATTGCCCGAAGAGATGATGAAATGAGCGGGAAGAACACCGAGCGAGTGGGCAAAGCCGTTGATCCTGTCGAACCATGACTCCACGCCGGGGAAGAACTCGATCTTTTTGCCATACGCCGTGAACGTAACGCGTGTGGTTTTGCTCCCGGCGTCCTTGGAGCGCTCCAACATGAGCTCCATGTACGCCAGAATCTCGTCCATGTCGTGCTTCTTGGCCCGTGCTTTGGCTTGGGGCCAAAAGGATGCGGCGTCTTCGCCCACTGCTGGCAAAAAGCTCTGTTCCTGCATGTTCCCCGGGGCGAGGGTGCCGTCAAAGTCATAGACGAGTGCGACGCGGGCCTTCTTTGGCTTCATGGAGGCAAGTGTACGCGCGAGGACCGGGGCTCATTCCCCCGGCAGGCCCTTGACACCATAGAGGGCGAAGACGGCTTCGTTGATGCGGTGCTCGTGGGCTTCGATGGCGGCTTCGTGTTGTTTGGTCTCGCGGTCGGAAAGTGCGGTCTTGCCTTCGGCGGGCCGGGGGGGGCGGAGGGCGGCCTTGGCGTCCATGATGGCGCGGACAGCCAGCATTCACGCGTGGAGTTGAGCGTAAGTGAGGTTGTCGGAAACCGCCTACAGCGAGACCTGAAACTCCCGCGAGTCAAACTGTTGTGTCAGCTGGTCGAAGCCGACCCGCCTGCAAATCTCATCGATTTCACGGCCCGTCTTCTCGTACTCGGCTCGCTCCTCGGGCGTGGCGACCGCTTCGCAAGCGGCCACCCAAGCCTTGATTTCGGCGGGACGCGCACCCTTGCGCGGATATTGCCGGGCCAAGCGGTCGCGAGGGGTTTCTGTTTTCTTCACGCTCTTCATGGTCATTTCCTTTCACGAAGTCGAACGCCCGTTTGTCCGGGCCACTATTGGCCCACGAGTGGATGCAGCGCATTCGTCCTCGTACACCGGCGTCAAGATGTTCTGATCCAACCAACGGATGACTGGCACGCACACGCCGTCCCCGAACCCGAACAGCGATTGAATCGTGTTCGCGGCGAGCGTGAAGTCTGGCGCGCCTTGGAGCCTCGCGTACTCACGAGGTGACATCCAGCGGAACCGCACCCGTCCATCGTCGATCACCATCACGATCTGGCGCGCACTCCCGCCCCGCGGGGTGCGGAGGCAACCGGCGAGATTGTCAAAGCGGACTTCGGCTCGCATCTCGTCGTTGCGGCAGCGGCGGTAGACGGTGCCAACGTGCAAGCCGCCCGCCTTGCGGCGGCGTTCCACTTCGGCGAGGTGGAGATCGGAGAGCATCGCGTAGTGCTTGTCGTTGGCGGCCTTGTCCCACCAGCCTTGATCGTCGCCCGTGTCGATGACGGATGCAAGCTCGTACTTGGCTTGCTTGGGTGGCCGGAGTTCCAGCGTTGCCCAGCCGGTCGGCAGATTCGTTTCGGCCATGAGTTTGCGCAGTACCTGTGGCCGCAGCGCTCCAGCGTCGTTGATCGCGGCTTGCCACGCATCACCGAACATGGCTCGCTGGCCTTGGCGAATGATGCGCATCGTTTTGAGTGATTCGTGGAAGCCGACCACGAACACACGCGGGCGGCTTTGCGGCACGAACGACTTGGCATCCAGCACGACCGTATCGATCCAGTACCCCAACTCGGCCAAGGTCGTCACGGCGCGGGCGAAATCCGCGCCGCCCTTGCTTGTGAGGAAGCCGGTGACGTTCTCCAGCATGATGACCTTGGGCTTCTCGCTGCCAAGTTCCTTGACGGCGTTGATGAAGCCAAAGTACGTGGAGGACGCTTCGCCCTCAAAGCCGTTCCAGTGCCCGGCAAGAGAGAGGTCAGTGCATGGGAACGAGGCCGTCGCCAAGAACGGGCGTTCATCGAGGCGCTTGATAACGACCGCGACTTACGCGACTGCAACCGTCGCACGCCAAGATGCCGCAATTGTGGTCTGGTACTTGCACGCCGCGTCGATCGTCGCGGTCGGATCGGGGAAGAGTTTCGCAATCGGGTTCGTTTCAATGTTGCCGACGACGACCAGCAAGTAATCGGCGCGGCGGGCCTTGGCTTCGGACCACTCGCGGTCGGTGAACAGGATGCCGCCTTTGCTCTGCTTCATCCCCTTGACTTCGATAGCGATTCCATCGCGCGTACGCACTCCAAAGTCGTAGCCACGCGCGAGGTCGCGATGGTCGAGAATCATGGACGCGGGTACGTTAGCGATCTTCTCCGAGTGAGCCATAAAGAATGCTTCGGCCAACCGGCCGGTCCGAAGTCGTTCCGCGACATTGTGGATGCGCTCGGCGGGCTTGCTCAGCGGCGTCACAACTTCCTTCAACGCTTCCGGGTCATGGGCGAGGACGCGATCAATCAGCTCCAACAGCGCGGCGTCGCTTACGTCGCACAACTGGCCCATGACCCGCTGCCGACTGTCCCGCATCAGGCGGTCCTTCCAACCGCGGCGCGCGTTTCCGTGAGCCGGGTCGAACTCGTCGCGCAGATTCTTGATGGACGCGGGAGCCACTTTCAGGGCTTCCCCCGCTTGGAGGAACGCCTCTTTCCAACTCTTCAAACTGTGGGCCTCCAGATACGCCTTGTCCAACCGGCTCATCGCGTAGCCGACGATGAGGGCCGAGGTTTCCAGGAGCGGTTTGCGCGGTGTCTTTGCCATTACTGATATGGTACTGATAGTCCGTGGACTTTGGCGCAGCCAAGCCGATCATTCCCGAGCCATTCCGCAGCGTGTTGCTGGCGATATGGCATTCGGAGAACCACAGATGGCAGAACGGCACACGATCATTGTCCGCGTCGAAGACGGGAAGGTACGCGAAGTCCTGTTTTGCGACTGCTGCCCCGGCGTGACGCTCGAAGTCAGGACGTACACAACCGCGAAGCGAGCAGTGGCGGCGGCACGCCCGGCATGGCACATGCCCGGAGGCGACGCACTGCCGTCGAAGTTCCAGCGGGATGAGAGAGGGGTGTATGGGGCCGCGTTCCACGAGCCGGAGATGGCGGAAGAGTAAGCGCGAGCGCTCACCTCCATGCCGCAGGATTTCGGCTGGCATAAACGAGCGTTGGTCGCGTCGAATGCGCTTGTGCCGTGGCTCATCAAGGAAGCGCCCGGGCTTCGGCTGTACGTTGAAGAAGTCTTGAACTCGCCCGCGTTGCTCCGCTCCGCGTGGGCGTCGCTCAAATCGCAGATCGATGCGCCGGGCGAAGTGGCACGGATCGACGAGATTTTGACACGCGAGGGCATCTTGCTGGCGTTCGTCGCCGGGGACACCGTAAGTACTGTCGTGACGGGTCATCTCCTGTCGCGCTATCCCAACGGCGCGCTGGGCGGGAACAGCAAGAGTGACTATCCCGATATCTACGTAAAGACCCACGACTACTCGAAGTTGACAGCTCGCACGCGGGATGACAAGGAAATCGGCGCCGCGACTCGCGGCAAGGAAAAGAAGCCAGTCCGTGTGCCAGACGGGTTGGAAATCAAGACCTCGCGGAACAATGCGAACATCGACTGCCACTATCCGCATGTCGGCTTGCACCTGATGTTGTCGTTCAAGACGACCGGCGCAACCGTTGTGGTCGATGATGTCCTTGTCGCCTTCCTGCGGAACGCCGACTACCGCATCACGGTGCCCAAGACGAAGGCGACCACACTGAAAGCGTCCTTCTCGCGTGCGCCGTTCGTCTCGCTGTTGCCGCCTGCGATTCCCTAGTCGTGCGCGCTGGCCTCGACGGCTTCGCGCCCGAAGGTGGCGAGGATCGTGTCCCATTGCGATTCGTACTTGTCGTAGTCGAGCGCGAACTCTTTGACCAAGCCGCGGCGCGGGTCGTTGAAGATCGGCTTGAGCGTGGTGTCGTAGAGCCTGAACTGCTCGAAGTCGGTCAGCACTGCGAAGGGGATGGTGCTGTTCCAAGCATACTGCTTGGCCTGAAAGATGGCGTCCTTGTCGTCGTCGATGTTGATCGCGGGCTTCTTGGCTTCGAGGATGAACCGCGCGAACCCGCCGAGCCGGAAGAGGTAATCGGGGCGGCGGCTGCGGAGCCCGCCCGCGTCCACCGTCTCGACGTTCTTCTGGATGATGACCTCGGACTCCGCCGGGCCGACTCCCTTGGTATCGCCCACGTCCCAGCCCAGGGCGCGCCAGAACGGGTCGATGAACTGCTGGCGGATTTCCGCTTCTTTGGTGTCCTTGGACTTGTACGCCCTGATGTGGGCGCGGAAGTTCCGGACGAGATCGGGGATGGTGGAGGCACGATCGGGCAATAGGGGCTCCGGAGTGGTGGTTAGGGTAACGCGCGCTGGGCGAGTTTGCCCGCGCGAGTTCGGTCCCCTTCTCCGCCCCAGATTCCTCCGCCCCGTGGGGGGCGGGGCGGGTTCGCGCGAGCGAGATTCCTTCCACGGGTTGCGCCCTCGAAGCGCCTCCTGCACCCGTGGCTACAGGCCTCCGCCCCGCCGGGTCCAAACGCATCGCTCGCTTCGCGCCCTACCGGCCCTTGCTCACGCCTTCCCCGCGATTGCTCAAGCCTTCCATCGTCCCCGCGATGCTCTCCAGCCCCCGGTCCCAAGGGCCGGGGATGCCGGTCGTCAGGGCTTGGTAGCCGCGCAGGCGCTCACCGATGACGATGCCCTTGCTCGTCACCTCGAACTCGCGCATGTCGATCGAGTGCTTGCCGCTGCGCATCTTCACCACCATGATCATCCGGCGCAACTGGCCGTCGAGCGAGACGTAGCGAAGCCGGATGATGGCATCGGAAAGGAACGAGATGGCGTAGTTGGACAAGCCCAGAGACGTGAAGTCTTCTTCGACCTCGACGGTCGAGACGATGGTCACGCCCAGACGGGTGAGGGCGGCGATCATGCGGTAGAGGCTCTCGCGGAAGTCCGTCCGGAAGCCGGGCGCGAGGGCCAGTTCAAAGCCCACCAGCGAGTCGATCACCACCCGCTTGGCCTTGGTCCGCTTCACGGCGGCCACGATCTCGTGTACCGTCTCATCCACAGACAGGTCGAGCGGCCGCAGGTAGATGACCTCCAGCGTCCCCTTCTTGCGGGCCGCGTCGAGCTTGAACCCCAGCTTGGTGGCCCGCGCCACATACTCGTCGGGCAGTTCCTCAAAGACGGCGATGATCCCCGGCTCGCCCTGCTTGAGCCCCTCGGCGATGAAATGCGTCCCCAGGATCGACTTGCCCGACCCCGATGGCCCGGCCAGCAGCAGGCTCTGCCCCGCCGCCACGCCCCCGCCCATCATGGTGTCGAGTTCGCTTACGCCGGTGGACTGCCGCTGGGTGCTGCGTTTCTTGGCGGTGGGCCCGCTCAGGCCAAAGGTGCGGGGGAAGACCTGCAAGCCGTCGCCCGTGATGCGAAAAGTGTGCAATCCGGGGACCGACTCCTGGCCGCGGAGCTTCATGATCTGCATCTTGCGCACGATCGAGTTGCGCTCGGTGGACTGGTAGAGCCACAACAGCCCGTCGGCGACGGTGAACACCGGGTTGTCGCGGATCTCGGGCTCCGTGTACTCGCCGATGAGAAACGTGGTGGCCTGCCAACTGGTCAGGTGCAGGGCCAGTCGCTGCACGAAGCCCTGCAGCTCGACTTCGCCCCCCCCGCCTCCGGCCTGGGCCTTGCGGACCACGGTGCGAAAGGAGTCCACCACCACGATGCCGGGCTGGACGGCCTCGACCTCTTTGATGATCTCGTCGAGCACCGCGCCCAGGTCCTTCTCAAGCACCATGTCGCTCAGGTTCACAAAGCGGACGGCCTTGTTGAGCATCGCCTGGTTGAAGAAACTGTACTGCTGCTGGTACCGCAGCATCTTGATCGCCGGTTCGCCCAGCACGGTGAAGTAGACCGCGGGCTTCTGCGGCGTGGCGTTGGCGAACATGATCTGGTGCGCCAGCGTGGTCTTACCGCACCCCGGGGAGCCCGCGATGATGTTGAAGGAGTACTCGGGCAGCCCGCCGCCGAGCACCTCGTCCAGGCCGGGGACGCCGGTCTTGATTTTGCGGATCGCGACCTTGCTGCGTGGCGTGCTGCGTGGCGTGCTGCGTGGCGTGCTGCGTGGCGTGCTGGGAATGCCGAGGCTGCCCTTTGGGCTTGTCTTGCGTTTCATGATTTGTTCTCGGGTCTTAAACGTAACTGGCTCGCCGGCAGACCTGGCCACGCCTGACTCACCAACTGGAGCATCAACACCTCGCCAATGAACGCGACCAAGAGTTCCAGCAGTTGGGCCACGAGGATCTGTTCCCAATCCAGCGCCGCGCGCTTCCCCTGACCGGTGCGGACCTCACCGATGCCTGACAGCGATCCATCGGGCATGACCGCGACGCCCTTGAGCTCAGGGGCACTCGCCGCCGCAAGCGTGAGCGCCCGCGTCAGCAGCGAACGGAATCCCGCGATCCCCGCGAAGACCGTTAGAACCGTCCGGAGCTTGTCACAGACCCGCGCCGCAGGCGGCAGGAACGCCGCGCCGGGCCCCGTCGACGAGTTCTTCCCGCGCGCAAGCTCCGTGGCGAGCAGGTGCCTTGCGAGGTTCCGTGATGTCGGAGAAATCGAGTTCATCGGGACAAGTCTTCGCTGCCCTTCGGCCCGCCCCGCCGACTCGCAACGCGGCGAATAGCCAAGATGATATCGGTGGGTTCGCCGCTCCTACTGACCAGCTCCCACGCCCCCGCGCGCCGGGAAGCTTCCCGCGTGCCTGGGTCGTTGTGGCCGTTGAAGGCGATCATGCGGCGCTGCGGGACGTGCTCCGCCAGCATGTCGACCATGTCCAGCGAGTCGTCTACGCAAAGGACGCGAGTACGGCTGTCCGCGGCCGCGAGTTTGGGAACGCCCGTGTCCGTCGCCGTTTGGGGCGCCGGGGGAGCGGGCGAGGTGCGCGGTTGGGTTTTGGGCGACTGCGTTTCCATCGGGGCGGGATCCGCATCCAGGGCCGTCCGCGGCATCCCCACACGTCTGCCATTCGAACACGCATCGCGCGGGGATGCGGCCGACGGAGCCGACAAAGCCTGCGGAGCTGGTCTGTTCGGACTGTAGCAGGAAGCGACTCCCGGATGCACGGCGATGGATTGAACAACAGCCGCCTTCCGAGGCGGCTGTTGTTCAATCGGGTCTGCGAGACGAAGTTCGAACGACTCTCCTTAACGGTATCACGGCATTTTTTGAGGCGCAACCGGACTGGGAATGAGCCGTGCTGAGGGGTTCCCCGCACCCTTCAAAGTGCAGGGAACCCCGGTCGCTTCCATCGAGCCATACGTTTCAACGTGTTACGTGCATTCGGCGGTTGTTGGCGACCCACGACATCGGCTGGTTCTCTCACGACTCACGGTCCGACTTCGCTCACGCTGCGTCGGACGAACCAGCCTCACTCGGAGTCCTCAGTCGGACTCCTCGTCTGGTGAGCCACGAAGCGTGGCTCACGGTTGTTCATCGCTCACGCGATGAGCTGATCCGCCCTCATGGGCGAAGGGTTTTGGTGGGGGGACAGAACGTGTTTTTTGTTTTCTAATGAATATAAAACGTGTAACGGCGATGGTATCATTACCGTCACATAAATGCACGCAACGCGCTCGGTCCAATGGTCGGCGCGTTTGTTGATTGCAGCGGCTGCTTCACAAATTGAAGCAAGTTTCCACTCGCCACACGACTCGCGAAAACACGGCGACATGTCGGAGTTGACACTGGAAACTTGCTTCAGAAAACGAAGCACACAAAGTAATACTCGGGCATCGAGAAATTTAGGGCGGAAGCGAACTGGTCCTGCTTTCTGCTGCGGATCGTCGGCAGCATGTCTACGTCATCGGAAAAACGGGCACGGGAAAGTCAACCCTGCTCAAGAACATGATGATTCAGGATATCGAAGCAGGGCGCGGAGTCGGACTCATTGATCCACATGGAGATCTGGCAATCGAGTTGCTCGATGCGATCCCTCCAGCTCGCACGCGCGACGTCCTGTACTTCGCACCGGCAGACTCAGATTTCCCGATTGGATTCAATCCATTGCATGGCGCTTCCGGTGACGGACGGCATCTCGTCGCTTCGTCCATCGTGAGCGCCCTGAAAAATGTCTGGAAGGATTCCTGGGGCCGCGACTTGAATAGGTGATGGATCCGCTCGAAGTGGCCGGGGATGTACTCGACTTGCCAGCTCTCGTCGATGCCTATGCGCGAGCGGGATT
>ENA-ORBV01011502-ORBV01011502.1-microbial-mat-metagenome-genome-assembly--contig:-NODE-11502-length-13877-cov-4.298986_pt1 | contig 13877 bp, 11 predicted proteins | sample MGYA00237777_ERZ505514 | MGnify/ENA primary metagenome ERZ505514 (study PRJEB26160, sample SAMN06269048) | microbial mat metagenome | isolation source: Oligotrophic lake microbial mat | place...
CGCAGCGTGCTCGGCTTTCATTGCCGCCGCCACATTCGCCTCGCCGACCGGCGCCCGGACGCAGCGCTGACCCGCCGCCAACGCAGCATCCTCTACTACACGGCTCGTGGACAGGTTGGTCACAACCACACCGGCCGACTTCCGAAGGACCAGGGCCGCGGCGAACGCGAGCGTATAGTCCTCGCCAATCGGCACACCGTGCTCATCAACAATCGCGAGTCTGTCCACATCGGGATCTACGGCGAGCCCGATATCGGCACCGGTGCGTCGTACGAGTGCCGCGAGGTCACCCAGATTCTCCGCGATCGGCTCCGGGGCATGCGGAAAGCGACCATCCGCTTCCGTATGGATTGCGGTCACATCGCAACCGAGCGATGCCAGCAGGGGCTGCATGATCGGCCACCCGGCGCCACGGACACAATCCAGCGCGACCTTCAGCTTCCGCGCGCGGAGCGCCGGCAGATCGACATACTTCAAGGCAAGGATCAGATCGAGATGGCGCTGAATCGCCTGACCATCGAAAGTCGTCGCACCAAGCTTGTCCCAGGTGGCGCGACTGAAGCCACCATCGGTGGCTGCCCGGAAGCTCCGGCTGTCGGCCTGATCCAGAAACAGCCCCGACGATCCGATGAACTTGAGCGCATTCCACTCCACCGGATTGTGGCTGGCGGTAATTGCGAGGCCACCGGCGGCGTGGTGGTATTCGACGGCAAGCTGGACTGTGGGCGTTGGCACGACACCGATGTCGATGACCTGAGCGCCGACCGACTCGAGGGCGGACAGTACGATTCGATGAAAGAGTGGCCCGGAGACGCGGCTATCTCGTCCCACGATGACCGGGACACCTGGTTTCAGCGCCGTTGCCCAGGCTCCGAATCCAGCGGCGTAGGTTGCGACGACTTCAGGCGTCAGTCCTGCACCAACCCGGCCACGAATGCCGGAAACAGAAACCATCAGGCCATCGAAGGAAGCCATAGCATTCTGTAGTAGATGAGTCTTTTTCTCGCAGGTGTGGGCCCTGCGCAACGCGCCGCCCTGATACCGTCACCTCGGAAAACCGCAGTGCTCGGCGCTGCAGCGTCAAGGTTGGTGTACTTTAAGCTGCCCAGCCGGCGTGAGGCGCCAGGGTACCGGGGTACGTTCCGCGCCGATGTGCGCGCAATGAGAGTGTAACTTCGCTTGGAGCCGACGCATGAGCAATCCACTTGGCCTGCTGCCGTTGGCCGTGGCAGCGCATGGCGGCACGATCGATGAGTTGCCGTCGGCACAACTCGTTGCGGCCGGACTGACCCTGCTGCAGCGCAGTGCCGCGCTGGCACGGGCATTGTACGGGAAGCGGGCCGCAATTCTGCTGCCGACCAGTCCGCAGTTCCTGGTCGCGCTGGCCGCCAGCGAGGGACGCGGTGCTGTGCTGCTGAATCCGCTGGCATGCCCCTCGGAAATTCTCCATCAGCTTGCCGAAGCAGATGTTGGCGCCGTCTTCACGATCGCCGCGCTGGCCGGCCGGCTGCCGACGACAATGCCGCAGGTGCTGCTCGATGATGCGCCACGTCAGGCCGCGCTGCTGCAGGGTGGTGTGGTGACGCATCTCGACCTCGGGTCGCACATCGGCATGACGATCGAGGGTGATGCGGACAGGGATGGTGACGGGAGCGAGGATGAAGCCGTCGTCGTCTACACGTCGGCCATGAGCGGCGCGCCGTTGGGCGCAATCCTCACGCATCGCAATCTGTTGTCGAACGCCCGCGCGACGATCGAGGCTGCGCGACTGACGTCGGCCGACCATGTGCTCGCGGTCCTGCCATACAGCCATCTGTTCGGCATCACGGTGACGCTGTCCGCACCGCTGCTGGCCGGCGCGCGGATCACGACCATGGCGCGCTTCAATCCGATCAAGGCCGTGGATGCACTGGTCGACGGCTGCGCGACCGTTTTCGTCGGAGTCCCCGCGGTGTTCATCGGCATGCTGAGGGCCATTGAACGACGGGGCGGCTCGATCGATGTCCCGGCGCTGCGACTCTGCATCTGTGGTGGTGCCGCGCTGCCCGTCTGGGTCCAACGGAAGTGGGAGACCGCAACCGGCTGCGCACTGCGCCAGGGCTATGGCCTGACCGAAGCGGGGCCCGTATGCCTGTTCAATCGCGTGGACGCTTTAAATCGGATCGGGACACTGGGCACCGCCTATCCTGGCACCGCCGTCTCCATCCGCGACCAGACGACCAGCGCAGCACTTCCGGTCGGTTCGAGCGGAGAGATCTGTGTCAGCGGATCGGCGGTCGGGCCAGGCTATCTGACGGAGAACGAGCGGGGCCTGCGGCGCGTCGGCGTATGGCTGCACACGGGCGACCAGGGCCGAATCGATGTCGACGGTGTCGTCACATTCGAGGGGGTGATCAAGCCGATGTTCACCCGGAACGGGTTCAACATCTATCCGGCGGAGCTGACACGCGTGATCGCGGCACTCCCTGGCGTATCAGCCGTCGAGGTCCGAAGCATTCCCGACCTGGCAAAGGAAAATGAGATCGAGGTCGTGGTGCACGGCAGCGTGGACGACGCGATGGTCCGGGCGTGGTGCGAAGCGCAACTCTCGTCCTACAAGCAACCGGGCCGCATCAGCATCGTTGCCTGAAGGGTGCACGCGGCGGTGTTCACTGGCCAAAATCGGTGCGTGGCAGGACGGTCACGTCACCGCTCTCGATCGCCTGCACGAACGCGTTGACGCAGGCGGCGTCGAACTGCGTCCCGGCACAGCGACGGAGTTCCCTGATCGCCTCGCTGACGGCTTTCCCGCCATCGTCGCGATACCGCCGGCCGCTCGTCATCGCATCAAAGCTGTCGGCCACCGACACGATGCGTGCTTCGAGCGGAATGTCATCGCCGAGCAGCCCGTCCGGCAACCCGGCACCATCGAGTCGCTCGTGATGCGAACGCACGATGTTGAGCAGCTCCGGCTGATCGATGACCATCGCGGAGAGAATGCGCCATCCGACGATCGGATGTGTCATGACATGCGCGTACTCTACCGGCGTGAGTCGGGCGGGCTTGGTCAGAATCGCTTCGCGCACGCCGATCTTGCCGATGTCGTGCAGTCGTCCACCGAGGGTGACCGCCCGGATGACGTGCTGCGGCAGTCCGAGACGGTGGGCGATGGCCGTGGCATACCGGCTCACGCGCACACTGTGTCCGTGCGTGTACGGATCCTTCGCTTCCAGCGCCTCCGCGAGCGCCTGCACGCCGCCAAGGAACTGCTGCTCGATCCGGCGCGCCTGCGCCTGGACCTTCTGTTCGAGGCGCGTCTGATACTCCCGATTCTCGAGCACAAGGCGGCGCCGTTCCAGCACCGACGTGATCCGGGCTCTCACTTCCTCGAGATGAAAGGGCTTGGTCAGGAAGTCGAGTGCCCCGACCGACAGACAGCTGACCGCCGTCTGGACGTCGCCATTGCCGCTGATCATCATCACCGCCGCGTCCGGCCAGCGTGAGCGCAGTTCCCGGAGCAATGAGAAGCCATCCATGTTCGGCATCTCGATGTCGGTGAGAATCAGCGTCGCGGGATGGCGCTCCATCTGAGCGATCGCGTCGAGGCCACTACTCGCCTCGTCGACGATGAATCCGTCGGCGCGCATCACCCGCACCAGGATCTGCCGCACGCGCGGCTCGTCATCCACCACCAGACATCGTGGGATCACGGTCGAGCTGAAGGGATCGAGTCCAGCGGTGGGGGCAAACTCGAGCGCCGGGGCGGCGGTCATGCCGCGTCCCACGGGCCGTCGTGCAGCGGATCGGATCCGCCGTTACGATTCCCGACACCACTTTCCCGACTCCGATGACCCGTATCTTCGAAACCGACCTGCGCGACGGTCCGTCCACGCGCGCGATCCACGCCGGACAGCGCCCGGACGAGGTCAGCGGCGCGATCATGACGCCGCTCTACCTCACCAGCACGTACGTCCATGAAGAGTTTGGCGTGCATCGCGGGTACGAGTACGCGCGGGGCAAGAATCCGACCCGCGAAGCGCTCGAACGGAACGTCGCCGCGCTCGAAGGCGCGACGCATGGTTTCGCGTTCGGCAGCGGCATGGGGTGCCTCACCAGCCTCATGATGCTGTTCAAGTCCGGTGATCACATCATCGTCGGCGAGAATGTGTATGGCGGGACGTACCGCCTGTTCGACAAACTGTTGCGCCAGTTCGGCCTCACCTTCACCTACGTCGATACGCGGGATCCGCAGAAGATCGCCGACGCGCTCACGCCGGTCACTCGCGCGCTGGTGCTGGAAACGCCGACGAATCCGATGATGCGGCTCACCGATCTCGCCGCTGCTGCGCAGATCGCCCAGCGAGCCGGCGCACTCACCATCGTCGACAACACCTTCGCCACGCCGATCTTCCAGCGCCCGATCGAGATGGGCGCGGACATCGTCTGGCACTCGAGTACCAAATACCTCAACGGGCACAGCGACATGATCGGCGGCATTGCCGTCACCTCCAACGAGGAGCTCGCCACGCGCCTGCAGTTCATTCTCAACGCGGCGGGCGCCGTTCCTGGTCCGTTCGATGCATGGCTCTGCCTGCGCGGCACCAAGACGCTCGCGCTTCGCATGAAGGCGCACGACAGCAACGGCCGCGTGATCGGCGCCTGGCTGGCTGAGCGACTCGGCCACGAGCGCGTGATTTACGTCGGGCTGGACTCGCATCCGCAACATGAGCTCGCCTCGCGCCAGATGTCCGGCTTTGGCGGCATGATCTCCATCGAACTCGGCAGCCGCGAGCGGGTGAAGACGATGCTCGACCGGGTGCGGCTCTTCAGCCTCGCCGAATCCCTCGGGGGGGTGGAGAGTCTGATCAGTCATCCGGCCAGCATGACGCATGCGTCGGTGGAGCCGGATCGGCGGGCGGTGCTTGGCATCACGGAAGGGCTGGTCCGGTTATCGGTCGGCGTCGAGGACGCTGACGATCTGCTGGGTGACCTGGAGCAGGCGCTTCAGGGGCTCTGACGGGTGATGGTTGACACCGACTGGCGCGTCCGACCGTAGGAGGGGGCCTGCACCCACGGTGAGCCGCGCCGGGCTGGTCTCCGTGTCTCCCCTAGTCTCGGAGCGACCCGGCTGCGTCTTCACTGTTTGTTTGACGGGGATCACCCCGCGAACGATTCGATTTTCCCGAGCGACGAGGATCGCCATGCCTGTCATGCCACTGCCCCAGATCGCGTCCACCGCCTGGGAGCACCCAGCCGATCGCGCGGCACTCAACACCCTGCGCGCGCTGCCTGGGTTCGACGAGATCGTCCGCAAGGTGGCGGGCTTCTTCGGCGAGCGCGGGCTGCGGCATCTCTTCCTCGCCAATGCCGTCCGCACCGGCCCAACGCAGCACCCGCGGTTGTATGCGCTGCTCCACGAGGTCTGCGCGTCGCTCGATGTGGCCGCGGTTCCCGATCTGTACGTGACGCAGACACCATTCGTGAACGCCGGCGCGATCGGCTTCGAACGGCCGTTCATTGTCGTGAACACCGGAACGATCGCTACACTCTCCGAGGATGAACAGCGCTTCGTGCTCGCGCACGAAGTCGGGCATATCGCCAGCGGCCACATGACCTATCGCACGATCGCCGTGATCGTGAGCACGATCGGTTTCAGCGCGCTGCCGTTCCTGGCCGGCCTGGCGCTGATGCCGTTTCAGCTTGCGCTGCTCGAGTGGAGCAGGAAGGCGGAGCTGAGCTGCGACCGTGCCGCCCTGCTGGCGGTGCAGGACACCACGCTCGCCATGCAGACCTTCTTCCGACTCGCCGGCGGGTCCACCGTTCCGGGCGAAGGCGATCTCGACGCCTTCCTCAAGCAAGCGGCCGAGTACGAAAGCGAAGGCAGCGCGTGGGACTCGCTGCTGAAGGCGATCAACACGGCCATGCGTGAACACCCATTCAACACCGTGCGCGCAGCGGAACTGCAGCGCTGGGTGGCGAGCGGCGCGTATGCGCGCATCCTGAGTGGCGAGTATCCGCGCCGCGACGGCACCGGTCCGCAGACCACCTACGGCGACGACGTGCGCGGTGCAGCGGACTACTACGGGCAGCAGGCGAAGGAGGCGTTCGGCAAGGTCGGCGACACCTTCTCGCGAGCGGCGGACGCCTTCCGGCGCAAGGCCGGCAGCTGATCGGCCGGCCAGAGACGGTGATGGCGGCCTACGCGCCGTCATCGCCGTCGCGGCCGGCCGACTGTTGGGCGGAAAACGCTGACGGGCCCTCGCTAGATTGTGTGCGATGAAGCTTCTGCTCGTCGGCGGCGGTGGCCGCGAACATGCGCTGGCGTGGCGCATCAGACATGAACTGCCGACCGGGATCGTGCTTGCGGCACCTGGCAATCCGGGCATCGCCGCCCTGGCGACCTGTGTGCCCATCTCGGCATCCGATGTCTCGGCGCTCGTCTCGCTCGCGACGACCGAAAACGTCGACGCCGTGATCGTCGGCCCGGAGGCGCCACTGGCAGCGGGGCTCGCCGACGCCTGTCTTGCGCGAGGCATCGCCGTCTTCGGCCCGACAGCGGCGGCGGCGCAACTCGAAACGTCGAAGGCATTCGCCAAGGCGGTCATGCGTGACGCAGGTGTACCGACCGCGCGCGCCTCGATCCACACCACTTTGAAGTCAGCCCGCGCCGCCGCGCGCGAGTTCGGCGCACCGGTCGTCATCAAGGCCTCCGGCCTGGCCGCGGGCAAAGGTGTGGTGGTGGCCATGACGCTCGACGAGGCCGACGCTGCCATCGTCTCGATGCTGGAAGAGAATCTGTTCGGCGATGCGGGCGCCGAAGTGCTGGTCGAGGAGTTCATGACCGGCGAAGAACTCTCGCTCTTCGTGCTCACCGACGGCGAGACGGCGGTACCACTGCCAGCGGCGCAGGATCACAAGCGCGTGGGCGAGGGCGATACGGGCCCGAACACCGGCGGGATGGGTGCCTACTGTCCCGCCGACGCAGGCGACTCCTCGTACACATGGCACGATGACGAACTCCCACGCGGAATACAGCACGTCCTCGACCTCATCGTCGCACCGACACTGCGCGCGATGCGCGAGCGCGGAACTCCATTTCGCGGATTGCTCTACTGCGGCGTGATGCTCACGCCCACCGGGCCACGCGTGGTCGAGTTCAACTGTCGCTTCGGCGATCCGGAAACGCAGGCTGTACTGCCCGCACTGGCGGATGACGCGCCCTTGCTCCGCGTCATGCTGCAGATCGCGCGCGGCGAACGCATCGATCCGGTGCCGCTGTTTGCGCCGGCGCAGTCGGTGGTGACCACCGTCCTGGCCGCCGAGGGCTACCCCGGTACACCGCGTTCGGAGGATGCGATCACGTTGCCGGAGGTGGTAGACCGGACATGGCTCTTCCATGCCGGCACGACTCTCCGTGATGGCACGCTGGTGACCAGTGGCGGGCGGGTGCTGGCGGCAACGGCGACTGGCTCGACACTCGACGATGCGCAGGCGCGGAGTCGCGCGCTGGCTGCCGCGGTACAATTTGCCGGTGCATTCCATCGGCGCGACATCGGGTGGCGCGCGCTGCACCGCGGTGCCTGAGCTCCCTGAGACCGAGACGATCGCCCGCGACCTCGATGCAATGCTGGCGGGGGCACGCGTCACGGGAGCCGTCGTGCTGCGCGCAGATGTGTTGCGTGAAGTGTCGGGACCCGAGTTCGTCGACCGGCTTCATGGCGCCACCATCACGCGGGCATGGCGCCGTGCGAAGATGATCATCATCGATCTCGACACCAACGATGCGATTGTCGTACAGCCACGATTCACTGGTGCGCTACTGATCGAGTCGGTGACGGACGACATCACAGCGCGCGACCGGAACTACATCACGCTGTCCGTGGCGCTGGCCGATGGTCGCCGACTGCACTACCGGGATATCCGCCGACTGGGGACCGTCGCGCTGCTGCGCCGCGCCCAGCTGGATGCGGCGATCGCTCCCCTCGGGCCCGAGCCGCTTGACCTCGGCCTGACCGCCGAGCGATTTTCGGGTTCTCTTCGGAACTCGCGTCAGGCCATCAAGAAGGTGCTCATGGATCAGCAGGTGCTGGCTGGGGTGGGCAACATCTACGCCAACGAGGCGTGCTGGATGTCGTACATCGACCCGTCGCGACCTGCGAGCTCGCTGTCGCTCGATGAGTGCGCGAGCCTGCTCGCCGCACTGCGCGAGGTGCTCACCGCATCGATTGCCATGCGTGGCACGAGCTTCCGGGATTACGTCGACGCCACGGGTGGTCGCGGTGGGTTTGTGCCGTTCCTGCAGGCCTACGGGCGAGGCGGCCTGCCATGCGCGCGATGCGGCACCACGCTGGTGGACAGCAGCGCGATCGACGGACGCACGACGGTGTTCTGCTGGCGGTGCCAGGGATGAGCGCGCCGGCCGCTGAGCAGCGCGACCTCTTCGCGCTGTTGGGCGTGACGCCCGCGCCACGTGGTCGCAGCGATGAGCGGTTGAGCGTTGAGCGCGCCGTCACACTGGCGGAGCTGGAGGCGGCCAGGCTCGCGGCAGGGTCGACGCTGCCGGTGTCGGACATGAGCATCGGCGTGGACGTCCTGCTCGACGACACGACCGATGGAGCCGCCGCGGCGCGAAGGCGAAAGGGCAAGCGGAAGCCCGTCACCGATCTCGACGCGCTGCGCGAACTGGTCAAGGCGGGGACACAGGATCGTCCCGGCACCTATCGGTTTCTCGGTGGCGAGGGCGACGTGCTCTACGTCGGCAAATCGAAACAGCTCCGGACCCGGCTGATGAGTTACTTCCGCGCCGAGTGGCCGCACGACAAGGGGGCGCGGATTCTCTGGCGCGCCTCCCGTATCGAGTGGGAGTACCAGCCAAGTGAATTTGCCGCACTGCTGCGCGAGCTTCGGCTGATCAAGCAACTGCGTCCGCGCTACAACTGGATGATGAAGCGAGATGCACGGCACTACTGCTTTGTGAAACTCACGACCGGTCCAGCGCCCAGGCTGCTGGTCACACGGGACGCCGCCGGTGATGAGCGCGGCACCTACTTCGGGCCGTACCTCAGCGCCAGCCGCGTCACCGATGCGTTGCGTGAATTGAGCGACGTGCTCGGCCTGCGCGACTGCGGCAACGACGTTCCGATGCACTTTCGCGATCAGGAGGAGCTGCCGGCTGTCGCCGAGCCGCGAACGCCAGGCTGTATCCGGTACGAAATCGGCAAGTGTATTGGGCCGTGTATCGCCGCCGTCACGGAGCGAGCGTATGCCGCCCAGCTGGCGCATGCCCGCGCGTTCCTCGATGGCAGCAGCGATGGTCCGCTGACCGATCTCGAGGTGCGGATGCAGGCGCACAGTGATGCGCTCGAGTTCGAGCGCGCGGCGCAGATGCGCGACAAACTGCAGCGGCTCGAGTTGCTCCGAGCGCAATTCGAACGCCTGCGGTTCGCGGTGGAGACGCTGACGTTTGCCTATCCCGTGACCGGGCACGCGAACGAAGCACGCGTCTATCTCGTCAAGCGCGGTACCGTGCGCGCCGACCTGAAGGTGCCGGTGACGCGCCGCGAGCAGCTCGAGTTTGCCGAATGGTGCCGGCGTGTGTTCGAGTCATCCGAGCGACCGACACGCCAGGTGCCGACCCACGAAATCGACGAACTGCTGCTGCTCTCGAGCTGGTTCCAGCGCAACCCCGATGAATTTGCACGGACCCTGGCGCCGGACGCGGCGATGCGCGAGTTCGGCGCATGAACTTTCTGCCGTTGCCCGACTGGCTGATTGCACTCGAAATCGTGTGGGTGCTGGCCATGTCGGCGTACATCCTGCTCGAGCGGCGGCCACCACTGGCGACGCTGGCCTGGATCGTGAGCCTGGCCACCCTGCCGATCCTCGGATTGGTCGTCTACTATTTCGTCGGCCCACGACGGCTCGAGCGCAAGCGGCGGCGCCGGGTCATGGCGCGAACATCGAAGCGGGCGAGAGACGAGCGGGTGACACCGAACCGCGCTGCGCAAGCCGAGGTGCTCGGTCCGACGGGAGCGAGCCTGGCCGCGGTCGCCGCGGGGACGGAACAGGCGCCGCCGCTGTCGGCCACATGGCTTCAATTCTTCGATCGTGGCAGCGCGGCCTATACCGCGATCATCGAGGCGATCGCGGCAGCGCGGCACCACATCCACCTCGAGTACTACATCCTGACTGATGGGGTGGTGGCGCAGCGGATCCGGGCGGCGCTGATCGAACGTGCGGCAGCCGGCGTCGAGGTCCGGTTGCTGCTCGATGGCTTCGGGACATCACGATTGGGTGCCTATCTGCAACCATTGCGGGATGCCGGGGTTGCGGTCGCGCGCTTCGGACCACGGATGCGCCCAGGATTCGTGAACTTCCGGACACACCGGAAGATCGTCATCTGTGACGGCACGACCGGCTTCACCGGCGGCATGAACATCGACGATGCGCACGATGAATCAGTGGTTGGCGTCGATCGCGGCTGGCGGGATACGCAAGTGCTGGTGCGAGGTGACGCGGTGGCGCCGCTGGCGCTGGCGTTCCTCGAGGACTGGCAGTACGCCACTGACCTCGTGCTGGATGGGCCGTCGTATCTTCCGGCCCTCACCGGCGCGGGTGATCGTTTGGTGCAGATCTGCGCGTCCGGCCCCGATGCCCATCCACAATCGATTCATGCGGTGTTCTTCACCGCGATCACCACGGCACGTCAGCGGGTGTGGATCTCAACCGGGTACTTCGTGCCCGACGAACCGATGCAGACCGCATTGATCGCTGCGGCACTGCGCGGCGTGGACGTTCAGGTGCTGCTGCCCGGTCCGAGCGATCACGCCTTTGTGGACGCAGCCGCGCGCAGCTACTTCCCCGAATTGCTCGCAGCCGGCGTCGTGATTCATGCCTATGGCCCGCCGGCACTGCATGCCAAGACAGTGGTGGTGGACCGGGACGCCGCGATCGTCGGGACTGCGAACCTCGATAACCGCAGCCTGCGGCTGAACTTCGAGGTGGTGGCCGTCTGCTACGGTCACCAGGCGGCGGACGAACTGGCAGCCATGTTTACGCGGGATCTGACGAAGTCGCGCCGAATCACAGCGGCGTCACTGGCCAATCGCGCGCTGACCGCGCGCCTGTTCGAGGGCGCGGCACGGTTGTTCTCGCCGATGCTCTGAGCTGCAGGCACGGCGCACGCAGGCTCAGTCCAGCGCCAGAAGCCGCACACTCGCCACGCCATTCTCGATCGTCAGTCGAGCCACCGTCGGTCGCAGATCGAAACGGCAAGCACCGGCGGCACCGGGGTTGATCACCAGGCGCCCGTCTGCCTCGGTGATCAACTGACGGTGCGTGTGACCGTACACGAGCACCCGCTGCGGATAGGCCGCCAGCAGCTTCGCCGGTGTCGGGCTGCCGAGTTCGTGGCCGTGGCTCACATGCACTGACACGCCGCCGACCTCGACAACGAGGGTCGCTGACAGACGCGGATTCCCTGGGACATCGGTGTTGCCGAACACCGCACTCACCGGTGCGATCGCCTCGAGCTCGGTCAGCACGTCATCCGGCCCGACATCACCGGCGTGGAGAATCTGTTCGACACCGGCAAGTGCGTCGAACAGGCTGGCCCGCACCATCCCATGCGTGTCGGAGACCAGTCCGATCACATGCCGTGTCGACGTCACTCCGACGCGTCGCCCCATCGTGGCGCAATGCTGATGTCCACTTGCAGGTGATCGAGGAGGCGCTGCACCACGAAGTCCACCAGCTGCTCAATGCGCTCCGGGCGGTGATAGAACCCCGGCGCTGCCGGCAGCACCACCGCACCGGCATCGGTGAGGCGCAGCATGTTCTCGAGGTGAATGCGCGAGAACGGCGTTTCGCGCGGCACCACGATCAGCGGGCGACGTTCCTTCAGCGATACGTCGGCAGCGCGTTCGACCAGCGACCGGCTGGTTCCGGCCGCGATCGATGCGATGGTGCCCATGCTGCACGGCACGATCACCATCCCCTTCACCTTCGCGGAGCCGCTGGCTGGCGTGGCCCCTCGATCGTTGTCATCGAAGACGGTCACGTTGGCGTCCCAGGCGTCATCACCCACCTGTGCACGCAACGACTCCAGATCGTGCACCCCCGACTCGGTCTGCAGCAGACGCCAGCCGTGCGACGACACGATCAACCACACCGGCTGCGCCGCATTGGCCAGTGCGTGGAGCAGGCGGACGGCATAGGGTGCACCGGATGCTCCAGTGATCGCCATCACGATCGGCAATGGCTCACTCATGCCGTCCTCGCCAGCAGGGTCGCCAGGGAGGGCAACTGGAGCACACGTTCCAGGAGCACGCAAGTGAAGAACGAAATGCTGATGACGCCGTTCATCGTGAAGAATGCCGCATCCAGTTTTGACAGATCATCGGCCTTCACCAGCGAGTGCTCATAGGCAAGCAGGAGCGCGACGACCGCGACGCCGAGCGCATACAGTGGCCCACCCCCGGTGGCCCATCCGACCAGCGCCAGCAGCAGGACCGTGCCCACGTGCAACACCCGCGCAACGCTCAAGGCGCGCGGTGCGCCGAGCGCCGCGGGCAATGAGAACAGTCCATTCACCCGATCGAACGCGACGTCCTGCAGGGCATAGAGCACGTCGAATCCGCCCGACCACGTCATCACCGCTGTGGCAAGCACCGGGAGCATCCACGCCGGATGACTCCACGCGCCGGTGACCGCGAGATAGCCGCCGACGGGCGCAATGCCCAGCCCGAGGCCGAGCACGAGATGGCTCCATCGCGTGAATCGCTTGCAATAGCTGTAGAACAGCACCCACGCCAGCGCGACCGGTGACAGCATGCCACAGAGCGGATTCAGCATCCAGCTCGCCAGCATGAACAGCGCCCCCGACACCACCACGCTCATCCGGGCCTGAACGAGACTCAGCGCACCACTCGGAATCTCACGCATGCGGGTGCGTGGATTCTTCGCATCCACATCGCGGTCCACGATGCGGTTGAAGGCCATCGCTGCGAATCGCGCGGCGGTGAATGCCAGCACCACCCAGCCGATCTGCCCCAGCGTTGGCATGACCTCACGACTGGCCAGTACCACACCGGTCAGCGCGAACGGCAGCGCAAAGACCGTATGAGGCAACTTGACGAAGCTCGCCCATCGCGCCAGCGCGGACGGTCCGGCAAAGGTCTGTCCTTCACGTCCGGGGACGGTCATGACTTCCACGCCTGCTCGATGCCGAGCGATGCATAAAAGGTGTCGACCTGCGCACGGGTCTCGTCATTCATCTCGATGACTCGCGGCCATTGGCGCGTGAAGCCTTCTTCCGGAAGCTTCCGCGTCGCATCGATCCCCATCTTGCTGCCGTAGCTGAAGGCGCGACTCGAATGATCCAGGACATCCACCGGACCCATCGTGAATCGGACATCCCGCTCAGGGTCGATGTTGTTCAGCACGGCCCACCAGGTTTCAGTGATGTTCTGCACGTCGATCTCCTTGTCCACCACCACCAGCACCTTCGCCAGCGACATCAGCCCGGCACCCCAGAGCGCATTCATCACCTTGTACGCCTGTCCGGGATACTTCTTGTCGATGCTCACGAACACGAGGTTGTGAAATCCCCCCTCGGCCGGCATGTGGTAATCGACGATTTCCGGCGTGGTGAGTTTCAGCAGCGGCAGGAAGATGCGCTCGGTCGCGTGGCCGAGATAGAAGTCTTCCATCGGCGGCCGCCCGACGATGGTCGTGGCATACACCATCGTCTTTCGCATCGTGACCGCGGTGACGTGCACCTTCGGATACAGATCCGCTTCCGAGTAGAACCCGGTGTGGTCACCGAACGGGCCCTCCACCACCAGGTCCTCGCGCGGATCGATGTAGCCTGCGATCACCAGTTCGGCCGCTGCCGGAAC